>Ga0137306_100270_pt2 | contig 63029 bp, 49 predicted proteins | sample Inofroosms_March_FD_97187 | JGI IMG/M metagenome (GOLD analysis project Ga0137306, IMG submission 97187) | Mouse cecal microbial communities from Vienna, Austria - N-Acetylneuraminic and N-Acetylglucosamine D2O microcosms_March | ecosystem: Host-associated > Mammals > Digestive system > Large... | reverse complement strand
CTTTGAAATACAGACAGTTCACCAGACAGTAATCTTCAAGCATTTCTTCGGGATTGAGCGCGGTGGGTATCATATTATTAGTTTCACTTTTAACCCACGCATTAATTTCCGCTACAACATTCGAAGAATTGGAGAAATCGCGGCCCATATTCTGTATTTTGAAATAATCAGACGAAATTGTCTGAAAACCGGGGCTCAGAGTATACTTTTTGTCATACCAAAACGCATTCAGCAGCCTGACGGTCACTTTCGGGTCGGGATTCACAAACCAATCCATATACTTGGACGACAGTCGGTTGAGAGCTCCGATATCATCACATCCGAGCGCATCGACTATCTGTTCTTTTGTGCTCTCGTCTGCGATATTGGCAAGTACAGAAACAAACATCGACGCGCTCAGCGGCGACACAACCATATTCTCGTTTTTGATGGCTATATCATTTGTAGCTTGAAAGAAGTCTATGTCAAAACCGCTCACGCTCTTGGCGGCGCGGCTTTCGGCTTCAGAAAGCTCGGGCATCTGAGCCACCGGCAGCGTCTTAGCACCCTCGTCATCTGAACACGCCGTCACTACCAAGCACAGCAAAATAGCCACGTATAAAAGTCGCTTTTTCATAAAAAGAGATTTAAAAGTTACAAATATAGCAGAATTTATTTCCTGATTCCCGTAAGAGCCTTAATAAAATACATGGACATCAAAGTCCGAACCACCGGCTCTCGAAACATTTTTACGAAAGCCTGTTGTGTATGCAGACTCAATGCTTTTTGATACGCCTGAGCGTCCGTTTGCCACTTCCAAATCGGAAAGAAGCTGTGTTAAATCGGCACGAGCTTCGGCAATAGTGACAATTGTGTCGGAAACGCCAAACTCATGAAGTTGACTCGTATCCTTGAAATCCTCACCATTGCAGGCGGCGAAGATTAATACGAGCAGCAACATCAATAGACTTACTGTTGGTTTGTTCATAATAAATTTATTAATAAATATTAAGGTCGGCTAGAATGACATGGCAAATATATACATTATTTGAAAATAAAAAACATAATATGGTTAATTTATATTAAACAATACACATTATGCCACAGCACATACTTTTAAAATTGGCTCGATATTTCAAGAGTTGTGTTATTATATAGCGAGTATTCGAGTATTCTCTTTCGTACGCCTCACGCTTTTTCGTTCTTTAGGATAGTTGAAAAATATTAGCTTTAGACAGCAAAACAAGAAAAAATAATAAATAAATAATACACTCATTTTTCTGAGGAATATTTGCTAATTTTGCAATAACAACCGTGAAAGTTTCGGGCTGAGGTCCAATGGCGGTTGCCAATCAAAAATACCCTAATCATAAATAATAAACCGTGAAAAAAAGAATTTTCCTATCGTTGGCTCTCTATCTCCTGTTTATTTGCGCAGGAGCGCAGACTATGGCACCCGGCTCCGTAGACGAGAAAGAATTTTATGCCGAGAAGGTGAAAACCGCCTTCCGCAAAGCATGGAACGCCTATAAAGAGTATGCATGGGGGCTCGATGCCGTGAATCCAATCTCTCAAAAAGGTCACAACTGGTACGCAGAACCTCTTCTGATGACTCCGGTAGATGCCTACAGCACCATGTGCATAATGGGTCTCGAAGAAGAGAAAAAGGAGGCAAAGGAGTTGATTTTCAACAATCTCAACTTTGACAAAGATTTAGAAATACAGCAATTTGAAATTGCAATCCGTATTATGGGCGGCCTTCTGTCGGCATATCAGCTCGACGGAGACCCTCGTTTCCTTGCACTTGCCGAAGACCTTGCAAAACGTATGATGCCCGTATTCGAGTCGCCCACGGGCATACCCTACCGTCTTGTAAACCTCCGCACGGGCAAGGTACGCGGCGAAATCACCAATCCCTGCGAAGTGGGGTCTATGCTGCTTGAGTATGGCGTGCTAAGCAAACTCACCGGCAAGCCCGAGTATTACGAGAAATGCAAAAGGGGCGTTGTAGCCGTATACGACCGTCGCGCACCAAAGACAAATCTCGTGGGCACCAACATAAATGCCGAGACAGGCGAATGGACCAACAAAGACGCTCACCTGAGCGGATGCATCGACGCATACTATGAGTACCTGCTCAAAGGCTGGCTCCTCTTCGGCGACAAAGATTTGAAGAAGATGTGGAATACCTGCAAGAAAGGCATTGCCAGCTATCTGGCCGACGAGCAGGAGAGCGGCTTCTGGTATGGCCACGCCGACATGGAAACCGGCGAAAGAACAAGCACCATATTCGGTGCTCTCGATTGCTTCTACGGAGCATGCCTTTGTCTGGACAAAAACATAAAGGACGCCCGCAAACTGCAGGCCTCGATAAACCGAATGTGGAATATGCACGGCCTCGAGCCCGAACTCCTCGACTACAAAAACATGTCGGTTGTCGCAGGATATTACATGGCTCGCCCCGAGGCTATTGAAGCCAACTATTATTTGTGGCATTACACAAAAGACCCACAGTACTACGAAATGGGCAAGACCATGTTTGATGCAATAGAGAAACACTGTCAGACCGACAATGGATATGTTCAAATCAACGATGTCCGCACCATGGAAAAATGGGACACTCTTGAGAGTTTTTTCTTTGCCGAAACGCTTAAATACTGCTATCTGTATTTCGCACCCGAAGAAGCTTTCAGCCTCGACAGATGCATACTCAACACCGAAGCTCATCCCTTCTTCAAAACTTGGCTTGACTGAGGTGTTGTCACCTCGTGCCGAGCTCGCACTAATACAAAAAAAATCTTGCGAAGTTGTTCGCAAGATTTTTTTTAGACGTTAAGTCGGCCGTGTTTGGATTATTTCAGAAAGCATGGCATCACTCTTTCACGAGGCGAAGAATGGCACGGGGTATGTCGGTGTTGTTGTTGAGAGCCTTGAATTCATCGGCACCGGCACCGACAGCATATACGGGCACGGGGTTGCCTGAGTGGCTGGTAGTGGTGTATGCAAGGCCGGCGGCATCGTTGAAGATGCGGAAGACTTCAACGGCGAAAGCATTGAAGTTGGCGTAGAGAGTCTTCTGGTCGGAGGTATTGCGAAGCTCAAATGTGCGATTGAAGAGGTCTTTGAGTTTGTCGGTCTGCTTGTCGGAGATTTTGATATACGACCAGAAACCGAGTTTGTCGGAAAGATACTGCTTCATGTCGTCCCATGTGTAGACCATACGGCTGCGGAGAATGCCTTCGCAGTACTGGCCGAAAACCTCTTTGGAAACACGCTGGTAGTCGATGTTAGCGAGGCCGCCTTTGGCACCGCGAGGAGATACAATCGACAGGCCTCCGGTATCGTGGTCGGCAGTAACGACGATGAGTGTTTCGTCGGGATGCTGCTCATAAAAGCGGAAGGCGATTTCGAGAGCGTTGTTGAAACTGATAATTTCTTTGATTGCCGCACCGCCATCGTTTGCATGGAGTGCGTGGTCTATATTTCCGCCTTCAATCATCATAAAGAAACGTTCGGGCGAAGTATTTTCGAGCTGTTTGAGGCAAGCCTCTGTAATTTGTGTGATGGTGAGGGCTCCTGCAATCGAGTCGATTTCATAGCCGGCGTTGTTGGCTTCGGTACCTATAGGCGACAGAAGCACGACTTTGTCTGATTTGATATCTTTGATGCCGTCGGGACCATAGACAACCTGATAGTTATTAGCTGCCAGACGGTCGAGCACGTCGGTGTACTCGCCTTTGCTGTTCTTGATGCCGCGAAGTCCGGCACCGGCGAGGAATGTGACGCCCGATGTAGCGAACTGCGAATCAATCTCGTAGCTCATGCCACGGTTGGGTACATGTGCATAGAAGGCTCCGGGTGTAGCGTCGTCGGCTGCCACAGTAGTACCGATGCCGATGCCATAGCCCATCTTGGCGAGGTCTACGGCGATTGAATACACATTTGTGGTGTCGGGTCCCATGCCGAGCATTGAGTTTTTGGTCTTGCTGCCGGTCGAAAGTGCTGTGCCGGCGGCGGCGCTGTCGGTAACTGTCGATGATGCCGAGTAGGTCATTGCCGCCGAGCTCACGGGGAACTGCATCATCAGCAGTTTGTTGGGATTGTTGAGAACAGTGCGGTTGTAGGTTTCCGCGGCCATTACAGGCCCCATGCCCATGCCGTCGCCGATGAAGTAAAAGATATACTTCGGAGCTTCTGCGCTTGCCGACAAAGAAGCTACTGCAAATAGTGCGGCTACTAAAATGTTACGTATTTTCATATTATCAGATATTTTATTGGATATTTACAAGCTTAAGAATATGGTCGGCGATGCTGCGGTCGTTGGCAAGACGCGGCACTTTGCGCTGGCCTCCGAGTTTGCCTGTAGCTTTCAGCCAGCAATCGAAAGTTCCGGCCGGAACAGATATTATCTGAAGCCGGTCGAGAAAAATTCCGCCGGTGCGTTTTGCCTCATAGTCGGAGTTGACGCTCTGCAGTTCTTTGTCGAGTATGTCGGCAAATGCCTCGATGTCGCATTGAGGCTCGGCATTCCACTCTACGAGCCACTGGTGACGGCCTTTGTGTCCGTCGCCGGCGTAAACCGGGGCAGCGGTATAGTTAGCCGCCGAGGCTCCGCAACGCCGGCACGCCGCAGTAAGGGCCGCGTCGGTGTTCCACTCCATCACTTCCTCGCCAAAGGCGTTGATAAAGCTCTTTGTGCGTCCGGCAATGGTGATACGCAACGGTTCGACCGACTCTATGCGCACCGTATCGCCTGTCCGGTAGCGCCAGAGGCCGTTGCACGAGCTTATGATGAGTTCATAAATGCTGCCCGGCTCGACTTTCCATGCCGGCACTGCGATGTCGGCTCCGGGTGCGAGAAATTCATAGAAAACACCCATATCGGTAAGCAGACGCATAGCCCGGGATTCGGGCGAATCCTGAACCGCGAAAAAGCCTTCGGATGCGTTATAGTTTTCCTGATACCGCATACGCGACACATTGGTAATGGCCCGATATTGCTCGCGATAGGGACCGAAGGCGATGCCGCCGTGGAAGAAGACTTCGAGATGCGGCCACACATCATGAATCGAGTCGGCGCCGGAAGCCTTTATAATGGTCTGCAACACGGTGAGAAACCACGAGGGCACACCGGAAATATTGGTCACATTCTCTTTTGCAGCTTTTTCCGCGATAAGAGGCAATTTCTTCGACCAGTCGGCCATAAGGGCTGTCTTGCGGTCGGGAACTCGGAAGAGATTGACGAGCGGATTAATACGGTCGATGAGCGTGGCCGAGAGGTCGCCGACACATACTCCCTGAGGAACATCGGCAAGTTCATTGGCGAAACTTCCGCCGAGAATAAGGCTTTTGCCGCCGAAAAGACGGCTGTCGGGATACGCGCCGAGATAAGCGGCAACCGACAGAGCCGCACCGCCATAGTGGTTCACACGCAAGGCGGCATCGGTGATGGGTATGAATTTGCTCTTGCCACCGGTCGTTCCCGACGATTGGGCAAAGCTGCGGCAGCGCCCCGGCCAGAGTATATTTTTTTCGCCGCATACCATACGCATCACCTCGGGCCTAACATCCTCATATTGCACAAGAGGCAGCCTTCGGGCAAAAACGTCGTATGAAGCGACTGCCACAAAGGTGTATTTCTCGCCCACGGCAGTTGCCCGTGCCGTATGCAGAAGAGTGGCCAGCAGACGGCGCTGCACGGCCTCTGTCGCTGCAGGATTGCCGACAGCCTCCATGCGTCGGCGCAGGAAGGCGAAATAAGGCCGTGTGAGAGGAGTGAGATTAAGCATCTATAGCAGAATCGAGTTCGTCGAGTACTTTTGCAAGGTCTTCTTCGGTACGAGTCAGGCGAGCGCGACAAGCGCTCAGCAGCTGAGCGGCACGACGGGTACGTTCGGCCAAAAGGTCTACATCGCAGTTGTCAGCACGAAGCTCGGCGAGAATCTTCTCGAGCTCGGCCAACGATTCGTTATAAGAAAGTGCCAGATTGTTATTTTCCATTTGAAGAAATTGTTTCTGAGTAAATCGTACGTCCCCGGGCAAAAACAGTCTCGACTATCGCCCCGGCCTGAACGGTGTCTCCATCGGTAATTGCGCGACCGTTGTATCGTGTTATTGAGTAGCCCCGTCGTAGAGTGGCCTCCGGACTGAGGGCGTTGAGGATTTCGCCGAGAGCGTCGAGACGGTCGCGCCGACGCAACAGCGAAGCTCTGGCCGCCGACGCTATAGCCTGTGCGACCGCCGCACCCGTACGCTGACGGTTGCGCTCAATCACATTGCGCACAAGGGCGGGCAGATTGCCGCTGTAATAGGCCAGCTGATGTCTTTGGGCTGCAATGCGCGCTGTTACCGTGCGCATTATCTCGAGTCCGGTGTCTCGTAGCCGGGCTAAGGCGCCGGCCATACGGGCGATAAGGAATTCGGCTGCTGCCGTAGGTGTTTTCACTCGTGTATTGGCCACAAAATCGAGCACTGTCACATCGCGCTCATGACCGATACCAACGACAATCGGCAAAGGAAATTGTGCCACATTGGCCGCCAGGTCGTAGTCGTCGAACGATGCAAGGTCGCTCACAGCACCGCCTCCACGGATTATGACCACACAGTCGAAGTCATCGACACGGGCCATTATGCTTTCAAGGGCCGCTATCACGCTCGCCGAAGTATTTTCGCCCTGCAGAGATGCCGTGAATAGCTCTGTGTCGAACCGCAGACCGAGCGGGTTGTTATGCAGATGCTTTACGAAATCTCCGTAACCGGCGGCTCCGCGAGCCGAAATTATGGCCACACGGCCGGGGACAGAAGGCCATGGCAACGACGCATTGAAGTCGGCCAGCCCTTCGTCTTTAAGACGCGAAAGTATCTCGTTTCGCTTGCGCGCGAGGTCGCCCACAGTGTAGTCGGGGTCGATATCGTTGATAATCAACGACAGACCGTAGGCCGCGTGGAAATTGACTGTAACCCGCACCATGATTTTCATGTCGGATCGCAGCCGCGAACCGGTGGCGGCATAGAAGACTGCGCCGAGTCGCGCATATGTATTTGCCCAGATTACGGCACGACTCCTTGCCACTACAGTGGCGGTGTCGGGGTCTTTCTGGATGAGCTCCATATAGCAGTGGCCGCCCGAGCTGCGGAGATCGGATGTCTCTGCGGTAATCCACACATCGTTCAGACCCGGCATACTCATCAACGCACGCGACAGGCGCTGCGAGAGCTGGGCAAGAGTGATGGCGCTGTGTGGTTTCATGTTCATTTTTCGGTAGTGCCAGATACTTTGCGGAGACGTTTGCCGCTGAGGGTATATTTGATTGAAGTACTCATAAGCGCAAGGCCTTTAGGACGGTCTTGCTCGGCATAATATCCTGCAGTAGTGTTGTTTACAACAAAAAGCCCCGATTCCGGCTCGAAGTCGACAGTGCTGAAAGCGACATCGGGCATCTCGCAGCCCGAAGCCTCTTTACGCAGCGAGTCGGGCACAAAGTCGAGCGGTGTTGCCGACGGCATCGCAATATTGAGCGGCTGCCACGATTTATCGTAGAACGCCACAGAGCTGTCGGCAACCGGAGTAAGAACAGTCTCGATTACAGCGAGTAGTGTATCTTTTTCGGTGGCGACAAGCGCTATCTGTATATTGCTGTCGCGCGAGAGCACGGCCTGGAGTTTCGACGGCTCGTTGAGCACGATGCGCGCGTTTCCGCGTGTGGCATTTGGCGAAAATGTCGACATTCCGCTCGAGAAATAGTCGAGCATATCAAGACGAGTGTTCTGTGGCAGAAGGGGCAGCACCTCGTCGGGAGCCGAAACGAAAAAATCGGCGGCCGTGCGAGCCTCTGCCGCGAAAGGCAAGGGCATCAATGCTGCGGCCACTGCGAGCGATATTATAAAACGGGGCAAATTCATAGGCGAATATCATTTACGGCCTTTGCGTTCGGCTTTTCTATCTGTTTTCTTCTCCTTTCCCTTCGCTTTTCTACCCGAAGTCGAAGCGTAGTCGCGCTCGGCGTCGGCAATTTCGCTGAAAACTTGCTTACCGAAGAATTCGAGCCCTTTGAGAGCGCTTACCACACGCTTTGCATCGGATTTCTTAACATCGAAAAGCGAGTAAGAAGGCAGAAGGTCGATGCGTCCCACATCCACACGGGCACCACTCACGTTTTTGTTGAGCATGTCAATCAGATTGCCGGCATAGAAGCCATCGCCTTTGCCGAGGTTGACGTATATACGCGCCATGCCGCGCTCGGCCGTGCGGCGGTCTTTGTCGTGGTCGGAACGCTCTTTGCGCTCTTTGCGCTCCTTGCGCTCTTTTGCCGGCTTTTCGTCGATAAAATCGATATTTGGAGCATCTTTGTAATAATCAAGCAGACGGTTGAATTCGAGCGACAGCACGCGCTTGAGCAAGTCTTCTGTCGAGAGCCACGACAGCTTGCGCAGTACGCCTGGCAGGTACTTGGATATCTCGTCTTCGTTTACCTCCACGCGCTCAAGGCGGTCGGCGAGGTTATAGAGCTGTTTCTCGATTATATGCTCGGGGGTCGGCACTTCCTTGCGCTCGAATTTCTTGCCGATGATTCTTTCGATTTCGCGGAGCTTGCCTTTTTCGCGCGAATGGATTATGGCAATCGACACGCCGGTTTTGCCGGCTCGGCCGGTTCGGCCCGAACGGTGGGTATATACAGCCGTATCGTCGGGCAGACCGTAGTTGATAACATGTGTGAGGTCGTCGACATCAAGGCCGCGTGCGGCCACGTCGGTAGCCACAAGAAGCGAAATCACGCGGTCGCGGAATTTTTTCATCACAATGTCGCGCTGCTGCTGCGAGAGGTCGCCGTGCAGAGCCTCGGCATTGTATCCGTCTTGTATAAGATTATCGGCGATTTCCTGTGTGTCGCGACGGGTGCGGCAGAACACAATGGCGTAGATATTGGGGTTGTTGTCCACAACACGCTTGAGGGCGAGATATTTGTCGCGGGCGTTGACCATGTAGTATATATGCCGTACATTCTTGGCTCCTTCGTTGCGCGTGCCCACAACAATTTCTTCAGGATTGTGCATGAAGCGCTTGGCGATGCGGGCCACTTCGGCCGGCATCGTGGCCGAGAACATAAGCATCTTGCGGTTTTCGGGCACATGCGACAGAATGTCGTTGATTGAATCGACGAATCCCATATTGAGCATCTCGTCGGCCTCGTCGAGCACGACAGTGTGCACATTTTCGAGACGCACCACTCCGCGGTTTATCAAATCTATGAGGCGTCCGGGAGTGGCTACAATAATCTGCACTCCCTGACGCAAAGCCCTAATCTGGCTCTCGATGCTGCTGCCGCCATAGACAGGAAGCACCACCAGGTCGGGCACATATTTTGAGAAGTCGGCGAGGTCGCCGGCTATCTGGAGGCAAAGTTCACGTGTAGGGGCCAAAATAAGGGCCTGCGGCACACGTCGCGACGTGTCGGTGCGCTGGATAACGGGCAAGCCGAAAGCGGCAGTCTTGCCGGTGCCGGTCTGGGCAAGGCCCACTAAGTCACGGTCGCCGTCGAGAAGACTGGGTATCACTTTCTCTTGTATCGGCATGGGATTCTCAAATCCCATATCGGCTATGCCGCGCAGTATCGCGTCATCAATGCCTAATTCTTGAAATGTCATATATCGTTTTTGTTAATGCTTACAAATTTACAACAAAAAAGCGAGACTGAAAATAGATAATAATATAAAATAAAACCTAAACAGCAAAGAAAAAGGCCTATACTGAGTCTCTCCCGAAGGGAAATTTTTGTCGTGACAACTTTGTTGAAATATAAAAAAACAACGCAGAGAGCTGCAATATGTGCCCTCTGCGCGATTGGGTATTCTATTGTATGGTTTATGCAAGTACGTCGGCAAACACCTTGCGTGCGAAGTCGACACCGTCGAGTTTCTCCCACGTAAACAATTCGACTTCTCGCGGCTGCCCGTCGAAAGTCTTCACAACGGTGCGGGGCGAGCGGCCCATGTGTCCGTAAGATGCAGTCTCGCGATAGATAGGATTGCGGAGCTTGAGGCGCTGCTCAATGGCATAAGGACGGAGGTCAAAAATATTGCCGTAGGGTGTCTCTGCCACATCGTGTGCGTGGTCGGCAATGCGCTGAGCGATAGCGGCGTCGGAAAGCGATACATGCGAGCTGCCGAAAGTGTCGACATTGACACTCACTGGATCGGCCTTGCCAATGGCGTAGGCTACCTGCACAAGCATGCGGTCGGCGATGCCAGCTGCCACAAGATTCTTTGCAATATGACGGGCCGCATATGCTGCCGAGCGGTCGACCTTCGACGGGTCCTTACCCGAGAACGCACCGCCGCCGTGAGCGCCATGGCCGCCGTAAGTGTCTACAATTATCTTTCGGCCGGTAAGACCTGTATCGCCGGCAGGGCCGCCAATCACAAATTTACCGGTAGGATTCACATGAAGGATATAATCGTGGGCAAAGAGTGCCTTGAGATTGTCGGGCAGCGACGCTATAGTTCGCGGAATGAGTATGTTGCGCACATCTTCGGTGATGATGTCGTGCATGCGGCGGTCGGCCTCTTCCTGAGTCACACCCTCAGATGCGGCATCGACAAACTCATCGTGCTGGGTCGATATCACAATTGTATTGATACGGAGCGGATGACCGTCATTGTCGTACTCAACCGTAACCTGACTCTTGGAGTCGGGGCGCAGATACTTCATCTCCTTGCCCTCGCGGCGAATGTCGGCAAGCGTCATAAGCAGACCATGGCTAAGAGCGAGAGTGAGAGGTATGTAGAGCGGAGTTTCGTTGGTAGCGTAGCCGAACATCATGCCCTGGTCGCCGGCGCCCTGCTCTTCGGGCTTCGAGCGCTCCACGCCGCGGTTGATGTCGTGGCTCTGCTCGTGCACAGCCAGAAGAACCCCACATGAATTACCGTCGAAAAGAAGGTCGGAACGGTCGTAACCTATTTCATTGATTACGCGGCGTGCAGTGCCCTGAATGTCGATATAGACCTCGCTCTTGACTTCACCGGCAACAACAACCTGGCCGGTTGTCACAAGAGTCTCGCAGGCTACTTTCGACTGCGGGTCGCGGGCAAGAAATTCGTCGAGCACGGCATCGGAAATCTGGTCGGCCACCTTGTCGGGATGGCCTTCCGAAACTGATTCTGAGGTGAAGAGATAACTCATTATATTCTATTCTTTCTATTGATATATAAAAAAATAAGCGGTAGCACCCTGCTTGGCTGTCCCGTCGGGGACTTCATTGGGTAACTGCCGCAACTACTAAAAACTAAAAACCTAAAACCTTTATGCCGCGCACACACGCTTCACAGCGCGAGTAACCGGCTTACGGCGATTTTAGCATTTTTTCATGAGGTTGCAAGCAGCCAAATCTGTCCTCGTCAGAACGGCCACATAAGCGGCCGCCTTTTTCGAATGCAAAATTACTGCTTTTCTTTGAACTGGCAATAAAATTAACACAGTTTAACAATGAGATAATCCAGATAGCTTGTTTTTACTGATGCGTATTTGATACTCATACCATTCTTCGTTATCAGGTGCAGGCACACATTAAAAGAGAAACAATGAAGATGAATTGAATCTCAATAAAATGCGATTTCATATGGAACATGGTGTTTGTTATTCGTATGTTCCTCCAAAATGATATACAAGCTGTTGGAACTGTTCGTATTTCTTATCGCCTACCCATAGTTCAGTTGGAGACAGATTGAACGTTATGCTATGATTAAAGTAATCGGCATCGCCACCATAATTTTGAGCAAAAACGATTTTTACTGTTTCGGGAGCACCATATCCATCGAGACAAATCACATCCTTAGGGAGTAACACGAAATTATATATTTGCTCATCCATTTGATAAAATTCATAAGCGGCTTTTACCTGAACCGTGCCGATGTCACGAAGTCGGGATGCAATCCTTTCATCTGTAATAGACTGTGCCATTAAAGACAAGTCCATATTGACTGTCAAGGAGTCCTTTGAAACCGCCTTGCACGCATTACCTTCCGATATTGTTTCTCCCCGATAATAAGAAACACTCATTTCGCCATGATATGTACCTTTCATTTCTAAAAGTGCTCTTTGAATTTCAGATGATGAAAACTTTGGCTCATCCTTATTGCAACTTGAAATGAACACCAAGGCAATGAACAGAATAATTGCAGTTATTTGCTTCATACTATTTCCTTTTTCTCGTATGGCTCAGTGGAGAGATTAATTTATAATGCAGAAACGTGAGCCAACTATGCCACGTCTTAAGTGAAGGTCGCAGGTCATCGAGAAGCGCTTGCTCTTCAAGAAACCATTTGAGCAGATTTAACAATAGTAGACCAGGCTGTATGCGTGACAACTGCTATACTATCCTCGCCCTATAGAAAATTTCCTACTTTTCACTTACAAAATAAGCATAACGCTTCTTTTTATTTCATATGTCTTGGATAAAGTTACCTCAATACAATTACAAAGGTAGTAAAATCCTGTAAAATTCTTCTCGCTGACAGACAAAATCAGCGTTTATAAGCTCTTTTTTTCCATTTTGTGCCTCATTTGCTTCTCCGAGCGTTCAAGAGCTTGTTTTTAGCGGTGAAAGATAATTTCCTGACAAGTATCTACCGCACCCAAAACTCAAGATACATGCCCTCTAACATATGATTTAATACTAATTAGCTTGCCTTATAAAACGGCCCAATTTCAGCAAACCTCTGTAATACCCTTCAAAAATAGTATGGCTATGCTTTTCTATTTTCAAAGAATCATAAGCCAAAACTATGCCCGAACAATTTGAAAATATATTGGCAGCTTTTATTATTTCGGGTTTAAATGATTCTTCTATGCTGTCCTTATTCCCATTTGCCAGATAAATGTACAGCGGACGATTCTTGCCGTATTCATCTACAAAGCTGGTGATTCGATTAATCATCATTCGCTGACTATACACATAGTTGGGAGAAACAGCCAGAATACATTGAAACAAATCAGGGACAGTAAGCATAGCATACGTTACGAAGGTTCCTCCCAAAGAGTGACCTGCTAAAAGTATTCGTGAAGAAGTCTCGTATTTGCTTCTTATGAAAGGAATTAATTCGTTTTTCAGTGACAACAACAAAGAATCTGCCCTCCCGGGGTTATCATATTTGCTCACTGAATCAAAGTCGGTATAAGGAGGTGTTAATTCACTTTGTCTATTAGGGTTGGAAACACCCACTATGACACAAGGCACATCGGGATATATCATTTCGAAAGTGGAACAAAACAGATTGAACGCAGGTGGATATTGAGCATCAAACACATAAATCGTCAACAAGGAATCACTTGCCAAAGCAGCATCTACTCCACTTCGATACACCTGAATTTCACGTGGTTCGTCAAAGTATTCGGAATTATAAATATATCAATCTCCCAATGACTGTAACGAATAAAAGTCTGCTTGTGCATTGCAGTTCAAACAGAATACAATAGAGCAAAAAAATAAAATGAATCTCATATAACAAAAGGAGAAGTGATTTAAACTTATTTTGGAAAGTTGCTTATTGGTGCTTATTGAGAAAACAAAAATAGCTGAAAATCAAACGATTAACAGCTATCTACAGTGCCCAGAACAGGACTCGAACCTGCACGTCTCTCAACACTCGCACCTGAAACGAGCGCGTCTACCATTCCGCCACCTGGGCTTGCGTTATTGGCTTTGCGAGTGCAAAGTTAGATATTTATTTTGATTTGTGCAATTTTTTCTGCTCTTTCAATGAATTTTTAATTTGCCTCTCGCTTTGCAAAGAAAACAACGGCGGCCCTATCCATGGAGCCGCCGTTGTTATGGCTTAGCGGATGGCTATTTTGAGGGTGCGCGAGGCTGAGCCGGCTTTGACGCTCAGCAGGTATACTCCGGCAGGGAGTGCCGATGCGTCGAGGGTGGCGTCGTTGGCTTGTGCGTCGATTGCAGCGACCTGTGCGCCGCTCATGCTGTATAGGCGCGCTGAGATGGCTTGTGCCGAGGGGACAAATATATTGAATTGGTTGGTGCCCGTCTCGCTGACAAGTATTTCAGATTCGGCTATTACGTCGTTGACGCCGGCACCGATGCCGAGCACTTTTTTGATGCCGGCCAGTGCGTCGACTTTACCGCAACCGAAGCGGTGCGGGCTTGCCTGTGTGAATTCGTCGTTGAGTGCAGTCTCTTTGAGTATTTCTTTTACATCGTCGATAGTGAGTGTGGGGTCGGCCTGTAGCCAAAGGGCGAGTACTCCGCCGAGGAATGGCGCAGCCATTGAGGTGCCCGACATTTCTTCCCAGTAGCTCGTACGCGATTTATCTTCTTTCTTTGCCACGAGATCCTGGACGTGCGAGTCGGGAGCTGTGTTGTAGTTGTAGGTGTTGATTGAGGATACTATGGCCGAACCTGGAGCTGCTATGAAGGGGAGCTGACGGCCGTCGGGGGTGATGCCGTAGGACGAGAATGATGAGATATCGTTCAGAACGCTGTTGGGGTATCTGATTTGGTCGTTGAGGGTGGGCCATACGGTTGCGGTGGTGAACGCACCCACGGAGATTATGTTGTCGCCGCAGGCCATGTCGTTGATTGAGTTGGTACCATCGCCCGGGGTGAATCCTTCGATGCCGTTGGAGAGGAGTCCTGCGTCACCTGTGCAGTAGATGTCTACAGTCTGGCCTTCGGCGCCTTTCACTGTCACAAATGGCACAACGGTGCCGAGTGAGCCCGAACGGGTGTTGAATGCCAGAGTGCATGTGTAGCGGTTGTTGTTCTCGTTTACGCCGGCGGTGACGATGATTGCGCCGTTGGAGCCGAAGCATTCGTCGAAGTTATCGGGATGAACGTATGCCTGGTTTGTGTAGTATGTGCCGGTGAGATAGAGTGTGCCCGATATGGGGCCGTTGATGTCGTAGTTGAATACAACCTGATTTGTTGCTTTGTCGTAGCCTGATATGGTGACAGTGGCAACACGGTCGTCGAAGCTCCATATATCGACTACTTCTGTCACTGCGTCGCGCTCTCCGACGAAGGTTTTCACTGAGTTGTCGGTTGCTGTGAAAGTCTTGCGGATTGACAGGGGGTCGGTGGCTTCGTTGCCTGCAGCAACGACAACGAGCATTTCCTTGCCTATCGATGCGAGGTAGCGGTCGGCATTGGTCGTTCCGTCGTGTGGGCCGGTGTTGTGTCCGAGCGAGAGGTTCATCACAGCGGGCTTGCCTTCTTGCTTGGCAAAATTGAGAAGATTCTCTGCGGCGAGGAGAATATTACTGCCATCGAGGGTGCCGCAGCAGGGGGCGAGAATGGCGTCGGGAGCTACACCGTAGTAGTAGTTTTTGCGGGTTGTGCTCACCTGTTTTCTGCCGTTGGCATTGAAGAAGGCTTGCTCAAGACGGTCGCGGTAGCCGCCGGCCATAATACCGAGCACGTGTGTGCCGTGTGAGCCCGAGGAGTTGTCGGTGGTGTATGATGTGATATTGGCTCCGGTTAAAGTCTGCACGGAGCCGTTGCTTCCGGTGAGCACCCACATACGCTTGATGCGCTGGTTGCCGTCGGCGTCGAGGAAGTTATGATGGTTGGGGTCGAGGCCCACATCCATCATGCCGCAGATCACACCTTCGCCGGTATAGGCACGGTCAAGTCCGGTGCCGGAGTGGATGTCGTCGACACCGGTAATGGCTCGGGCGTTGACAAGGAGCGGACGGCTCGTGGTGCCGAGGTCTATGGCGGCGATGCCGGGCTCGTCGACAAGGTCGACAAGCTGCATGGGTGTGAGTGCCACAAGTGTGCGGCCGTCGCGCACGGGGCCGGGGTTAAGACCTCGCGATGTGAGCACGCTTTGGTCGTAACCATCGGCGAGGGTGACAAGCACTGTCACAGGCTCGTCGGCCTTGAATTCGGCAGGCAGTGAGCGCACCTGGCCCGAGCGTGCTGCGAGGCTGTTCTGTGCTATTGTCGACTCGACGAGGATAGCGGCGCGACTGTCGAGATTCGCCTGTGCGAATGCCGCTGTCGAGGCAAGCAGAAGAGAGAGTACTGTGTTTATATTTCTTTTCATGTAGACTGATGAATTTTCGCTTGAAGAATTGTAGTTGCAAATCTAATCATTTTGCCGAGAGTATGGGCAACTTACATGCCAAAAAAAAGTTAAAGTTGCGCGGATGTTGCGTCGGGTTACAAACCGGCAGAGAATAGGAGACTGGACCGCGCGCCTTATGTAATGCAAGAGGCAGTGCCGGAGCACTGCCTCTTGGAGATTATTGAGATTTGTGGTTCAATCAGGGTTTCACAGTTTTTTTGGCTGACCTGAAGAGGCGATTAGCCTTGGCGTTGCTGATGCTCTTTTCGACTTTGAATTTGTTTTCAATCGAAGAGGGAGCTGTTGCCATTGCTGCAGCCGACACGCTGAATCCGGGACGGAATGCCGAAGCGGCTTTCTTATTGGAAACACGGTGGGCCGGAGCTTTATCGAGCTCGGGGAAGTAAATCATGAAGTTATAGCAGCTCGGGGGTGAGTAGAGATTGTTGTTGTTCTCTACACCCACACAGATAGTAGGCCATTCCTGGCCGTCCTCCTCGATTGAGCCGAAGAGGAGTTTGCCACTATCGAGAGTTCCGAAGTAGCCGAGATCAGCAACTTCTTGCATTGTTGCGCCACCCGCGAGTTCATTATAGGCGAACGACATGCCGAACATCATACCGTGTTGCGGGTTTATGGTAATACCGAGGGGACTGTACTCAACGTAGCAGCGGTCGGGGTCGGCGCAGTTTACATAGACGTAATAGTTGCCATTGTCGAGCCACTTTGTGCCATTGACCATTTGGGCCCATGTTCTATAGGGGTTAACCACGCGGTAGTATCCGGGGATTTCCTTATTTTCTTCATATTCGGCATCCCATGTAAGACCACTGAGGTCGACGGGTTTGTCACTGTCATCAGTGAAGCTATACAGACCCATGAAACCGTCGGTATACTCGCATATGCCTTTCTTAACCCAGTCGGATTCTTTCTTGACCGAAGTGGCTTCGAAAGTGAATGAGTCGGCGTAAACACGGTTGCCGTCGGCATCAAATGCCACTGTAATGATGGTGTAGTTGCCGTCTTCGGAGAATGGCACCACAGCATTGTAGGTAACATCGTAGATGAGCTCGGCATCGGGATTTACTGCAAGGGCATCCTGTAGTTCAGCAATCTGAGCGGCGGTAAGAGTGCCCTTTTCAACTTCATATGCATAGGAGTTGATGTCTTCCGAGCGAACAATCTGCACGATAGCGTTCTCCGAGCCTGTAGAATCAACGTAGTTGCCGAGCACGTTGTATACGAAGCTGTAGCTGGCGAAGCCGGGGAGCTGGAACATGATATATGCCGGGGCGCCCCATGTGCCATCTTCGTAGTAACCCATGTCGATAGCGCATAGAGCGATAAAGAAGGCGCCTTTTTCCTCGTCGAAATAACTCGGCGTACCATCCGAAACTACTTTCTGCTGAGCCTGTGCGGGTGTAGCTCCCAGGCCAAGATAGTAATTGTACAGGTCGAGATAAGCGAGTATACCGCTCTTTGTCTCAAAATGGGTGTTGGTCTCTGGCAGAATTGCCTGATAAACCTTTTTGCCATCAATTGTATAAACGCTCGACTTGTCGACTGTGATATCGAAATCGAGATAGAAGTTAGGGTAGAGGTCTGCAGGGAAACGATACTTCTCCAAATTGGGGTTTGTGAGCGACTTCGATACAAAGACGGTGTCGACAACTTCCTTTGCCTCGAAGGGATAGCAGGTGAGAACAGTCTCGAAGTAGGGGTCTGACTCGGAGTAGGGTTTCCAGTCGGTCCAGGGCGAGTGGCTTGCTACGAACGAGAGCTCAGTCAAACCGTAGGGCGATGCATCCTCTCCGGTGATTGACAAAGAAATGAAGTAGTCGGTTTCGGCAACGACTTTCGAGTAGTCGACACCTACGTTGTATGTGGCTGTTGTTTCACCGTCGGCGAAGGTGACTTCTTCGGGGAAGGTGAAAATGTCGACAACGGCATTGCCTTCTGCGTCGACAACGCTTCCGGTCACAGAAACCGAAACAGTGCCTTCAGACACAACACGCTCTAATTCGACAGGAAGCGATGTTGCATTTTCGGGAATCTGCACCGACGTAATATCATTGCTGAAATACACCTGGTCGCCCGCGGGAATAGTCGCCGGAGTGTATTTCACCTCATCGGTACAAGCCCAGCCAACGAGCAAGAGAGCACCGGCGGCAAGCGGCTTTAATATATTGTTGAAGTTCATAATTTAGCTTCTTTTGAGGTGATAAAAATTACTTTATACGCTGATAGAGGTCGGAAGGTGAGGGTACGTTGTAACCGTCGAGAGCGGGGTTGTTGTCGACCTCCTGGTTAGTGATACACATATTGAGCCAAGCGGCACGAGCCTTGGTGTTGATACGTGCGTCGCCAACGAAAGTAGAGCCTTCGTAAACTCGTGTAATGGGGTAATTGAGACGCTTGATGTCGTAGTAAGCGCGGCCTTCGCCCCAGAGCTCGATACGCTTCTGGAACACAATCTCCTCTACAATTTCATCGGCATCGGTGAGGTTGCAGGTGTAGATAGGGTTACGGTTAGCGCGAATGAAATCGACGAGTTTCTGACGTCCGGCGGTGGGATTTACATGAGCGGTAGCCTCGGCGTCGATAAAGTACATCTCTTCGACGCGCATGAGAGGATAGTCGACCACACCGCCGATAGAAGCATTGGTCTCATTACCGCTGCCGGGACGGAATTTGATGTTGGCGTAGGGTTGGGGGAAGTTTTCCGCTGCATCATCGGGCGAGATGAATGGCTCACGGCCTTTGAGGGGGCTGCCTTCGGGAGCAACGAAAGAAAGCTTACGGAAGTCGCGGTTGCTCAGACGGTTGTAGAGAGCGGGAGCGATGTTGGAGTAGGTTTTCCGACTATACGAAGAATATCCGAAAGTGTGCTCGGAGCCAACCCAGCCTGCCCAGCCCACCAAGGGATATAGAGCGGAGTCGTCTTCCGAGGTGTATATACCGGCGAGCATCCACGAGCCAACCGAAGAGTCGTTGAAGCCCGAGGTCTTGCTGAGCCACTCGTCCTGAGTTGTTACGGAGTAACCGGCCATGGCGAGATTTGCGTAGCGCGAAGCCTCGTTGTAGAGACGTGTAGCTTCTGCTGCGTCATTGTTTACTTCGGCCTGGAACGAAGCGTCCCAGAGACAAGCACGTGCATAAGCGCCATAAGCCACTGTGAGGTCGGGGAGAGCCTTGTTCGGACGAGCCGAAGCGTTGGAGCTCATCATCTCAATAGCCTTGTCGAGGTCGCCGTAGATGAAATTAAACATTGTCTCGTGGTCGACACGAGGATTGTTTCGCATCTGCTCCTCGGTTGTGTTCTCGTCTATGATAGGCACAGTAAGACCTACGACATCGTTGCCGTCGGTGTTATAACGGCCGTCGGTGTATTCGGGGCATGGCCATGTCTCGTACATGCCCACAAAGTCGAGGTATGTGATGGCACGGCTTGCATAGCCTGTGCCGAGATAGAAGCGAAGGTCGGGATTGGTAGTCTCGGAGTCGACAGCTGCTATCACTTTGTTGCAGGCAAGCACCTGCTCGTAGTACCAGTTCCAGGGGAACATTGGGTAGAGGAAGTCGGGTCCGAGGCCGATAGAAATATCGGTCCAGTACCAGAAGTGACGGTAGTTGGTATTGGAGCACACCATATCGGCGGTGAGAAGGTCGCGGATGTGCATGAGCGCGGGCAGACCCCAGTCCCAGTGCTCGTTGCTTATGGTACCCACCTGATTCTGATGGCCGGGTATAGCCCATACAAGAGCTTCGGTAGCCTTTGAGCTTCCTTCGAGCTGCTCCTGGATGATACCCGATGTAGGAACCACCTCTTCGATACAGCCGGTGAGGAGCGGCGCTGCGGCCATCATGGCCAGCAGTGATTTGTATATGGTTTTCATTTTACGCACTTTCAATTAGAATGTTACAGTAAAGCCGCCCGAAAGAGTGCGGATTGGAGAGTAGTTGTAGTTGTTTGTGCCGCCGGTGATCGACTGGCGAGGGTCGAGGCCCTGACGCTTTGACCAAACCCATACATTCTCAGCTGCGAAGTAAACGCGGAGCTTGCTGAGATACATCTTGCGGACAATGTTTGTGGGAAGAGTGTAGCCGAAGTTGATGTTCTGCAGCGAGAGATAGCTTGCATCGGTAAGGTAGCGGTCCTGGGTCTGAGCCTGGTCCTGGTCGCCGAACTGGAAACGGGGTATGTTTGAGCCTGTATTCTCGGGCGACCATGCGTTGAGCACGTCGGCGTGGAAGTTGGAGCCGCCACCGCTCACAGGCGAAGACATGAGATTCTGGTAGCCGCTGTCGTAAACCTGGCCTCCGATCTGATAGTTGAAGTTGGCCGAGAGGTCGAAGCCTTTGTACTCGAACGAAGTGGTGAAACCGCCGTAAACGGGAGCGAGTGCAGTGCCGCAGTTGTAGTAGTCGGCCTGGTCGAATATGGTTGTTGTAGAGCGTCCGATAAGCTCGCCGGTTTCTTTGTCATAATCGTTTTTCCAGTAGAGCGAGCGACCGGTTGTCTCATCGACGCCTGCAAACGACTTCATACGGTATGTGAACATGGGGAGGCCTTCGCCGTAGAAAGTGCTGCCGCTCGAGAAACCATAGTGGCCTTCGAGTTCCTGACCCTTACACTCAGCGGAGAGCATGGAGATACGGTTTTTATACCATGTGAAGTTGAGGTCCATAGTCCATGAGAAATCGCGTGTACGGATAATAGTACCGTTGAGTTCGATTTCGACACCGGTGTTAGTCATGTCGCCCACGTTGTCGTAGTAGCCCATAAAGCCCGAAGAAGCGGGAAGGGGGAACTGCATGAGCATGTCGGACGTCTTGCGGTAGAAAGCTTCCACGCTACCGTTGAGGCGGGCGTTGAAGAGCTCGAATTCCACACCGGCATTGAAGTTGCCGCCTTTTTCCCAGGTGATGGTCTCGTTGCCTTTGGTAGCGGCAGTTGCACCGGGCATACCTGCCGAGTTGATGAGGTTGTATGTGTCGGTGTAACGGAAGTTACCGATGTTGTCGTTGCCCTGCTCACCGTAAGAAACTTTCACTTTGAGGAGGTCGACCCAGTCTACATTGAAGAATTCTTCTTTAGACAGAATCCATGCGCCGCCGATACTCCAGAAGGAGCCCCAGCGATGTTTGGGGTGAAAACGGCTCGAAGCGTCGCGACGGAACGAAACCGAACCGAAGTACTTCGAGGCGAAGTCGTACTGAGCGCGGCCGAACCAGCCTTCGTTGTTGTAAGTGGAGCTCGACGAAAAAGTGTCGTCTTTGAGAATGGCACCGGCGAGTTCTTCGTTAGAGGGAAGGAAGAGGTTTTTGCGCTGGCCTTCGAGACCTTCGGTTACTTCCTTGTACCATTCATGACCGAGAAGAATCTGAACGTTGTGCTGGTTGAACATGCGGTTCCAGTTGAGGAGCTGATTGTATGTGTAGCTCGTTGTGCGGGCATGAGCTTTGTAGATATTACCGCCGTCGGGCTGGGCCTGGCCGTAGAAGGGGTTCTGTATGCTTGTGCTGCGTGTTTCGAGGAGGTTTACAGTGTTATTGCTTGTAAATTTGAAGTCCTTGAGGAAACGGATTTCGGCAAAGCCGCTTGCATACAGAGAGTTGTACGAAGCTTTATTGGTGTTGAGAGTCGCAGCCGAAATAGCATTCGAGTCGGCGTAGTACGGACGCTGGAGACCGGCGTTCATGCCGTTACCGTAGTCATACATAAGCAGGCCGTTGTTGTCGTACATGGGCTGCTTGTTGCCGTCGCGGAGGTAGATAGGATAAATCGGAGCCACGCCGTTTGTGAAGGCGAAGATATTGAGAGTCGAAGTACTTGAGCCTTCGCTCGACATCTGATTGGTGGTGCCGTGCGAGTAGTTGAAGTTACCGCCGACTTTGAGCCATGACTTGGCCTGGAAATCGGCTGCCAGACGGCCGGTGAAGCGCTGGAAGTTCGATTTGGCGATAAGAATACCGTCGTTGCTGAGGTAGTTTACCGAAGCCATGATGTTGCTGCGTTCAGTACCCTGGCTGATGTTTACGTTATATTCCTGGCGGAGCGAAGTCTTGTATGCGTAGTCGTTCCAGTTGTCGGGCTGAATCCAGTAGTCCTGTCCACGATAGTTAATCATGCGGCCGGGGGTAGCGCTGGGATTGAGACGACCGTTCTGGCCGATAAGAGACTGACCTTCGGGAACAGTGTAAGAGATATATCCGAGACCGGGGTTGCTGCCTTGAGCGAGCTGTGAGTTGGCCCACTTCCATGCGTCGTAAGAGCTCATGCCCTGGCCGCCGAAAGCATCGGTCATCGGGGCGTGCGCATAGTTGTAGAGAGCCGAGTAGTATGTTTCGTAGTACTGTGCGGGGTCGGTGATATAGTCGTAGTTCTGGCTGCCTTTGGAGTTGGCACCCCACTTTGCATCAACCGAAACCACAGCCTCTCCGAGCTTGGCTCGCTTGGTGGTGATAAGAATCACACCGTTTGCGCCACGAGCACCGTAGAGGGCGTTCGAAGCAGCGTCTTTGAGCACCGACATCGACTCGATATCGTTGGTGTTTATAGTGTTGATATCGCCCGAGAAGGGAGCACCGTCGACAATTACGAGAGGTGCGTTACCGGCGAGAATCGAGGAAAAACCACGAATACGGATTGTAGGCGATGAAGCGCCGGGAGCACCCGATGCGTTAGAAAGCTGAAGACCGGCCACTTTACCCGAGAGAGCGTCGAGAGCATTAGTCACCTGAGTCTTCTCGATTGTGGCGGCGCCCACTGTAGCGGCTGAGCCGGTAAACGAAGAGCGCTTCTGCTCACCGTATGCAACGACAATCACGGGGTCGAGCAGCGCATTGTCGGGCACGAGGTTGATGCGCATGTTTCCGTCTTCTACGGGAACGTCGACGGTCTGGTATCCTACATAGGATACTGTAAGGGTCTTGACCGATTCCGGAATGCGGAGAGAGAATTCACCGCTGGCATCGGTGGCAACGCCATAATTGGGCCCTGCCTTGACCGAGACACCAATCAACTCTTCCTGAGTGTTGGCATCTACAACAGTTCCATGAACCGTGCGCATCTGGGCCGACGCACAAAGGCCTATGGTAACTGCCAAAAGTAATAAAAACAGCTTTTTCATACCTTTATTAATTAGACATAATAGATTTAGTATTAATTAGACATAATAGATTTAGCAAAAAGATTCAGCAACGCTAAATAGACACTGCAGCATGCGAATGAAATACATGATTGGGGGCAAAGTTAATCTTTTTTTTTGAAATTTTAAACATTTCGACAACAAAAAATATGCTATTTAACATATTTGTGCCTCAAGCCTCTTTTTATGCTGACACGATGATACTTTTTTGCGGCAAAGCATGCACATTTTTCTGTTTTCAGGTGTTTATTCCATAGGCGACATTCCACGATGCTATCTTTCTGCAAAAAGATAGAAAAGTTCATGGAAAACAAGAAAACCCAACTGATGTGTGCAGTGTCGATGGTATTCACCGGAGCCGCACTGCTCGTGGCCGGGCTCTGCATAGACCCCGCCGGCGAAATCCACCCCTCGGTGCTTGTGGCTTGCGGCGAGATGCTCACCTTTGCCGGCGCTGTTTTCGGCATCGACTACCGATATCGCAAATAAGACGGCACACATTATTAAATAACGCTTTTTCCGAAGCGACAGACAACTTTATTATAAAAATTTGATTAACTTTGCAAAAGTATGAATCAAAGTGCCGACATAACACTTCGGGCTCTGCAGGGCTCGGTCGACGAGTGGATACGCACCATAGGCGTACGCTACTTCTCGCCGCTGACCAACATGGCCGTGCTTACCGAGGAAGTGGGCGAAGTGGCACGTATAATGGCACGTAAATATGGCGACCAGTCGGCCAAAGAGGGCGAAAAACTAGACCTCGCCGACGAGCTCGCCGATGTGCTGTGGGTGGTGGCGGCTATCGCAAACCAGACCGGTGTAGACCTCACGGAGGCCTTCGGAAGGAATATCGAAAAGAAAACCATACGCGACCGCACAAGACACTCCGACAACATCAAGCTTCATCAGTAACTTTATAATCTATCAACCTTATTAACTATGGCAGATACATACATTAACAAATACGAACAGGCTATTGCCCAGAGCACTGTCACCGACGACGATGCCGTAGTGGCAGAAGCCGTAAAGAAAATACTCGACGAACACTTTGCCGAGAACAACACTCAGGAAGTATACCGCACGCTGTTCAACTGCATCGACCTCACAACCCTCAAGAGCACCGACTCTCCGGCTTCGGTGGCCAAATTCACCGAAGCGGTGAACAGCTTCGAAGAGCTCTACCCCTCGCTGCCCAATGTGGCCGCTATCTGCGTTTATCCCAATTTCGCTCCGGTAGTACGCACCGTGCTCGAGGTGTCGGGCGTAAAAATCGCCTGCGTGTCGGGCGCATTCCCCTCGTGCCAGTCGTTCGAGGAGATAAAAATCGCCGAAACTTCGCTCGCCATTGCAAACGGCGCCGACGAAATCGACATCGTGTTCAACCTCGGCAATTTCTTCGACCACGACTATGAGGCTGTGACCGACGAAATAAACGAGCAGAAAGAGGCCTGCCGCGACGGCGAACTCAAGGTGATTCTCGAGACCGGCGCCCTCCGCACCGCCCGCAACATCAAGGCTGCATCGATTCTCTCGCTCTACTCCGGCGCCGACTTCCTCAAGACTTCGACCGGCAAAGAATATCCCGGTGCAAGTCTCGAAGCTACATACATCATGGCGCAGTGCATCAAGGAGTACTACGAGAAGACCGGCACAAAGGTAGGCTTCAAGGCTGCCGGCGGTATCCGCACCACCGAAGACGCCGTGAAATACTACACCGTTGTGAAGGAAGTGCTGGGCGAAGAGTGGCTTAACAACGAATACTTCCGTCTCGGTGCTTCGAGCCTCGCCAACTCCATCCTCTCCGATATTGCAGGACACGAAGTAAAACATTTCTAAACCGACCGATGAAAATCTGGATTTATGTGGACGGCCGCCAGGAAGGCCCCTACGAGCTCGAACAGCTGCTCAACAAACCGGTGACTCCCGAGACCAAGGTGTGGTACGAGGGTCTGCCCAAGTGGTATCCGGCCGGATACCTCGACGAACTGCGTCCGCTTTTCGACGGCTCACTGGCAGCCAAAGTAGCGGCTAAAAGTAACTCCGAAAACGCCGTCACTGAAGAGCAGGATGAGCCGGAGCTGCGCCAGCAGGACGAAAGCACACACGAAAGCGACTTAGAACAGACTGCCGAAGCGGTGCAGCAAAGTGTCGCAGACGACTTTAAACCTGCATCGCAGCAGAATCCGACTCAGAACTCTGCCGCGGAAATCAGCGCAAAGGCTCCCGAATGTCCGCCCACATATATCGGATGGTCAATTTTCCTGCTCATCTGTTGCTGCTCACCATTCAGCATCGGTGCTCTTGTGGCCGCAATCTGCGTGTCGTCGTTCTACAACAAAGGCGAGTACGACAAAGCGCGCCGTGCATCCGACTGGGCAGCATGGCTTATAATGATATCTATCGCTCTCGGATTTCTGCCGGGCATGCTCTGGCAGTCGCTTATAATGTAGTGAAAGCCGGGAAACCACTTTTAAAGGCGACAATGACAGCTATCGCTGTCGTTGCCGCCCTTTTTATTGTAGTTATTTTTTATTATAATGTAAGCCCCGAGTCGGGTCTGATGCCGCAATGCAGCTTCAGACTCCTCACGGGCTACGACTGTCCGGGCTGCGGCTTTCAGCGAGCTCTGCATGCGCTGCTGCACGGACGTGTGGCGGAAGCGTGGGGCTATAATCCGTTTGTGTTTTTCGCTGTTCCGGCCGCTCTATTTTATATCGTCGTGGAAAGCGGGTGCCGACACTGGCCGGAGCTTCACCGGCGTGCGACGTCTCCGTGGGCGCTGTGGGGGATTCTTTTAATTGTGGTCTGCTGGTGGATTGTGAGGAATGTAATATGACTGACCGACACAGACTGTGAGCGACACGGCATGTATACGGAGAAAGAGTATACTTCGTCACTATCTGCGCCCGCAAAATGCGCGAGACATTCGTAAAGATTTATGAAGTATATTGATGATAATGCGATTATTTCACAGGAATCTTCGAACCTCCACCCGGTCCGGCTCAGATATTCAGGCGCTCAATCCCAGGTATATTTTTTCAGACGGCCAAACCGCGAACGGATGCGGCGCAAGGTGTGGCGGAAGGGGTATGTGACCGACAGCCAGGGAATGGTGAGAAAGAGCATACGCGACTTCAGAGCACGTGCGGCACTGCGCCACACATATATGTCGAGCGCAAACATGAACAGCACGAGCACCGCAGCAATGACGGCAGGCTGCATATTCGGGGCCGAGAGCACTCCGGCAGCCACACTTGTGGCAATGGCCGCAAGCTGGAGCAGGCCGGTGAGCACAATCAGCAGCCGCGGACGGCGGCGTATGAAACGCTCAGTGAAGAAGCGCCGCAAAACTCGCTCCATGAAGAAACGTGGATAATTGCCGTGACGCAGACGCACTATCGACTCCTCCGAAAGCTCTACTGCGGTGTTGTTGCGGCGCGCTATCTCGCTTATGAAAATATCGTCGTCGCCGCTGTGGAGATTGAGAGTCTGCGCGAAGCCTTTATTTCGCATAAATGCGGCTTTGCGGTAGGCAATGTTGTATTCGGTGCCGCGGAAGGGCTTGCCGGCAATAGCCACACCGAGCCAGCGGCAGCTCTCCACTACATAGTCGAAAGCGCGTCGGCGCTTGCCGAAAGCCTCGTCTTCGTCGGGGTCGATATATGCAAATCCGAGCACAACTTCCGTTTTGCCTTCTTTGTCGAAATTACCCATTATGCGGCGTAGCCAGTGTTCAGAGCGTATTTCGGCGGCCGGTGTGGTGAGCACGGCCACATCGTAGCGCGCTGCCTTTACGCCAAGCGTCAGAGCCAACTTCTTGCGGCTGAGATTCACCACGCCCTCGGGAGTGAAAGTGAGATAGAGATTGGAATGCGTGGCACGGAGCATCGACACGGTGTCGCGAACATCGGCCGACTCGCCGTCGTTCACCACAATCACTTCATATGCAGCCGGATAGTTCTGGTCAAGGAGGGTTTTCAGAAGTTCACCGAGCATGTCGGCGTTGCCCTGCGAATACACCACGACGGATGCCGGCAGATAGTCGGAGTCGGCAATGTCGCGACGCTCCGAATCGGCTTTGTCGCGATATCTCACCACAGTGCGGATTCTGAAAAAGTATATCGATGCCAGAAGCAGTATGCACAGAAAACATGCCACAAGCATGCACGTGGCCGGCAATGTCATTATCGACGAGAAGTAGATTGAATTCATGGGGAACATGTCGTGTTACTCGGCCGGGTATACTCATCTGTATATTTGTAAGCGATTCCGGCTTTCGAGGTGCAAACTTACACAAAAAAAAGAAAAAATGCAACTACCTGTCGCAGGCGGTTGCACTCTTAACCTATGATTCACTTATTTGTTTGATTGTCTTGCTTCTAACCTTTAGTGAACTAAGTTAATTAAAATCTTCCTATGTTTGCGTTGCAAAGGTAATTCATTTTGAAATTCCCCGCAATCATTGTTTACAACATTTAATAAACATTTACAGCCTTTCACAATTATCACCAGCGCTGATGCTGCTCGAAAGTCGACGGCAGTCGCGCCGGAACCTGGCGCGAACTTATCACATAAAGAGCTATGGCTCTGGTCATAAGCATATCGTCGTGACAGCCTTCACGGGCGGTAAAAGCCCCCGATTCGAGCTGCTCGTAGGTAAGGAGTTCGTTGCAGGCACCGGCATCGCGCTCCACATAAAGGCCCTCGCGCACCACCTCAATCAGATTGTTGATAAGCAGTTTTTTCGTACTCACATTTGTATGGAAACCAATGCGCCACGATGCCGCCTTCTTTAACGTGTCGAAAGACTCTCGCCGGTAAACGTTGGAGTAGGTCTCGGCGAGGCGGTTGAGAATAAATATATTGGAGTCGCTCGAGCTGCCGAAATCGGATGTTTCGTAGGTATTGCTCTCGATTACGAGGAAAGCATTGTTGTAGTATCGGGCAACAGCCACACTTTTGGCCGCTAACAAGTCATGGTCGATGTGTCCGCGCCACTGAGCCACGACACGAGGCAGCTCCGCGGCCCTCTCGGGCACCGAGAGAACTGCCACCACCGACCAGTCGGACTTCGAACTGCGCCCGCCCACATCGACTGCAACCACATAGCGGCACTCAGACACCGGCTTGCTCCAGAGCCTCATGAGACCGCGCGCATCGGCATGGAATGCGTGTCCGTCGGCGCTGACATCGCCTGTGGCGAGCGGAGCCGTGCATGCAGCACGCAGTTTTTCCACCGCCGCCGACGGAAAGACAGAGGTGCGCGACGAGCAGAAGGCCTCGACATCGTCGCTCGGATACTCCGAGGCCAAATCTTCGCGCTGCTCCACCTCCCGCACTTTGTTTCGGTACCAGCATAGATTCTCCGATGTCGCTCCACGCTCCACAAGCCGCATCTCATATGGCGAAAGAGTGTCGAAGAGCGCCGCAGCATCGACACAGGGCTCGGTGTAGAGCGATATTTCGAACCACGGCACAAACACGGCATGCTTGTCACCACAGCCTGCCTTGTTGCGTAGCCACTCCTTATGAAAATAGTCGCCGACGCCACGTGCCGTCGACTCTATGGCCACGAGTGTATATGGTTTGCGCGACACACCTCCGCACACTGCCTGCACAACCTGCAGGGGCGAATTTCCGGGCGTACGGGGCCAAAAAGCAGTCTCGCTCAGATGAACCATGGCGAGGTCGCCTCCGCGCAGGCTGTCGGGTTTCTCGGCCGTTCCGATTCCCACATTGCAATCACGGCCGTTGAGAGTGCGGATGTTCGCGCTTCCCTCAAAGGGAACGAATTTAGCTTCCGCACTACCCTCCCACAGCTCAGGCGGATAGTGGCTGAGCAGTTTGGTGTACATGCCGCGAATTGTGGCCGACGTGTCTTTGACATGCGCCACAATAGCCGAATTCCAGTTGGTGCGCAAGCAGGTCTGAATCCATGCCATATACATCTGAATGAGCGTTGAGCCGCCCCACTGCCGAGCTTTGAGCAGAATAAGGCGCAGCGGAAGCCCGGCCAGACGGTCGGCCTCGAGCAAAGCAAGCACACGCCGCTGTGGCGGATTGAGAACGAACGGAATATCGCAACCCCCGCTCTTGTCCTTGATTACGGCGCATGTCACGGCCCAATATTCAAAGTCGTGACGACACCGCAGGCGCTTCCAGAGCACGGCATCGCCCTGCGCGGCAGCATATTCGGGCGCCGCGGGCATAGTCAGCGGCACATAAGCCCGGGGCAACTCTTCGAGCGGAGTGGCGACACATACTCGCCGGCCGACACAGCCTTCGCCGCTAAGTGGGTCGGCATTGACTTTGTCGAAAAAACACCGCAGGCGGTCGAGCAGCAGACGCCAGTCCTCATTCATAATAAGATATTCTGAATGAATCAAATACAAAATCTGACGCCACGTTGGCCTCAAGTTCCAGGCCGAGCCGCCTCGAAGGCCGTCCTACCGGGAGCAACGACAAAGGGCTCAGACAGGAGCCGTCGAATGCCACCGTCAACAGTGGCCACGGCGAGGTGCCGGCAAGATTGCGGCCGTCGAGCCTGAGTTCCCCGAAGAGCGACGAGCAGCAAAGCATGGCATGGAGGCGGCCGGGACGCACGGCATTAAGCTTGTCGGGGTTGACAAGAAAGGAGAGTTTTATGTGTTGCAATGGCAACGGCTCCTCGGCAGCCAGGCGCAACAGGCCCTTTCCGCCGACAGCATAAGCTTCGCCGCCAAGATTGTAGAACTCGACGACATCGACATCGCTGCGCGAGTACCGCCGCCAGCCGTGAGCCACACAGAACACATCGGCACTGCCGTCGGCACGACAGGCCCAAAGCTCGCCGGCGATGCCGTTCCATGCAAGACTGCGGTAGTCGCGAGGCACTTCAAAAAGCTCATGGCGACCCGACGGAAGTATTCTCAGCAAGGCCGGACCACTGCCGGCATCGGAGCCGCAGAGCACAAACACATCGCCGGCCGCGGCTGTGGCCATAGCGTCGCGTCTGCGCACACGTCCTTCAGCAATACGCCGCACCGACAGCGACTTACGCCCTGCAGCAACCGCCACAGAATATACTCCGCTGTCGCTGCCTGCAAGAAAACGGCCGCGGCCGAATTCCCACGACTGGTCGTTGGCGCAACGTGCGGCAAGTGCATTGACCGCACCCTCGACTTCGGCAACAGCATCGACGGCAAGCGGATTATCGGCCGGTGCAAAGGCTATCGCCCCGGCGAACCTGTCGTGCGGAGCCGTAAGGGCCGGCAGCGTCACTCCCGCGCTCTCGACGAGCGACAAAGGTGTGGCACCGCAACCGGCAAAGGCCGACACCCGGCAAGAGGCGTCGGGGCGCAGCTGCAGGGTATGGGTGCGGACAGTGCCACCCGAAGTCACCACGATTTTGAGCTCCACAGCGTCGGCCGACGGATAGCACAGCAAAGGGCTGAACGCCATTGGCGCACCGGTGCTTCCGCTTTCGGTACGCGACACGCCGCTTCCGTCGGCAAAGCGCACCACTGCAACGGCACTCCATGCTTCGTCGGCAAGTTTCACGGCAAGCGACTGTAAAGGATACCCGGCATAGCGGCGCACAGTGAGATTGCCCCATGCCGTAACCGAAGCATCTGTGGCACAACACCGTGCCGAAAAGCCGTGGGGCGCGCTCAAAAGCACATTGAGCGGAGAGACCGACACAACACTTTTAGACAGCGCCTTGCTCAGCCGACGGCTTACCGAAGCGGCATCGGGGTCGGCACTGAGCGACACAGCCACTGTGCGCGCTCCATAGTCGAACGGCGATGGAATCACAGCCACACACTCTTCTATTTCGTCGATATGTGCGAGCGCCTTTATCAGCAAGCGTTCAACATTGCCGAGACGTCCGGAACCAAGGCCGCAGCCCACACCCGGCAACGTCACACGCAGAAAATCTTCTGTAACCGAACTTCCTCTGGCAAGCAGAGCCGCGCCCTGCATATCGGGATGATAGGGATGAAACATGGGCGTCATCCACACCTCGGCCTGCGCAACACTTCCGAATCGGGCATAGCCTGCCGAAGAGTGCACTTTCACCGAGAGCGACCACAGGTCGGCTTCGAGGCTGTAAGCTTTCAGCGTCATGCGGTCGTCTGATTTGATTCCGACATAATCGGCGAGCTGCGCTCCGTTGGGATGACCGAGAAGCACCGGAGCCGAGGTAAACAACAGATTGCCGCGACTATCGCGCAACTTATACCGGGCCACCACAGGCTGGAGCATTCCCCCTACTGCGGCCGCATCGGCACACATGCGCAGATAAGCGCTCGCAAGGTCGCCGGTCACAGCTGCGGCATCGCTTCCGGTGAGCGGCGTGGCTGTGTTGTAGACACGACTGAGCGTACGCGAGGCTATCGTGGCACTCGTCTTACCCCATATCGAGGGGATAAGCGTTAGCGGCGGAAAATCGGAGCCCAAAGGCTTCACTTCCATGCGGCTGCCATCCACGTCTATGCTTGCCGCCCCTTCGGCGGTCATCACTGTCATACCCCCGTCTCTGCCAAGCGAACACAACGGCAGCGAAGGAAGACTGCCCGACACCACCGGAGCCGTAGCGCTGCTATCGTCTACAGGCAGAGTCACTATCTTCTTGCCGTCGGCAGCGAAGACACAGGCATCTACCATACCGAGCGGCACGGTATCTTTTAGCAGACCATAGCATTTCGGCGCCCCTGCCGGACGCAGGCTGCAATCGTCCGACGGACGCAAATTGAGCATTTCTACGGTTCTTACGGCCTGATATATATGTTCGGCCGAGCGTGCAACGGGCGAGGCCCCCGTCGAGAGGGTCTTTTCATGATTTCTTCGCATTTTTTCAATTATTTGTTGAGTTTCCGCAAAATTATGCCCATGCCTATATTTGTATCGCATTTATTAGCCAAACTGCGAAATAATGCCTATATTTGCCGAACCTTAAAGTCATTTTTCGAGTTAGAACTACAAAAACCAACTACAAACAATATATGAAACTTATTGTATCTTCTGCCATTATCGCCATTGGCATAGTAATTTTAGGCTTCGCTCTCAAAGGCGGCATCGACCGCTTCGCCGACAAAGACCGTGTAGTCACAGTCCGCGGCCTCTGTGAAAAAGAAGTAAACGCAAACAAAGTGACCTGGCCTATTGTGACAAAAGAGATGGGCAACGACCTCTCGGCCATATACAACAAAATTCAGGCTAACAACCAGACTATATTGTCGTTCCTCAAAAGCAACGGCATCGAAGACTCTGAAATATCTGTAAATCCGCCGGCCGTGACCGACAAAATGGCAGACGCTTACAATACAAACGGCATACAGTACCGCTATCAGGTGACAAACGTCGTAGTTGTAACCTCCGACAAAATCGAACAGGTGCGGAAACTCATAAGCAAGCAGACCGAACTGTTGCGACAGAACATCGCCGTTGTGGCAGGTGACTGGAACTATCAGACAAAATACGAATTCACCGGCCTGAATGACATCAAGCCCGAAATGATTGCCCAGGCAACAGCAAACGCACGAGAGGCAGCCGACCGTTTCGCCGCCGACAGCCACAGCAAACTCGGCAAAATACAGACAGCGTCGCAAGGTCAATTCTCTATCGAAGACCGCGACCAATATACCCCCAATATCAAAACAGTGAGAGTGGTCACGTATATCACATATTACCTCGAAGACTGATTTATAAGATAATTGCGCTAAAATTATATCTTTTTAACAATATTTTACGCTAATATTTTCCTAATTTTGCAGTCAATAATCATAGTCTAGAAAAACGGTTACTCAAAACATTGCAAATTAATCTGCTATAAGATTTAACATACAATCAAGAGGCGAGAGGCCCCTGAAAATTTACAGTTAACAAACACCGAGAAACTTACAAAACCCGCATAATATGGATTCCAATTCTAACGAGAAGAAACCTAAGCGCCCGCGCATCGGGCAACCGTTCCGCACGCCCGACGAGGGTACTGAGGCACGTCCGCGTTTCAATTCAGGCAGCGATACACCCACCGACGGAGCATCAACCGACGACAACGGCTTCCACAACAGACGCCCTTATCAGCCCAGACCATACAACGGTCAGGGAGCGTACAACAACCAGGGAGCGTACAACAATCGCCAGCAAAGGCCCTACAACAATTACAACAGCGGTTACAACCGAAACTATAATCACCGTTCGCAGAACACCGACTTCAGCTCTTCTGCCGAAGGCACTGCAGAGTCGCACACTTCTGCCGAAGGCACTCAGCAGAGCGAAGGTACACAGCAGTACCAGCGCCCCTATCAGCCGCGTCAGCAAAGACCCTACAACAACAACCATAACGGCTTCAACCGCCAGACACGTCCCTACAACGGTCAGAACGGATACAACCGTCAGAGCGGATACAACAATAACCGTCAAGGCGGATACAACAACAATCACCAGGGCGGATATAACAACAACCGTCAGCAGCAGGATGGCGGATACAACAACCGCCAGGGCGGATACAACAACAATCGCCAGGGTGGATACAACAACAACCGTCAGGGCGGATACAACAACCGCAACAACAACCGCCAGGGAGGTTTCAACAACAACAGATATAACAACCACCGCCAGAACGAGAACAACAACGGCTTCCCCGGACGCGGCAAAAGTTTTACTCCGCGCCCAAAACGCATCGAATACGAGATGCCCGTTGTAGACCCCAACGAACAGATTCGTCTCAACAAATATATGAGCAACGCCGGCATCTGCTCGCGCCGCGAAGCCGACGAATTCATCCAGCAGGGTCTTGTGAAAGTAAACGGCCAGGTCGTTACCGAACTCGGTTCGAAAATAACCCACAGCGATGTAGTTGAGTACGATGGCAAGATTGTTGCCCTCGAAAGCAAATGCTACATTCTGCTCAACAAACCCAAAGACTGCGTAACAACAAGCGACGACCCCAACGGACGTCTCACCGTGATGGACCTTGTCAAAGGCGCTTGCAACGAACGCATATATCCCGTCGGACGTCTCGACCGCAACACCACCGGCGTGCTCCTGCTCACAAACGACGGCGACCTCGCCTCGAAGCTCACTCACCCCAAATACGTGAAGAAGAAAATCTATCACGTGTGGTGCGACCGCGACATCGCCGAAGAAGATATGCAGCGTATCGCCGACGGCATCGAACTTGAAGACGGTCCCATCCACGCCGACGCTATCAGCTACGCAACCGAAACCGACCGCAACCAGGCCGGCATCGAAATTCACTCAGGCCGAAACCGCATCGTGCGCCGCATCTTCGAGTCGCTGGGATATCACGTCACAAAACTCGACCGTGTATACTTCGCCGGACTCACCAAGAAGAATCTGCCGCGCGGCCGTTGGCGCTATCTCACGCAAGAAGAAGTGAACTACCTCAAAATGGGCTCTTTCGAATAAGAAAATCCCATTGAACAATACGCACGGGCACCCCCGTATTTTACGGAGTGCCCGTGCTTTTCTATTAAAAGAATGAAAAACGCGATTTTTACCGTTATTCTACTCGTCATCTCAAATATCTTCATGACCTTTGCATGGTATGGACACCTCAAACTGCAGGACATGAAACTGATAACGAGCAACACTCCGCTATTTTTCGTCATTCTCCTCTCGTGGGGCATAGCCCTGGCCGAATATTCATGTCAGGTACCGGCCAACCGCATCGGATTTGCCGGCAACGGGGGCCCGTTCTCCCTCATGCAGCTCAAAGTGCTCCAGGAGTGTATCACTCTGGTGATTTTCACTATTTTCACAGTGGTGTTTTTCAAAGGCGAATCACTCCACTGGAATCACTTCGCCGCATTCCTCTGTCTCATAGCCGCTGTATACTTTGTATTCATGCGCTAAGAATATAAAATCAAATATGGAAGAAAAAAAACTGTTTCTACTCGACGCATACGCACTCATCTACAGAGCTTACTACGCTCTTATGCGCAATCCCCGCGTAACTTCGTCGGGCATCAACACCTCGGCGGTGTTCGGATTCTGCCTCGCGCTCGAAGACGTGCTCCGCAAAGAGAACCCGGGATACATCGCCGTATGCTTCGACCCCGAACACGGACACACTTTCCGTCACGACGAATACCCCGAATACAAGGCCGGCCGCGACAAACAGCCCGAGGACATAACAGTGGCTATTCCATATATAAAACGTATTCTCAAGGCTTTCCGCATTCCGGTTATCGAAGTCAAGGGCTTCGAGGCCGACGACATAATCGGCACGCTTGCCACGAAGGCTTCAAAGCAGGGTTTCACCACATATATGATGACACCCGACAAAGACTACGGACAACTCGTTTCCGACAATGTTTTCATGTATCGTCCGGCTCTCAAAGGTCAAGGCTTTGAAATACGCGGGCCCCGGCAAATCTGCGAGCGTTACGGCATTTCCTCACCCAAGCAGGTTATCGACCTGCTCGCTCTCGAAGGCGATGCGTCGGACAACGTGCCCGGATGTCCAGGAGTGGGAGAGAAAACCGCCGTCAAACTCATTGCAGAATTTGGCTCGGTTGAAAATATGCTCGACAACACCGATTGCATCAAAGGCGCACTCCACACCAAAATCTGCCAGAACGCCGAACAGATACGCATGTCGAAGTATCTGGTGACTATCGTTACCGATGCGCCGGTGATTTTCGACCCCGAAGAGCTCCGCAGGCATGAGCCTGACACCGAAGCTCTCATGGAAGTTTTCCGCGAGCTCGAGTTCAAGTCGTTCATCGTCAAATACGGCGGCTCGCCGGCCAAAAGCGAAGCCGCACCTGCCCCGAAAGTCGAAAAAACGAGCCAACTCTCGCTTTTCGATTTCGACGAGCCGGCGGACAGCAATTCTGAACCGTCGGCTCCGGCCGTATTGAAAGAAAATGACTGGACGGCAACAGAACTCTCCGACAAAACCGACATTGCCAATTTTGTTAGCCGAGCACTCAAAGCCCCCGAGATAGGCTTTGCCCTCAACTCCGAAGGGGCGGAGGCTATGACGGCCCGTGCCTACGGCATGGCCATAGCTTTCGCCAACGACAAGGGCGCATACGAAACTGCCTACATTCCTTTTCCGGCCGGCAAAGATGTCCTCTCCGACACCATAGCCTTGCTTGAGCCTCTTTTTGCAGAGCCTTCGGTGACGATGACCGGTGCCGACATAAAGCGCGACATGATAATTTTGCGTCGGCTCGGCATCACTTTCGAGGGCGCTTCGTATTTCGATATTTCCGTGGCTCACTATCTGTGTCAGCCCGAACAGAAGCACGACGCATCAACTCTCGCCATGATTTATCTGGGCTATGCCGACTACGAGTATAATCTGCCTCCGGCCGAGCGCAAAGCATTGCCTCTCGACCCCATGTCGGCAATGACCGAACGTGCCGTGATATGCCTCAGACTCAAGTCAATGCTCGAAAAAGAAATCGCCGGGCGCGACCAGACACGCCTCCTCACCGACATAGAAATGCCACTTGTGGCAGTGCTCGCCTCAATGGAGTGGGAGGGTGCCCGCATCGACGTAGCCGAACTGCATCGCCTCGCAGGCGAGCTCTCCGGCCGTCTGAATGCTCTCGAACAGGAAGCTTATTCCATTGCCGGACATCCCTTCAATGTAAGCTCTCCGGCACAAGTCGGAGCCGTACTGTTCGACGAGATGCAGATAGACCCTAAAGCCCGTAAGACAAAAGGCGGCTCGTGGTCGACTGCCGAAGACGTGCTCGAAAAATATGCCAAAGACGTGCCTCTCGTACAACTCATACTCGACATCCGAGGTCTGAAAAAACTCCTCGCAACATATGTCGAAGCGCTGCCGAAGCTTATCAACCCGACCACCGGCAAGCTACATACTACTTATAACCAGACCGTAACATCGACAGGGCGTCTGTCGTCGACCAATCCCAATCTGCAGAACATACCTATCCGCACCGACGACGGCCGCGAAATACGACGTGCCTTCATTCCCGACAACGGATGCATGCTGCTCTCGGCCGACTACTCGCAAATCGAATTGCGCCTTATGGCAGATTTCAGCGGAGACCCCACCATGGTAGAAGCCTTTAATTCCGGCGCAGACATACACAGGGCCACCGCCGCAAAAATTTACCACGAGCAGCCCGAAAATGTATCCGATAACCAGCGACGCAACGCAAAGACGGCCAATTTCGGCATTATATACGGTATTTCGGCCTTCGGTCTTTCGGAGCGACTCGGCATACCGCGCGCCGAAGCAAAAGAACTGATTGAAGGATACCTGCGCACATATCCGGGCGTAAACGCATATATGAAGAAATCGGTCGAACGCGCCCGTGAGGACGGATTTGTGACCACGGCTTTTGGCCGTCGCCGCTATCTGCCCGACATCAATTCGCGCAGCAACACCGTCCGATCATACGCCGAGCGCAATGCTATCAACGCTCCACTGCAAGGCACGGCTGCCGACATCATAAAAATAGCAATGGTACGTATCGACGCAGAGATGCGCCGACACGCCTTCCGCTCTCGTATGATACTTCAGGTTCACGACGAATTGATTTTCAACGTATACCCCGATGAAGCCGCCGAACTACAGACTGTCGTGACAGAATGTATGGAAAGCGCCTACAGCGGCAAAGTCCCCCTGGATGTGTCATCAGGCATGGGCTCAAACTGGCTCGAGGCGCACTGACGAAGATTATATTTCGAAAAGGGGAATGATGCCATCATTTGAGTGACGTCGGGTTATAGACCCGCCGAGATTGTAAAACGCGGACGCGATTAATCGCGTCCGTATTGATTTGATGCCCAATAGGGGCAAACAAAACCAAAGTCGCTTTTGCCATTAAAAAACTGGTATTTTTAAAATTTTGATAAAATATTTGAAATATTGCCTGCATATGTCAAATATTATACATTTCTTTGCGAACCAATAGCCATATTTAAATTAATTCAAAAACCAACATCACAAGAATTACTATGAGAAAAATCCTTTTTAATTTCGTTTGCATTGCATCAGTTTTCCTCTTGTCTTGCAATGAATCCGGACTCAATGTAGATGAGCCGGCGACGATTGAATCTCGTTCATATGCTAACAAAAGCATGAATGAAGCTATATCAATCGCTATTGATGCTGCAGAGCGGCTTTATCCCACTCAAAGCAGAGGATATGGCCATACCGCACTTATAAAAACACTCAGTTTATTTCGATAACAGTGAATTATGAACAATAACAAAAGACATTCGGCTATGAAGATTCTTTCAAAAATTCCTACCTTCCTTTTGGTTGCAGTCTTTGTCGTTACTTTCTCAAGTTGCTCCGAAGATGGTTCGGGCAATCGGCCAAAAGATTTCGAGCCTATTCCAATAAGCAGGAGCGAGGAAGGGATAGTCAAGGCTGACAACATCTTCGCATACAAGCTTTTTGATGCCGTGGACTCGCGAGCCGGAGAGCATGAGAATTATGTCATATCGCCTCTGAGTGTTTCAATCACGCTTGCCATGGCGGCAAACGGCGCTTCGGGCGAAACGCTCGATGAGATGCTCGATGTGCTCGGATTCGAACAGCAGGACATTGCCGGGCTGAACACATTCTATAAGAAGATGCTTGACAGACTTCCGGCTCTCGACAACACAACGACTGTGAATATTGCAAACGCACTGTGGATAAACAAGGATTACACTACGAAAACATATGATATGTTTTCGGGCAACATGCGTGATTTCTACGGCTCTCCTATCATGTATTTGGATGATATCACCTCCGATGCCACACACCAGGCAATAAACAAATGGTATTCAGACAATTCCCATGGTATCCTGTCCGGAGCACCCGAATCCAAATTTGATAATGAGACGGCGGCGTTATTCACAAATGCATTGTATTTCAAGGGTATTTGGTCACATGCATTTTTGGAGGATGATACACAAGAAAGGACTTTCAAAAACTCAGATGGTACCATATCCAATGTCATGATGATGGAAGTGGAACGGGGTTTCTCAGGTTACAAAGACGAAGGGTATAGTGCCATCTCTGTCTTATATGGAAATGGAGCATATTCCATGATAATCATACTCCCTGACGAAGGTGAGAATGTTGATGACTGCATGCGTAACATAGACCCTGAATATATTTCGCGGCTTGCCAAAGACGATTTTGGTTTTATCACGAATCGTCTTCGTTTACGTATGCCAAAGTTCGAAATTGTCAACGAACTCGACATGATATCAGCCTTACAGAGCATGGAACTTAAGAAAATGTTCTCCCCTGAGAATGCTGAATTCAGAGAAATCTGTGAATCCCGTGGAATATTCATTTCTCGTATATTGCAAGGAACAAGAATTGTAATTGATGAAAAAGGGACAGAAGCGATAACTTATACGGAAGAAAAAGGTAAGTGGTATGGAGAACCTGGCCCACTCGCTGCCACTGATTTCTTTGTCGACCGTCCCTTTGCATTCATAATAGCTGAAAAGAGCACGGGGCTGCCGCTGTTTATGGGCAGAATCAACAAGCTTTAGAATATCTATAGTTTAACAAACCGGGGTTGCCCCTTCGTATGAGGGCAGCCCCGGTTTGTTGAGTAAATTATTGGTAATACGTAATTTACCTAAAGCACGGTTGATACGTACCGGAGGCACGTCCGTACAGGTAGCTCAACGCTTTGCGTTGATATTTTTAAAACGTGATTACAGCTGCTTGATGAACGCGCGGCGGCGGCGGTGCTGCCTGTGCTCGAAGTATTCCCACTGCTTCTGCACATTGGAGTTGTCTTCGAGTTCGACGTTGCTCTCGGCATATTTATAGCCGCTTGCCTTGAAACGGGGAATGAGGTCTGCGAAAATTACGGCATTCACACCCTTGCTCTGATATTCGGGCTTTACGGCCACCAGAAGCAGGTCTACAACATCGCTGTTGCCGCGTATTGCCTTGAGCAGCGGATACCAGCCGAAAGGGAAAAGCCGCCCGTGGCTTTGCTGCAGAGCCTTCGACAGCGAGGGCATTGCTATGCCGAATGCAATCAACTCGCCTTTCTCGTCCACTACCAGAGAGATGTCGTCGAGACGGAGTATGCCCAGATATACATCGATATAGTGGTCAATCAGCTTTTTGGTAAGGGGCACCACTCCATAAAGGTTGGCAAAAGCCTCATTTACAAGGGCGAAGATGGCGTAGCCGTATTCTTCTTTCAGCTTTTTCTTAGAGCTGAAGCGTTTTACCGACAGACCGTATTTGCGGCTGATGATATCGGCTATACGGGCATGCTTCTCCGGGATTGCATCGGGCACGGTGATGCGGAACTCGACCCAGTCTACTTCTTTCGTGTAACCCATGCGCTCCATATGCACCGGATAGTAAGGATGATTGTAGATTGTGGCCATTGTACCGAGTTCGTCGAAGCCCTCGATGAGCATGCCCTCGTGGTCGAGGTCCGTAAAGCCCATCGGACCCACAATCTCGGTCATGCCACGCTCGCGGCCCCATGCTTCGGCGGCGGCAAAAAGCTCGTCGACAACCTCTTTGTCATCAATGAATTCCACCCAGCCGAAACGCATCTGCCGCTTGCCGGTCTTTTCGTTGGAGGCACGGTTTATGATAGCTGTGATTGTTCCCACAGGCTCACCGTTGCGAAATGCCATGAACGACTGCGCCTCGCAGAAGTCCCATGCCGGATTGGTTTCGGGCCGAAGGGTGTTGACATCGTCGCTAATCAGCGGCGGCACATAGCAGTTATTTCCTTTGTAGTTGTCGATGCCGAACTGCACATACTGGCGAAGCTGGTCGGCATCAGTGGATATGGGGTGAACGTAGACTGATGACATTCGTAAAATTTATGATATAGATAAGTCGGCAAAAAATTGTGATTGCGTCACGTCAGTCGCCTATAGGCTTCGGCGCATAAGGAGACAGAAGCGCCATCACTATCAAAAAGCCTATTATTATGCCGTAAAGACTCTTGTTTCTACGGTTTTCAAGCGCAAGATGCACTTCCTGCATATTGTTGTAGCGATGCCGGGGATTAGAGTCGGTGCACTTCGAGGCAATATGCCGAAGAGTCGGGTCGTCGAAATCAGCGGCATCGAGCGCGGCATTGAGCACTGCTCCGTAATTGTAGATGTCGTCGGAGGTCGACTGGTGCGACAACGACGGGCGTTGCTCGTAGCCTACATCTATCAGTTTGAGATTGCCTATATTTTCTGTGAAGATAATGTTTTCGGGTTTGAGCTGCGGATGCACTATATGCTGGCTCTGGATATACTCCAGGGCGTTGACAAGCTGATGCCGCAACTGCTCTACGTGCTTGCGTGTGACGCGCTTTTCCTTTATGAGCTTGGCAAGGCTGTCGCCATACACATCGTCGGTGACTATACAGCGCCCTATGCCCGGTATATCTTCAAAATCATTTATCATGATGATATTGGGATGTGCCAGGCTATAGCGCACGTCGAATTCCTGCTCTATCATAGCCTGATAGCGCGGGACTTCGGCATACTCCGGACGCAGGGTCTTAATCATCACCCACTTGCCGAACTTCTTGGCAGTGTAGATATGGTAGAATTCCTCATCCCATTCGGGAAGATGCTCTATCTCGGTCCAGCGGGGTGTCTGATTGGTCATTGTATTGCTATTCGTTATCGTTAAGGTTTATGGGTATCTCACGGTCGATTGATTTGTCGAGCGAGATAAGAGTCTCGGTGCCGATTACACCGGGAATCATCTGAATTTTCTTGTTGAGCAGCTCCATCAGATGCTCATTATCGCGGGCATAAAGCTTCAGGAGCATGGTATATGGGCCGGTGGTGAAGTGACACTCCACAATCTCGGGTATCTTTGTAATTTCGGGCACGACGTCTCTGTACATGGCTCCGCGCTCAAGATTGACACCAATATACGTGCAGGTGCTCAAACCGAGCATCTTCGGATTTACATGGTAGCCCGAGCCGGTTATCACTTTCATGTCGATAAGACGCTGAAGGCGCTGATGTATGGCGGCTCGCGACACACCACAGTCCATGGCCACATCCTTAGAGGGGATGCGGGCGTTATGCATTACTATCTTGAGAATTTTCTTGTCGAGGTTATCAATCTTTTCCATTTCTTTGGTTTAGCTCTTGCTTATGGTCTGCTTCCGTTTATTGTGCAAAATTAATTAATTTCTACAAAATGTGCAATTTCTAAACAATTCTGCGGTAAAATATCTGCAAAACGACCATTTTAGCACTCTAAAAGTCAGTATTTAAACGAACTTCCTCCCAAAAATTCTCTGAGTAGCGATGTCGACGGCAGCAAGGAGGAGCTTATCGACTTGAAGTAACTGAGGAATTTGCGCAGTCGGTAGGCCTCGGCATATTCGGGTACGTCGGCGTGCACGTTGCGCAGTATGCTCTCGGCATAGTCTTTCATCACACCCAGCTCAAAGACGAATGAAGAGTTGAACATCGCATCGGCATTTTCCTGATACGGAAATATCCATTTGTCTTCGCCGCGACGCACGCTCGGCCAACGCTTTATGGTGTCCTCGGCCGATGTGCCGCGGTATTTGAAGTCGCGTATTATGCGGCGCAGCAGGCGATTGTCGGTGGTAGGCACCCAGTTGTGGTCGTCTATCGACAGAGTGGTCAGCGCCGACACATAGAGTCTGAACTTCATTTTTTCGGGTATCGACAACGTAAGTTCGGGATTTAGTCCGTGTATACCTTCAATCAGCAGTATTGACCCTTCGTCGAGTTTTATATGCTTGCCTTTGTACTGCCGGCAGCCTTTTTCGAAGTTATACGACGGCAACTGCACGTCCTCGCCGGCAAGAATGGCATTGAGGTCTGCGTTGAACTGCTCGAGGTCGAGGGCATAAAGCGATTCGTAGTCATACTCGCCGTCGGCATCGAGAGGGGTAAGCTCGCGGTTGATAAAATAGTCGTCGAGCGATATCATCTGAGGCTTGAGCAGATTGGTCATCAGCTGTATGGCCAGTCGCTTGGTTGTAGTGGTCTTGCCCGACGACGACGGCCCGGAGATGAGCACTATGCGTGCGCCCCCCTCGCGGTAACGCTTCGTTATCTCGTCGCTGATATGTGCGAGAGCCTTTTCGTGCAGCGCCTCAGCCACATTGATGAGGTCGGCAGTCTTGCGGTTCATCACACAAGTGTTGAGTCCGCCAACGTCGCACACTCCTATGATATGGTTGAATTTCACGTAGTCGGTGAACGCCTTGTACATCTTCTCCTGAGCGATATACTGTGCCGGGCGACTCGGGTCGGCCGCATCGAAAGGCATTAGCAGAAAGCCTTCTTTGTATTTGATTATATCGAAAACGTCGATATAACCGGTCGAAGGTGCCAGTGCGCCATAGTAACTGTCGCACACGTCGCCCAACGAATAATATACGGTATAAAGTTCGCGCGTGGTGCGGAGCAGTTCGCTTTTGCTGTGCTGGCCGCGGCGGTCGAACATTTTCTTCACTTCCTCGGTCGGCTCTTCGTGTCGGCAGAAGGGCACATCGGCCGCCGACAGTTCGCGCATACGTGCAAACACATCGTCGATAAGCGTCTGGGGCACATCTGCATAGCCGGCAAGGCGGCAATAGTAGCCGTGGCTGATTGAATGCTCTATGCGTAGACGGGTGTCGGGCAGCACGTCCTGCAGAGCAGAGTAAAGCAGCATGCACAACGAACGCGTATAGACACGCGGACCCGAGCCAGTGGTACGGTCTTGAAATTCTATTGTCTTGGGCATATACACGGCAAAACCCATGCCCTCGGTCTTGTTGTTCACACGGGCACAGATAGGCTTGAAGCCGAGACCCGGCTCTATAGCCGTTGCTATTTGCGCCAGTGTCGAGCCGCCGGCCACATCGAGGTATTCGCCGGTATTGGTGCAGAAGATTTTTATGTTCATATTTCAGAGGAGTAAAGAATAAGAAATTCAGGAGTTGGCAGCTACATCACGGTCAATGTCTTTGTCGGATTTACAAGCTTCACGGTCTTCCTGTATTTTTGCAAGAATGGAGAAACGATATACAGCATCGTGCACAGCATGTATAAATCCGGGCCAGCCATCGCGAAAGCCGCCTTTGAGCACATAGCTTTTGAAGAAACGGTAAGGAGGGTCGTAAATCAGCTTGACAGGCGAATAAGATGCTGCACGTCGCGATTTCTCGCGGTCGGTATACGTGTTCATTTTGCTGAAAGTCTGTCCCACACTTTCGTTGGACAGATGTATGTACGCCAAATCGGTACGACTGGCCGGAATATATACTTTAGGCCCTTGATGAGTAGGACGAGAATGTATTTCATATGGCCACGAGGCACCGACACGATTAAAGAAACGAAGGATATAATCGGGATAATAGGCATGCATCCAACGGCCCATGAAATAATTCTTTATGGGAATCATAATAGCTCGCGGCGAGGGGTCGCGTTCGATTTCGGCATAAAGATATTCGGCAAGAGCACGGGGCACAATCTCGTCGGCATCGACCACAAGCACCCAGTCGTACAGAGCCTCATGTATGGCAAAATCGCGGTACGCCTCCACCATGCGGTGCTCACCGCGCTCTTTCACCACTACACGCGCTCCGACCCGCCCTGCTATGTCGCGGGTGGCGTCGGTGCTCTCCATGTCCACCACAAGTATCTCATCGAAAGGCTCAAGGGCCTTAAGACACTTCTCGAGGTGTTTCTCTGCATTATATGTCTGCACTACGGCTGAAATGCGTACCTTGTCGCTCATTTCTTTCCTCGTATAAATTCCTTTATATGCCGTCTGCGCCACAATGTGGCCTGACGGTCGTCATAGATTTTCACTGCCCGGGCAGCAACGTCACACCGCTCTCCTTCGGGTTGCAGGGCTGCATATGCCCCGGCAAGAGCCTCAATACCTTCTCGCGTGTCGAGTGCGGCGCCGAAATTACCCATGAGTTTTTTCGGATCACTTACACCGAACTCCATGCGGTTGATATCCACGAGCATGAAATGGTATGCTCCTGAATCATCGCAGCGGAAAAGTATATTACCCTGGGTAAAGTCCTTCATAAAAACGCCGGCGCGGTGGAGGCGGTTCATATATACGGCAAGCGCACCGGCTATCCGGCTGAAGTCGGAGCGTTTTTCAACACCGCGAAGCTCGCACCAGTTCTCCAGATAGCGGCATACATAGTAAGACCGGCGCAGACATCCGCACTCGATAAGAGTGACGGCACATACGGGCTCGGGAGTGTCGAACCCTCTGCGGCGCAGTTCTTCGGCATTGTCATAGGCCCGAAGGGCTTTCGGCTTGCGGAACAGACCGTATATGAGGCCTTTGATTATGCCCGGCACTCCGAAAGCCTTGACACATAATGATTCTCCGCTACTCTCGCCCACTACCGCCACTATGTTGCGGCCACAGTATATCTCTCGGGCTCCGGCCGGAAGGCCGTCGTCGGCAAGACTGTGGGCAAGCGCTCGGGCACCGGCAACGTCATCGTTTACGCGTAAAAGCACTTTCATAGATGTCGCTTATTTTTTTGAAAAACTCTTCGTAGCCGAATTGTGTTTCAATTTTTTTCTTTGCCTCGCTGCCTATGCTCTCACGCACTTCTCTGTCGGCTACAAGATGGCGAATGGCTCTGGCAAGTGCCTCAGGATTGCCTGGCTCCACAAGTAATCCGTCGGTGCCGTCGGCAATAATTTCGGGTATTCCGCCCGATGCCGAAGCCACGACAGGCACGCCCTGACTCATAAACTCGAGCGCCGACAGCCCGAAAGCCTCGGCGACACGAGTGGGGAGCACGCCGATGTCGGCCGAGGCAATGGCACGGTAGACATCTGCGACATGCCCGGGCCACTCGACGCGGCCGTCGATTCGGCTGTTGCGGCACTCGCGCATCAGCGGCAGTACATCCTTGCCGCGGCCTACACCGGCCACAGTGAGGTGGACTGGCAAATCGGAGAGCTTTGCCATTGCGTCTACGAGCACGTCGACACCTTTCTCGGGACTGATACGACCTATATAGAGAAGCCTTACCTTGCCGTCGTCCGAAGAAACCCTGTCAAGCGGTCCGGGCGGAATTATGGAGTTGTGCACCACGTGTAGCTTCGTTTCGTCGCAACCGGGACGCCCGCTGAGAAAAGCCTGCCGGGCAGCCTCAGAGACAAAAATCATCTCGTCGACAGAGCGGTAGAGCTGCCTCTCCATGGCGCTGTCTTTGGCCGCTTTCACCAGGTGGCGAGTCAACACAACACGAGCTGCGGAACTGTCGGCCATAAGGTCGCGAGCCCTAACGGCCGTATAAGCATCCTTGAAGTTATGCACATGAATTATAATCGGAGCCGACATGCGGTTGAGCACACGGGCAAGGACAATAGGGCTGACAATATCGAGCACGCCGCGCAGCGGCAAATGGCCGGGAGCGAAACCGGCCGCGGCAAACGGTGCGTCGACGGACCGGGCTCCACGGGTAATCACCGCCACACTGTGACCTGCCTCTGCAGAGCGGCGGCAGAGGTCGAGCACATAGCGCTCGCCTCCGCCCCACACTTTATTGGATACCAGATGGACTATGTTCATATCATATATTGTCCTTGCTCTGTGCCTTTATAAGCCTGTACGAAGTGCGGTAAGCAGCCAACGTGGCAAGATAGCGTGCTCTGGAGATACGCCTGCCGGCCTCGCCGTCGAATATCGCGCCGTCGCGCAACTGGCATTTCAAAAACGAAGCCACTGCGCGCACAAACCTCAACGGAGCGATTGCCGATATGCCGGCGGCTGCCATCACACGTCCGCGGATTTCGGCATTGCGAAGCTCCTTGTAATCAAGCTCGTCGTAAGTCGTGCAGCGGTAATGATACATCTCGCCGGGTATCAGCACCGGGCTCACACCTCCTGGATAGGTGAGTCGTTCGCCCACATCGAGCAGATTCCAGTTGGCATAGCGGCGGTCGAAGAGCCTTATCTCCGAGTAAGGTTTCATACCGCTGCGCTGCATAGGCCGTCCGCACACGTAATTCACTATGCGGAAACGATACATGCGATGCTCCATCCCCTGCTCTTTGAGAGCTATAATATTTCGCCTCAGGTCGTCGGAGAGGGCCTCGTCGGCATCTATCGAGAGTACATAGCGCCCGTTGGCAAGCCCGACCGCATATTGCCGCTGCGAGCCGTAGCCGGTAAAGGCCCGTTCGGTGACTTTGCAGCCATATCGACGGCAGATGTCTACGGTAGCATCGGTCGAAAGCGAATCCACAACGATTATCTCGTCGGCAACGCCGATGAGCGAGTTGAGGCAGCGCTCTATGTTTGCAGCCTCGTTATGCGTAATTACTGTCGCGCTTACAAAGGAAGGCATGACGATGAAAGTGGTGTTTTAGAGTTCGAGGTCGCCGTTGAGCACTTCATGCCAGGGAAGGCCGTTCTCCGATACTGCAGCAAGGAATGGGTCCGGATCAAATTCCTCTACATTATGCACACCGGGCTTGTTCCACTTGCCGGTGAGGAACATCATGGCGCCGCACATGGCGGGCACGCCTGTGGTGTAGCTCACGGCCTGCATGCCGGTCTCTTTGTAGGCCTCTTCATGCGAGCAGTTGTTGTAGATGTAGTAGGTCATGGGCTTGCCTTCTTTATCCTTGCCGGCGATACGGCAACCAATCGAGGTCTCGCCGTGATAGTTCTTGCCGAGCTCCTGCGGATTGGGCAACACTGCCTTGAGGAACTGAAGAGGCACTATTTTCTGACCATTATATTCCACCTCGTCGATACGGGCCATGCCAATATCCTGTATCACACGGAGGTGTGTGAGATATTCCTGACCGAAAGTCATCCAGAAACGGGCCTGCTTGATTGTGGGGAAGTTAAGCACGAGCGATTCGAGCTCTTCGTGATAGAGCAGGTAGCTCTCGCGCGGACCGATGTTGGGATAGTTGAGCGTGCGGTGGAACTCAAGAGGCTTGGTCACAACCCACTCGCCTTCTTTGTAGTAGCGGCCGTTCTGAGTAATTTCGCGGATGTTGATTTCGGGGTTGAAGTTGGTGGCGAAAGCCTTGCCGTGGTCGCCGGCGTTGCAGTCCACGATATCAAGGGTCTCCATTTCGCTGAAATAGTGCTTGGCGGCATATGCGGTGAACACGCCCGATACTCCGGGGTCGAAACCGCATCCGAGTATGGCGGTGAGACCGGCCTTCTCGAAGCGCTCACGGTAGGCCCACTGCCACGAGTACTCGAAGTGAGCCACATCGCGGGGCTCATAGTTGGCAGTGTCGAGGTAGTTTACACCACATGCGAGGCAGGCATCCATTATGGTAAGATCCTGATAGGGAAGAGCCACGTTGATTACCATGTCGGGCTTATGACGGCGGAAGAGCTCACAGAGCTGTTCGACACTGTCGGCATCGACAGTATCTGTGCTTACATTGGGCTTGCCTATGGCGGCAGCCACGGCATCGCACTTCGAACGGGTACGCGAAGCTATTACTATCTCGGAGAAGACTTCGGGATGCTGTGCGCATTTATGGGCCACTACTGTGCCCACACCTCCTGCGCCGATGATAATTACTTTTGCCATTTTCGTTTATTTGTTGTTACGTATTTCTTTATTATTTATCCCGGCCGTCCTGCGGCGGTCGAGTGCTATTCCTGCGAAAGTGATGATACCCAACACCACAAGCAACAAAGTGTTGCAGCCGAGCACCAGATTGGCAAAGGCCGCAGCCTCTACCTGACCTGTGCCGTAGATGCCGAGAGCGAATATCACAGCCCACTGCCAGGGACCGATGCCGCCGTTCGAGGGCACGCCCATCGAGATGCTCGAGAGAGTGAATGCCACAAGGGCCGGAGCCACGCCATAGGCGGAAAGGAGCTCTGCAGTAAAGGGAAAGGCATAAAACGACACATACATCTGCAGAAAGTAACATCCCCATATCCCGGCGGAGAACAGCAGCCACCGTAGTGTGCCGGGCATATGGAATACGACCGCAAAACCGGCCCACAAGTCTTTCACTACTTTCTGCACCACGTTTATCCACCGCAGATTGCTCCGCACTGTCAACAGAAGCCATGCTGCCGCTGCACACAGAACAAACACGCACCAGAGCCATGGCGAGCGGAGGAAGGCCACCGCGCCGGCAAATGTCTCGCCGTTGCGCGAGAGATAATCAAGTATCGGGCCTGATGCCACAAGCAGTGTGAGACAGAGTATCAGAACTACTGTCACCGTATCGGCAAGACGGTCGGCGACCATCGAACCGAACACAGTCGTGAATCTGGCGTTCTGTCGCTGCGCTATATATCCGGTACGCCAGATTTCGCCGAGGCGCGGAAAGACAAGGTTGACGGCATATGTACCGAAAATACTGTATACCAGCACATAAAAGGGTGCGTCGACATGCAGTGCCTTGAGCTGTATGCGCCACCTTGCCGCTCTGCAGACATGCGACAACACCGCTATGGCCATCATGAGCAACAGCCAGTTGAAGTTGCACTGACGGCGAACTACATCAAGCATTTCACGGTAGTCTATACCCATGAACAAAAGATAGCACAACCCTGCACTGACTATCAGGGGAATGCCATACTTGAGCAGTTTACCGAGCCACTGCGGTTTCTTTTTTTTATCGGACATCTGCGGATGTTTGTATTGATTCGCAAAATTAAGCAAAAAAAACGATTATCCGCCACTGTGATAGAAGAAAGTAGCTTATGCGCTCTCTATTTCAAGGTGTTCAAAGTGATCTGGCCGGCAGTTTTTTGCGTTTGTCAACCACGGCGCTGTTTGCAATTGTAAACTCCTATGGCTTTTGCGGAAGCCTCCGGCAGGTATGTTGATAACTTTTTTATTATATAATGAAAGATTTTTGAATTTTGACATGTAAATAATGCTCAAAAAGCATTAATTTTACAGCCCGAAAAAAGAGGCTGTGACTCTTTTCGGTGTTTTTTCGTACAATTGTTTATGGCTCAAGAAGTTTATCACATTCCGGCTTTATTGCCACAGTCAATGGAAGCGCTCGGTCTGCGGCCCGACGGTATTTACATCGACGCCACTCTCGGCGGCGGCGGTCATACACGTGCAATCGCCGAGGCCCTCGGAAACAGCGGCCACCTCTACTCTATCGACCAGGACTGTGAGGCCATAGCAAGAGTGACGGCAACCGACAACTTCACACCAATACACGGCAATTTCCGCTATCTGGAGAACTACACCGACTATTTCGGCGTCACAGGCCGTGTCGACGGCATTCTCGCCGATTTGGGCGTATCGTTTCATCACTTCGACGACGCGTCGCGCGGTTTTTCGTTCCGTGCCGACGGACCGCTCGACATGCGCATGAACCCGGCCGCAAAACGCACGGCTGCCGACATCGTTGCCAATGCCGACGAAGCGGAGCTGGCTCGCTTATTCAGGATATATGGCGAAATACGTCAGGCTTCACGACTTGCCAGGGCTCTGGTGGCGGCAAGAACAAGCAATCCGGTAACCACAACAGCCCGTCTGGCCGAAGTGGCTTCGAAGTTTGTGAACCCGGCTCGCGAGAAAAAGGAGCTGGCGCAGGTGTTTCAGGCTCTGCGCATAGTTGTCAACGGCGAAATGGATGCTCTCGAGGCTTTTCTGGAACAGACAGTGAGGGTGCTTCGCCCGGGCGGACACCTCGCCGTCATAACATACCATTCGCTCGAAGACCGCATGGTGAAAAACTTCATGCGCACCGGACGCACCGACGGTGAACTCGAAAAAGATATCTTCGGACGCTCGTCGTCGCCGCTTCGCCCACTCTCGTCGAAGGCAATTGTGCCCGATGTGGCAGAAATAGAATCCAACCCCCGCAGCCGCAGCGCCAAACTGCGCGCTGCAGTTAAAATCTCTCCCTCCAATGAGTAAATTTTTCAGTGCCCTCGCATCGGGCGGCCGCACCGTCATTCAGGGCGACCTTGTTTCGAGCAAGTTTTTCAAGCAGCATTTCTTTCCCACGGCTTTTGTGGTGCTTTCTTGCCTTGCAATCATCGCACTGCGCTTTGAGTGCGTCACCAGTCAGAATACTATCGACAATCTCAACAAGCAAATCAACATAATGAGTACCGCCAAGCAGAAAGAGCGCTCGCACTACATGACTCTCACTCGCGAATCGGCAATGCTGCATCTTGTTGACTCGCTTAAGCTGGGCCTCTCGATTCCCGACCGCCGGCCCGAGATAGTTGACAACAGCCCAAAATTCTAACAGCCCCGACAGTATGCCAGCTCCAAAGAAGAAGAAAAAAGCCGAGATAAAGGCCAAAATCGACCAGGACTTTGTGGTGTCGCGATTCGGCGTTATTTTCCTCATAACGTCGATACTCGCCATTGCCATCGCAAGCATGCTCGTCCGCACTACGGTAGTCAAACGCGATGACTGGAACAAAATGGGTATATCATCGCTCGAAAAATCGAGAGTAATACCCTCGGCTCGCGGCGAAATTCTTGCAGCCGACGGGTCTATCCTCGCCACAAACCTGTATTATACCAATATAATGCTCGACTTCCGCACCGACGGTTTCCGTATCGCGGAGTTTGTCGACACGCTACCGATGATTGTAGATTCACTCGCCAAATATTGTCCGAAATACACCGCGAAAGAGTGGAAAGAGAGGTTTCAGAGGCAACTCGACAAACCGAAATCGGAGCGTACGCGCAATTTCGTCATAGCCAAAGGCGCGCCCGACGAACTGCTGCGCCGGATAAAGAGCTGGCCTTTCTATCGCGCATTCACATCGGCAAACAAATCGGGCCTCAAAGCCGACCCGATTATCAAACGCGACTACCCCTTCGGAAGCATGGCCCGACTGAGTATCGGACGTGTGGGCGTGACAAAAACCGACCCCGAAGTTCACGGACGCTCAGGACTGGAATGCGCCCTCGACACCCTGCTCTTCGGCGTGCCCGGTGTAGAGCGAAGGGCGGTGAGCAACCGTGGTACAAAATACGTGGTCGATATTCCGCCGCAAGACGGATACGATGTGCTCACAACAATCGACATCACTATGCAGGATATACTCGAAGGCGAACTCGGCCAGATGCTGGTCGACGCGAAAGCCGACTGGGGTTCGGCAATCCTCATGGAAGTACAGACCGGCGACATAAAGGCAATGTCGAACCTCGAACGAGACTCTACCTCGGCGACTCCGCGCTATATCGAAGCTCTCAACCGCTCGGTGCAGCGCTACGAGCCAGGTTCGGTAATGAAAGTGATGACTATGGCCGTGGCACTCGAAAAAGGCTTCGGCAAACCCATAACACGCACATATCCTATCGGACACAGCTTCGCTTATCTGGGCAAACGTCCAATCTCCGACACCCACTCGCCGGCGACCCTTCCTATTGAGAAGTTTATAGAGTATTCGTCAAATATAGGCATGGTTAAGATGTCGATGCCTCATTACGACCACAACCCGGGACAGTTCCGCGAAGACCTCGCCGAACTCGGGTTCTTCGACCGGCTGAACACCGGCATAGCCCGTGAGATTCCGCCGTTCATTCCCCGGGTGAAAAACAATGCCGGAGGCAAACTCGACCTCTCGCGCCAGGTGTTCGGCTACTCTACGATGATTCCTCCACTATACACTTGCGCCTTCTATAACGCCGTGGCAAACGACGGCCGTTTTGTGCGTCCGCGACTTGTCAAGGGTCTTCGCACGCCCGAAGGTGTCGACTCGGCGATTCCGGTCAGCTACGTACGCGAACGCATGATGTCGTCGGAGAACGCCGCCATCCTGCGCCGCATGATGCGCGGTGTGGTATGGGAACAGGGTGGAACGGCAAAGCTCCTCAAAAGCAATGTGGTGGAAATCGCCGGCAAAACAGGCACTGCCAAAGTAGCTCTCGAAGACAAACGTCCGCGATACGACAAAAACGGCAAAAAACTCGATTTACCGCCTTTCAAAGGAGGTTATCTCGAAGGACACTACCGCGTCACCTTCTGCGGCTTCTTCCCTTACGAAAATCCCAAATACACCTGTATCGTAGTTATCAGCGACCCTAAAGTGCCCTATCGCGGTCCGGCAATATCGTCGGGCATGGTGCTCAAGAATGTGGCACTGCGAATGCACGCACGCGGCATGCTCGGTCCCGACTCGACACTCACGGCATCGTCGGGCACAAGACATACGCCCACGCTCTACTCCTCGTTCAACACCGGCCGCAACAATGTGCTGTGCTCGAGCCTCGGCATGGAGAAAGCCCGCGCCATAAGACATCCCTCATCTGCCCGCGCCGAATCCACAGTTCCCGATGTGAAGGGCGTGAGCCTGCGTGAGGCACTCGCCACCCTCGAGGCTGCCGGATACGCAGTTTCCTTCAAAGGTGTAGGATATGTCTACGAACAATCGCCCGAAGCCGGCACCACTGCCGGACCTGGCTCTCGTGTAACCCTGTCTCTACGTTCAAATTGATATGAATACCGACCAATATAACACCAGCCTCGACGCGCTGCTCGACGCCATTGACGTCTGCGGACAGCGAGGCACTGTTTCTCCCGACACTGTAATCACCGCAGTAACGGCAGACTCACGCGCCGTCGAAATCGGTGCGCTTTTCGTGGCCGTGCGCGGCGTTGCTGTCGACGGGCATAAGTTCATACCCAAGGCCATCGAGGCAGGCGCCAAGGTGATTGTGGCCGAAGAGCTCCCCGACACCCTGCCCGACGGCGTGGCCGGCATAACCGTGGCCGACAGCCGCGAAGCACTCGGACGCCTTGCGTCGCGTTTCTTCGGCGACCCCTCGGAAGCGCTTACCCTTGTAGGCGTCACCGGCACTAACGGAAAGACCACTACGGCGACTCTGCTCTACGAAATGGCCCGTATGCGAGGCCTCAAGGCCGGTCTTATCTCTACTGTGGCAAACATCGTGGTCGACGAAGCTGTTCCGGCCGAGCACACTACGCCCGACCCGGTGATGCTCAACGGCCTGCTGCGCCGCATGGTAGATGCAGGATGCACTTTCGCTGCCATGGAAGTGAGCAGCCACGCCGCCGACCAGCACCGCATCGCGGGTCTCACTTTCGCCGGCGGCATTTTCACCAACATCACGCGCGACCACCTCGACTATCACAAGACATTCGACAATTACCTCCGCGCCAAGAAGTCGTTCTTCGACATGCTCCCTCCCGAAGCTTTCGCCCTCACGAACATCGACGACCGCAACGGCGAGGTCATGCTACAGAATACTCCGGCCCGCAGGCGTGCCACTTTTTCCATACGCTCAATCGCCGATTTCAGCATACGGGTTATTGAAGACCGTCTCGACGGCATGCTCCTCGAATTCAACGGACATTCCGTAGAGACTATGTTCGCCGGACGCTTCAATGCATCGAACCTCGCCGCCGTTTATGGCGCGGCTTCGCTCCTGGGAGTGCCACAGGACGAACTCGATGTGCTCATGAGCCGCCTCCAGCCCGTTGCCGGACGCTTTCAGCCATTCCGCTCGCCCTCTGGAGTGACGGCCATTGTAGACTACGCCCACACTCCCGACGCACTCGAAAATGTGCTCGGCACAATACGCGAAACAGGCCCCGACACTCGCATCATCACTGTATGCGGAGCCGGTGGCGACCGCGACAAAGGCAAACGTCCGCAGATGGCTCACGTGGCTGCCGGAATCTCCGACATGCTCATTCTCACCTCCGACAATCCGCGATCGGAACGTCCCGAAGATATTCTTGCCGACATGCAGGCAGGACTCACTGCCTACGAAATGACTCGCACCGAAACTGTAGTCGACCGTCGCGAGGCCATACGCCGTGCTGTAGAAGCCGCCAGGCCCGGCGACGTGATTCTCATTGCCGGCAAAGGCCATGAGACCACACAGACTATCGGCTCCGAAGTATTCCACTTCGACGACCGCGAGGAAATCCGCAAGGCTTTCGGTATTGAATAACTACACGCAACAAAAAAATCGCTCTCCACAAAAACGTCTTACCAACTTCAAGCAAAAGATAAAGTTCGATGCTTTACTATCTATCATCATTGCTGCAGGAATCAGCATTGCCCGGTGCCCGATTGATGACATATATCACATTCAGGTCGGGAGCCGCCTTTGTGCTCTCTCTTCTTATGGCAATATTTGTTGGCCGCAGCATTATCAACCGTCTGCAGAAACGGCAAATAGGAGAAATCATACGAGACCTCGACCTCGAGGGACAGATGAAGAAAAAAGGCACTCCTACAATGGGGGGCATAATCATTATTGCCGCAATTCTCATTCCGTGCCTTCTGGTGGGCAATCTCAGCAATATTTACATGCTGCTGATGCTGCTCTCCACGGTGTGGCTCGGTTCGCTCGGCCTCGCCGACGACTACCTCAAGCTGCATAAGCGCAACAAAGACGGCATGAAGGGCAAATACAAAATCCTCGGACAGGTTGTACTCGCACTGATTATTGCAGTTACAATGTATGCGAGCCCGGGCATGGGCATTATCGAAAACAACGAAATAATAAGTGCCGAGACAAACCGCGTGGAGGAAGTTATCTACGAATCCGAACTTGTGAAATCGCCCCAGACAACAATTCCCTTTGTAAAGAACAACAACTTCAACTATTCGTGGCTCACGGCCTTTTTGGGCGACAATGCCGAGGCCGGAGGGTGGCTTGTGTTTTTCCTCATTGTCATATTCCTCGTCACCGCCACGAGCAATGGCGCCAACCTCAACGACGGCCTCGACGGCATGACTGCCGGCCTGTCGGCTATCGCCGGCGTGTCGCTAGCCGCAATGGCATATCTCGGAGGCAACATAATCTACTCCTCATATCTTAATATAATGTATGTGCCGGGCAGCGAAGAGCTCGTTGTATATATGGCGGCCTTTGTGGGTGCCCTTATCGGCTTTCTCTGGTACAATGCCTCACCGGCGCAGGTATTCATGGGCGACACCGGTTCACTCATGCTTGGAGGCGTTATCGCTGTATTTGCGATTCTAATACACAAAGAACTGCTGCTGCCGATTCTTTGCGCTCTCTTTTATATCGAAGACCTGTCGGTGATTTTGCAAGTTGCATATTTCAAGCGCACCGGCGGAAAGCGCATATTCAAGATGACACCTCTGCACCACCATTTCCAGAAAGATGCTGGCACCGTCCAGGCTCTGATTCAGAGGCCTATGCGTGCAATTGCCGAACAGAAAATCGTGACACGCTTCTGGATAATAGGCATCATCCTTGCTGTCATCACTTTTGTAACACTCAAAATACGCTAATAAGACTCTGCATCTTCAACCGTAGATAAATATGGACAACAATCAGCATAACCGTCGCCGTATAGTGGTGCTCGGAGCCGGCGAAAGCGGCTTCGGAGCAGCCGTCCTCGCCAAAGACAAGGGCATGGACGTTTTCCTCAGCGACTGCGGCGCAATTGCACCGAAATACAGCAAACGTCTCGCCGACGAAGGCATTCCTTTTGAGGAAGGACACCACTCGCTCGACAAGATTCTATGCGCCGACGAAATCGTAAAAAGTCCGGGCATTCCGCTCAATGCGCCCGTCATCAAGGCCGCTTGCGACAAAAACATTCCAATAATCAGTGAGATAGAGCTCGCCGGACGCTACACCGACGCCAAAATGGTGTGCATCACAGGTTCGAACGGAAAGACGACCACAACGATGCTCATTCACCACATTCTCACTCATGCCGGCATCGATGCCTCACTCGCCGGAAATATCGGCCGAAGCCTCGCATATCAGGTAGCGCGCGAGCCGCACAAGGTGTATGTGGTCGAACTCAGTTCGTTTCAGCTTGACAACATGTACGACTTCAAGGCCAATATCGCGGTGATGCTCAACATCACTCCCGACCACCTCGACCGATACGGGTTCAAGATGGAGAACTATGTGAACGCGAAATTCCGCATCCTCCAGAACATGACGGCCACCGACACCTTCATCTTCTGGAAAGACGACCCCGTAATCACAAAGCAGCTGCAGACCATCGCCACCGAGGCTCGCATGCTTCCCTTCTCAGAGCATGAGGAAGAAGGCTCCGACGCTTATATCGATGCCGAAAACGAACTCATCTTCAACACGCCGGGCACAAGCATGTCGATGCCACGTGCCGACCTGGCACTGAACGGCCTCCACAATGTGTTCAACTCTATGGCCGCCGGACTTTCGGCCTGCGTATGCTGTGTTACAAAAGACGCTATCCGCGAGGCACTCTCCGACTTCTCTGGCGTGGAGCACCGACTCGAATTCGTACGCGACATCGACGGAGTGCGCTGGCTCAACGACTCCAAGGCAACAAATGTGAATTCGTGCTTCTACGCCCTCGAATCGATGACCACGCCAACGGTGCTCATTCTCGGCGGCAAGGACAAAGGCAACGACTACAACGAGATTCTTCCGCTCGTAAAAGAAAAAGTGACTGCGATTGTAGCCATGGGTAAAGACAACTCCAAAATTATGGAATTCTTCGCGCCCCACGTCGACAAAATAGCCGATACACACTCGCTTGCCGAGGCTGTGGAAGCCTGCCATAATTTCGCACACCCCGGCGATACGGTGCTCCTCTCACCCTGCTGCGCGTCGTTCGACCTCTTCAAGAGCTACGAAGACCGCGGCACGCAGTTCAAAGACGCCGTACGCGCAATCAAGAGTTCTTCCGACAATTAATACCCCATCCATATGGCCGATACACTCTCCCTTACTCAAGAACCTGTTGAAAATTACGCCGCAGAGCCTGCCGTGGCCCCGGTGCGAAAAGTGCGCACCGACCACCACCTCTGGGGCACATACATTCTGTTGGTCATCTTTGCCGTCATAGAGCTTTTCTCCGCTTCGATCCAGGAGGTGAGCGACGGCAGCATTTTCCGTCCTATTCTGCGCCACGGCATGTTTCTTGCCTCCGGCCTTGTGTTCATGCTCATTCTGCAGCTAATCCACTACCGCAAGATTTTCGACGCCATACCGTATTTTGTGGGCCTCTGCCTCATTGCCATGCTCGCAGTGCGTGTTGTCGGCACAGAAATCAACGGAGCCATGCGCGCAATCACCATTGCCGGCATACCTTTTCTGCCCTCAGAATTCATGAAACTCGGCACAGCCCTCGGCATGGCATGGATTTTAGCCAAGAACCGAGTCAAAGACCGCCGCGACATAACGACCCGCGGCACCGTGATGTGTGTCGGATTCATGGGCGTGTGCGCACTGCTACTCTTCAGCCAGGGTCTGTCGAACACTATCGTCGTGGTAGCAATTTCGCTGTCGATGATGCTCATCGGCGGCATGAGTCTCAAAAAATTTGGCATAGTGCTCGCCGTCTGCGCCGTAGTGGGTGTTATCGCTATCGGACTCAAAACCGCCGTGAAGCACGATGTAAAGCTTACCCCTCAGCAGGAACGTGTACTCGAACTCAATAAGGAAACGCTCACCGAAGGACGTGCCGACGGCCGAGGAAATGTGTGGCGCGACCGTTTTCTGCACCATTTCCGTCCAAACAAGGAGCTCGAGCCTTTCTCTGTAAAGCATCAGCAGGAACAGCTCAGCTACATAGCCCAGGCACACGGTGGTCTCTGGGGCGTAGGCATAGGCCAGTCGCGCGAAAACGCACGTCTGCCGCTTGCATTCTCCGACTACATCTTCGCCATAATCATAGAGGAACTCGGACTCTTCACAGGTCTGATTATCCTTACCTGCTATATGTGGATTCTGGGACGAAGCGCAAAACTCACCACCCGATTCAAGCAGACAATGCCTGGCATGCTCGTAATGGGATGCGCATTCGTAATAGTATTCCAGGCCCTCTATCATATGGCGATTGTGTCGGGCGTATTCCCCGTATCGGGCCAGCCGCTGCCCCTCATATCCAAAGGCGGCATCTCGGTGTGGGCCACATCGCTCGCCTTTGGTGTTATGCTCAGCGCCGCGCGTCATGCCGTGCGCATAACCGACACCAAGGCCGACCAGCGTAAAGAAACCGAAAGTCTGCCCGAAGACGCACGGGCGGAGAACCCTATGCTCAGTTCAAGCGTTCAAAAAGAAAACTATCTTACAAATGACTGATAATAAATCGACCCGGCCTTCACAAAACGCGACAGCCGGCAGTCAGCGTCCGCTCCGCGTGCTCATAAGCGGCGGCGGCACCGGCGGCCACATTTTTCCGGCACTCTCAATAGCCAACGCCATCGAAAAAGAAATGCCCGGCTCTGAAATCCTCTTTGTCGGAGCTGAAAACCGCATGGAGATGAAGCGCGTGCCCGAGGCCGGCTATAAGATAATCGGTCTGCCTGTGGCAGGTTTCGACCGCAAACATCTGTGGCGAAATTTCAGCGTGCTCATCAAACTGTGGAAGAGCCTCAGACTCGCCCGACAGGTGGTGCGCTCGTTCAAACCTGATATCGCCATCGGCGTAGGCGGTTATGCGAGCGGCCCTACACTCAAGGCTGCCCAGCGAGCAGGCGTGCCTACTCTGCTTCAGGAGCAGAATTCGTATGCCGGTGTCACAAACAAACTGCTTGCCGACAAGGCCAAAGCCATATGCGTGGCATACCCGGGCATGGAGCGCTTTTTCCCTGCCTCCAGGATAGTGATGACGGGCAATCCCGTGCGGCAGGCAATTCTCCGGCCGGGGGTCTCACCGAGCGAAGCAAAAGAAAAGCTTGGCTTCAACCCCGACCGTCCGCTTGTGCTCATTACCGGCGGAAGCCTCGGAGCCGGCACACTCAACAACGTCATGCTCAAGGCAATTGCAGACGGCAAAGCCGCCGCGGTCGATTTTCAGATTCTCTGGCAGTGCGGTGCGGCGCACATAGCCCGTTGCCGCGAAGCCGTAGGCGACAAGCTACCGCAAAACATTGTTCTCACCGACTTTGTGAGCGACATGGCTGTGGCTTACTGCGCCGCCGACCTTGTTGTGGCACGTGCAGGCGCCGGCACAATCAGTGAGCTCGAACTGCTCGGAAAGCCGTCGATTCTCGTGCCATCGCCCAACGTGGCCGAAGACCACCAACGGCACAATGCCGAAGCGCTCGCCGACCGCGGAGCCGCCGACATGGTGCTCGATGCAGATGCCCACAAACGTCTCTGGACAGATATTCAGACTATTGTTGAAAATCCCGATACTCTCATGCTTCTCTCCGAAAACATATCAAAACTCGCTCTGCGCGACAGCGACACACTCATCGTTGAACAAGTGCGCAAGATTACAGACCGTTGACTATCACCTCCCGGTCTAATCATCACATTTCGAAACAAATGGAAATAAAAGATATCAAGCGTGTTTACTTCGTAGGCATAGGCGGCATAGGCATGGCAGCCCTTGCCCGCTATTTCATGTCGCTCGGCCTACCGGTCGCCGGCTACGACCGCACTCCCTCGCACCTCACCGACGAGCTTGCCGGCGAAGGCGCAAAAATCAGTTTTGTTGACGATATGTCGGCTGTGCCCGAACAATTCCGCAAACCCGACGGCACTCTCGTTGTCTATACTCCGGCTGTCCCCGACACCAATACAGCTCTCTCGTTCTTCCGCGACAACGGCTTCGAAGTGCGCAAACGCGCATATGTGCTCGGACAGGTCACTCGCAACAGCAAGGGCTTGTGCTTCTCAGGCACCCATGGCAAAACCACTACCTCGTCTATGGCGGCACACGTGCTCCAGACAGGCCCCACGGGCTGCAACGCATTCCTCGGAGGTATTCTCAAGGAATACAACAGCAACCTCATGCTAAGTGCCACTTCACCTTACAGCGTAATCGAGGCCGACGAATTCGACCGCTCATTCCACCAGCTCACGCCCTACATAGCGGTTATCAACGCCACCGACCCCGACCACCTCGATATTTATGGCACAGAGGAAGCATATCTCGAAAGCTTCGCCCATTTCACCGAACTCATCCGCACCGACGGCTTCCTCGTCGTGCACACGGGCCTCAAACTCGTGCCGCGTCCGCCTCAGGGAGTGCGCACCTACACTTTCAGCCGCAATGAAGGCGACTTCCACGCCGAAAATATCCGCATGGGCAACGGCACAATCTTTTTCGACTTCGTATATCCCGATGGCAAAATCACCGATATCGAGCTCGGTGTGCCGGTAGAAATAAACATCGACAACGCCCTTGCCGCCCTTGCCGCAGTATGGCTCACCGGCACCCTCTCGCCCGAACTCGCACGCAAAGCCATAAGCACATATCCGGGAGTGGAGCGCCGCTTCGAATTTCATCTTAAAGAAAACCACCACGGCGGACGTGTGGTAATCGACGACTACGCCCACCACCCCGATGAACTCAAAAGCTCTATCCGCTCGGTAAGGGCTCTGTATCCCGACCGTAGGCTTACCGTGGCATTTCAGCCTCACCTCTACTCCCGCACACGCGACTTCGCCCTGGAGTTTGCCGAGGCCCTTTCGCTCGCCGACGAAGTGATTCTCACCGATATTTACCCGGCCCGCGAGGCTCCGATTCCCGGTGTTACGTCGAAAATTATCTTCGACAACATCAAAATCTCAGACAAAATCATGATTTCAAAAGAAGATTTTGTTAATACAATGAAAAATCGTAAATTTGAAGTCCTGTTGACACTCGGAGCAGGAAACCTCAGCCTCGAAGTTCCACGCCTTGTAAAAGAATTATGATAAACCGCAAGTCCATACTGATGTGCGTTCTTATGCTGCTGATGCTTGCGTATTTCGGCATAGCGCTCACCATGTCGGCACGGCTGTCGAAAAGCCGCGCCCTCACCGGCTTGGACATCTCGCTGGACGCACCCGGCTCACGGTTTGTGACAAAGGCCGATATATTGGCCGAGTCGGGCATCGACCCCGACACTATTTCGCGCATTAGAATCGACGAATTCAATCTGAGGGCTCTCGAAATGCGCCTCCGGGCTTCCGACAAGCTTCAGGATGCAAACGCCACCGTGCATGCAAACGGTCGCCTGTGCATCTCAGTGAAGCCCATGCAGCCCGTGGCACGCGTTTTCGACCCGGCGGAGCCTTCGTACTACATCAATGCCACCGGTAAACGCATATCGGCCGAGCTCCGCTATCATATAGACGTGCCGGTGCTCGTGGGCTCTTTCGACTCCGTATATCCAGCAAAGCGGCTGCTGCCATTGCTCGACTATATAGCATCGCATCCCGTGGCCGGAGCAATGGTGTCGACCGTGACTCAGGAGCCCGACGGCAACATTATCATCGTGCCGACTATCGTGGGACACGTCGTCGAGTTTGGCGACACCTCGCGTGTGGCCGAGAAATTCGGCATGCTGCGCGACTTCTACCGCTACGTGGCACCGGTCAAAGGCTGGGAAAAATACGACACGATTTCTGTGGCATGGCGACGCCAGATAGTTGCCACACGCCGAAACAAAACCATAGCTCCCATACCACTCCCCACAGAAGAGGAAATGACCGGCTCGCTCGATATCGACGGCAATTCGCCCGACCTGCTCGTGTCGTTCGACAGCGAGTTCTCCCGCGGAAGCCTCGCCCCCGATTCGGTTGCAAAAATTCTAAAGCCGCAGAAGCAAGACAAACCTAAAAAAGATGCCGGCAAACACAAAAATGCCGGTCAATCGAAAAAAAACGGCAAAGCGTCTAAACGTAATCCTAAAAAACACGCCTGAAAATACTCTTTCCTTAAAATAACCCAAACACCGACCTACGCATGGAAGCAAGAACTGTAGTCGCAATAGAAATCGCATCCTCCAAAATAAAAGGCGGCATTGCCTCTGTCGACCCCGACGGACGCATCACCGTGCTCGCAGTTGAAGAAATACAAGGCAACAATAATGTGCGCTACGGCCGCGTACAGAATATTCGCGAAGTGGAAGGTATGGTCAACGAAATCATCCGCAAACTCGAGAAGTCGCCTGCGATATCTCCGGCAACAGTCTCGGCTATCGCTATCGGCTTCGGCGGC
>Ga0137306_100403_pt1 | contig 63089 bp, 52 predicted proteins | sample Inofroosms_March_FD_97187 | JGI IMG/M metagenome (GOLD analysis project Ga0137306, IMG submission 97187) | Mouse cecal microbial communities from Vienna, Austria - N-Acetylneuraminic and N-Acetylglucosamine D2O microcosms_March | ecosystem: Host-associated > Mammals > Digestive system > Large... | reverse complement strand
TCATTTCCAAATTGTCAAGGCATTTGTGTCACTTTTTTGAACAATTTTTTCCGTCTTTTTTCCCACCACTAAATATGCCCTTTCTTCCCGTTTTTTCCTATATTTTGTGGTTGTATAAAAAAATACCGCTGACCTCTCTTTTCTCTGTCACCGGTATTTTGTCTTAATTGTATATTCTTTTTGCTTATTTTTAGGTTCTGACAGACTATTTCTAAAACACTCCTTTTATGAGCCCCATTACAATTCTTACTACAATATTGTAATGATACAAAAAACCAAGCCATTTACTGGCTTCAATCTGTCTGATCAGGCCTGCTCCCCAGCCGGTTCGGGAGAACGCCGTCACCAGCAGGAAGAAGAGCCAGAGAAAAAACAATCCCTGAAGTCCTCCTAATAAGGCTCCTGCCAGCTTGTTTATCCCTGATATAACAGGAAGCCTTGCCATAATGTCCAGCCACCATATAAGCAGATGCATACCTGTGCTGACCAGGATAAACAGGAGCACAAAGCCGACACCGTTAATGATCCAGTCTGTCAGGCAGGTACTTATATAATCGGCGATCACGTTCTCTCCCTGTGTTTTGTATCTGTCCAGGGTATCATTTTCCAGAAGAAATTTCTCTATCTCGTAAGGAAGGTCCAGACTTTCAATGAGAGACTGCTGATCTGTTCCGCTTTCATCTGGTGTGATGGTTTTTTTTATTCCTTCTTTGATCCAGCCATGGACCGGCGTCTGATTTTTGATAAATGACGCGACCGATGGCATGGCCATATGAACGAACCCAAAAGCCAGTATCAGCGAGACCATGGACACTGCCATCCGAAAAAAGCCCCGATAATGACCGTACAGAACCATGATCAGCAGATAAATTCCTGCTGCTATTTCAAGCCAGTTTTTCATAAATACCTCGTCACGGACGGGACAGCACCAGTTTCTCTATCATCTGAGCCACTCCCGCCTCATCATTGTTCGGCGCTATATAGTCTGCCATATTTTTTAATTTTTCCTCTCCGTTTTCCATGGCAATACCGACTCCCACCGAAGTCATCATGGAAAAATCGTTTTCCCCATCTCCGAAAGCCATGGTCTCTTCCAGCTTAATACCCAATATGGCAGCCAGGCGGAGAATTCCTTCTCCTTTGGTGGCCCCCAGACCATTAACCTCCAGATTATAGGGAAATGACGAACTTACCAGCACATCTCCCCGCTCCTCCAGTTTTCTGCGGATCTCTGTCCGCTCTCTTCGGTCATCCATAAACAGATTCAGCTTATCTACCATACAATTGCGGTCTCTGATATAGTCCTTCAGATTATCGACCGGCGTTCTTGTCTGGCGCACCAGCTGCTGTACTACTTCAGGGATCCCGTAGTCAGCCATATTTTCAAAGCAGCGGCGCTCGGAAAATCCGGCTCCCCGGATATAGGCATCGCACATTACATGATATCCGCTTACGAGTTCGTAGATCTCCACCGCCGTCCGGGCAGACAGGAGTTTTTCATCGAGGATCTTTTTCTCCTGAAGATCTTCTACCATACCTCCGTTGACGGTTATGGCATAACGGATCCCGGGAATCTGACGGATGGATTCCGGAATCCCTATGGCGATCCGCCCCGTACAGGGAACAATATGGATTCCCCTGGCTATGCAGTCCTGAATCGCCTTTTTGTTCCGCTCCGGAAGCAGTTTTTCACTGTCCAGCAGAGTTCCGTCCAGATCTAATGCTATCAGCCGTATATTCATAGGTTTTTCCTTTCCTGCCAGTGTACTGACACATTTAGATTTCGTCAAATGACTTGCCTGAATTTCCATCTGCCATGTTGTCGTCAGTCAACGATGCCACCGCATCGCCTCTCTCATCCGCCTTGCAGGCTGAAAATTCATTCTGCGTCATTTAACTGAAAGTAAATGTGTCAGCACACTAGATAAAATGCTCTTCTTTTAAGATCAGCATGCCTTCTTTGTTATACTTTGAGGAAAATACGTTTTTGATCAGTCCTCCCAGAGATGGTTTCTCTGCTTTGTCCGCCGCCTCTTCAATAAGATCTTCGGCGTTGGCTCTGGTGAGGGGGATTCCGTCTTCTTCCATAATCTCGATGCGCTCATAAAGAGCCAGCATGCTTTTGCCGGTAATGCTGCAGTCAATATCATTGGCATACTCTACCGCATAATCTGCAAATTCATTCAGACTCAGTTCCTCGTCGTCTTCCGGATCACGTTCTCTGCCTTCCTCATCCGAATCATCCTCATAGGTTTCTTCCTCGTATCCGTCTTCCTCTTCGGATCCGTCGCCGTATTCGTCATCCTCATACCTGCCGTCATCCCCGGAGTCGTCGCCGTATCCGTCATCCTCATATCCGCCGTCGTCCTCGGAGTCGTCGCTGTATTCGCCATCCTCATATCCGCCGTCGTCCCCGGATTCATCGCCGTATTCGTTATCCTCATACCCGCCGTCATCCTCGGATTCGTCGCTGTATTCGCCGTCCTCGTACCCGTCGTCGTCTTCGGATTCGTCGCTGTATTCGCCGTCCTCGTACCCGTCGTCGTCTTCAGACTCTTCACCGGATTCATCCTCATATTCGCTGTCGTCTTCAGACTCTTCCTCGTACTGGTTGTCTTCATATTCACCGGATCCGTCTTCCGACCGGTCAGCCTTATATCTGCTGTCGTCGCCGGAATCTTCTGCGTATGATCCGTCTTCTCTCTGTGTGTCATCCTGCTCTTCGTAAGCCTCTTCCTCACGGGCTTCTCCCCTGGCACAGGCCTGCTGCTCTTCACTGCCGGACCGGTCCTCTCCTGTCTCCCCGCCGTCAGAAAAAGCCTCCTGTCCTCCCTGCCATTCTTCTGCTCTGTCTGCACTTATGCATTTAAACAGATTGACAAAGCCCGGATTCTGGCGGTGAAGCTCTTCCATCTGAAGAGGGTTGTCGATCAGTACCACGATCATCCCTGTCTCATCCCGCTCCAGAAGCATCTGAAGCTCTTCCAGATCCTGCTGAACCAGATCTCCGGCTTCCTCCACAATAAGGTCTTTGCCTGCCAGTTTATCCGAAACATTAAACACACCCCGGCTGCTTAATCTGCTGCCGGAAATCTTTATTACCTGATTATGGATGCCTGTTTCTTCATGGATCTTTTTCAGCACCTCCACAGCTGCTCCAAATCCTTCTTCCGGCGTCTTTGCCTCTATCATCAGATGATGGGGAATATAGGATCTGTTGTAGGAAGAGGTCTGTCTCCGGTCCTCTTCCGGCAGGTCCGGTCTGACATAAGGAGCCACGACTCTGCCTCCCCGTCTTTCCCGGAATATCTTCGTATGGCCGGAACGGGGGGCTGTCTCTGTGTAACCCTCGGTGGAAATTCTGGACATCTCTGCCGCCAGCTGTTTCTCCGCTGCCGCCTGATGGATATTTGCCATCAGCTCTTCATCAACGCCTTCCATATTGGCAATCGAAGATACCCTGCTGCCGTAATTTCTGCTCTCCTGTCCGTAGGCGCCGTCTTCTGATGAACCGTAAGCACTGTTTTCTTCCATGTATCTACGGTCCGGATTTCCGTATACTCTGACATCATCCTGAACATAGCCCTGTTCGGAAGATACATATCCCTGCCCTTCTCCGGCTTCATAGTCCGAGCCCTGAGTATAGCCGTAGCCATAGTTCCCTGACTCATACCCGGACTGAGATCCTCCGTAAGCGTTGTTCCCGGCTCCATAGCCGGTCTGGTCGTAGGCTCCGTAGCCGGTCTGTGCTCCATAACCACCGGCAACCTGATTTCCGTAGCCGCCGTTCCCGGCTTCATAATTGTCAGGAACCTGGTTTCCATAGGCATTGTCTCCGGTCCCATAGCCATTCTGGACCTGCTCTCCATAACCTCCGTAGCCGGTCTGCTCTCCATAGACATTGCCCCCGGCCCCATAGCCGTCAGAAACCTGGTTTCCGTAGGCATCGTTTCCGGTTCCATAGCTGCCATCCTGGCCTTCGTAGGCTCCGCTTCCGGCCCCATAGTCATTTTGGGTCTGATTCCCGTAGGCACCGCCGTCAGTCTCATATCTATTCTGAGGATCGTAGAACCTGCCGGTTCCGTTTTCATATTCTTCTTCTACTTCCCGCAGCCGTTCTTCGTACACGTCACGGTTTTCCACCAGATTGCGCTGATATCTGGTCAGAGGCGCATACCTCTGTTTCAGATCCATAGCCTTTTCCACATAGATCCCGATGCCGAAAAGAAGGATCATCTTGTCGCACAGCTGAACGCAGTCTGCGGATCTCCCTGCCCTGGCATATAATTCTGCCAGTTCGTACATCCATTTTTCATCCAGTTCTGCCGTCGTATACCGCTCCAGCGTCCGGATCAGCTGGTCGATAGGACCGTCTTTTTCCTTCAGTATCAGATAACGGAGAATATGCTGCCGGGTATCTTCCGGAGCCAGATCACAGAATTCTCTGTAATAGTCTTCCGCCTCGTCGATACTCCCTTCTTTCAGCGCCAGCTCCGTCAGCTTATACAGGAGCCGCTTTCCGATGGGCGCTCTCTCATAGGCCAGGAGAAGCACTTCTTTTGCCTCCTGATATTCCCTGTTCTTTTCATATACCTGGGAAATCATTGACAAAAGGTTGGCATTGCGCACTCTCCGCCAGTCAATGGTATCTGATATCTTCATGGCCGTTGCGAAGTCGTTCTTATTTACCAGCTTTTTAATCTGCTCAACTTTTATGTTAAACTCGTACTTATCCATTCATTTCCTCCGTCGGCGCTAAAGGCGCGCCCTGTATTCAAAACCAGAGCTGCGGCTACAGCAGAACTCTTCCTTCCAATGCGCGAAGCAGAGTCACTTCATCAATATACTCCAGATCTCCTCCTACCGGAACGCCGCTGGCGATCCGGCTCACCGTAATTCCCGTAGGTTTTATCAGCTTGCTGATGTACATGGCCGTAGTTTCCCCCTCCAGACTGGAGTTGGTGGCTATGATCACCTCTTTCACATCGCCCTGAAGACGCTGCATTAGTTCCTTCAGTTTGATCTCTCCCGGGCCGATGCCAAGCATGGGGGAAATGGCGCCGTGAAGCACATGATAAACCCCTTCATATTTGCCCGTCTTTTCATAAGCAGCCAGGTCCCGGGGATTTTCCACCACCATAATGGTCTGATGGTCTCTCTTGCCGCTGCTGCAGATAGGACATCGCTCCTGGTCGGTCAGGGTAAAACATTCTTTGCAGTAACGAATCTGTTTCTTTGCGTTCACCATGACAGACGACAGATGTTCCACCTGCTCCTCCGGCATATTGATAATGTGGAAAGCCAGCCTCTGGGCCGACTTTGCGCCTATGCCGGGAAGTTTTGACAGTTCTTCGATCAGTCTTGTTATCTGATTGCTGTAGTAGTCCATGATCAGAAGGGAAATCCTCCGCCCAGTCCGCCGGTCAGTTTGGCCATAGCGCTGCTGGAGGCCTCTTCCTCCTGACGGAATGCTTCGTTGACGGCAGCCATGATCATGTCTTCCAGCATCTCCACATCATCCGGATCCACGGCTTCCGGTGAGATCTTAACGGCCGTCACCTCTTTTTTGCCGGAGACAGTTACGCTGACCGCACCGCCGCCCGATGAGGCCGTGTACTCTTTTGCCTCCAATTCCTTGGTGGTCTCCTCCATCTGACGCTGCATCTTCTGCGCCTGCTTCATCAGATTGTTCATATTCCCCGGCATTCCTCCCGGAAATCCGCCTCTTTTTGCCATGATCTTATTCCTCCTTGTCATTCAGATCAGTCTTCTATGGTAATATCCATATGGATACGGTTTTTCAATTCTTCATCGCTGACGTATATGGTGTCCACCCGCTCTCCTTTTGCTATGAGACGGGTCTTAAAATAAATGTCTTTTCCGTAAGTATTTTTCACATAGGTCTCCAGCTCTCCCATGATGGTAGGCCTTCGGCCGATCTCATAATTATCCTGGTTTCCGAAGACCACACAGAGACAGCTGTCGCCGGCGGGTTCCACGATAGTGTCCCGGAAGCTGGCACGGATCACTCCGCCCAGTCCGCGGATGATCTTCCCCCACTCGTTGCGGATCAGCTGCAGGTCCTCCAGCTGTGCCCTGGGCAGGACTACCTGCCCCGGCGGTTCTGCCGCAGCCGGCAGCGGCGGCTCTCCCCCGGACCGAAAACCGGTCTGTTCTCCTCCGGCAGTCTGCCCTGTGGCACCTGAAAAAGACGGGGCAGACCCGAAGACTGCGGATCCTGCCGTGGGGGGAGCGGCCATAAGCCCCTCTTCCAGCTGTTCTTCGATCTTTTTCAGACGCTCTACAATGGAGTCATAGTTTTGCTCCATCTCAGGTTTTGTCAGTTTTATAAAGGCCAGCTCCACCAGAACCCGCTTCTGGCTGGCATATCGGATCTGGCCGGACAGCCGGGAGAATACCCTGATATACCGCATCAGGGTTTCTCCGTCTGTCAGCTGTGCATCTTTTTCCAGTTCTTTCTTGTTGTCTGCAGACATATCCAGAATCCCTTCCACATCGTCTGCAGTCTGTATCAGCAGCAGATTTCTCATGTACCAGATAAAATCATTGACAAACTGTCCCAGTTCCCGTCCCTGGATGATCAGGTCTTCCAGCTGGTAAATACAGTCCGCCGTCTTCTGCTGCGTCACGGCGCGGAACATACGGCTGAATACGGCAGTATCCACTGCTCCCAGAATATCCAGCACATGGTCATAGGTCAGCCGTTCCCCGATGTGAAAGGCCACACACTGGTCCAGGAGGCTTAAGGCATCTCTCATGGAGCCGTCGGCGGCTTTGGCGATATAAGTCAGGGCCTTCTCTTCCACATCGATCTTCTCTGCCCGGGAAAGCTCTGCCAGCCGGTTGGTCAGGGTCTCTATGGTGATCCTTTTAAAATCGTATCTCTGACACCGGGACAGTACGGTGACGGGGATCCGGTTGGCTTCCGTAGTGGCCAGGATAAAAATCACATAGGAAGGCGGCTCCTCCAGGGTCTTAAGGAGCGCGTTAAAAGCCCCCGGCGACAGCATATGCACTTCGTCGATAATATAAACCCGGTATCTGCCCTCTGTAGGCGGATACTGGACCTGCTCCCGGATATCCCGGATATTCTCGACTCCGTTGTTAGAAGCGGCATCGATCTCCATCACATTCAGGGAAGCTCCTGATGCGATGTTTCTGCAGGTCCGGCATTCCATACAGGGACTTCCGTCCACCGGATTCTCACAGTTTACGGCGCGGGCAAATATCTTGGCGATACTGGTCTTGCCCGTACCTCTGGTTCCGCAGAACAGATAGGCATGACCGATGCGTCCGGAGGTTATCTGATTTTTCAGAGTCTGTACAATGTGGTCCTGGCCCTTTACGTCTTCAAATCCGGCCGGACGCCATTTGCGGTATAGCGCCGTATAAGACATGATTTTGTCTCCTATTCATCGCCGAAGCAGATTCCCACCATCTTGGCTTCCTTGATCATGCTGCAGTTGGGATCGACGGTCTTTAATTTTCCTGCAACTTCCTGCAGAGGCACTTTATCGATCTCCCCGTTTTTCACACAAACCATATATCCGTAAGTCTTTTCCTTGATGAGCCGTGCGGCGGCAGCGCCCACTCTGGTGGACAGCACCCGGTCATAGGGACAGGGCTCGCCGCCTCTCTGCATGTGGCCCGGAACCGTGACACGGACTTCCTGCCCGGTCAGCTCTTCGATCCTGGCTCCCAGTTCATAGGCTACAGACGGATAGACTACATTATTCTTTTTCTTTTCTTTTAATTCCTTTTTGGTCAGTTTCGCATCTTCTTTGGAAATGGCTCCCTCAGCCACGGCGAGGATGGAGAAACGTTTTCCTTTTCTGTTTCTCTCCCGCAGGGCCTCCACAACCACGTTAATGTCATAGGGGATCTCAGGAATCAGGATGATGTCCGCTCCTCCGGCAATCCCGGCATGGAGAGTCAGAGATCCTACTTTATGGCCCATGACCTCTACGATAAATACCCGCCCGTGGGAAGCGGCAGTGGTATGGATGCAGTCGATGGCGTTGGTAGCTACATTGACCGCGCTCTGGAATCCGAAAGTCATATCGGTCCCCCAGAGATCGTTGTCAATCGTCTTCGGCAGAGATACGATGTTTAATCCTTCTTCTCTCAGCAGATTGGCAGTTTTCTGGCTTCCGTTGCCCCCCAGTACTGCCAGACACTCCAGTTTCAGTTTCTTATAGGTGTGCTTCATGGCCTCCACCTTATCCAGGCCGTTCTCGTCCGGAGTCCTCATCTGCTTAAACGGCTGACGGGACGTCCCCAGAATGGTTCCTCCTTCTGTGAGGATCCCGGAAAAGTCCGAGGGCTTCATCACGCGGTAATCTGCGTACATCAGACCTCTGTAACCGTCCTCAAAGCCGATGATTTCCACATCCTGTCCGTACATCCTGTACAGGGACTTGGCGATTCCTCTCATGGTGGCATTCAGGCTCTGGCAGTCCCCACCGCTGGTCAGCATTCCTACTCTCATCATTTTCATCCTTCCTTTCCTCCGCTTGTTTGTGAAAGTACACAAATTCATTCTGTATTATAATACAAAGGTTTTCCATGGGCAAGGGAAAACTGTCATAAATAACACAAAAGCTGTGGGCAGAAATCGCTTTCTCCTCACAGCTGTCTGTATGATTAAAATCCGTGCGTCTCACTTTGTGCTGCTGCCACAGACGTTACCTGTGCAGTTAACTCAGCCCAGGCTGCCTCGCGGCACACAGAAGATTCCGCTTAGTGCTGCTGCATTCCTGCCCTGACACGGTTCACAGAGTTCTGTTGCGCAAGACCCAGACGTCATCGCCACTTACACAGGGCAGCTCCACAGCACACAGCCCGAGGTGAGACATCACCCCTGCTGGAGCGGATTGCAGGTATAGGGCACCGCTATCTCCCCGGCTGCACGGAAACTTTATGACCTGGTTATGATCCTGTCCCCACGGCGTATGACTAAGATTACACGGGAGGGACTTCGTATGTTAAAGTATACCCGGCCGGTCCTGTTTTGTCAAGGTGAAATCATGGGAGCCGGGTCCGACACGGCAGGTCTCGTCTGTTCCCGGCAGGATCACACGGCAGGAAGTATTGGCCGGAACCGTGACGTGAAGCGTAAAACGATGATCCTCGTCTTTCCAGCTTACTTCCAGCAGGCCATAGGGAGTATGGCAGCCTCCCCTGGCCCATGTGATGCCGCCTCCCGGTATGGGAGCCACCACAGACTCTTTAAATCCCGGTCCGGAATCCGCAGTGTCGATGCCCAGAACCGTACCGTAGATCCAGTCCCCGATGCATCCGTAGGCATAGTGGTTAAAGGAATTCATGCTGTCGCTCCAGAAGCTTCCGTCCGTGCGGATGCTGTCCCAGTGTTCCCACACCGTGGTGGCCCCTTTCGTCACCGGATACAGCCAGGACGGGTAGTCGGTCTTCATGAGAAGCCTGTAGGCCGTGTCCGTCCTGCCGTATTCTCTTAACACGTGGCAGATATGGGGCGTGCCCAGAAAACCAGTGCTGAGACCATTCCACTGTCCGATCAGCTTCTCCAGCCCTTCTATGGTCTTCTGCTCATATTCTTTCCCCGCCAGGCCAAAAGCCAGCGCCAGCACATGGGCGGTCTGGGTGTCGGCTTTCATCAGCCCGTTTTCATCATAAAACCGGTCCTGAAACGCCTTTTTGATCTCCTGAAACCACCGGCTGTATGTGAGGGCATCTTCTGTCTCTCCCAGGATCCGGGCGGACCGGCCGGTCAGTTCCACAGAGTAAGCGAAATAAGCGGTGGCCGTCAGATCATTGGGTGTCTTTCCGAACCGTTCCCCTGGCCTGGCGTCCAGGGCCAGCCAGTCGCCGTACTGATAACCCCTGTTCCAGATCACTCCGTCTTCCGCCTGTTCCCTGACATATCCCACCCATTTCTTCATCATGGGATAGGCCTCCTTCAGGATCTCTGTGTCGCCGGAATACCGGTATATCATATAGGGCACGACCACAGCCGCATCCCCCCAGCCTGCGGCCGAATGATTGGCTCCGGGATTGCGCACATCCCGGTCCTGGAACGTAAGGATGTCCGGCACCACGTAGGGGATGCCGCCGTCGGGAAGCTGGGCCGCCTTTAAATCTCTCAGCCATTTCCTGAAAAAAGGGCCCGTCTCCATGAGATAGCAGGCAGTCCTGGCAAATACCTGAATATCCCCCGTCCATCCCATGCGCTCGTCTCTCTGAGGACAGTCCGTGGGAATATCCACGAAATTTCCCTTCATGCCCCATCGGATATTCTCTTCCAGACGGTTGAGCAGGGGATCGGAGCAGCGGAAATACCCTTTCTCTTTCAGGTCGGAGCAGATCACCACCCCTTCAAAATTTTCCAAAGCCGGATCTCCCGGATAATGATCGATCCGCACGTACCGGAAACCCTGCCAGCTGAAATGCGGTTCCAGGATCTCCTCCCTGCCGCCCCGGAGAATGTATTTCACCCGCTGTCTGGCCTCTCTCAGGTTGCCTGTGTACAGGTTCCCCTCTCTGTCCAGAACCTCTCCGTGGCTTAACTCGACACAGTCTCCCCGCTGTCCTCTGACGCGGATTCTGACCCAGCCTACCATGTTCTGACCGAAATCCAGTACCAGCTCTCCTGCCGGAGTCCTGAAAAGACTTCTGGGTGTTATGGTCTCTTTTCTCCGGACGAAAACCCCGTCCTGAGGCACAAGCATGTCCACAGGTTCTCCCGTCTCCGTCACGGGAGCCCACTGATCCGGTCGGTCTTCCTGAAGTCTTGCATCCCAGATCTCTCCGTGATAGATTTCCGAGTATACTGCCGGAGAATACCTCCACTGCCAGGTTCTGTCCGTAATGATGCGGATCTTTCTTCCGTCTTTATAGGAGATCAGCAACATGGCGTTAAACCCTGTCACATGACCGTAGACTCCTCTCAGATGGATCCACCCGGCCAGATCTCCTTTGTACCAGCCCGGGCCCACATGGGCGCAGATAGTGTTGGTTCCCTCCCGCAGAAAGTCTTTTATGTCATACATCTGAAACTGCAGCCGCTTCTTATACTCGGTCCACCCGGGCGTCAGCACTCCGTCTCCCGCTCTCTGTCCGTTAACCCGGGCCTCATAGATCCCGTGGGCCGTGGCAAACAGGTACCCATGGTCCACGATGCCCGGAGGCAGTTCAAATTCCTTTTTCAGATACCGCCCCGGGGAAGTGAGAAAATCCCCCTCGCTCTCCCCGGTGATCCATTTTCCTTCCCACATGTCCTCATCGGGGAACAGGGAGGTGACAAAGCGCTGCACTTCACTGAAAGAGCCTTCTTCTCCATCTCTGTCCCACAGCTGTACTTTCCAGTAATACACAGAGGCCGGCCGGAGGGGAAGCCCGTCATAAATTATGCAGACGGAGCTGCCGTCCTCCCTCCTGCCCGTATCCCACAGAATCTGAGTAAAGGCTCTGTCTTCGGCAGCCACCAGGCGGTAACCCGTCTCCACGGCCCGGTCCGGGTCTCCCGTGATCTGCCAGCCCAGTGCAGGATGCCTGGTTCCCACGCCCACAGGATTTTCTTCATATTCACATGTCAGATGTTCTGCTCTGATCATAATACTCCACCTATCCTTTCACGCCTCCGGCCGTCAGGCCCGCGATAAAATATTTCTGGGAAAACAGAAACAGGGTATACAGAGGCAAAACCACGATAATGATGGCGGCGCACAGCTGAGGCCAGTTGGTGGATATCTGCCCTTTAAAGTTCAGAAGGCCTACGGTCAGCGGAAGCCCTTTGTCCGTCAGCAGAGTGGAGATCTGGGCCCACATCAGTTCCCCCCACACAAAGTTCAGATTCATGGTGGCCACGGTACAGATGGCGCTTTTCATCAGCGGCAGGGTGATCTTAAAGAGACTTCGTATCTCCCCGCAGCCGTCGATCCGGGCCGCCTCCAGAAGCTCTGCCGGTACGGTGTGGAAAAAATTTTTCAGGATAATGGTGGAACCGGGAATGGACCAGCCCACATAGGCCAGGATCATGGGAACATACTGCAGCTTCATAAATCCCAATTTGGTCATCTCCACATAGAGGGGGATGATGATGGTCTCCGTAGGCAGGATCTGAAGGGCAAAAAACAGGAGCAGAATCAGGTTGGTGCCGGGGATCTTCAGCCTGGTCAGGGCGTAGGCCGCCATGGTTGAGACCAGCTGGATAAGACCGATGGACAATACTGCGATCAACACGCTGTTGAAAAAATATTCTCCGATTTTTCCCGTATAAAATGCATCGATGTAGTTGCGGTACAGAAATTTCTCAGGCAGCGCCCAGATATCACTATAGAACTCGGGAAGAGTTTTTAAGGAGGTGATCCCTGCAAAGATGACGGGATAAATGTAGATCACCGCAGCCAGGATCAGCACCAGACGTATGCCGAAGCGTATCCTGTCGTCGCTGTTCCATTTTCTTCTTCTCACCGCGGTTCTGTCAGTACTCATAGATTTCACTCTTCATCGCCCTCCTGACTAATGTGATACAGAACAGCACGATCGCCGTGAACACCAGGCCTATGGCAGAGGCGTATCCGAATTTGTTGTAGGTAAATGCGTTCTGGATCATAATGATAGGAGCCGTCTTGGAAAGAGACCCCGGCCCCCCCTGGGTCATGGTCCAGACCATATCATAGGTCTTAAAAGACCACATGACCTCCATGGAAAACACCATACAGATCGTAGGTTTTATCAGCGGAAGGATGATCATCTTCACTTCCTTCCAGTAATCGGCTCCGTCCAGACGGGCGGACTCAAACAGAGATTCCGGTATCCCCAGGATCCCGGTGTAGATCATCATCATAATGGTCCCGCTCCCCTTAAATCCGGACACCACTGCCAGCACCGCCAGCACCAGTCCCGGCTCCGACAGCCACGCATGCTGCAGAGACTGAAGTCCCAGGGCGGCAAACAGATTGTTTAACAGGCCGTCGTCAGGAGACAGCACGAAGACAAACAGAAGTCCGGCCACGGTCATGGGCATCATGCTGGGGCTGTAAAAAATAAACCGGTAAACCGAGCCCTCTCTTTTTCCTGTCTTATAGATCATCAGGGCCAGCACGATCCCCAGGATCATGGAAACAGCCGTGGAACCTGCGGCGATCACCATGGAATTGCCGATGGCTTTCATGGTGGATTTCTCCGTAAATACTCTCATATAATTACTCAGACCGACAAATTTCATCCTGCCGTTTCCGTTCCACTGGCTGAAGGACAGCACACAGTTCCAGACAATGGGAACCAGTGTGGTAAATGTAATCAGGACCGCTGCAGGGAGCAGAAACAGAAATCCCATGCCCATGAGCCGGCGGTCCAGCTTGCTGTATCGTTTCTTAATGTTCTTATTCACCAAATCCCCTCCAAAAAAGACAGGGTGCCCGGGAAAGCATTTCCCACAGCACCCCGTATCAGCCTTTACTGTGCAGAAGTTCTCAAGGATTCCAGCTCCTCAAGTGTACTGTCTTTGTCGTAAAAATAATTGGTGGCAATATCATAGTAAATATAATCATTCATCTCAGGAGAGATGGCCAGAATCTCTTTTGGATAAACCTTTGCAGAATCCCTGGAGAACTCTTCCGAGGCTTCCCCTTCTATATTGGCGGGAACCACGTCTCCCCTCTGGGCCTGAAGCTCAAAGGCTTCTTTGCTGGTCAGATATTTCAGCACATTGATGCTGGCTTCCGGGTTTTTCGTGTTGGCCGAAATGAAGTAGCCGTCACAGCCTCCCAGCACATAGTCGCACTCACCGGTCGCCATGGTGGGCCAGCTTACGGTGCATACATTGGTCTTTCCCGCCTCTTCCATCACTTCCCGGATGGTCTTGCCGCCGTTGTTGACATTGAACAGCATAGCGATCTTTCCCTGGGTAAAGGCGGCTTTGGTCTGGTCCTTTGTCTGGGAGAATGCCCCGTTGCCCGGATAGGCGTACTCTTTTACAAACAGGTCGTTGATCTTGTCCAGAGCCGCCACCACTCTCTCGTCTCTGAAAGAGATCTCGCCCCGGTTAAAGGCCTCCAGCTCTTCTTTATTGTCCCAGATCTGCAGAAATGCATTGCGCTGGAACCAGCCTACACGGGTATCGCAGATAGCAAAAGGAAAGGCATCTGTATTCTGTTTGATCTTCTCACAGGCAGCCGCAAACTCCTCCCAGGTCCAGTGCTCTTTGACCTCCACTCCTGCCTCCTTGAAAATATCCATATTTACGTCGATGTCAGGATACACGGTGGTAATGGGAAGACAGTACAGTTTTCCGTCATAGATGCCGATGTCCAGAGCATTTTCCACAAAGATGCTTTTCCATTCCTCATCCATGTAGGGGGTAAGATCCAGAGCCATGTCCGCGGAGATAAAAGTCTCCATCTGATTGGGGAACCACTTTACGATATCCACGGCTTCCCCGCCTGCGAAGGCCGTCTTGACAGTCTTCTCTACCTGGGACTGATCCCATGTCTTGGAAGTGATCGTGTAATCCGGATACAGTTTCCCCAGAGTTTCCATGAATACGGGATAGTACTCTACATTGGGCTCTTCAATGAGCATCACCAGGCTGGCTTTGTCTGATTCTCCCTGAGAGGCCGCTGTCGTTTCCTGAGTCTTTGTTTCTGCTGCAGCCGAAGAACCTGATGGGCCGGAGTCCCCACTGCCGCCTGATCCGCAGGCAGTGAGAGCCGCCGCCATACAGCCGGCCAGGATCACGGAAACCATCTGCTTTGTCTGTCTTCTCATAATAATTCCTCCTCGTTTTTTCACATTTCCAGGTTGATAAGACTATTATAAAACAACACATTTCTGTCCCATATCCGAAAAACCTACACAATAATGGAAAAATCTACGATATCCCTCCTTTTTCCCTCCCTCTCAGGGTCGTGGGGGAGAGTCCTGTCAGTTTCTTATAGACCTGGGAAAAGTAAGTATAATCGCTGTATCCCACCTTCTCCGCGATCTCATAGATCATCATGTCCGACCCCGTGATCAGCTCCGTGGCCCGCTCGATACGGTACCGGTTCAGATATTCCCGGAAGGTCATCCCCACTTCTGCCCGGAATATGCTGCTGAAATAATTGGGAGATTTGCCGATGTGGGCCGCCACCTCTTCTGCCAGAAGATCTCTGTCATAAGACTGATGGATATAGGCAAGGGCTTTCCTGATATTGGCAGAGTATCCCCTGTTGCTGCTCTCCTGACCGGCCTTCATGATACGGCGGCACTGTTCTTTCCAGAATTCCAGAAAATCCGACAGATATCCTGTCTCCCGTACCTGAGTGATCTCTGCATTCTGTCCCATTTCCCATGCCAGCCTGACGATGCCGCTTAACATTACCTGCTTCACCTGCTCCTGGTCTGTGATCTCTTTTTCTGCTGCCTCCAGGCCGAAACCGTCTATGGCCTTTAACATCCGGTCCAGATCGTGATTTTTCAGTCCCTCCTCATACTCCGGGGGAAGATCCAGACGGACTTCCTGCTTTCTATCCCCCTGAACCGACATCTTAAAGCTGCCCGGCCCCTTAAAAAAACGGCAGGACAGGGATTTTACGGCAGTGTCATAGCCTGTGCTGATCTTCTCTGCCGTCACCATGCCGGAGACTCCCGCTGACAGAGACAGGCCCTTCTGTGCCGCCCTCTGCTTTGCCCGATACCACAGTGTTTTCAGGTGGTTCTGGATCTCCAATGTATACATTACCGAGTCTTCTGTCTTTGCCAGAATGATAAAACGGCCCTCACATTCCAGCTGGATCTGATCTTCTCTCAGATGCGGTCTCAGAATCTCCTTTATGTTGCCGGCATCCTGATCTTCTCTGTCTCCGCCGTCCCACTCCATGACCATGCACACCATGTTCCGGGCATTTTCCAGACCGAAATATTTATCCAGCAGTTCCAGGATCACGTTCCTGTCCGTAATCTTTCCCGAAAGAAGCTCTCCCGCCACTTTTTCCCGGTAAGAAGCCACATACCTTTCATAGGCTTCTTTGCCCTGGGCCTCTGTCCGCACCTGCTTTGCCATCTCCTGAATCTTCTGGATCAGATTCCTCACTTTCAGAGGCTTCAGCTCATAGCCGGAAGCCCCCAGCTCCACCGCCTTCTGACAGTACTCGAAATCAGAATAGGCGCTGATCAGGATCACTTTCACTTCCCTGGACCGCATTTTCACCTGTCTCAAAAACTCCAGCCCGTCCATGGCAGGCATGCGGATATCTGCGAGGATGATCTGAGGCCCAAAACTGTCGTAGTCTTCCAGAGCCTCCACCCCGTCTCCGTAACTTTTTACCCGGGAGATCCCTATGGTATCCCAGTCAATCCCGTACTGGATCCCTTCCCGGATCTGTATATCATCGTCTACGATCATCAGGTTCATCTTGTTCCTCCTCAAAAGGCAGCATTACCACGGCTCTTGTCCCTTTTCCCGGCTCCGATTCAAAGCAGAGGCCGTATTCCCTGCCGTACCTGAGCCGGATCCTGTCGTCAATATTTTTAAGCGCAAAAGTGTTTCGGAGTGCTTTTTCCTTATCCACACCCACGCCGTCGTCTTCCACAGTAATCTGCAGGTTATCCCCATGTTTCTCAATGGTCACGGACACGGTTCCTCCTTCTTTCTTCGGCTCCAGTCCGTGTAAAATACCGTTTTCCACCAGAGGCTGGATGATCAGTTTGGGGATCCTCATCTGTTCCAGCCCCGGCTCCACCCGGATCCGGATCTTTACCCGTTTTCCGAAACGGGCCCCCATGATAGCCATATAATTCTGGATAAATTCCACTTCTTTGGCAATGGTCACGCAGTCCTCTCCCCGGCTCAGAACATGGCGGAAAATAGATGACAGGGCTTCCAGCTGCTCTCCCACTTCATAGTCCCGGTTCCTGACCGCCAGCCAGTGTATGGAATCCAGGGTGTTGTACAGAAAATGGGGATTAATCTGGGCGATCAGGGCATGGAGCTCCGCCTCCTGCTCTTTGATCTTGGTGGTGTATACTTCCTCGATGAGTTTTTTAAGCCGGGAGGACATCTCATCAAATTCCCGGTTCAGGACCCCGATCTCGTCTCCCGGATACAGAGCTTTCCCCTCGGTGAATTTTCCCTCTTTTATCTCGTCCATCTTTCCCACCAGCTCCCGGATGGGGCTGATGATAAACCGTCTCTGGATCAGAGCAAAGGTAATTCCGAAAAAGATACACAGCAGAAAGCAGCAGACGATCACCAGCATACTGGTCCTGCTTCCCGGCAGAAAAACATTTGTGGGCACAAGGTTTATAAAATACCAGCCGGTCACATCGCTCTTTACATAGAATACCACCGCCTTCTGCCCTTCATACTCTGCAGTCACATAACTGCTGCCCTGGCTTTTCCAGCTCTCCAGCACCGTATCAAAAACAGGGAATTTCTGTCCCACAGACCCTTTGTCCGTGGAGGACAGCACCGTCCCTTCCTCATCCGCAATACAGGTCACCAGGGACTGGGGCGTTACGAAACCGCTGTAGTGGCGGCTCAGTTCCTCCTCGTCTACGTTGATGATCATCGCCGCATCTACTTTGTCGATCTGACTGTAGTTGTTGATCCCGCAGTAGTAGGACAGCACCATGTCCTCTCTCTGTTTTCCCCCCGATACCCTGGCAGCCCGCCTTGGACCCTCCCAGAACCCGTCAAATACCTTGCCCATGGCTCTGCGTATCTGCGCCGGATCCTCTTTTACAAGATAATCTCCTCTCTGGATCATAACCTCGTCTTCGTCCGCAATACAGATCGAATGATAGTATTTCTCGTTCCTGATCATGGAGGCCAGACGGTTTCCTACGGAATTGTAATCAGCCACGTTTCCTTTTCCCGTGATGATATCCTGCAGATTAAAATCCGTGAGAAAATCATATTTTATGTTCTGGATATTGTTCAGAACCTCATCCAGATTTCTGGCCACCTGGCTGACCATGGTCTGGTTGATCTGATATTCTTTTTTTCTCAGATTTCTCTCCACGTAGGAATTGAGAAACACCCCCAGCGCAGTAAGCGGTATGACAATGCAGATAATTAAAGCTGCCACCAGCTTGTTCTGCAGGGAATAATCCTGATAGCGGTTCATGGCGCACCTCCCCCGATCCATATTTTGTAATAAGTATTCTATCACATCCGGGGAATCCCATACAACATCGAGCAGGGGAGGCTGCTCCCATACTCGCCGCGCGGCCCCCGTACCGCCGACAGGCGGTAATACTCCTTTCAGGGGCATGCGCATAAAAAAACCCCGGAACATGCTCTTGCTCCCAGGGCTTTTTGTTCCCGATCCGCTGTCGGATCAGGAACGCTTTACTTCCTCGACCATATGCTCAAACCATATGTAAAATACTTTTTTTCCTTTCTCGGAAACAAGGGAATGATCCAGCCCTGCGGGCACATAGCTCCAGTCTCCGTCTTTGGTGTTGATGGTTTCCCCGTCAACGGTAAGTTCGAAATCCGCCCCTTCCAGAGCATAATTGTACTGGGCCACGGAAGGATGTCCTTTTTCCACTGTTCCCTCCCCCTCTGCGCACACGACTCCCATGAGGACTCTGGCCAGATTTCCGCTGTGGATCACGCTCCAGCTTCGTGTATTGGGTCCTTTGCAGCTCTGGTCATATGGCTCTGTCTCGGAGAACTTTTTGAATGAAGGCAGCACCATGTGGGTGTCTTCATAGGCGGCTTTGTCTGATTCCAGCATGTCCACTACGATCTTCATGATCTCCATGTCCGTCACTGCATGGATACAGAATTCTCTGGAGAAATCGGGGATATAAAAGCTGAGTTCATCCATGTTGTAAGCTTTCAGACCGTCTGTCAGATAACCTGTTCCCTTTGTAAAACAGTACACTGCGATCTTATCCGAATACACCTGGGGCTTTACCTCGCAGCCTGCTTTCAGCACGCACTTAAATCCATGTACCAGGGGATACACCCCGTCCAGAACTTCTGTCTCTCCATATCCGTCTCTGATCTCATAGGAAACCTCTCCGGCTCTTGCAATTGCAATCGACATGATAATACCTCCCAATGTTTTTTGATGTTCTCAGCATAGCATCTCTGCGCCCGGGAGCATATTCCATATAACTACAAAAATATATAAATATCTATGAAAGACTCATAAAAGCTTGCACATTCACGAACAAACAAGCATAATCAAATATAAACAAGTAAAAACAATCAAAAAACACGAAATCGAGGCATTTATTATGTTTATGGTAAAAAATATCCGAACAGATAAAGCGTTTTTATCACATACTGCATTATCTCTGGATTTCGGAGCCTCTATTCACGATCCTGCCGGTGTGGAATTTGGAAAAGCTGTTATGAATAACAGCAGAATGAATATTGGATTATATCCGTCTAAGAAAATAGGAAAAAATTCCATCCATTCCGTATGTCAGGTAAAAGACTACGATTTGCTGATTACGGACAATCATGTATCTGAGGATTTTCTGATACAGATCAGGGAACTTGAAGTTTCTATAGAGATAGTTAATTTGGAGGGAGGAAATCCCATATGATCGATGCACATGTCCATTTGGAAAAAGGTGATTATTCAGCAGAATGGATAGAGCAGTTTATTGAGTACGCTGAAAAAAGAAATATAGACGAAATTTTCTTTTTGGAACATACTCATATCTTCGAATTCCATAATCTATATAATGAAATGTCTGTATATAGTGAATATCAGAAGAACTGGTATCAGAAAAAGCGGAAACAGGCACGTCCTCTGAAGGATTACATAGATTACATAGAAAAAATAAAACAGATAAATTTCCAGATACGTTTAAAATTTGGCCTGGAGGTATGCTATTCTCCTGAGCATGAGATTGACATTGCTCGAATGAAACAAATGTATTCCTTTGACTTTTTAGCAGGATCAATCCATTTTATTGACGGATGGGCATTCAGTCATCTGAAACAGCGGTGGGACAAGAATGATTATGATATGGATGAACTGTATGAAAAGTATTATGCACTTATGCTGTCATTAATTAACAGCCGCTTATTTTCTGGATTGGCACACCCACAGTCATTACAATGTTACGGGGCATACCCGCAAAAGAATTATAGACATATTTATTTACTGCTTGCAAGGGCGCTTCGTTCAAATAATATGTATATTGAAGAAAGCAGCGGGTTGGCCATAAATTATGGCGATAAGCAGTTAGGAATGAATGGGGCTGTCGATTTAACGGTTGCAAGGCAGCACCAAGTTCATGTAATCTTCTGTTTCTCCATAGCCCTGGCCTGCCGGAGGGCCTTAAAAAAGTCTTTTAGCAGGGCAGAGCATTCTTCTCCCAGGAGACCAGTCTGTGTCTCTACCTGATGATTGAAGCCCGGCTCATGTAACATATCCAGCACCGACCCGGCGCATCCTGCCTTGGGATTCATGCAGCCCATGACGACTCTGGGAATCCGGGCCTGAACGATGGCCCCGGCACACATGGGGCAGGGCTCCAGCGTTACATACATGGTACAGTTTTCGAGGCGCCAGTCTCCTATGATCCTGCATGCTTTTCTGATGGCGATGATCTCCGCATGGGCCAGAACGTTCTTGTCGGTGATCCTGCGGTTGTATCCCCGTCCGATGATCCTGTCCTCATGGACAATGATGCAGCCGATGGGAACCTCGTGGAGAGCTTCCGCCTTTTTCGCCTGTTTGATGGCTGCTTTCATATACTTTTCTTCCTGTGTCATGCGGCCTCCTCCTTGATGTTGGATAAGGATATTATACTCACGGAAAGTCCGGGTGGCAAGGGGCATGAAAACGGATGTGCGGAATTGTACAAAAAAACAGAGGCCGGATTTGTCAGCCTCTGCTTTCTTTACAGAGAAATCTGTTCAGCTGCCAAGATGCACATCCGTATACCAGTATCCGAAACGTCCGTCTCCTTCCGGCTGAATCTTGGACAGTACAAAATTGGGAAAGCCAAACATGGAAGCCATATACTTTTCATTACTGTAATAGTGTCCCGGAACCCCAAGAAGATAGCGGATCCTGCCTTTTAAACCGCCCAGCCTGGCAAATATGATATACCGATGGCTGTAATATCCGTGGAGCAGAAAGCTGTTGTTTCCGTATCCCCAGATCTCACGAGGAAGCAGACCGATGTCCTGAGGCTTGATCGTCAGGATATCGCAGCCCCCGTTATAGTCAAAGGCCTGAATCTTGGGATACCGTTTATAAAACTGCTGCCATATGGACTCGATCCTGGGCTCTTCTTCTGCCGGTTCCAGCCGGGGCTGAGATTGAACCTGGGATAAATCTGCAGGCCGGGACTGAGTTTCTGCTGCCGTCTGGCGGGATGCTTCCGGCCGCGGCTGAATTTCCGGTTGGGGAGTCACTTCCGGACGAGGACGTACTTCTGGCGGCTGGGGAGTCACTTCCGGACGAGGACGCACTTCTGGCGGCTGGGGAGTCACTTCCGGCTGCGGGCGCACTTCCGGCTGGGGAGTCACTTCCGGACGGGGACGTACTTCCGGCTGCGGTTGAATTTCCGGTCGGGGAAGCACTTCCGGACGAGAGACCGCTTCCAGCTGAGACTGCGCATCTGACCGGGGCTCCGGCTGCTGCGGCACCATCTGCCGGCCTAAAGGATTTCGGCGCATCTGAGGGCTGGGTCTTCCCCACCAGACCGGCTGGCCGAAGAGATTCCTCTGATCCTGACGCCCCTGACCCATCTGCCCATATGAGCTCTTCTCCGCAGTAACGGCGGCCTCCGCATTTTCTTCAGTCTCAATTCCTTCTTCTGTGGCGTCCGGCTCTGACTTATCCGAAACGTCGGTTTCTTCACGCATCTCCGGCCCTGATCCCTGCTGTCCCTCTTCCTGAATGCCTGATCTCTGCGTCTGTCCGGTATCCGCCTGTCCCTGCCCGTCGCCCTTCTGGCCCGTCGGCTCCTGTTGCTCCGCTTTCGATGGCTCTGTATCACCTGCCTCTGTTTTCTGCTGCCCTCCCGCATCTCTTTCGTCAGCCAGCTGCCTCTCCCCAACAGATTCCGCCTCTTCTGAGCCGGCTTCCCGTCCGCTCTCATGATTGCTTACGATAGGCTTTACCTCCATAGGCCTGATCTCCATGGTTCCCACATCTTCCGGTTCCTTCTCAGACAGCGGATCCGGTATAACCGAAGACAGTTCCGGTGAGACCGGCGGCTGTTTCTGCCTTTCTGTCTCTGCCTGTTTCTGCCGTGTCCGCTCCTCCTGTCTGCTCTGAGCCTCGATCTCCATCTCCACTGCCCTGGCTACAGAGCTTGTTATCCCGGTCTCTCTGTTTTCCTTCTGCTCCCGCCGCTCAATCTGTTCTGACGTGGCTTCCTCAAGAGCCACTTCCGCCGCATGGGCCACGGCATCCTCCCAGATCGTGGTATAGCTCTGCCAGGAATCCGCCAGGTTATGAACCGTCAGGCCATAGCACTGGTCTATAGTCTGACCGGAGCCTGCCACATTGTTCACCGACACCATGGCCCTGAACTCCCCTGCGCCGTTTCTGATAAAAATCTTTCCCACCAGGATCTCTTCTGTGCCGGACAAAAGGTAGACTCCCGTGTCCTGGCTGCCGATAAATACATTTCTCACATTGACCTGAATCTTGCACTGACCGTTTCTCACTTCCAGCTTCGCAAAACCTACATTCTTTCCTTTTATTCCGCCTTCATAAGCATATATGTACGAAATCAGTCTGCGATAATTAGTCATATTACCACCCCTTTGCCGCTGTTCTTATATGATTATTGCAAAATACGACCCTTTGATTAATATTTTATGTAATTACCCATTGAAAGTATGACATAAAAATGTTATCCTGTTGTAGACGGAATCGAGAAAAATTTTTTATTTTACGGAGGTATTTCAATGAGACTGTATCGAACAGCAGACTACGACGATATGAGCAGGAAGGCAGCCAATATTATTTCTGCCCAGGTGATCATCAAACCGGACTGTGTCCTGGGACTGGCCACCGGTTCCACACCGCTGGGAACCTACCGGCAGCTGATCGACTGGTATAAGAAAGGGGATCTGGATTTTTCAGAGGTGAAATCCGCCAATCTTGACGAATACAGAGGACTTCCCAGAGATAATGATCAGAGCTACTACTATTTCATGTACAACAACCTGTTCAAACACATCAACATCAACCTCGACAACACCAACGTCCCCAACGGTATGGAACCGGATTCTGAAAAAGAGTGTCTGCGCTACGAGAAGGTCATCGCAGACCTGGGAGGGGTGGACCTGCAGCTTTTGGGTCTGGGACGCAACGGCCACATCGGTTTCAATGAGCCGGCAGACTCTTTCGGCACCATCACTCACTGCGTGGATCTGACAGAAAGCACCATCGAGGCCAACAAGCGGTTCTTCGCCAGCGCCGACGATGTGCCGAGGCAGGCTTACACCATGGGGATTCAGACCATCATGAAGGCCAGAAAGATCCTTCTTGCTGTCAGCGGAGAGGACAAGGCGGAAGCTCTTTACAACACTCTCTATGGCCCTGTTACTCCTCAGGTTCCCGGCTCTATCCTTCAGCTTCACACGGATGTGGTTGTGGTAGCCGACGAGGCGGCTCTCTCCAGAATCCCGCGGTGATCCGCAGAACTCTGCATATAAGGAAGCTGTGCATCAAAACAGCGGCTCCCGGTTCACCGCCGGGGGCCGCTGTATATTAAATCTCAATTCAGTTCAGTCATAAATGTAATTCCCCGGACAGTCTGTCAGCCAGACCGGCAAACTGCTCCAGCGTCAGCGCCTCTCCCCTGACAGCGGATGGCATCCCCAGACTTTCTATGGCAGCCGCAATCATCTCCTTCGGACAGTCGATATCCGGAGAGTTGTTCAGACTGTTCTGGAGAGTCTTGCGTCTCTGATTGAAGGACGCCCGGATGAGGCAAAACATCAGCTTCGGATCCCTGGTCCGGACAGGAGGCTCCGGATGTCTGGTGAGACGGATCACCGCAGAACCTACTCTGGGCCGCGGGATAAAACAGTTGGGCGGCACATTGGCCGCCACGTAGGGCCGGGCATAATACTGTACTGCCAGGGAAAGGGCCCCGTAGTCCTTGGTCCCCGGTCCGGCCTGCATCCGGTCCGCAACCTCTTTCTGCACCATAACCGTGATATTGTCCACGGGAACCCCGCTCTCAAACAATCCCATGATAATAGGAGTGGTGATATAATAAGGCAGGTTGGCCACTACTTTCAGAGGTCTGGACTGATTATATTCGGCCGCCAGACCGTTTACATCCACTTTGAGAATATCGTCATTGATGACGGTGACGTTGTCATAGTCTTTCAGGGTCTCTTCCAGGATGGGTATCAGATTCCTGTCAATCTCCACTGCCACCACATGGCGGGCCTGATCTGCCAGGCACTGGGTCATGGTACCGATACCCGGACCGATCTCCAGCACACAGTCTTCTTTCCCGATATCCGCCGCCCTGACGATCTTGTCCAGAACATGGGGATCTATGAGAAAATTCTGGCCGAATTTTTTCTGAAATACAAAATCATACTTTTGGATGATCTCAATGGTCTTCTGAGGATTGCTCAATCTGGAGCCGGAAATCTCTTCCATATGCACCTGTTCCTTTCTCAATCTTCCAGACGGTACAGGGCTCTTCCGTTATCCCTGGTTATCCGGATCACTTCTTCTTCCGGTATGCCTCTGATCTCGCTGACAGCTTTCACCACCAGAGGAAGGTTCAGAGACGAATTCCGCTTTCCCCGGAACGGAACAGGGGACAGATAGGGACAGTCCGTCTCCAGGACCATACGGTCCATGGGCATATATTCCACCACTTCTCTCAGCTTCCGCCCGTTTTTAAAGGTCAGAACGCCGCCGACTCCCAGATAAAATCCCATGTTCAGGTATTCTCTAGCCAGTTCCACGCCGTAGGAAAAGCAATGGATCACCCCGCCGATCTCCTCCGACTTCTGAGCCTTCATGATATCCAGAGTGTCCTTCGCCGCATCCCGGCTGTGGATCACCACAGGAAGCTTCACTTCTCTTGCCAGATCCAGCTGACGGACAAACCAGTATTTCTGGGTCTCCCTGTCCGGCTCATCCCAATAGTAATCCAGGCCGATCTCGCCTACAGCCACGATACCGGGGCTGGCCGCCGCTTCTCTCAGCCAGTCTATCTTCTGGTCTGTCAATTCTCCTGTCTCGTTCGGGTGGACCCCCGCAGTACCGTAAACATGCGGATATTTCCTGACCAGTTCCAGAGTGTTCTCTGTGGTCCGGATGCTGGCTCCGATGTTGACCACGGCCTCGATCCCTCTGGAGGGGAGGCCGGAGATGAGCTGTTCCCGGTCTTCGTCAAATGCTTCGTCGTCATAATGGGCGTGAGTGTCAAATATCATAACCGACTCCTTTTCCTGTTCCTCTGACTCCTGCTGCAGATGCCAGGCGGACATGCCTGCATGTCCGCCTGGTCAACTTCCCGCAGAAATAAAATAACTATACCATCACAACGGCGATCTGTAAAGCTTATTGAATCTCCGGGTCACAAATTAATTTTTTAAAATTGCGGCATGCCTGGACGATGCCCTCGGGCTGGTTAAATACCGTATAGATTCCGGTCACATAGATTTCCGCTCCCAGCCTGGCGCACTCCGCGGCGCCGGGTTTGTCGACACCTCCGTCTATGGAGATGAGAAACCGGTTTTTCTGTGCTGCGCGGAGTTTTACCAGGCGGGAAAGCCGTCCCAGGCTGTCCCGCATAAACTTCTGCCCCGCATACCCGGGTTCTACGGTCATCAGCACCACATAATCCACAAACTCCGCCACAGGCTCCACCGTCTCCACCGGCTGGCAGGGATTCAACACGACCCCCGCCTTCATGCCCAGCCCGTGGATCTGGTCAATGGCGCGGCGGGAGAAAGAAGTGGCATCCAGGTGAAAGCTGACCCAGTCAGCACCGTTTTCTTTCAGGGCTTCCAGATAATCCATGGGGTTGGTCACCATGAGATGGACATCAGTCTCAACAGAAGGATACCGGTCCTTTAACTCCCTGATAAATTTTATGGGAAAACACAGGTTGGGAACATAATGTCCGTCCATAATGTCGATGTGAAACCAGTCACAGCCTCCCTCCACCAGCTGTGCCGTCTGCCTTTCCATGTCCAGATAACTGCAGTTTGCCAGGCTGGGCGCATTAATTACCGTCAATCCATCCACCTCCTAATAGGTTCCGTAGAGCCCGCCGTAAGTCCGGCAGGCCCGGAAATCCGCACTCATAAGGTCGTCGGTTCCGTACATGGTCCACGCAGAGGGCCGGAACAGCCGGTCTCTCTCCAGATTATGCATGCATACCGGTATCCGGAGCATGGAGGCAAGAGTCGCCAGCTCCGGGCCCACATGGCCGAAACACAGGGTACAGTGGTTGGCCCCCCAGCAGTTCATAACAGAAAACACATCGTCAAAGGGGTATGTACCTGTAAGGCGGGGCACAAAAAATGTCTTGGGCCATGTGGGATCCGTCCTTTGGATGACCGCATTCTCGATCTCTTCCGGAAGAGCGGCCGAATACCCTTCGGCAAACTGAAGGACCGGTCCCAGGCCTTTTATGAGGTTCAGCCGGATCATGGTCAGGGGAACGCCGCCTTCGGAGAGATAGCTGGAAGAAAATCCTCCTCCCCGGAATGTGGCCAGTTTCCCTGCTCCCCATCTGGTGGCCTCCAGACATGACCGGATATCCTGCTCTCCCATCTCCCACCAGGGCTTCATCACAGGTTTTTTGTCCCTTCTGGCGGCCATGGTCCCATCCAGTGCCGCCGCTCCCGAATTGGTCAGATAGATAAAACCGCCCTCCGCCTCTTTTGGCAGCGGCACGTCTGTCATGGAGGCCACGGATTCCGGGCTCCAGTACGCGCGGACATCGCAGAAAATCTGTGCGGTCCCGGTCAGCAGACTGCCCCAGAGCATGGTCACCCCGTTGAGGCTGTCATTTTCCGTGGCAAGGACGTAAGGCTTTCTCGGACCGTTCCAGTCAAAAGTCGAGTTGAGGATGGCCTCGGAAAAATCTCCGTTGGGCATAAAATCCGACCACTGGCGCTGGCCCTGAAATCCTGCTGCCAGGGCATAATGGCCCTTGGCCTCTTCTTTCCAGCCCATCTCTGCCAGCTTTTCATTGCCAGCCATAAGATCCCGGAGGATCAGAGTCATCTTCACGCTGGTCTCCCACACCTGATCCTTCTGGCTGCGGTTCTGACGGATCTCGGGAGGATTGGGATCCTCCATCTCCGGACAGTGATCCTTCACCCATGCCAGTGCCGTCTCAAATTCTTCCTGATCATAAATCTGGTATTTAAGGCGGCGCTGGAGCTCATTCATGTCCACGGTCTCCGTCCTCATGCCCAGATAGCAGCGGAAAAACTCCTGATCCACGATGGACCCGCCGATTCCCATGCATACATTGCCCACTGACAGATAGGCCTGGCCCTTCATGACCGCCACCGCCAGGGCACAGCGGGCAAAGCGGATCAGCTTCTCCCCTACGTCCTCCGGCACGGAAAGATCATCCGCATCCTGCACATGGCGTCCGTAGATCTTAAATACGGGATACCCTTTCTGCTCGGCCACCGCCGCTGCCGCTGCCAGATATACGGACCCGGGCCGTTCGCTTCCGCTGAATCCCCAGATCGCCTGGGGTATCCTTGTATCCCACACCATGATCTCGGCCGCATAGGCAAAGGCCCTGGAAATACTGATAACCGCTCCCACATGGTGATCGCGAAACTCCTGGGCCACCTGCTCTGCCTCACGTACTCCGCCTACGCCTGTAGAACCGATGATACATTCCACGGGCTGTCCGTCCGGGTAGAACACGTTTTCCTCCAGCAGGGTTCTGGCCTTTTCGGCCAGTGCAAAGGTGGGGCCTTCTATTTTTTCACGGACCCCGTTATATCTTCCGTCCACGATCACCCGGATACCGATCTTCGGGCGGGCAGACTCAAACAATTTCTTATTATCCATATGAGGCCTTCCTTTATACTTTTTTCATATTCGCAACAAGATCCGGCAGAAACGTAACGATCTCCGGGATAAAGGTGATCATCATCAGTACGATCAGCAGGATCACCAGATACGGCAGCACTGCCCTGACAATTTTTTCAAAAGGCACTTTTGACACGGAACTCAGGACATAGAGCACCATTCCGATGGGAGGCGTCAGCAGCCCCAGCATCAGGTTCAGGATACACATGATCCCGAAATGAACCGGGTCGATGCCATACCCCAGGGCGATGGGCATCAGGATGGGCACCAGGATCGAGATGGCCGCCGCCGTCTCCATAAAGGTTCCCACGATCAGCAGCAGCAGATTGATAAACAGGAGAGCAATGATCTTTTCGTGGATGTGGTCTGTCATCCAGATGCTCATCTTCTGGGGAATCTGCTCAACTGTCAGGATCCATGCAAATACATTGGCCGCACCGATAATAAACATGACGTTGACCGTGCTCCCCGCCGTCTCCAGCAAAAAACCGGGAATATCCTTAAGGCGGATAGCTTTTGTGAAAATGGTCAGCAAAAACGCATAGAATACGGCAATAATGGCAGCCTCCGTAGGCGTACAGACACCGGTCATGATGCATCCGATGATAATCACCGGACACATGAGGGAAAAGAACGCCTGACTGAAGTAATGCCACAGGCTTTTTAAGGTGGGGAAAGGCGCTCTGGGGTAATGCCTCCGGATGCTTTGGATACTCACCAGGATACCCATGGATACAGCCATAAGAATCCCCGGAATAATTCCTCCCATAAATAATTTTCCTATGGACACGCTTCCCGCGACGCCGAAGAGGATAGCCGGAACACTGGGAGGAATGATGGGGCCCAGGATACTGGATGCCCCGGTGATGGCGAGGCTGAAATCTTCGTCATATCCCTGCTCCTTCATGGCCTGCAGCTCAATAGCCCCCAGGCCCCCTGCGTCGGCGATGGCCGCTCCCGACATCCCGGCAAAAACCACAGATGAAAGAATGTTGGCATGGCCCAAACCGCCGGGAATCCAGCCTACTACCGCGTTGCAGAAATTAAATATTTTCCTTGTGATGCCTCCGTTGTTCATGATGTTGGCAGCCAAAATAAAAAAGGGGACTGCGATCAGTGTAAAAGAATTGCTTATGGCGCTGGTAAATGCCTGAAAAGCCTGCTGAATGGAATACCCATGTACAACAAAATAGCACACCGAGCTGCCGAGAAGGGCAACTCCCACCGGCGTCCCTATGATCATCAGGGCTGCAAAAAGTCCTACAAGCAATATCATCCCTTCTCCTCCTTTCCTGCCAGAACCGAACCGAGAAGATCTACAATCATACGAAGGCTGGCTATAAACATCCCCAGAGGCAGAGCGCTGTAGATAATGCTCATGGGAATATGGGTTGCCGTCGATCTGACCTTTGCCTGAATACCGATAAATTTAAAAGAAAACGGGATCATGTACAAAAACAGCGCAACCGTCCCCGCCTGTATCCCCGCCTCCAAAAAAGTCTGTATCCCGGGAGGAAGCAGCTTTACCACTGCTTCCATCCGGATATGAGCCTTCTGACGATAGGCAAAACTGATGCCCACAAAGCTGACATAGACAAAGATAAATCTGGCCGTCTCCTCGCTCCATGTCAGGGGGGAGTTAAACACATAGCGCATGATAACCTGTGCCAGCAAGACAAAAAACATGATCAGAAATCCTGTAACGATCACTGCGTTTTCAATATAAGCAAGGAGCCGGCCGGCCTTGTCCAGAAAGTTTTTCATAGGGTCTCCTTCTTTTTGCTCTCACTCCTACTCCACTGCCTGAAGTTTGCCGTAAAGGCCTTCGCTCCACTGTCCTCCGCTTTCACAGGCCTTTACCACTTCTGCAGCCGCGTCAACAAAGGCCTGTCTGTCCGCCGGTTCGTGAACCTGAACGCCTTCCTTGATCATGAGCTGCAGCTGTTCCTCCTCTGCATCCAGAACCAGCTGATTCACCGTATCCGTCCCTTCCTTAAAGCACTCTTCCACAACTGCCGCATATTCTGCCGGAAGCTTGTCCAGTACGGTGTTCCCAATGATCACCGGACAGATAGTGATCTGGTGCTGTGTCATATTGATGTAGTCGCAGACTTCATAAAACTTCTGGGCATAGATCGTAGGGATGGGATTCTCCTGTCCGTCCACCACGCCCTGCTGCAGAGCCAGATAGACCTCGCTGAGGCTCATGGGAGTCGGATTTGCCTTAAACACATACTGGGCGATATAGGTAGGGATGGTGTGGTCCGGAACGCGGATCTTCATCCCCGAAGTGTCGGCAGGTGAATCCACCGCCTTGCTGCAGGTCAGATTCCTGACGCCGTAATAAAAAGAGGTCAGGATGCTGAATCCGTTTTCAGATACCTTGTCATAGTAGGGAGCCATGATCTCGCTGTTAACCGCTCTCATGGCCTGATCGCAGTCCCGGAACACATAGGGCGCCTCGTATACGTTAAAATCGTTTACATACTTGCCTACTTCACCTATGCCCAGGATGGCGATATCGATGGACCCTGCCAGAATATTGTTGATCTCATCTGTCTCCGCGCCTAACTGAGCGGCAGGAAACACGTTGATCTTCACATGTCCGCCGGTCTTCTCTCCGATCTCGTCCACAAGCTGCTGCACGCCGATATTAAAGGGATGGTCCGCCGCATAGATGTGTGCAAGTTTCAGCTCATACACCGTATCATCGGCCGCTTTTTCCCCGGCCGCTCCTTTTGTCTCCTGTGCCGTCTCCTTCTGTCCGCCTCCTGCAGCCGTGGTCTGAGTTCCCCCGCCAGAAGAGCTCCCGCAGCCTGCAGCCATGATCCCTACGGTCAGAGCCAGTGTCAGTGCCAACATTTTTTTCGCTTTCATAATAATGCCTCCTTAGATTTTTATATCATCAGAAGCACAGATCCCTGTCTAAAAAATGCTTGAAAAATACACATGCCTGTGATACAACTAAAAAGAGGAGCGCCCAATTCCTCTTTACAGAGCGCATTCTTCTGCATCCCAGAAGGGTGTGCTTTTTTGATGCAAAACAATTCTTTCTTGTCTTTAGCAAAGCTTCTTTACAGATCCCTTCACCGACAGTCTCACCGGATAGGAGATCGTGTCCTGATCCCACTCTTCCCCGTTGATGAGCCTCAAAAGCTGGCTTGTGCCCTCCTGAGCCATCTGCTTAATGGGACGGCTGATACTGGTCAGCTGGGGATAGGAATAGGAAGCCAGGATCCCGTCGTCAAATCCGATCAGGGAAATGTCGTCAGGTATGGATAGCCCCCATTCCCTGATAGCCCTGGCGGCGCCAAACGCAACTGCATCCGAGGCACAGATCACCGCAGTGGGCCTCTCCGGCAGTTTGATGAGATTCTGAATACACTGGTATCCGCTCTCCGCGCTGTAGTCGCCGTACTGGATATATTCGTCTCTGATCCGGATCCCGCAGTGCTTCATCCCCTCTTCAAAACCGGCGAACCGCCGGATGGTGGATGCGGAATTCTCGTCGCCTTTCATATATGCAATCTTATGATGCCCAAAATCGCTGAGAAATTTTACAGCTTCCCAGACTCCTTTTTTCTCCTCGCAGAAAACATTTTTGATCCCCGGCCGGTTCAGCTCCCGGTTGATCACCACCAGAGGAACCCCGGCCTCGCAGATCTGCCCGATCCATCTGTCATCCTCGCTGTTCTGACTGATGAGAAGGATCCCGTCATAATTCGCCCCTGTGATCCGGTAGCTGGCAGACAGTTTGTCAATACCGTTGTAGATCACCGTGTACAGTTCCGGCACGCTGTCATTTACGCTCTGCATCACCGAATAGATGAAGTCTGATGAGGTAGCCTTCACCAGGCTTGTAAAAAAAATCCCCAGATTGTAGGAACGCACATTGACCAGGCTTTTTGCCGACTTGTTGGGCACATAGTCCATAGCTTTTGCAAGTTCCTGAATCCTCTTTCTGGTCTCTTCGCTGATAAGAGGACTGTTATTCAATGCCCGGGACACTGTCGTATGAGACATATGGGCCCTCTGTGCGATATCCTTGATCGTTACTCCTGCCATCTTCCACCTCTGTCATCTCGTTATGAGCAAATTTATCAAATATTTGATTTTCGCACACGTGTGCATAACTCTGATAATAGAATAACATACCGGCTGTATCTCATACAACCGGTATTTTGTCTAAATTTTCGATATTTTTTTATGCAAACTACCTGATAATCTGAAATTTCATTCATTTTAGAAAAAACAAAGAACAGCCTGCCCGCAGCGCCGCCAGCACCGCCAGATGGGCGGGATAAAAGAGATAGAAAAACCACTTTCTGTTTTTCTTCCCCCTGGTGCCGTTATAGAGGAAGATGGGAATAAAGGCCAGCACCGCCGCCGGTTCCCACATCAGACAGATGCTGCCCATGATGATCTGCCGGGTCCTGTCTCCGTGAAGAAGGTAAAAGAGGATGATCAGAAATACTCCGAAGGCGCCGTAATCACACTTCAGCAGCCAGGCCGACCCGCAGCACAGGATCACGGTCAGAGCCTGTTTCCACAGACCGTTTTCCTCCCGGCGGAATCTGTCCAGCCCCATGACGGCCAGCAGCCCGAGAAACAGGGTAACATATACATTCTGATACCGCGGATAAAACCAGGTCCCGAACATGGCAATGTCGAAGGGGATCTCCGAGACAGCGGCAAAAATCAGAAGTCTTCCTGCATACTTTGCGGAATCCCTGGTGTGGGTAAATCCCTCGGCGATGAGATAACAGAAGATGGGAAAGGCCAGCCTGCCCATGGTGCGCATGACCCTGTTCACCTGATACCAGAACTGCAGAGTCTCATAGGAGGCGGGCCCCCGGAAAAGCTCCCCCTGTACAAGATAATTTTCCAGGAAGACTACTGCCGTATGGTCTATGATCATGGAGATGACGGCGATCATCTTCAGGCTGTTGCTGCTGAGACATTTTATGGATTTCATAAGATTCCTCCGGTTTTCCTGATATATTCTGACGGCGAAACACCCTCTCTTTTTTTAAACACCTTGCTGAAATAAAAGGGATCCATATAGCCCAGATATTCGGACACCTGTTTCACGCTCTCTCCTTTTCCCAGCAGCTCTCTGGCTTTGTCCATCTTGATCCCGATAATATAATCTTTAAAAGACATTCCCTTGTAGTCCCTGAAGAGGCGGCAGATATAGGTCTTAGAGAGGTAGAAGGAATCGCTCAGATCCTGGAGGGAAAACACCTCGTTGAGATTCCTGCGGATATGCTCGTCTATGGTCTCCATCATCTGCTGCCCCTTCTTCCTGTTCTTTGTCTGTTCCTCTCCCATGTCCCAGCCTGTCATGATCAGGCTTAAGACTCCCCCCAGTACATCCTCCATGGTTTTGGAGAAACAGATGATCTCCGCCAGCCCCTCCTGCTCCTGTTCGATGGTGATCATCCTCTTCTCCGACAGGAGAAAAAACAGCCGCTGAAGAACATTCTCCAGTGTGTACTGAGGGATATCCATCCGTTCCATGTCCGCAAACAGGCTGAGAAGTTCCTGTTTGAGCAGTTCAAAATGATTGAGCTTTACGGCCTGAGCCACGTTCTGTTCCCACTCTCCGAAGGCGGCCGGAGAAGGCTGGACAGGCTGGGGTCTGCCGCAGCCGATAAACCTGAGCCTGCCGATGACGGTTCCGTAATAGAGGGCTTTATTGCACTCCGCGTAAAGATCGGAAGCTTTTTTCAGACTGCCGAAGACCTCCGATGTGACTATGGTTCCCGTGGCATCCTGACTGCCGGGCAGGATCATCTCTTCTTTAAACAGGCCTCCCCCCGCATCCCAGAGGCAGACTGTAACATTCCTGTCCTCCTGGGACATCCAGGCAGCCACATGTTCCGGGGCGGAGAGAAACCGTTCCGGCTCCCATTGGCAAAGATCTGCGGCCTCCTCGGCGCGGAGCAGATACTTCATCTGAGGGTTCATGACACAGCCCTGCTGGATCAGAATCAGCTGCCACCGCGATGTCCTTTTGGACAGATGCTCTGCCTCGTCGGTGTCTGTATTGCCTTTCAGGATGTCTCTGAGTATCTGGCGGCCGTCTTTTTTCCTCTCTTCTTCCAGTATCCTTCTCAGCTCTTCCAGGTTCTCTTCCAGCTGAGGGGCCGTCACCGGTTTGATCAGATAATTGTGGACCCCCAGACGGAGACCGTCCCTGGCATACTCAAAATCCTGATAGTCGCTGATGATGAGAAACTGGGTCTTTAAGCCGGCCTCTTTGATCTTCTCTATCATCTTCAGGCCGTTCATCCCGGGCATGCGCACGTCTGTGATCACGATGTCCGGCCGGTTCTCCCAGAACAGCTCCAGCCCCTCCTGACCGTTATTCCCTGCCGCCACTACCTGAAAATCCCTTCCCAGCTGTTCCAGCAGCCGGATCAGATATCTGGCAATGGGCGGCTCATCCTCTACAACCATCACCTTATACATCTGCATCCCGTCCTGTGATCATCACAACCGCTCCTTTTGTCTCTGCATTGTCCATGTGAACCTCTATGGCTCCTCCGGAAAAAAGGTTCAGTCTCACACAGGTATTGATGATGCCCAGGCCGCCGATCTCCAGGCCCGCCATATCTGTTTTCCTGATGTGATCCAGACTTTCCCGGATCTTTCCGTACAGCTCCTCAACCTTTCCTTCCCCGAAACCGTTTCCGTTGTCCTGAACCTTAAAATACCATCTGTGTTCGTCTCCTCCGGTCTCTATCCGGAGTTTTATCACCGCTTTTCCGCTCTCAAAGTAGGGATGGCAGACTGCGTTCTCCACAAAAGGGATCAGGGTCAGCTTGGGGAGACGGATCTGACCGGCACAGTCATTGGCCAGCTCAAAGCTGTACTCCAGCTTGTGTTCGAACCGCCCCTTCATCAGCAGAAGATAATTCTCGATAAACCGAAGCTCATCCTGGAGGGTGGTCACCTGCTCCCTGGTGGAGGTGGAATATCGGAGATTCTCCGAGAGGCGGTTGCAGACCCGGGGAATCTCCCGCACATTTTCCTCATAGGCCATGTTGACGATGACGTTGAGCATATTGTGCATGAAATGAGGGTTCATCTGTGCCTGCAGCGCGTCAAATCGGGCGTCCATCTGCATCTGATAGGCATTTCTCTCCCGTATCAGGGCCTCTGACAATCGCTGGTTCATCCGGCGGAAAGATGTGATGAGGGAATTGATCTCATCGATATCGCTGTGGGAGATCTCCGTCTTCCCGCTGACCTCCAGGGTCTCCAGGCCTGTGTTTTCCAGCACCGACTTCAGCTCCAGGAGAGGCCTCATGATCTTTCTGATAAAGAGATCGATAACCATGAAGGACAGAAGGGCGGCCAGAAGTATGATGATGATTCCCAGGCTCCACGCCAGCCGTCCTCCTGAATCCAGGATAGAGATCTCCTCCGAGACCACACACCGGAACCCTGTCTGCCCCGACTCTTTCATACAAACCAGCTCGGTTTTCCCTGTGACTGGATTTCGCCGGCTGGCAGGAGGGTTTTGCAGCTGCAGAAATTCTGCATCCGCCTGCCGCAGTTCTTCCGTGTTCTGATTAGTATAAAATATCTTTCCGTCGCCGTCAATGATGGTGAGGCCATATTGTTTGGCCAGCTGACAGATCTCCTCGATCTTATCGTATTCCAGCTGGGCTTCCAGAAATCCCAGTTCCACCACCGGATTGCGGATCTGGCGGATGACAGAGATCACCTCCCTGGCTTCTGTACCCCAGGGGTCTTTATGGGGGCCTAAAAAGAACATGCCTCCTTTTTTTGCCCTGGCCTCATCCAGCCACTCCATCCTGCCCGGCTCCGTGGAAAAGATCCCCATCGTGTCCACTTTTGAAGATGCAAAAAAACCGTTCTCCGTAAACACACTGAGCCGGTACAGCATCCTGGTGGAGGACTGGGTTATGATACAGTTGCGGACCTCGCTCCACCGATTATAGGTTTTCATCTGATCCGAGATCCCTTCTTTCCGGATCTCCCTCATGACAGCGATAAATTTCTGGTTGGAGATGGTATCCACCAGAATATAGTTCATGTGATCCACATAATTGTCCAGCTGCATGATCACCGAACCGGCAGTATATTCGATGTTCTGTCTCTCGTCTTTTTTATACTGCCCATAATTTTGTACAATGATAAAAACCAGCATCCCCATCAGAAAAACCGATAAGATGCTGGTATATATCATCAGGAGTCTTTGCCGTATTCCCTTCAATCTTCTGCCTCTCCTTTTGATCCTGACTGTCTGCCGTACAGAAGCGGCGACGAAAGGATGCCTGCGGGTTTCGTCTGGTACTCCCGGCTCCACAGGGCCTTCTCTGTCCTCCAGGTCCAGGGACCGTAATAGGTCTCCTTTCTGTTGCAGTTGTGAAGCTGTCCGAACATGTTGAACCTGTTTCCGTAGAGCGTGATCTCCAGCTCATACTCCCCTGGTTCCCTGATCCCCAGATCCGCCATATAGGGGGAACAGAAAAGGTCTTTTTCTTCCGTATCCCCGGCCGTTTTCACCGACACCAGGGCGCCTGCATAATTGGGAACCTGGACGAAAAGGCGTTCTCTCTCCCGGATACGGATCTGCTTCCTGTATCGGATATTTCCCCCGTAGAAGGGCAGATCCTGCCTGGAAATATCGCCGAATTCCAGCTGCCGCGGCATGTCTGTCATGGTGCAATTGATGCCGTCTGTCCTGACACCGAAGCTGCCTGTCAGATAGCACCATTCCAGCGCCGTCCTGCTGCCGAAGGGGATCCGGAAAGTCAGCCGGTTCTCTCCCTCCCTCACAGTGGGCAGGCAGTACACGGAAAATGCTCTGTCCAGCCAGAACTCTCCGGTAAGGCTGCAGGCCTGTCCGTTGAGTTCCACTGTCCAGTCCGGCTCTGTCTCCGCCGCCAGCCTGATACCCTCAAATCTCCGGTCCGACCGGAAAGAAAAGGTAAGAATCAGGTTCACGGGCTTCTCTTCCCTTCCGGAGATGCCGAGCCAGGGCTGGGGATAGCTTTCAGACCTGAGAGACCAGCCATGTTTTCTGCGCAGCTCATCTTCGATCTTCAGCACTTCCGCCTTTTCCATGGTAAAGCCTCCGTCCTCTGTCCGGCAGGAGGCCCTGTCCAGCAGCAGCACGTTGGGTTCCAGAAGTTCGCACTCTGCCGGGCCTGACACATAACCTCTGAACCGGATATCCTCCGCCCCAAACCGGCTCTCCGGTTCCATGGCGCCGGCGTGGCTTCTCTCCCCGTCTTTGTCCTTTCTGCCCTCAGATCTCCCTGCTGTCAGCCTCAGCAGGATACTGTCGTCTTCAAAGCAGGAGATCCGGCACCTTGTCATGCCGTCAGAACAGTCTGTTTCTGTTCTTTCCCGCCCTCCGCTCATGGCATCATATCTGACTATATCATAACTGCCTCTGATCTGAAAGATCAAACTTTTCTTTTCCGGATCAGAAGCTCTTTCCGTCTTCTCCCCATGAGCCAGAAAGATCCACAGATCTTCGCCGTCTTCTCTCACTTGGCAGATCAGATCCTTCGGCGCCTCTCCCTGTCCCGTCTTTACCGTAAACTGCCGCCAGGGATCCACTGCTTTGGAGACGGCGGCTTTTTCAAAGGGGACCCTTTTTCCGAAATCAAACAGATCCTGATCTGCCGGCTCCGCGTCCATGTACTCCGGCACGGCTCCCAGCCAGAACACGGCTCCTCCTCTCTCTGCAAATTCCCGCAGATACGCTGCGGTGGTCTTCCGGATGGTCCGCAGATGAGGGACCAGAATCACCGAATAGGCCATCTGCCCTACATGGAACTTTAAGTTATCCTGAGAGCTGTAAAGCCGGGGCAGCTGGGATTCACAGATATAGTCAAAATCTGTCAGGTCCGACAGCAGCCACCTGGCAAGTCTTTCAAACTCGTCTTCCATGGAATCCCGGATAATTCCCGTGTGCTCATTGGGTCCGTAGTACAGCCAGTAGCTTTCGATGGGGTGGATAAGCCCCACGGTCACCACAGCCCTTCCCCTGGTCAGTATCGAATTCAGTCTTGCAAAATAGTCTTCGATCACATGATATTTGAGATACCATGGAGAATGCTCGTCTATGGGCGCCGGATAATCCCGCTTGGACTCGCCTTTCATGCTGAGCCAGCTCAGATGATGAACTCTCTGAGTCACCCCAAGCGCCGCCTGCCAGTCTCCCTGAAGCTTGTGTCCTCTGAAATCAAAATCCCAGTTGGTGACGCCGTAGAGTTCGCTGAGGACCCCGGGGCAGCCGTACTGGCGGGAAGCACTCTGAGCCTGTTTCACTGTGGTGTACTCCCTGGCATCTGCCAGCATGTCCACTCCCGGCAGGCCAAAACTCCGGTACTGTCTCATGGCCTCCCCCAGAGCTCTGGTCTGGGAACCCAGCTTTGGCTCCTCCATCATATGTCCCGTGAGAAGGATCTGATGCTCTCTGCACCACTGTCCCAGAGTATCTCCGTAAGCCTGGGCAAAACGCTCGGCAACATAGTCATGATACTGATAGCGGATCCTGGACACTCCTTTTTCAGGTTCCCAGAACAGCTCCGGCAGACTGTCCAGAAGACTTTGTCCATAAGTCTCACAAAAGCCCTCCTCCAGATCCTCCGTAAACGGAATCTTCAGCTCTTCTTTCCCCTCTGCAAAATCCAGGCAGTCTTTTCTGGAAAACTGGGGTTCATCTGTAAAAACAGCCGGAACCGTCTTTCCGAATTCCTCTCCCACCGCTTCATAGTAGCGTTCATAAATCTGCCGGACAAAAGCCTCCATGGCCTTTCTATTCAGAGTATCCCCATAAGACTGATTATTAAACCAGGGGGAGGTCTCCGCTGTCACCACATAGGCAAACCAGGTATGTTCTCCGTCTTCGTCCGTTTCCCCAAGTCTTCTGTATCCGGCCAGACGGCCCGCCTTCAGAGTCACTTCATATCTGGCCGCAAGACGGCCCTCTCCTCCGGTGGCAAGCCTGTTCTCTGCCCTGGGATTTTTCTGCTTCATGTATCCGTCCTGTTTTCTCTCGGGAGAGAACAGAAGAAACCTGTTTTTATACTCCGGATCTTTCGTCACCAGGCCTGCTCCGTATCCGGAAGGCCACTTGTCTTCATCGTAAAGCCAACAGCCCATACCCTGTTCCCTGGCATAGTCCACACAGAATCTTACGTCGTCTAAAAATTCTTCTCCCAGATATTCCGTATCCAGACCGATCCTGGAATGGATGTGGAACCCGCCCATTCCCATCTGTCTTAAGATCTCCATCTGCTCCTTCAGCCTGGTTTTATCCAGCTTCGTGTTCCAGGACCAGAAGGGCGTCCCTCTGTACTCCGCAGGAGGAGACAAAAAGATCTCATCCCGAAACGGCCGGCTGCTGTGAGGATATAGTTTCATACATTCTCCTTCCTCTTATCCCTTGACGGATCCCATGACCATTCCGTCGACGATCTGCCTGTTAAAAATAATGTACATCACAACTACGGGGATGCTGATCAGCAGAATATCCGCGCAGACCAGGTTCCAGTCGCTTCCGTACTGACCGGAAAAGTTGTAGATGGACAGCTGGATCGTTGCGTTTTTGGCGCCGGGAAGGTAGTACAGGGGATTTACAAAATCATTGTATACATGGAGAGTGGTCACCACCGCCACTGTGGCGGACACCGGTTTTAACAGGGGGAACACGATGTCCAGAAACAGTCTTCCCGTGCCGCATCCGTCGATGATGGCCGCCTCGTCGATGGCTCTTGGGATAGAACCCATAAACCCGCGGTACAAAATGGTGGCAAATGAGATGTTCAGCGCCACCTCCACCATCACCAGGCCCACCATGGTCTTGGCGATGTGGAGCATGTCCAGCACCCAGTAGGTGGGAACGATGGAAGAGGGCACGATCAGTCCGGCCAGGATCAGCAGATTAAAGGCCCTGGTGCTCCGGTCATCTCTCCTCTGGATGACAAAGGCAAGGAGAGATGTGACCAGAACGATGATGGTTACGGAACAGACGGTGATGATCAGGCTGTTTCCCAGGGCCCGCACCACCATATGGTTGTTGGCCTCAAAGACCTTTCTGCAGTTTTCATAAAACTGCCAGCGGGAGGGCCATGCCAGATCCAGCCTGGCAGCTTCTTTTCTGGACTTGCAGGAGGTCAGGATAATAAAATAAAAAGGTATGATATAGATGACCACAGAGGCCAGAAAGACTGCTGTCTGGAACAGAAGCCGGCTCCTCTTTTTCTTTTTCATCAGTAGACCTCCTCCTTTCTGGTCACATTGGCGTACACGGGGAAAGCGATCAGGGACACCAGCAAAAACAGGATCACATTGCCTGCCGTGGACAGGCCGTAGAGACCGTTGGCATACTGCTTATAGATCACGGTGGTCAGAAGGTCCGTGGTGAATCCCGGTCCCCCTTTTGTCATGGCCCACACCAGTTCAAAGTTTCTCAGTCCTCCGGTGAGAGACAGGATCAGCACCGAATTCATGGCCGGCCGGATCAGGGGCAGGGTAATATATTTAAACCGCTGCCACACATCCGCCCCGTCGATCTGAGCTGCCTCCACATAAGTGTGGTCGATGGCCTTGATCCCCGCTATATACATCAGCGTGGCCGTGCCCAGACCCTGCCACACATCCACCATGGCCACGGAAAACATGGCGATCCGTTTGTCTGTCAGCCAGTACACCTTGCCGATGCCAAACAGGGACAGAGCCTGGTTGATGATCCCGTTGGAAGGGTGCATGAAGCTTTTAAAGATCAGACCCACGGCCATGGTGCTGATGATGGTGGGAAAAAAGATCAGCGTCCTCAGATACCCTTCCATTTTCCAGCCCTGAGTCAGCAGAAGTGCCAGAAAGAGTGCCAGCACCACCTTAAATCCGCATGTGACAAAGCCGTAAAACAAAGTGTTTTTCACGCCTATGGCCAGGGAGGGTTCACGGAAAAAGGTGATAAAATTGTCAAGTCCGATCCATTCCCAGTCTTTTAAAGTCCATCTGGTGAAGCTGAAAAAAAACGAGGAAAAGGTGGGTATAATAAAAATGACGATGTAGATGACCGCCGCCGGGATCATCAGGGTTCTTTTATAGATCTTCTCCTTTTTCTTTGGCCGTCTGCTCATTTGCCTCATCCCTTTCTTTCTGCCTCCGGCTGCCGGAGATTATTTCCAGCCCTCAAGATCCAGCTGCTCTGCCGATTTTTTATTGTCTTCATGGAGAGCCTTTACGCCCTCTTCGGCCGTGATCTCCCCTGAACCGATCTGCACGCAGATCTGCTGCATATTGGTGCCTTTTACCGGACACAGAAATTCCATGGCTGCAGAGATCCTGCCGTCGTCGGCATAGGTCATGGTATCCTGGATAGCAGGCCTGATATTGTCTCCCAGATCGATGTCTTTTATCATGAACGCTCCCATGGGAGACGCTTTTTCAGCATAAAGCTTTACGGCCTCTTCCGTTGTCACAAACTCCTGCCACAATTTCGCATTCTCCACATTTTTTGCATTTGCCGCAATATAGTAGCCGTGAGGCATCCAGATGGTTGCCCCCATATTGTTCTCATCCTGTCCCGGCACTGCAAAATATCCGATGAAATCCTCGGCCTCCGGATAATCCTCCAGTGCCCTCACATATTCCCTGGTCCTGGAAACCAGATGGCCCCCGGCCCCTTCGCACATCATCCGCCATCCGTCGTCATTGGTGGTGGAGAGGAAATCCTCGTTAAATACTTCCTTCTGGGAGGCCAGCTTTTCCACGCTTTTTACATAGGCCGGACTGTCTGACAGAACAACTTTTCCTGCCGTATAGTCGGAGGCGAAATCCGGGTCCTCCTTATTGACATAATAGAAATCCGACAGAAGCAGAAGCTGGGAGGTCCACGGATCTCCGTAGGTTCCGATCAGTCCCTCGTACCCTGCGGCCTTACAGGCTCTGCAGTTTTCAAGAAACTCATCCCATGTTTTGGGGATCTCCAGTTTCAGCTCCTGATAGATCTGTTTGTTGTAGAAGATACCGCCCGCATAAGTGGGGCTGGTGGGAACTCCGTAGATCTTCCCGTCAGAGGTTACACAGCCCAGGTAGGTTTCATTGATCCTGTCCACATACTTTTCATTTGTAATGTCCATCAGATTGTCCGAGGGGCCCAGGTTGAGCATCAGAGAACCGGAATGCCAGTCCACGATATCTCCCAGATCTCCCGTAGCCGCTCTGGATACCAGAACGTCATCATTGGGCGACAGTTCCAGAGAGACCTTGATGTTGTACTTCTGCTCAAATGCTTCTATTATGGCATAAGTGCCCTCGTTGACTGCATCCGACGGAGCCAGAATACTCAGCTCTCCTCCTGTCTCTCCGGCGTCGCCTCCTTTCTCCCCATCGGTTTTCTGGGCCGGATTGGCCGGAGCCGGTTTTGTCCCGGTTCCGCATCCTGCTGCGGTAACTGTCAGTACTGCTGACATGACAACTGCTGCTGCGAGTCTTTTTTTCATAGAATTCTCCCTTCTTTTATGGTGTGACAACTCTGTTTCCTTCTGTATAACAGTTTAACAAAATTAGTTTGTCTCCAGAATGGAATTTCGACAACCTGATCCGGTAAAAATTTGACCAAAAAAAGAGTCCGGCCCCCGGACTCTTTTTTAACAGGCATATTCTGTTTTCTGTCAGCAGATCTCTGCTCCTGATGGCATGTCTTTTTCCGGTGTCATAAGCGCCAGATTGCCCTGAGAATCTTCTGCGCACAGCAGCATCCCTTCTGACATCACTCCGGCCATCTTCCGGGGCGCCAGGTTTACCAGAACCATCACCTTCTTGCCCACCATCTGCTCCGGCGTGTACCATGCCTTGATGCCGCTGACGATCTGTCTTACCTGATTTCCGATCTTCACCTGACTGCAGAGAAGCTTTTTGGACTTTTTCACTTCCTCGCAGGCAATGATCTCTCCTACCTGGAACTGGAGTCTGGCAAAATCATCGTATGTGATCTCCGCCCTGGGTTCCACATCTTCCTGGCTCTCCTCTGTCTTCTCAGCCCCGCTGCCGGCTGCCTCCTGAACCGGAGCAGCCGCTTCTTCTGCCTTTGTCATCTCTTCCACTCTGGCCAGAATTTTTTTGATATCCAGACGGGCAAAGAGGATCTCCGGTTCCCGGGTCACCTGATTGCCGTCAGGATACAGGCCGAAGGTATCCATGTCGGAAAGCGCTCTCTTCTCCGTATTCAGCTGTGCCAGGATCTTCTGAGACGTCTCCGGCATAAAGGGCTCCAGCAGGGAAGCTCCTATGGTGATGGACTCCACAAGATTGTAGAGCACTGTGGCCAGACGGCTGTGGCTGCTCTCATCCTTGGCCAGGACCCAGGGTGTGGTCTCGTCGATATACTTGTTGCTTCTGCGGAAAATATTGAAAATCTCGCTGATGGCGTCTGCCACCCGGAGCTGTTCCATCTTCTCGCCGGCCTTCTTCACCGCCTCCAGAACCACTGCCTTCAGGTCCTCGTCTACGGCTCCGGCAGTCTCCATGTTTCTCACGGTGCCGCCGAAATACTGGTTGGTCATGGACACGGTCCTCTTGACCAGATTGCCCAGAATATTGGCCAGATCCGAGTTGACCCTCTCCACCAGAAGCTCCCATGAGATAGTTCCGTCGTTGTCGAAGGGCATCTCATGAAGCACGAAATAGCGGACCGCATCCACTCCGAAGAACTCTGCCAAAGTATCTGCATAGAGCACATTTCCCTTGGACTTGCTCATCTTGCCCTCGCCCTGCAGAAGCCAGGGATGTCCGAACACCTGCTTAGGCAGAGGAAGATCCAGAGCCATGAGGAAAATGGGCCAGTAAATGGTGTGGAAGCGGATAATGTCCTTGCCGATGAGGTGAAGATCCGCGGGCCACAGCTTACCGAACTGCTCGCTGCTGCCGCCGCCGCAGTCATAACCGATGCCTGTAATATAGTTGGTAAGGGCATCCAGCCACACATAAGTCACGTGCCTGGGATCAAAGTCTACAGGTACTCCCCATGTAAAGGAGGTTCTGGAGACGCACAGGTCCTGGAGTCCGGGGAGAAGGAAATTGTTCATCATCTCGTTTTTCCTGGATACGGGCTGGATAAACTCGGGATGACTGTTGATGTGGTCGATGAGCCTGTCCGCGTATTTGCTCATTTTAAAGAAATAAGCTTCCTCCCTGGCCGGCTGTACAGGGGCTCCGCAGTCCGGACATCTTCCATCCACCAGCTGGGATTCGGTAAAGAAGGACTCGCAGGGAGTACAGTAGAGGCCTTCATAATATCCTTTATAGATGTCTCCCTGATCGTACAGTTTCTTAAAGATCTTCTGCACCTGTCTCTCATGGTCCTCATCCGTGGTGCGGATAAATTTGTCATAGGAGGTATTCATCAGATCCCAGATGGATTTTACCTGGCCTGCCACCTTGTCCACATACTCTTTGGGCGACACTCCTGCCGCCTGGGCCTTCAGTTCGATCTTCTGGCCATGTTCGTCGGTCCCTGTCTGGAAAAATACATCGTATCCCTGGGCCCTCTTATATCTGGCGATACTGTCTGCCAGAACGATCTCATAAGTATTGCCGATGTGCGGCTTTCCTGATGTATAGGCAATGGCTGTCGTGATATAATAAGGTGTTTTGCAATCTTTACACATATGGTTCTCCTTTCTCAACACCGAATAAACTGTTCTTAGTGTACCTTCTAAAATATCTTTCGTCAATCTTTTTTCATCAGTTGTATTATCAGGAAATATAAATTATACTGTAGATACATGAATTTTTCAGAAACAAGGAGGCATGTTATGATAAAACAACACAAATCTGTTACCGTTCTTTTTCTGGTCCCTCTGCTGGCCGCCCTTTCTCTTCTCTGGGGCTGCGGGCGCAGCGCTCCGGCTGAAGAGACCACGTATGAAACTTATACCGCCTCCGGCATTTCGGAAGAGTCGGAGCCTGGCATAGACGAAAGCTCCCCAAAAGTCCAGGAAGCCAGAGCCTCCTTTGACCAGTTCTGCGACCAGCTTTTCCGTGATTCTCTGTCCGACAACTACTTAAACCTTCATTATACCCTGGCTGACCCTTCCTCATACGGCCTGGCCGACTGCCCCCGCACCTTCGGGGAATTCTCCATGGATCTTCTGAAAGAAGCCTCCGAAACCCAGAAAGAAGAGAAAGCCCGCCTTGAGGCCATTCCCGTAGAACTGCTGACTGAAGAACAGCAGCTGACCTGGAAGATCCTGAAAGCCAGCTACGAAGCAGAGGAAGATTTTGAAGGCCTGGAGTTTTACTATCAGCCCCTGGCTCCCACCGTAGGAGTTCAGGCCCAGCTTCCCGTACTTCTGGCAGAATATATTTTTTACGACAAAGAGGACGTGGATGACTATCTGACTCTGCTCTCCACCATTGACAATTATTATGAACAGCTTCTTGTATTCGAGCAGGAGAAATCCCGGGCCGGTTTCTTTATGACCGATGACTGTGTGGATACCATCGCCGACGACTGTGCCGCCTATCTTCTGCCGCCGGAGGAGAATTTTCTCTCTTCCACCTTTAACGAACGCGTCGATGCCATGACGGATCTTACGGAGGAAGAGAAGGCCGCGTATAAATCCCAAAATCTCCAGGTTCTGTCCGATCACTTCATCCCTGCCTATGAACTTCTCCTGGACGGACTGAAGGATCTGAAGGGCACCTGCACCAATGAAAAAGGGCTGTGCTTTTATCCCGAGGGAAAGAAGTATTATGAATACCTGGTCCGTTCTTCTACAGGTACGACCTATGACACCATCGACAAACTGCGGGATGCCGTTGACAACCAGATCACCTATGACATGGCCGCCATGTACAAACTGCTGCTGGACCATGAGGAACTGGAACAAAATGTAGATGATTATCAGTTTGCCTACACGGAGCCGGGGGAGATACTGGAACATTTAAAAGAAGTCATTGTCAAAGACTTCCCTGCTCTGGAAGAATGCAATTATACCACCAAGTATGTCCCCCAGGCCCTGGAGCAGACTCTCAGCCCTGCCTTTTTCCTGGTTCCTCCTATGGACCGGTATCTGGACTGCGTGATCTACATCAACAACGGATCCGTGTCCTCCTCGGAAGACCTGTACACCACTCTGGCCCATGAAGGATACCCGGGACATCTGTATCAGAATGTGTACTTTCTCTCCAACTGTACTTCCCCTGTGCGGACCGTCTTAAGCTTCGGCAGCTATGTGGAAGGCTGGGCTACCTATGTGGAGAACTATGCTTACACCACGGATAACGGACTGTCTCCGGAGCTGGGGCAGCTTCTGGCTTACAATGCCTCCTCCACTCTGGGACTCCACGCTCTCCTGGACATCAATATCAACTATTACGGCTGGGATAAGGAACAGGTGGCCGCCTATCTGTCGGAAACGTTCGGGATCACGGACCGGGATGTGACAGACAGCATCTATCAGTATATGCTCAGTGCCCCTGTCAATTATCTGGACTATTATGTGGGATACCTGGAACTGCGCCATATGAAGGAGCAGGCGGAGAGGACTTTAAAGAAAAATTTTAATTTAAAAGAATTCAATCAGCTGATCCTGGACATCGGACCTGCGCCTTTTACCGTGATCCGGCCTTATTATGACCAGTGGCTGAAAGCCCGGTCAGGCAGATAAAAACGTGCGTCCTGTGGAATAAGAAAACCGGCAGTCATACCCTGAGATATGGCTGCCGGCTTTTTTTACTTTATGACGGTGTATTCGCTGGAATAATCCAGATAATCTTCGTCTCCCTGAGTCTGGTTGGCGCTGGTAAAATTCTCTCCTTCGATCAGAAGTTTTAACTTGTCCAGCTCAAAGTTATCGATAAAGGTATTGGCGATGGCATTGAGCAGCTGCTGTTCTTTCGCGGCATCAACCTGAGGAAACTTTGTCAGATCCAGGCTTCCTACTCTCTCGCCGTCTCCCACTGCATCGGCGGACACTCCCGGGCCTGCCTTCTCTCCGCCGTCGATGCCGAAGGTGTTCACCTCTGTGCCCTCTTCAAGAACGCCTCTCTCGATAAGGCACTGAATCAGAGTCTCCTCTGTCAGTTCTTCCAGGTCTATGATCTCCCGCACCAGCTTGCCGCTGTCGTCTACGGAGTACATAAAGGCCATTTCCAGAACCGGTGCATCCGGGTCGGGAAGCTTCTCTGCAGCTGTAGTCTCCTGCATCATCTCCGGAGTAAGGCCCTCGGGGTTAACATTCTCGACCGCCTGAGGGCTAGTCTCGGGAACCTCCGTAGGTGTACATGCTGCCAGTGAAATCGCCATCACAGCCCCTATAAAGTACATAACTAATTTCTTCATCTCCAAAAACATCCTCCTTCAATCGTCTTTCCAGCTTCGAAACCATCGGTTCAGCTTTGTCAGAGTCCTGATCAGCATCTCCATCTCCTCCCGGTTCAGTTCCTTTGAGACACTGTCGATCATGGCTCTGTGAAATCTGGCATGATGTTCATAAGCCGCTCTTCCTTTTTCAGACAGGGAAATATAAACCTCCCGGCGGTCTGCGGTTCCCCTCTGCCGGGTCACATATCCCTTCTTTACCAGGCTGTTCATGGCTATAGTCAGCGTACCTACGGTAACAGACAGGACCCGGGCGATGGCAGACATGTTTTTGGCCTCTCCGATGCCGATGGCCTCGATCACGTGCATGTCATTGTTCGTCAGGTCTTTATATTCCTCGGTGATAATCGCTTTCTGTTCGATATCCATGATATCCCGGAACAGATTCACCAGTACATCATTCAACGTTTGGTACGTGTCCACAGCCTGCCCTTTCATCTGATGGTTTCCAAAAGCCTCTTTTTAAAGTCTGATTTTGCGCCTTCTGTTTCGGCGTGCCTCCTATTATACATGATTTCTCCAGACAGGGCAACTGTTTATTCCTTATAGTTTTCTTAAATCACAGACCAAAAGTAAGCCATTTTCCCAGAATAATGCTCATAAAAACTCCTGTCATGGTGGCAAGGAGGGCTCCCGGAAGCGTGTACCTGGTCTTCCTTACTCCTGCTGACAGAAAATAGATGCTCATAGTATAAAAGACTGTTTCCGTACAGCTGAGCATCAGAGATGTGATCATCCCCAGCTCCGAGTCGGGACCGTACTGCCGGAAAATGTCCAGCGCCAGTCCTGTGGCAGCGCTGGAAGAAAACAGCTTCACCAGGGTTACGGGAAGCAGCTGGGCCGGAAATCCCGCCCTCACAAGCCAGGGCTCCAGCCCATGGGACAATGCATCCAGAAATCCCGAAGCCCGCAGAACCCCCACTCCCACCATCAGGCCAACCAGCGTAGGCAGGATCCCGGCCACCGTCCTGGCCCCTTCTTTTGCCCCTCTGACAAAATCATCGTACACCGGACGTTTCATCAGGATCCCGAATCCTACCATATAGAGCATGATCAGGGGGATCATATAATCTGACAGATACAAAATCAGTTTCATTGGCTTCCTCTTTCCTTACAGATCAGTACCTCTGTATAAAATATAAAAAAATTTCTCGTTTTATTCTTTCCTTCTCCCCCCTTTTCAAATAAATGAGTTTTGTGTACAATGATGTGTGAAATACAGCAATGATCCTGGAAGGAGGTTATATTATGAGTTTATTGTTTATACACTATCCTGCCTGCTCTACCTGTAAGAAAGCGAAAAAATGGCTGGATGAAAAGAAACAGACCTACGCGGACCGCTCTGTCAAAGATCAGAATCCGTCTGAAGAGGAGCTGAGAGAATGGCATAAAAAAAGCGGTCTTCCCCTGAAAAAATTTTTTAACACCAGCGGCCTTGTATACCGGGACATGGGATTAAAGGACAAGCTTTCCTCCATGAGCGGGGAAGAGCAGATCCGGCTTCTGGCCACTGACGGGATGCTGGTAAAGCGCCCCCTGCTGGTCGGAGACGATTTTGTTCTGGTGGGATTTAAGGAAGAGGACTGGAAGGAGGCCCTGGGGATATGAAACAGACAGATCTTCAGATTTTTAAACCTGATTTTGAGGAATTTAAGGAAAAGACCAGGGCTTTCTATGCCGGAGAGATGGACAAGGGGGCTTATAAAAGCTTTTCCGGTTATTACGGCAGCTATGCCCAGAAAGGCGGCCAGGCCAATATGCTGCGTCTGCGCATGCCTGCCGGGGTAGTGACAAAAGAGCGGATGGCTTTCACTGCCAGGATGATCCGCAGGTATAAGGTGCCCCGTGTTCATTTTACCACCTGTCAGACCATCCAGCTCCACGACCTGGGACCCGAGGCGGCCGGCGATATCATGGAGGCGGCGCTGGAAGAGGGCATCGTAACCCTGGGGGGCGGCGGCGATTATCCCAGGAACGTCATGTGTTCTCCTCTGTCCGGAGTGGAGGCAGACGAATATTTCGACGTGCTTCCCTGGGCTCTTGCTGCCGGAGAGTATCTTCTGACTTTCATAAAAGCCGAGAAGATGCCCAGAAAACTGAAGGTGGGCTTCTCCAATTCTCTCCGCAACCTGACTCATGCCACCTACCGGGACCTGGGGTTCACCGCCCGCCCAGACGGCACATTTGACGTATACAGCGCCGGCGGCCTGGGCAGCCAGCCCCGGTTCGGAGTGAAGGTGGCGGAAGCAGTTTTGCCGGAAAAGATCCTCTATTATATCAGGGCCATGTGGCTGACCTTCCGGGCCTACGGCAATTATCAGAACCGGGGCAAAGCCAGGACCCGATATATGCAGGATTCCCTTGGAGGACCTGAGGCCTACAAAGCCGCCTACCTGAAAAAACTCAGCGAAGTCTTTGAATCCGGCGAAGACCTGACCATCCATCCCGAGATCTGGTCCACAGACAAAAAAGGCGACGGCACTGCCGTCAATCACCGCCGGGCTCTGGCTCAGAAACAGCCTGGTCTCTACACCGTAGTATGGCACCCCATCGGAGGGCAGGCCGACCCGGACGTGTTCTGTGCCCTCAGCGATGCCATGGCCTCCATGACCGACGTCCAGCTGAGGCTCTCCCCGGATGAAACAGCCTTTATCGTCAATCTTACAGGCTCCGAAGCCCAAAAGATCCTCGCCCTCACGGAAGACAGCGCCCGGACTCTTTTCGAGACCTCCGTAAGCTGTATCGGAGCCTCCACCTGTCAGCAGGGCATCCGGGATTCCCAGGCCCTTTTAAGAGCCTGCGTACAGGCGGTCCGCTCTGCCGGGATCCCCGACGGAGCCCTTCCCCAGATCCACATCTCCGGATGCCCCTCATCCTGCGGCACCCATCAGACTGGCTCTCTAGGCTTCCGCGGCGGCGCCAAAAAAGTAGACGGCATCATGCAGCCGGCATACTCCGTATTCGCCGGCGGCAGCGACCGTCAGGGGAGCGAAGCCATGGGACAGGAACTGGGAGTCATGACCGAATCCCGGATCCCGGAATTTCTGGTAAAATTAGGCCAAACCATATCCTCCGCCCACCAGGACTACCCAACCTGGATCCAGAACCATCCCGATCTCCTCCCCCAAATAGCCCAACAATTCCTAACCTGACCCCACAGTTAAGCCCCTCTCTCACTCCATTTACCTGCCCCTTTCAGTAAAAAAAGGCAACTGATGTACACAGGCGGCCCGCAGCGGCCGTCTTCGACACAGAGCAATTCACGGGCGCACTTAGCAGAGGTGAAATCCACTGCTTACGCAGACTTAGACGCAGTACTTATGCGTCTTAGTCGAAGTTAGCAGTTAGTTCACCGGAGCGTTGCCCGGCTCTGTGCGAAGACGGCCGCTGCGGGCCGCCGTAACAGCACACACCATCTCCCCTTATTTTACTGCAAATAAGGATGCTTATAAGGTTCCGGTTCCGGACCGCAGTACAACCCAAAGGCATCGCAGATCCAGTAAGTACCGTTTACCTCCACCCTGCACCACTGATGGGAGTACTGGTTTTCATTCACATGCTCATAAGGGATTCCAAGCATGTTCAGGCACAGCCCTGTCGCTCTGGTACATCCTGCACAGGAAGCGGAGCCCAGGATGAAATAACCGTAGGGGTCATTGTAGTGGGCATCGCTCATGGAATAGGTCATGCCGCTGTCAAATATGGCCCTTATGGTGGAGGCGATGCCGTAGAGCTGTTCCTCCCTGGTAGATCCGATGTAGGGCGTAACGATTTCGGCTGCCACATTATATGCCTGAGCCAGCTGTTCATCCGTCGCCTTCTTGCGGAGACTTTTCAGATTTACCAGATCTTTCATGGGCACCAGGCCGGAGTTTCCTTCTGACGAAGCAGGAGTTCCCGTATCGGTTCCTGCGGGAGTCCCCGTGACAGTTCCGGCCGGGGTCACTGTCGCCCCTTCCACCTCTGCGCCGGGGGCTGCGCCTTCCCTGGGCAGCCGACCCTCCTTCATGCCGAAGGTGAGGTAATGGTCTAACAGCGCCTGGGGAGAAGTCCCCAGCTCTGCCACCACATCCGGATAGGTGTTGGCGTAATACTCCGGATCAAAGATCTCCGCGGCGCCGGCCGTAAATGCCATGATCCCTGCCAGCAGACAGGATGTGCAGATGACCGTTGCTGCTCTGTGCAGCATGTTCTTTCTTACCATAATAAATCCCTCCTTAATATTTTCCCTGAAGCAGTTCCAGCACTGCATAGGTTTTTCTTCCCAGTTCTTCCTGAAGATCCACCGACCTGGCCCGTTCCTCAACCTCCCCGGGCAGCTGATAGAGATCGATCACATCCAGTCCTTTTCCTTCATAATATTTCCGAAGATAATCTTTTCCTGCATGATGGCTGCTGGAGAGGAAATAATTGTGATGCATCTCCTGTTTTACCTGCATCTCCTTGGCGAGATAGTCGATCCAGCTGACAAACGTCTTCAGATTATAGTCATTGAGCGAATATCCTACAAACAGGAAAATATGGTTGATGAGCAGTGATTTCAAAAAGGTCTCCATCAGCCTGTGGGTTTCCGAGTACTGAAGATAATCATCCTCTTTGAACACCAGATTTTCCGGCTGGCGGATATCTCCGTGGAGCTTCAGCAGATAATGTGCGGACAGGCCCCTGAGCAGATCCCGGTCCTCCCTGATGACCTGATACCCCTCTGCTACCTGATCCAGAAGAGTATCAAAATTAGTGGTAACGATATGTTTGGGATGCAGAGAAACCAGCAGCCTGTTCAGAGGATTGGGCCTGATATCTTCCGGTATCATGGATTTTAACAGGCTGTAATAGGAGACGTGTCCGGGACTCTCATCCATGCAGTAATAGTACTGCGGAATCCGGATATACTCCTCCGTGGCCAGCCGGCCCGGCATGGAGTAGCCGATATGCTCCGCAAATACCTGGACCAGCTGCCCCCATGTGGGAAGACCGGAATTTCTGGACACTCCGGCCCCTACAAAGATTACCAGTTTATCCCTTCTGAGAGCAAGGGACATGTCTTCGATCATCTCGTAAAAAGTCATGAAACACCGTCCTCTCTCGCGTATTCCTGTGTAATGAGTCCTGCCGCACACAGCAGCTGGTAGGGATGACCGGACTGATCCTGAGGAGACTGAAAATCCAGCACCTTTGTCACATACTCGGGAAATGTGTCCTGTCTTCCCGATATCATCCAGATCCTGGGCCATTCCTTTTTGGGCCTGCCGCTGAAAAACGGCTCTCTGTGATACTCAAAGTAGGCTCCCGTATAGCTGAAGATCAGAATCAGGCTGTTCCTCCCTGCCTCCATGATATACCTGATCTGCTGGTCATAAGACACGTTGGTATACACCTGCCTTCCCAGCATCAGCATATCGCCCTGAAAATGGATAGCCGCACATTCTGCTTTGAGAAGCCCGAAAGCCGCCACCTTCTCATAAGTTCTCAGGTCGCGGCACAGCTCTGCAATTTTTCGGACCGATATGGTCCTGGTCACCATCCGGACGCTCCGGACTATTTTTTTCTCATAATCTGCGGCTCTGCCGGCTGACGATGCTTCCGAAGAGTATTCCTGAAAATCCATCTCCGTAGTTCTGAGAAGCTCTTTCAGCTCCACAAAATCTTCCAGCCCGATGTCCTTGCAGAACCGGGACACAGATCCCAGTCCCACATGACATCTCTCCGCCATCTCTTTGATCCCCAGATTTTTCACTTCCTCCATATGCTCCAGAAGATAGGAAGCGATCACACTGTTGGTAGATCCGTTTTTTTCGCTGGCTATGACGCTTAAGAACACAACCGGCAGTTTTCCGTAGATCATGTTATCCTGCTCCTTTGTCTACCGCTACCGGCCTCCTGCAAAATGGTACAGCATCCGCTCCTTCAGCACCGACACGTTACTGCCCATAGCCTCCGCCAGTTTGTAGGCAAATGGATACACCGTAGCCGGTCCCTGGCTGGTGATCAGATTGCCGTCTGCCACTACCACATCCTCCTTAAAAACAGCCCCGGGCAGCTTCTCCGCATATCCTGTATAACCCGTAACCGTTCTTCCCCGGATAACCTCCGCCTCTGCCAGCACAAGAGTGCCGGAACACATGGCTGCCACATATTTTCCTTCTGCCACAAACTCTTTTACAAGAGAGATCACTGCAGGATCCTCACGGAGATTGGTTCCTCCCGGTCTTCCTCCTGGAAGAACGATCATGTCATATTCTTTCACTTCGTCAGAAAATATCCTGTCTGCCTTTATCATCATGCCATGCATCCCTTTTACAAAGCAGGCGTCCTCTTTATCACCGGCATTTAAGGCAAATGTGCTGCACTCGATGCCCGCCCTCCTCAAAATATCCACGATCGTCAGGGTCTCTCCCTCTTCATATCCTTCCGCCATCAGCACCGCAACTTTTCCCATGTCTTTACGCCTCCTTCTGAAATGCATGATCATAGAGCATTCTCTTCTTCACTGCCTCGTCATCCCCGCCCAGCAGCCTGGCCAGTTCATAGGCAAATGCATAGGATGTCGCCGGTCCTCTGCTCGTCACGATATTGCCGTCGATAACCACCTCATCCTCTTTAAATGTACCTGCCTGGATCTTCTCGTCATATCCCACATAAGCCGTAAACGATTTTCCCTCCAGAACCCCGGCACGCTCCAGTGCGATGGGAGCCGCACACATGGCGCAGACGTATCTGCCCTCCTCATTCATCTTTCTGATAACCTCCATAAGAAGATCACTGTCTCTCAGATTGGTGGCCCCCGGAATGCCCCCGGGCAGCACGATCATATCAAAGCCGCTGACATCCATGGACAATACACGATCGCATCTCACGGTGATATCGTGGGCCCCTGTAACGGTCATATCCGTCAGCCCTACGGCCTCACAGGAAATCTGCGCCCTCCTGATGATGTCGATAATGGTCAGAGCCTCCCCCTCTTCAAAACCTGGAGCGATCATAACTGCTGCTTTCTTCATGAAACTTCCCTCCTTCTGTTATTTGTCCTCATTATATAGAAATGACATGTGGTTTACAAGGGATTTCCGGATATGGGAAAACCCTCTCTCATTTTTCCGGGAAAGAAGCTTCCGCAGCTCCAGCACCAACGCTTCTGCAGCAGGGATCTCCCTCGGGGCCGGCTCCATCTGTCCGTAGATGATCCCCTCCATCCGTTTTACCGTCCGTTCATAAAGAGCAGTGTCAAAAGACAGTCCCTGCCGGCTCAGCAGCTTCAGCGGCTGTTCCTGATTAAAGTCCTGATACAGCTTTCCTGTCATATCCATGATACGGCAATAGAGAAAATACATCTTCTCTTTTCCTGTCATCTTTGCGTACCGGTACCTGATATACAGTTCCTGGACCATTTTTCCACAAGACCACAAGAGCAGAACTGCCGGAAGGAGCAAAAGCAGGGGCGCTGCCGGCAGAACCTTTCTCCTGGAAGGGACCTGTTCCTCCCCCTCTGTCTCAGAAAGCTCAAACTCTTCCGAGATCACAAGACCTGATCCGTCTCCTGCCCCATTGTCTATCTCCTCACTGGGAACCGCCACTACGATATCGGCGTGATAAACCTCTTCATAAAATCCCGGCGTGACTTCCACGGTCCTCCAACCCATACCGTCTACATAGACCTCCACCCAGGCGTGAGCATTCCGGGAAGACAGCGTCACTCTGGTCCCTTCTGTCTTCTCCGCCTGCCTTCTGGTCAGCACATACCCCTCCGCATAGCGGGCCGGGATTCCTGCCGCCCGGTAAGCCAGGACGGCCGCCGAGGCATAATATGCGGCATTTCCTTCTTTTCCTTCCTGAAGAAACCATCCAAGAAATTCTCTGTCTGCGGGAACCCGGCAGCTGAACCTCCGCATTATTCTGTGTGTCGTAGTAGGAAAACCCGTAATTTTTTTCTCCGAACCAGCGGGAGGCCTCCATGGACCAGTCCTGTTTCCATCTTCCGGAATCTCCTGTTGATTCCGCGGCCGTCGCAGGGAGATAGATATAGCGGCGGCTGGCTCCCGTGTTCTTTACAGATACTTTCAGCAGCTTCTCACTGCTCTGTTCCGGAAACGCGGCGGCATATTCCGCATACTGCTCTCCCGGATAAAAATTCTGCTTTGCCAGCCAGGAAAGCATGCCTGAAAAGTCTCCTTCATAAGCATCAGCGCCAAAGGGCTTCCATTGATTGTTTTCCAGCACGGAACCTACAAACCCTCTCAGATACACCGGGGCGGCGGCCTCCATCTCAAGTTCCAGCCTGGCCTCGGTTCCCGATGTCATACGGTCGGCTCTGACAAGATTTCCCCCTGGAAGCGTATCCTCACCAAAACGCAGTTTCTCTATGCTGTCTTTTATATGGGTACGGAACTCCCATGAAGCGTTCTGCCACAGAACCCCTGTGAACAGCGTCGGCAGAACACAGAGAATCCCTGCTGCGCCGGCTGCCAGAACGACCGTCTCCCATCGGATTTCTGCCGGACCGCTGACGCTGCACCACAGGCCCAGCCATCCTGCAGCCACCACGGCCGGCGCCCAGAACGGCAGCCTCAGCCTCAGCACCATGGCAAAGCACAGAGGAAGAAATGCGGCCGCGGTCAGTAAAAACAGTCTCTTTCTCCGCACCAGCTCGCAGACCGCCGTACTGCTCAGAAGACTGAGGACCAGAGCTGCTGTCCGGGCGTCTCTCCAGGTATACCCGGTCGCTGCCAGCTGTCCGTAAAATGTCCCGAACACCTGATTCCACAGCCCCCGAAACTCATTGACCCAGCCGCAGATCCCCCGGACCACCGCGGAACCGGAAAAGAAGAACAGGCCTGCCGCCGTTATCAGACACGCCATGGTCCCGTAACCTTTCCCCCCGGTTACAAAATCCAGCCCCGGAATCACGGCTGCCCACAAAGCTGCCGCTGCCGCAGGCAGCAGATAAACCGAAGTCCCTCCTGAGCCGAAGAGGACTGCCGTCAGTCCAGCAGTCAGACACATGGTGCTGACAATTCTTAACAGAAGTACCGATATATTATTTCCAGAACCTTTCCCCTTCTCTGTCAGCATCAGGGGTTCTCTCTTTTCTCTCATTTTTCTCCTGCCCTCCTACAGAGGGACTATATGCTCTTTCTTTCGAATATTTTCTATGGAAATCCCCACTACCGTGTAGCCTCCGCTGCCTGTCTGGTATCCGGAGGGCCCCTCCGTGGCCTCCAGAATCGTCAGATCTGCCAGCACGGACAGATTCTGTGCCGCTGCCTCATTGACTCCGGCCGTGACATAGACCACCTTTGTATACTGACGATACAGCTGCTGATCAAGAAAGGACATCAGAGTCTCGTCTCCGTTTTTCTGAACCGGATGATTCATCAGATTCAGGAGCATGTCCTCATAACTGTGAAGAGAGTCCACAGGAAGACAGCATAATCCGCTGCCGGAAAGATATCCTGTAAAATGAGCCATATTCTGGTTCAGCAGCGCCCTGCTCAAAGATACCCCCAGGTCAAACACGGCATTGATTCCGGCTTCCGATATGTCCTGATTCCCGTTGGACCGGGCCGGGGAGATCAGGATTATGGTGTGGTAATTGACGGGACGGCCAAATTCACGGACGATCAGCTGATTCATCTTCCCCGACAGTTTCCAGTGAATGCTCTGAAGAGGATCTCCCTCTCTGTATTCCCGCAGACCGAACACTTCGCTTACATCGGTTCCGCTTTTTTTTCCGTCATAAAGTTCCCCCGGCTGTTCCCTCTCCCTGTGCCTGTTCAGGGACACATACATGGGAGCCTCATAGGGATAGACTGTACAGGTAAATCCCTTTTCCACCGGCCTGTGCCAGGAAAACAGCCCCAAAAGATCATAACATACCATCTCATGAATATGGATAGTCCGTTTTCCACAGGCAAAAGTATCCGGAAAAATCTCAAACTGGTGATACCGGCCCTTTCCCAGCTGGAGCATATAAGAATCCCGGCTGACCGTGCCGAAAACATGATTTTCGCAGACCACATCGATCCGGATATTTCCCGCCGGCCGGAAATGGGGATACTCTATTTTCAGCACCAGTCCCAGTTCCTGGCCCGAATGGCAGAAATGCTCTCCTTCCACAGACAGGGACAGGCCCCTTGCCAGCAGATACAGGCCGGCAGCGGAGACTGCGGGGATCACTGCCAGGATTGCCAGGAGAACCGGCGCCAGTTCGCTGCCTCCCCATAGTCCGCACAGCAGAACCGCTGCGGCCCCGCTCAGATAGATAAGTCTGTATTTTCTCATGATCTGTTTCTTTTCCCTGGCATCTCCGGTACTTCCGTAGTCTCCATAATCTGTTCCAGAAGTTCTCCCACGGTCCGGCCCTCCATCCTGGCCTGAGGCTTCAGTATCACACGGTGGCCGCACACGTCATGAAATACGGCACGGACGTCTTCAGGCACCACATAGTCTCTCTCTTCAAGAAGAGCCTTTGCTCTGGCCATGCGTGAAAGGGCGATAATCCCACGGGGACTGACTCCCAGTTCCACCCCCTTGTCTTCCCTGGTCCGCTCACACAGAACGGTCATATAGCGCAGCACCGCTTGGGTCATCCGTATGGTTGACAGGTAGTTCTGAACCTCCAGAACCATATCCCGGGTAACAACGGCGCGGACGTCTTCCATGGTGTTCTGGCTCCGTTTCTCGTCCAGAATACGGATCTGATCTTCCGTATTGGGGTAGCCGATGGAAAGACGTATCATAAAACGGTCCAGCTGTGCCTCAGGCAGAGGCTGAGTGCCTGCCATTCCCACCGGATTCTGTGTTGCAATGCAGATAAACGGTTTTGGCAGCAGATGTGTGACCCCGTCTACTGTCACATTCCCCTCTTCCATGGCCTCCAGGAGAGCCGACTGGGTTTTCGGCGAAGTCCTGTTGATCTCGTCTCCCAGAAACAGATTGGTGTTTACGGCTCCCGGCCGGTAGATCACCCCGCCGTCTCCCTGCCCCGGGATCGTGTAGCCGGTGATGTCAGACGGCATGGTATCCGGTGTGAACTGAATACGCCTGTAGTCCAGCCCCAGGACTCTGGAGAAACCCAGAGCCAGTGTTGTCTTTCCTACGCCCGGGGTATCCTCAAGAAGAATATGGCCGCCGGCATAGATCGCCATGAGAACCTTTTCTATGACTGCCTGTTTTCCCATGAGAACCTTGCCCACTTCCCTCATAATCTGTTCAGACTGTTTGATGATCATATTCCTCTGTTCTCCTTCTTTCTCTCTGTCCGGAATCTGTAGATCTGAATCTCCCGTTTCGCCTGTCTGCGCACCGCATCACCCGGGGTGGCGGTGCCCCATATCCCGGTTCCCGGCTGTGTTTCCTCCGGAGCGGTCTCATCTGGCTTCCCGGCTTCCGGCTGTGTTTCTTCCGGGGCGGTCTCGCCCGGTGCTTCCTCTTCCGGCCGTGTTCCCGCCGGCTGCATCCGGTCCGTCACTTCCGGCTCTGTTTTCTTACGCACAGCGTCATCCGGGGTGGCGGCGCCGGGAAATACCCGATCCTGAGCACCGTCTTTTGTCTTTAATATCCGGCCCGGTTCCTGTCCCAGCCAGTGAGCCCAGGCATCCGCATAATCCAGGTAGATCCTGTCTCCGTCGTCCTTAGAATCCGGTACATAGATGACCAGTTCGTCTGTGGATTCCGGACCATCCCATACAGGCGGGATCTCCGCCGCAAATGTCAGGGTCAGGGGGCTGCCGCCTCGCCCGTCAAAAGCCATCCCGCCCACGGTTTCCAGCATTGACGGAAGTAAAAGGCTCTTAAGACCGGCACAGCCATAGAAAGACCTGTCTCCCACAGCCGCAGTCATAAGGCCGCCGTCTCCCCATCCCAGGCTGGTCAGATCCTGACAATACTCAAAGCATCCATCGGGAACCGCCGTTTTTGTATACCAGAATACCTGGGTGAGACCACTGTCTTTGAAAGCCTCTGCACCTACATGGGTCACTGAATCGTGCAGGTAGGCATAGGTCATGGAACCGCACCCGTAAAAAGCCTCTTCGCCTATATATTCCAGAAAATAGTAATAATAATAGGTGCCGTTATTTTCTGTATAACTGTAATATAAAACCGTCTGCAGCTCCCGGCAGCCGTAGAAAGCCCTGTTCCCTATGGAAGTAAGCCTGTGTCCCTGACCTGTGGCGCCGAATGTTTTCAGCCTGACACAGCCCTCAAAGCAGGAATCCGGCACAGCCCCCTCTGTGGCCCAGGAGACGCTGGTAAGCCCGGTGCAGTCTGCAAACGCTCCCTCTCCCACTTCCGTCACCTTAGCCGGGACAGTGATCCTGGACAGGACAGGATTCCCTGCCGCCGCCCGGTCATAAACGGCTGTCACATAGCTAGGGATCGTAAGGCCGGACATATCCGCCGGAATATCCAGCAGTCTTGTACTGCTTCTGTCAAATACCAGGCCTGAAGACGTTACGGTATAACTCTGGGAAGTCCCCAGAACTTTCCGCATCTGTCCTCCCCATGCCGTCTCATAGCTGTTCAAAGCTTCCGGCCGTACAAACAGGGCACAGCTCTGGGGCGCTCCCGGTTTCGCCGCCGGAGGCGTAAGGCCATAAGCAATGATTACCTTCAGATTCGTATTGCAGGCAAAAACCTCCTCCGGCATGGTTTCCAGAGTTTCCGGCAGCCTGACAGCTGTCATAGACCGGCAGCCGTCAAAAGCTCCTTCATCTATGGATACGATCTCCGATGAAGAGAGATCGACCACGGATGCCGTGGATGTACATTGAATCAGGATCAAACGGCCGTCTTCATCTGTACGGTATCGGCCCAGAGAATCACTGAGAACCGGAGGCAGTTCCTGACCGATTTTTTTATATCCGGTTTTTCCGTCTTTCTCATAAAATTCATAACGTATCTGTGCCCCGTTTTCCGTTTTCAGGATCCTCAGAGCCGTACCGCCTCCATAGCGTTTATCCAGAGCGGCTCCCCATACTTCCAGGTATGTCTCATAGATCTTGTCTTCTTCAGAATCAGGCACTATGATCTCTGTCACAGGATCCCCCAGTTTTTTCTCCAGGTTATAATCCATATAATAAAAAGTGGTGGTCGTGATCTGAGGCGGTACCTGAGACATGACCGTAATCGTGTGGGAAGAAGCCTCCTGCCCCTCCGGAGGAGCATGAAATCCAAAGGCAAAGCTCCCTATGGACTTTACACTCTCCGGCAGCACGATGTTCCCCACAAACGAATCGTTAAATGCCATGTCCTCCAGAGTCGTGACCGTATCCGGCAATTCTGCCTTCTCCAGTACGGAATAAGAAAATGCATTCTCTCCTACGGCTCTCAGATCGGATGGCCACTGACGGACTTCTGTTTTGGCTGCAGGCATCCGGTGGAGCAGGAGGCCGCCATCCTCCGTCCGCCGGTACAGAATGCCATCGTCACTGACAAAATTCGGATTATCTAACGTAAAAATCTGTTTGATCTCTCCTTTTTCATCCCACGACTTCCATTTCTCCATAAATTCCCGGCGATAGTCTTTTGTCGTAAGCTTCTCCAGAACTTCGATGTCCGTCCGTATCTGTTCCTCGCTGATCCCCCATATCCTGCAGGCATTTTCGCTGAGAAACATAAGGCGCCTGTCACTCCGGCCGAGCATCATGTAGACGATGTCCTCTGATCTGTATATATTATGAAAAAACATCTTTTCATCATGAAACAGCTGCCTGCTCTTTTTATCTCTCCGGTACTGTCCCGCAGTGACCGTGACCACCACCAGCGCCAGCCAGAGCAAAAACAGCAGTGCGACTGCAAGATACAGGAAATAATATGGCGTCATTCCGGTTTTCCCCATGTATGCAACTCCTCTTAACTCAGTCAGATATATGATTCCTGTCTTTATCTATTATACATGATATTCCCTGTTTGCGCAGTAATTTCTTTCCGGATTTGGAAAAAACGCGGAAAAAAGCAGGATACCTCGTAATGAGAGTTCCTGCTTCCTCACAGATCCGGAAAGCCGCCTGCGCCTGCGATCCTCTTCCAGCTTCCCAATTTCTCCATAGCCTTCAGCCCAGCTCGTGTCAAGTTAATGATGCGAATTGCTACCACTTTTTTATCGAAAATCTAAATTGTTTGCCATATCGTATAAATTATCCAAATATCAGATGCATATTTGTATGCCGCTTTAAAGAATTCAGATCCTTTTCAATATAGTCCCAAGTCTTCTGATGTGTACCTTGAACAGCAATATCAAGAGAAAGTATAAATTCTATAAACTCTCCTACTTTTCCATCATAACGATCCGCAAAATCATCCGATAATATTTGCTTCTCTTCATCAGAATAATCCTTTAGCTCACCATACAACACATGTTCCAAATTACAGGAATTAAAATAGACTCGATATGGTATGCCATTGATTTTTCCTGTTTTCCTGAGCTTATACAAAATGTCCCCTTTTCTTTTATTTCGTTCGGCGGTTATATTCGCGCCTTTTGCCTCAATATGATCTTCATAATATTGAATTTCTTCCACATCTGCTTCTACAATATCCCTGTCCGGAATATATACACCATCCATATCAACAATGTGAATAACCTTTATAAAATCATCCTGACTGTATCGATACCTGCTCTTCACACCTTCAATCTGCTCATTAATTTTTTTCAATATATTGGCACTTGAAACGTAATCCTTTAATGTGATATCGCCATGCGCAACAATAAACCGCGCTTCATTGCTGGAAAAGTACTCTTTCATAATTGTTCCAAGCGCGGCTTCATCACTTGGTCCCTCTACTATGAATACAACAACTTTCTTTTCACTCATGCTGTATCATTCTACCTGCCTTTCTAAATGCCCGCGCGATTCTCAAACTATCTGTTTCCTCATAAATTACTTCATCCTGTCCGCCAAGGGTAATGCCTCTAATATACATATCCCTTAAATTATTCGACACTTTTACATTTTTCATTCGAATATATCTTCTTTCAGGATTCACCGTTGAAAACATAATATTGTCTTTATCCAGCATTTCCAAAGCACGCAGATTATGTGATGTGAATATTAACTGCCCTTTTGCGCTTTTATTAAAAATGTCAAGCAATTCCCCCAGCATATACTCAAAAATACCAGCATCCAATTCATCGACCGCAAGACAGATTGAAGAATTGCCAAATGCTTGAATCAAGGCATTCAAAATAGAAATAATTTTAACAATTCCTTCTGATTCCATTCGTATGGGAATAGGCGGCATATTTTCCCGGACAGAAACAAGCTCCACCCGATAACCCTTTTCCCCAGAATCTGTCAATTGCATCCCATAATGATAAACATCTATTTTCATGCCCGGAATAATTGTAAACAGAACCATATTAACCTGTTCTACAATCATATCTAATATTTTTTTTCTTTCCTCATTTAAAACGACAGGTTCTGTCAACGGAACGGCAAAATCTCCTTTCATTCCTATTTCGTTCTGTTCGATTTTAAATGCCATAGGAAGTACAAAGTTCGCGGAAATCACACCAGAATGTGTATTGCGAATTACAAATAAATCCTTTAAAGCAAATTGAAATAATGCCTTTATCACTTCTGAATAATCTTTAAAATTGTTCTCATAACTCCGGCAGAAAATTTCCCTGCTGCCTTCTCCAAAAATATAAGAGCAGTTACTCTTCTCAGCAATCTTTCTGG
>Ga0137306_100402_pt1 | contig 63204 bp, 56 predicted proteins | sample Inofroosms_March_FD_97187 | JGI IMG/M metagenome (GOLD analysis project Ga0137306, IMG submission 97187) | Mouse cecal microbial communities from Vienna, Austria - N-Acetylneuraminic and N-Acetylglucosamine D2O microcosms_March | ecosystem: Host-associated > Mammals > Digestive system > Large... | reverse complement strand
TTTACGCGCTGTACGGTGCGCTCTTTGCCCAGTACGGCGGCCAGCTCCACGCCGCCGCCGGGGGTGGTGAGCTTGCCGGAGAGCGCCACACGCAGCGGCCACAGCATCCAGCCGTTCTTTACCTGCTTTTCGGCAATCAGTGCGAACAGCGCCTCGTGGACGGCGTCTTTGTCAAAGCTGTCGGCGGGAATGCCCTCCAGCACGGGCAGCATGGCGGCCAGCGCCTCCTTTGCGGTTTCGGGGGTGGTTTTCATCTTTTTGCTCGTGTACAGCGCGACATCGTATTCCGGCATGGCGTCGATAAAATCCACCTGCGCGGGGATATCGCTCAGCACCTCGCAGCGGGGGTGCAGCCCCTGGGCCAGCAGCGCCTTATCGCAGTCGCCCTTTACGGCGCTGTCGATGTAGGGCTTTGCGCGGGCAAAAAACTCCTCCTCGCTCATGGCGCGCAGATACTCGGCGTTGATGTAGCGCAGCTTTGCCGGATCGAAAATAGCGGGCGCCCTGCCGATGCCGCTCTCGTCGAACACTTCCTTCATCTCATCCAGCGTAAAGATCTCGCGTTCGCCCTTCGGGCTCCAGCCCAGCAGCAGAATGTAGTTCAGCACCGCCTCGGTGAGGTAGCCCTTTGCGATCAGATCCTGATAGCTCGCGTCGCCGTTGCGCTTGGAGAGCTTGTTCTGCGCGTCCTTCATCACGGGCGGACAATGAATATAGGTGGGGATCTCCCAGCCGAACGCCTCGTACAGCAGATTGTATTTCGGCGCGCTGGAAAGATACTCCGAGCCGCGGATTACATGTGTGATGCCCATCAGATGGTCGTCCACGACGTTCGCGAAGTTGTAGGTGGGCATGCCGTCCGTTTTGATGAGGATCTGATCGTCCAGCGAGGCGTTCTCCACCTCGATGCGGCCGTAGACAGTGTCGTCGAAGGCGGTGATGCCCTCCCGCGGGATCTTCTGGCGGATGACATAGGGCATATGCGCATCGAGCCTTACCTGCACCTCCTGCGGCGAAAGATCGCGGCAGGGATCAACGCTCTGGGCGGCCGGCCCGTTTGCCTTTTGCGCCAGACGGATATCGTCGAGCTGTTCTTTCCCGCAAAAGCAGTAATAGGCCTTGCCTTGCTTTACCAGCTGCTCGGCATAGCTTTTGAACATGCCCATGCGCTCGCTCTGCACATACGGGCCCACCGGGCCGCCGATGTCCGGCCCTTCGTCCCACAAAAGCCCCGTCTCGCGCAGCGTGCTGTAGATGATATCGACCGCGCCCTCCACAAAGCGCTCCTGATCGGTATCTTCAATGCGCAGAATAAACGTGCCGCCCGCGCTTTTTGCCTTTAAATAGGCGTACAGCGCAGTGCGCAGATTGCCCACATGCATATAGCCTGTGGGGCTGGGCGCAAAGCGGGTGCGGATCTTGCCGGTTGGGTTCATCTTTCATGCTCCTGTTCCATGGGCGGCGGAGCTTTTACGCTTTGAACAAATCTTTTCCGCCGCCAAATCAGTTTTAAGGCAATGCCGCGGAAAGCCGAAAAAATTCGGCGTTCCCCGCGCGGCGGTGCCCTGCAGACCGTATCCATTTAGTAGTTTACGCTATGGCCGGTGGTTTGTCAATTGCTTTCCGGGAAAGAAAGTGATATACTTTCCTAAAGAACACCAAACGCATGGCGGAGCGGCCTGCGGCTTGTGTTCGCGCATGCAAACAAAGCTCGATTTTTTGATAAGCGGAGATTATTTCGCGCGAGCGAACGGATAAAGGGGAATTTTTATGGAACAGGCAAAAAAACGCGTATTCAGCGGCATCCAGCCCACGGGCGTTTTTACGCTGGGCAATTACAGCACGGTGCGCCACTGGCCCAGGCTGCAGGACGAATGCGACTGTATTTATTCCATTGTCGACCAGCACGCCATCACCGTGCGCCAGACGCCGGCCGACCTGCGCCGTCAAACGCGGGAAATGGCCGCGCTGCTCATCGCAAGCGGCATCGACCCGGAGCGCAGCATCTTATTCATCCAAAGCCACGTGCCCGCGCATGCGCAGCTTTCGTGGGTGCTGAGCTGCTTTTGCCCGTTCGGCGATCTCACGCGAATGCATCAGTTTAAAGAAAAGAGCGCAAGGCACCCCGAGGACATCAACGGCGGGCTGCTCACGTACCCCATTCTGATGGCGGCGGATATCCTGCTCTACCAGACGGATGAGGTGCCCGTGGGCGACGACCAGCGCCAGCATGTGGAGCTTGCGCGCGATATTGCGCAGCGCTTTAACGGGGTGTACGGCGATGTGTTCACCGTGCCCGAGCCGCGCATCTCGAAAACGGCGGCGCGGGTGATGAGCCTGCAGGAGCCGACCAAAAAAATGAGCAAGAGCGACGCGAACGAGAACGCTGTGGTGCGTATGCTGGACGAGCCGGACGTGATTTTGCGCAAATTTAAGCGCGCGGTAACGGATTCCGATGCCGAGGTGCGCGCGGCTGCGGACAAGCCCGGCGTAACAAACCTGATGAGCATTTACGGTGTGTGCTCCGGCAGGAATTTTAAGGAGATCGAGGCCGAGTTTGCCGGACAGGGCTACGGTGCGTTCAAGCAGGCTGTGGCCGAAAGCGTAATCGACGCGCTGCGCCCCATACAGCAGGAGTACCGGCACCTGCTGGCCGACAAGGCGTATCTGGACGGCGTGCTGAAAGAAGGCGCCGGGCGTGCGGACGCCATTGCCCGCCGCGTGCTGGCAAAGGTATATAAAAAGGTGGGCTTTTTACAAATTTGAACGGGATTCTTCCCGATGCATGGGTATTCCTCCCAAAAATGTAAAATAATTCTTTTTATTCCACATATTGACAATTCCTGCGGAATATTGTATAATCAATACCAGCGGTAGGGGTATGCCGTTTTTTGGGCGCCGGGTGCGAACGGCGGGCCAAACAGGGGCCCGGCACGCGCCTTTGTGGGCCGAACAGGCACGAATGCCTGCCACGCCGCAGGGCATGGCGACGGGCATTTTGCACCCACACTGCCATTTTACAACGAAGCGTTCAGAAAGGAAGCGAGTACATTGAAGTCAACGGGGATTGTTCGGCCGGTGGATAACCTGGGCCGTATTGTACTGCCGATCGAACTGCGGCGCATGCTGGATATTGATAAGGATGCCGCTCTGGAGGTTTATGTGGACAGTGACGTCATCGTGCTGAAAAAATATCAGCCGGCGTGTATCTTCTGCGGCAGCGCGGAACAGGTGCAGCAATATGAAGGGCGCAACATCTGCGGCGCCTGCCGCGCAAAGATCGCGGCGCTGTAAACGCGGGGAAGGCTGCCTGCAATGGGCCGCGGTTCACGGCGGCAGCAGGTGCATCAAAAAGTAAAACAGAGCCGCCCGTTTTCCGGGCGGCTCTGTTCGTTCATCTGAGCATATCTGCCAGCCATCCCTTCCGCCCGCTGTCGCTGAAGAATGCCTCACAGGGTATTTTCTCAATGGCGGCAATAAAAATGCCTAACGATTCCCGTGCGCGGTGATGGTCAAGGAGGAAACCGGCAGGCAAGCGGCCGCTTTCTGCCCAATCAGACTTTTTATCAATTCCGTATAGCTTCCTGCGCGGGATTGTGATATACTAAACACTGTGTGGGCTTCCGCGGCAGGCCGCGGAGCGGGAAAAGGGAAAAGGGAGAGAGAAAAATGCTGACAGCGATTACGGGCGTAAACTGGGGCGATGAGGGCAAGGGCCGCATGGTCGATCTGCTGAGCGAGCGCTACGATATTGTAGTGCGGTATCAGGGCGGCAACAACGCGGGGCATACCGTCATCAACGAAAAAGGAAAATTCATCCTGAATTTGCTGCCCTCGGGCATTTTGCGCGAAACAACGGTGAATGTGATGGGCAACGGCATGGTGATTGATCCGGAGCATCTGGTGCACGAGATCGAGGCCCTGCGCGCCGGGGGAATTGCCGTCGGGCCGGAGAATCTGAAGATCTCCGAGCGGGCGGTGATCTGTATGCCGTACCACAGGCTGCTCGACTGCTACGAGGAAGATCGCCTGGCCGATGCAAAATACGGCTCTACGCGGCGCGGCATCGCGCCCGTGTACGGCGATAAATATATGAAGAAGGCTCTGCGCATGGGCGATTTGTTCCAGCCCGAAACCGCAAAGGCGCGCCTTGCGGATATTGTCGCCTACAAAAACCTGACGATCGAGGGCGTTTACGGCAAGCCGCCCGTAAGCGCGGACGAGATGTGGGCGTGGCTGTGTGAATACGGTGATGTGCTGAAGCCCTATGTCTGTGATACGGGGCTGTACCTGGACAAGGCGGCAAAGGCCGGAAAAAACATTCTGTTCGAGGCCCAGCTGGGCGCGCTGCGGGATATTGATTTCGGCATTTATCCCTATACTTCCTCGTCGAACGTCATCGGCGCATATGCGCCCGTGGGCGCGGGCATTCCGAATCATAGGATCGACCGCAACATCGGCGTGATGAAGGCGTATTCCTCCTGCGTGGGAGAGGGGCCGTTCCCGTGCGAGCTGTTCGGCGAGGAGGCCGAGCGCCTGCGCGCTGCCGGCGGCGAGTACGGCGCGGCCACCGGCCGCCCGCGCCGTGTAGGCCCGTTCGACGTGGTGGCCAGCCGTTACGGCTGCCGCGCGCAGGGCGCCGACGAGCTGGCGCTGACAAAGCTGGATATTTTAGACGATCTGGACGAGATCCCTGTAACAGTGGCCTACGAGCTGGACGGCGCGCGCGTGGAGGAGTTCCCCTACGGCGACGCGCAGGAGCGCGCAAAACCCGTAAACATCACGATGCCCGGCTGGAAGACGGATATTTCCGGCTGCCGCGCGTGGAATGAGCTGCCGGGGGCCGCGCAGGCGTATATCACCTATTTAGAGGAAGCTGTGGGCGTAAAGATCCGCTATATTTCCGTGGGTGCCGAGCGCGAGCAGTATTTTGAACGGTAAGAAGGATTTTTGATGCGGCGGCCCGGGCTTACGCACGCGGAGGGGGAGACGGCGATGGAAAAACTGGAATTTACCAAAATGCACGGCTGCGGGAACGACTACGTGTATGTGGATTGCTTTCGCCAGACCGTAAAAGAACCGGAAGCGCTGGCCCGGCGCCTTTCCGACCGGCACAAGGGCATTGGCGGGGACGGGCTGATTCTGATCTGCCCGTCCGACGCGGCGGACGCGAAAATGCGCATGTTCAATGCCGATAGCAGCGAGGGCAAAATGTGCGGCAACGGGGTGCGCTGTGTGGCGGAATATCTGTTCCGGCACGGCTATGTGCAGGGCAGCACGGTGAACATCGAAACACTGGCGGGCATCAAGCACATCGTGCGCAAAGCGCCCGGCCGCCTTACGGTGGATATGGGCGCGCCCCTGTTCGAGCCGAAAAAAATTCCGCTGGCGGGCTTTGAAGCGCCCGCCGTTGGCGTGCAGCTGCTTGCGGACGAAGCAAGGCTGCGCATGACGTGCGTTTCCATGGGCAACCCGCACTGCGTGATCTTTGTGGCCGACCCCGGCGCGGTGGATCTGCCCCGGCTGGGCGGCAAGCTGGAGCGCAGCGCGTGGTTCCCCGAGGGCGTGAACACCGAGTTTGTGCACCGCGAGGACGCCACCCATCTGACGATGCGCGTGTGGGAGCGCGGCAGCGGCGAGACGATGGCCTGCGGCACGGGCGCGTGCGCCTCGGTGGCTGCCGCCGTTCAGAACGGTCTGTGCGCGCGGAATACAGACGTGGAGGTGCGCCTTTTGGGCGGCGTGCTGACGATCCGCTGGACAGAGGACACGATTTTGATGACGGGCGAGGCCGTGGAGGTATTCACCGGCACGGTAGAGATTTAAGCCCTGCCGGGGAAAAGAACGGTGAGATCAGAAAACGAAGCGGCTTTGTTTTCTGATAAAACCGCCCGCAAGGCCGGCCGGGGCCGCGCGGCGCTTGCCGCCGGCCCGCCTGGCGGCGGTTTGGGCAGGGCGGAAATACGCGCCGCAGCAGCGGCGCGCCAAAAGAAGAAGGGCCGCACTTAAAAGGAGAAAGGCCGCATTTGAAGAAAGAAGGGCCGCATTTGAGGGGATGCGGGCAGAAACCAAGAGAGGGGAAAGATACGTGAAGATCAATCAAAACTATGGAAACCTGGCCGAGAGCTATTTGTTTTCCACCATCGGCAAAAAGGTGAACGCCTTTACGGCGGCGCACCCGGAGAGGGAGGTCATTCGCCTTGGCATCGGCGATGTAACGCTGCCGCTGGCGCGCCCGGTAATCGAGGCACTGCACGCGGCAACGGACGAAATGGCCGAAAAGGCCACGTTCCGCGGTTATGGCCCCGACCAGGGCTACGATTTTCTGCGCACGGCGCTGCAGGCCGAGTACGCGCGGCACGGCGTTGCGCTGGAGCTGGACGAGATCTTTGTGGGCGACGGCGCGAAAAGCGACGTGGGCAACATTCTGGAGCTGTTCGATGCGGACAACACGGTGCTGGTGCCGGATCCGGTGTACCCCGTCTACGTGGATACGAACGTAATGGCGGGGCGGCGCATCCTCTATGCGTCCGCCACACGGGAGAACGATTTTTTGCCGATGCCGGACGCGTGCGTGCGTGCGGATATCATCTACATCTGCAGCCCGAACAATCCCACCGGCGCGGCCTACACCCGCGCGCAGCTGAAGGCGTGGGTGGATTACGCGAACGAAAACGACGCGGTGCTGCTGTTTGACGCGGCGTATGAGCGCTTTATCACCGAGCCGGATGTGCCGCACAGCATTTTTGAGATCGACGGCGCAAAGACATGCGCAATCGAGTTTTGCTCGCTCTCCAAGACGGCGGGCTTTACGGGCACGCGGTGCAGCTATACTGTGGTGCCGATGGCGCTAAAGCGCGGCGGCACGAAGCTGAACGCCATGTGGCTGCGCCGCCAGACGACAAAATACAACGGCGTGTCGTATATTGTGCAGCGCGCGGCTGCGGCGGTGTTCACCGACGCGGGGCGGCAGGCTACGGGCGAGGCCATTGCATACTACCGCGCCAACGCGGCAATGATCGCGGCGGCGCTGAATGAGGCGGGCGTGTGGTACTGCGGCGGCAAAAACAGCCCCTATCTTTGGATGGAATGCCCCGGCGGCATGGCCTCGTGGGATTTCTTCGATTATCTTTTGGAGCACGCAGGCGTGGTGGGTACGCCGGGGGCGGGCTTCGGCGCGCGGGGCGAGGGCTACTTTCGCCTTACGGGCTTTGGCGATGCACAAAAAACAAAGCGCGCCGCGCAAAAGCTGCGCGAGGCGGCCGCCGCGCTGCAAAGCCGGTGAGGACGGGCGTGCGGCCCGCCGGCGGCGGGTGCGAACCTCGGTGACGGGAATGAAGTTCGCCGGCGGGTGCGAACACCGGCAGCGGACAAAGCCTTGAACGGCGCGGGCTGCCGGGCACAGAAAAGCGGGATCGATCCGGCGCAGGAAAAAAGCGGAGGGATGGCAATGCCGATTCGAAGCGAATTTTACGGACGCACACAGGACGGGCAGGAAGTGACCCGATATATTTTGGAAAACGCAGGCGGCATGCGCGTGACGGTGCTGGAATACGGCTGCACCGTGGAAAGCGTGTGGGTGCGCGACCGTTCGGGCACGCCGCGCGATGTGGTGCTGGGCTACAGCACGCTGGCGGACTACGAGCGGGGAAACGCCTTTCTGGGCGCGTTTGTGGGCCGCTGCGCGAACCGAATTGAGGGCGCGCGCTTTGTGCTGGACGGCAAAACCTATATGCTGCCGGCCAATGACGGAAAAAACCATTTGCACGGCACGTTCAGCAGGCGGGTGTACCGGGGCGGCATCGAGGGCGGCAGCCTGGTGCTGCGGGGCACAAGCCCGGCCGGCGATGACGGCTTTCCCGGCACGGTAGACGTTTGCGTTGCCTATACGCTCACCGACGACGGCGCGTTGGTGATGGATTACACCGCAGTGACGGATGCGCCCACGCTGGTGAACCTGACGAACCACAGCTATTTTAATTTAGAGGGGCAGTCCGGCGGCAATGTGCTGGAACAGACGCTGTGGCTGAACGCCTCCGCTTTTACCGAGGGCAACGCCGAAACCTGCCCCACCGGGCGCATCCTGCCCGTGGCGGGCACGCCGATGGATTTTACCGCGGCAAAGCCCATCGGGCGCGATATCCGCGCAGATTACGGTCAACTAAAATTGTGCCGGGGCTACGACCACAACTTTGTGCTGGACAAGGCGGCGGGCGGGCCGGAGCTGGCCGCGCGGGCGCACTCGGAAAAAACCGGCATCACGATGGAGGTATATACCACCCAGCCCGGCCTGCAGCTGTATACGGGCAACTTCCTTGCCGATGATGTGCGCCCGGGCGAAACGGGCGGTGCTTACGGGCAGTATCAGGGCTTTTGCCTGGAGACGCAGCACTACCCCTGCGCGCCCTCGCATCCGCAGTTTCCCTCGGTGGAGCTGCGCCCCGGCCAGACGTATCACGAGATCACGATCTATCGGTTCCGCACGGAATAACCGCTACCGGCATGCGCCCAAAAGCCCAGACCCCGGCACCCTGCAAAACGCAGCGGCGGAAGAAACAGCGGCGGCAATTTGCACAAAAGATGGTTCGGACAGGGCGATGAGATCCGAAAGCGAACCGCCGGAAAAGGCCCGCGCAGCCGCTTCGCTTTCTGACGGAGCTGCCTGTAATGGGCGGCGCCCTGCAAAGGGTGTTTGAATGCAGAGGCCCTTCGCGGCAGAACAGAAAAAAACACGGTCTCAAAGGCAGCAAAAGCCGATGGAGACCGTGTTTTGTTGTGCGTTGTTTTTAGGGGATGTTTTGCAAAGGCCGCCCTTTTGGCCCGCCGGTTATTTCACCGGGCGGATATGCCAGATATCGCGGGCGTAATCGTAAACAGAACGGTCGGCCGAGAAAATGCCGGCGTTCGCGATGTTCATCAGGCTCATGCGGTTCCAGGTGGGCCGGTCGAGGTACAGCGAGCTCACCTCGTTCTGCGCGCGGCGGTAATCGACGAAATCGGCCATTACCATATACGGGTCGCTGGTGCGCAGGTTGTTGACGATCTCGTGGAAGCTCTCGCCGTTCCAGCCGCGCTCCAAAAAGCTGAGCACCTCCACGGCCTCGGGGCAGCTGTTGATGAATGTGGAGGGGTGGTAGCCAAAGCGCTTGCACTCTTCCACCTCGGGCGTCAGCATGCCAAAGATCACTTCGTTTTCCTTGCCGGCTGCTTCGGCGATTTCAACATTCGCGCCGTCCAGCGTGCCAAGGGTGATGGCGCCGTTCAGCATGAACTTCATGTTGCTGGTGCCCGAGGCCTCGGTGCCCGCAAGGCTGATCTGCTCGCTCACCTCGCTGGCGGGCATCAGGCGTTCGCTGGTGGTGACGTTGTAATCCTCCAAATACACCACGCGCAGCTTATCGCGCACGGCGGGGTCGGCGTCGATCAAGGCGCCAAGCTTGCAGATCAAGCGGATGATCTGCTTTGCCATGTAGTAGCCGGAGGCCGCCTTCGCGCCGAAGATATACGTTTTGGGCACAAAATCGGCGTTGGGATTGTCTTTGATATACAGATACTGCGAGGCGATATTCAGCGCGTTCAGGTGCTGGCGCTTATACTCGTGCAGGCGCTTGACCTGTACGTCGAAAATGGTGTGGGGGTCGATCTCCTGCCCGGTGAGCTTCTTCAGATGCTGGGCAAAGATCGCCTTATTGGCTTCCTTCACATCGTCCAGCGCCTTCAGTACGCCGGCGTCCGCTTTGAACCGCTCCAGCTTTTTCAGCGCCGAGGCATCGTGTTTGAACTCGGGGCCGATGGTTTCCTCCAGCAGCTTTGTCAGCCCGGGATTGGCCGCGAGCAGCCAGCGGCGGTAGGCGATGCCGTTGGTTACGTTGGTAAACTTTTCCGGGCTGTACAGGAAGTAATCGTGGAACACGCTCTGCTTGATGATCTCGCTGTGCAGCTTGGATACGCCGTTGATGGTGTGGCAGACGTAGCAGCAGATATTCGCCATGCGCACCTGATTGTCGCCAAGGATCGCCATATAGTCGATCTTGCCCTGATCGCCGGGGAAGGCCCGTTCAAAATCGGCGCGGCAGCGGCGGTCCAGCTCTGCGCAGATCTGGTAAATGCGCGGCAGCGTCTTTTTAAAGATATCGACATTCCACTTTTCCAGCGCCTCGCTCATGACGGTGTGATTGGTGTAGGCAAAGGTGCGGCGTGTGATGTCGAACGATTTTTCCCACGAATATCCGCACTCGTCCAGCAAAATGCGCATCAGCTCGGGAATGGCCAGCGTGGGGTGGGTATCGTTGATGTGGATGGCGACTTTATCCGGCAGGTTTTCCAGCGTACCGTACTGCGAGAGGTGGTTTGTCACGATATCCGCGATGGAGGCCGCCGACAGGAAGTACTGCTGGCGCAGACGCAGGATCTTGCCCTCAACGTGATTGTCGTTCGGATACAGCACCTTGCTGATGAGCTCGGCATTGGCGCTCTTGCCGATGGCGTTGGAGTAATCGCCCGCGTTGAAGCTGGCCATATCAAAGCCGGGGCTCTGCGCCTGCCACAGGCGCAGCTTGGAAACGCCGTTCGAATCATAGCCCGCCACGTACATATCGCTGGGCAGCGCAATGACGGTGGAATAGTTCTTGTGCTTCACATGATGATACTGGCCGTCCCAGATCTCTTCGATCTCGCCGTCGAAATGCACCTCGATGGCCTGATCGGGATGGCGCTTGAGCCATACGCTGCCGCCCGGCAGCCAGTTGTCCGCCAGCTCCTGCTGCCAGCCGTCTACAATGCGCTGCTTAAAAATGCCATATTCGTACAGGATGGAATATCCCATGCCGGGAATATCATCGGTGGCCATGCCGTCCAGATAGCACGCGGCCAGACGGCCCAGGCCGCCGTTGCCCAGGCCCGCGTCGGATTCCTTTTCAAAAATCTTATCCAGCTGGATATTGTAATCCTGCAGCAGCTCGTCCACAACCTCTGTCAGCTCCAAATTCATCAGGCTGGTCTTCAGGCTGCGGCCCATGAGGAATTCCATGCACAAATAATATACCTGCTTGCCGTTTGCGCCGTAGGTGCGCGACATAAAACGCTTGCGCTTGGCACTGAGCAGGCCGCGCACCACAAGCGCAAGCGCGCGATAGATCTGCTCGTTTGTAGCCGAGGCCATGTCAATGGAAAATTCGCTGAACAGCTTTTCCGCCATCATTTTTTCAAATTCTTTTTTGGAATACACTGTGTTCACACGCAAGAACTCCCTTCCGAAATGTGTTTTTGAAATGTGTTTTCCTGAATTCGATTTTCCTGCGGCCGCACCAAAACAGGCGTGTTTTTCCGTTTGCCAAGGTCCGCCGGTGATACGGCGGCATTTGGCAAGGGGAAAAACGCGGCCCTGTGCAGGACGGCATCCAATGCCCCACGCGGGGGCAAGAAAAAAGAAGATACCGATACATTCTTCATTATACAGTTTTTACGCCGCATATGCAAGAGGAATTGATGCTTTGTCTCAATTTTTGCGCGCAGATGCCGCGGGGATGCGGGGCAAAACCGTTCACGCCGGCCGTAATTTGCGGAAAGCTTGTGCAGATTTCGGGCTTTTGCCTTGCCTTTGAGCCGCAATGTGTGTATAATAAGGTAAAGCGGCAAGGGCCTTGGCCTTTTTCGCTCAACCGGATCTTGCCGCTGCGCCGCTGTGCGGCGCAGCACGGCGCTTTTGGGAGGCTTATATCGACTGATGGGCATGATCATTTGTGTCTCAAATCAAAAGGGCGGCGTGGGCAAGACCACGACGGTCAACGCCTTAACGATGGGGCTAAGCGGCCTTGGGCTGCGCATTCTGAGCGTGGATTTCGATCCGCAGGGCAACCTTTCCTTCAGCCTGAATACCGTTTGCCGGAACGATTCCGCCGCCACCATCTACCATGTGATCAAAAAAGAATGCCGGATCGCGGATGCCATTCAGCATCGGGACACTTATGATGTGCTGCCGTCCAATCTGCTGCTCAGCGCGCTGGATGTGGAATTTACGGGCGCGGGGCGGGAGTATCTGCTCAAGCAGGCGCTTGCGCCTGTGCTGTCGCAGTACGATGTGATCCTGGTGGATACGCCGCCCGATCTGGGCCTGCTCACCATCAACGCGTTCACGGCGGCCGACGCCATTGTTATTCCGGTGCTGTGCGATATTTACAGCCTGCAGGGCCTCATCCAGCTGAACGATACACTGCGTCAGGTGCGCCTGCGCAGCAACCCCAATATCCAGGTGGCGGGCGTTTTGCTCAACCGTTTTAACGAGCGCGAAAAGGTAAGCACTGTGGTGCGCGAAACGGCCGCCAGCATTGCAAAAAGCCTGGACATGCCGGTGCTGGATACCATTATTCACGCGGGTGTGGCGCTTACGCGCGCGCAGATCCAGCAGCAGAATATGATGCTGACCGAGCGGCGCAGCCGAGCCGTGGGGGATTACCGAAAGCTTGCCGACGAGCTGATCCGGCGAGGGGTGGTGCATCTGAATGGCTAAAACCGCGAGCGAGCTGAACACCGAACGTTTGTACAATCTGCTGATGCCCTCCGCAGAGGCGCCCGAAGCGGTGCCCTACGACGTTTTGGCCGAGGAACAGCCCGCCGTAACCGTACAAAACGAAAAGCTGGATGCGCTGCGCCAGCGTATGACAACCGCCGCGTCCTCCGCGCTGGCGGAGCCCGGGGAAGGGGTCGTGCTTGTGAATTTGACCGAGGCGCTGGTGGCCGATACGCTGGACGCCGCGTTCGATAAATTCAACTGCTGCAGATGCGACCGGTGCCGCAAGCGCGCGGCAGCCGTTGCGCTGAACGAGCTGATGCCGAATTATGTGGCCGCGCGGATGGATCAGATCGAGGAGCTGCTTTCGGCGTGCCCTACAAAGGATGTTTCCGCCGCCGTTGTGCGTGCGGTGCTGCGCGTGAAGGCGACGCCGGAGCATTGAGGTACGGCGTGTTTGCACATGCGCGGGCGGCTTTTGCCCGGCGCCTCTTGGCGCGGCGGCGCGCGGGGCGCAAAGGGGGCGATGCCCGCGAAGGGCGCCTGTGCCGCGCAGCGCAGCGGCGCGCGGCCGCGCTGCTGCTGACAGTGCTGCTGCCGGGCCTGCTGCTGCCGGCATACGCGGCGCAGGATTCCGAGCCTTTTGTACCGCCGATCGCCGTTTCGGAGGAGCCGCTTTCCAATGCCGAGCTGCCGGAGGTGGAGGCCTCGGCCTACCTTGTGATGGATGCCGATTCCGGCCAGGTGCTGCTGCAAAAGGAGCCGGACACGCGCCATTTTCCGGCCAGCGTTACCAAGATTATGACGGCGGGGCTGGTGCTGGAGGCCTGCGGCGGCCGGCTCTCCGAGCCGGTGACGGCGAGCGAGGCGGCGCTGGCCGCGGTGGGCGAAGGCTCGACGATGATCTCGCTGCGCCCCGGCGAAACGCTGACGGTAGAGCAGCTGCTGTACGCCACCGTTTTGCAGAGCGCCAACGATGCGGCGAATGTGCTGGGGGAATATGTGGACGGCGACCTTGCGGCATTTGTGCGCCGGATGAACGAGACGGCCGGGAGCCTCGGGATGACGCATACGCATTTTGAAAACCCCAGCGGCTACCACGCGGACGGACACTATACCACCGCGAGGGATCTTGCCAGGGCAATGCGATGGGCGCTGACGGTGCCGGGCTTTCCGGAGCTGCTGCAAATAGAAGAGTATACGCTGCCGCCCACGAACCAGACGGCGTATCCGCGCCGTTTTCAAACGGATAATCGGCTGCTGCTGGCCGGCGAGCAGCATTACGACGGCATTTTGGGCGGCAAGAGCGGCTGGACGCCCGAGGCGCGCTATACAATGATCGAGGCGGCGCGGCGAAACGGCCATACGCTGATTGCTGTGGTGCTGGATTGCCCGACGGCCGCGCACCGCTACGCGGATTGCGCGGCGCTGCTGGATTATTGTTTTGCCCATTTTCTTTCCTGCGAGCTGAGCGGCGCGGCGCTGCAGCTGCCAGAGATCCAGGTGTGGAGCGGCGGCGAGCAGAAGGGCATGGTGCAGCTGGTAACGGCGGCCGCCTCCATTCTTTTGCCCGAGGGCTGCACACCGGACGATCTGCGCATTGAAACCGAGATCCCGCACTGGTATGTCTACGGCGTGGAGTTCGAGGCCGCCGCAATGCTGACCGATGCGCGCACCGGACGCGAGATCTGCTCGGTCGCCATCGAGCCGGAGCCGGAGGCGCTGCAAAGGCTGTTGGGCCGCTCTCTCTCGAACAGACGCCCGTGGGACAGCCGGAAGCTGCCCGGCCTTGTGCTTGGCGCCGCAATTTTGGCAGTGCTCGCGTTTTTTACCTCGTATTATGCGCGGCGCGCCGAGCGGATGCGGCGCAATGCTACGCGCCGTTCCCTTTTCCGGCTGCGCAGCACGCTGCCGGTGCGGGAAGCGCCGGACGCGCAGGAACAGATAGACGCGCACGAGGAACCGGACGCGCAGGCAGATAAGATAAAATGAATTTCGGCGCAAATTTTCTTGCCCTGTGCATTGAGTTTCGGAAATTTCCGTCGAATAAAATAATTAGCTCATAGAATAAGGAGAGGACGACATGGAAGACAAGCGCTCTGAGATTTTGCTGGAATCCGGCACCAACGAATTACAGATTTTGGAATTTAAGATGGCGGATCAGTTGTTTGGCATCAATGTGGCCAAGGTGAGCGAGATCCAGGTGGCGGTTCCTACAACGCCGATGCAGAAATCGCATCCGGACGTGGAGGGGATTTTCCGTCCGCGCGACGAGATCATCACGGTCATCGATATGGCGCACTACTTGGCGTTGTCTCCGTCGGACAACCCCGAGCGAGACATTTTTATCATTACGCGCTTCAATCAGCAGAACTTTGCGTTCCACGTTCATTCCGTTGTGGGCATGATCCGCATTTCGTGGACACATATGCAAAAGCCCGATCAGCTAATCTATGGCGGCGACGAGGGGGTTGCAACGGCCATTGCCGAATACAACGGCCAGCTGATTACGATTCTCGATTTTGAGAAGATCGTATCCGAGATTTGCCCGCAGACCGGCATTCAGGCCGAGGACATTGAAAAGCTCGGTCACCGCGAGCGCCGGGAATCACCGGTGCTGATCGTCGAGGATTCGATGCTGCTCTCGAAGCTGATTGTTGAATCGCTGCACCGCGCGGGCTATGTGAACACCATCAAAACGGACAACGGACAGGAGGCATGGGATTATCTTTGCGAGATCGTTGCGAGCGGCGACGATTTGGACTCGCATGTGGCGTGTGTTGTCTCCGACATCGAGATGCCTCTGATGGACGGCCACCGTCTGACGAAGCTGATTAAGGAATCGCCGGATCTGAAGCAGCTGCCGGTGATCCTGTTCTCGTCGCTGATCGACGAGGAAATGCGCCGCAAGGGCGAGCAGCTGGGGGCGAATGCGCAGATCTCGAAGCCGGAAATTGCGCAGCTTGTTACATTGATTGACGGCTTTACGGGGAAATGAGCGAGGCCCCGGCCAAGCCGAGCGTATATCCTGCAATTGATCACGCAGGCCGCCGCAAAACGGAATGCTTTGTGGCGGCCTGTTTCTTTTGCCGGCGGCCGGCCGCCTTGCAAAAGGCTTTGCAAAAGAGCGGCTTGGCAGAGAAGGGCTTGGCAGAGAAGGGCTTGGCAGAGAAGGGCGTAACAATGCCGCTTCGTTCATGCGGCGGAACAGGAAGGACAGACGGGGAGCGCGGGCCCGGAACGGCCCTGCGGGCGAGGCCCGAAAATGTAAAAACGGGGGATTGATCATGGAAGCACTGGAAAACATGACGAACTTTTTAACCGATATTATTGATGAGGATATTGCCGCCGGCCTGACGGAGCAGATCCATACGCGTTTTCCGCCGGAGCCAAACGGCTATCTGCACATCGGCAGCGCCAAGGCGATCTATATCAACTGGTCCATCGCCAAAAAGTACGGTGGCAAATTCAACCTGCGCTTTGACGATACCAATCCGGTGCGGGAGGACGACGAATATGTGCAGTCCATTTTGCAGGATGTGGAATGGCTCACCGGCGAAGCCCCGAGCGGCGGGGTGTACTATGGCTCGGATTATTTTGAAACCTGCTACGAGTGCGCCGTCGCCCTCATTCGGGCAGGCAAGGCCTATGTCTGCGATCTTTCGCAGGAGCAGATGCGCGAGATGCGCGGCACGCTTACCGAGCCGGGGCAGAACAGCCCCTGCCGCAACCGCACCGTGGCGGAAAATTTAGAGCTGTTCGAGGGTATGCGCGCGGGAAAATACGCCGACGGCAGCCGCACGCTACGCGCCAAAATCGATATGGCCTCTCCCAATATGAACCTGCGCGATCCGGCCATTTACCGCATCGTGCGGGCGCACCATCACCGGCAGGGAGACGCATGGTGCATCTATCCGCTGTATGATTTTGCCCATCCCATTCAGGACGCGCTGGAGGGCATTACCCATTCAATGTGCTCGCTGGAATTTGAAAATCACCGGCCGCTGTACGAATGGGTGGTGGACAACTGCCCGCTGCCGCACCATCCCAAGCAGCGGGAATTTGCCCGGCTGAACGTAACGAACACCGTGATGAGCAAGCGCTACCTGCGCCAGCTGGTGTTTGAGGGCCATGTGGACGGCTGGGACGACCCGCGCATGCCCACCCTGTGCGGGCTGCGCCGCCGCGGCTATACGCCGTCCTCCATTTTGGAATTTGTCAAGCGGGCCGGCATTGCCAAGGCCTATTCGCTGGTGGATATCCGGCTGCTGGAATACTGCATTCGCGAGGAGCTGAACGATACGGCGCTGCGCCGCATTGCCGTTACCGAGCCGCTGAAGCTAACCATTACCAACTACCCCGCGGACAAAACGGAATATTTCCCCCTGCCCAACAATCCCCGCAGCGAGGCCGCCGGCACGCGCGACGTGCCGTTTACGCAGACGCTGTATATCGAAAAAAGCGATTTTGCCGAGGTGCCGCCGCCCAAATACCAGCGGCTGCGCCTGAACGGCGAGGTGCGGCTGATGGGTGCCTATATCGTGCGCTGCAACGAAATTGTAAAAGACGAGAACGGCGAGATCGTGGAACTGAGGTGTACCGCCGATCTTGCGACCGGCAATGGCATGCCCGCCGACGGCCGCAAGGTAAAGGGCACCATCCACTGGGTGAGCGCCGCCCACGCCATCGACGGCTGCTGCTGTCTGTACGACAACCTGTTTACCATCGAGGATGTCAACGCCGTGCCCGAGGATACCGATTATCTCGAGTATCTGAATCCGAACAGCCTAAAAAGGTTGGAAGGCTGCAAGCTGGAGCCCAGCTTGGCCGAGGTGCCGGAGGGTACCCGCATGCAGTTTGTGCGCATGGGCTATTTTATGAAGGACAGCAAAACCGGCTGCTATGGCCGCATTGTTACCTTAAAGGACAGCTTTGCCAAAACGCTGCTCCGCTGAAAAACGGCGGCATGCCCGGCAAGGCGTGTGAAAAGCGCCGCCTGCAAAGCAGATCTGCTTTGCAGGCGGCGCCTTGTATATGCTTTGATTTCTGCCGGAACCGCGAGGCCGAAGAAGCCGCAGGAGGGGTCCTCCGGCCTGCGCGGCGGCGGAGTTTGCCGTGCTGCTGCGGCGTCAGCGGCCGAGGTATGTGATGATATCTCCGGTAATCTGATCGACCGGGAGCTGTTTTTGCACTGCGCCGATCTCGAAGGCGACGGCAGGCATACCGTAGACGACGCAGCTCTCCTGATCCTGCCCGATGGTATACGCGCCGGCGCGGCGCATCTTTAAAAGGCCGTTCGCGCCGTCCTGCCCCATGCCTGTGAGCAAAACACCGATAGCGCGCGCCCCGGCAGCGGAAGCTACCGATTCAAACATCACGTCCACCGAGGGGCAGTGGCCGCTCACCTTTTCGCCCGGCCGCACCGTAACATAATAGCCCTGTGCATCGTGCATCACGCGCAGCTGATAATCGCCCGCGGCGACAATGATCTTGCCCTGTTCCACACGCATCATGTCGGTGGCCTCGATGGCGCTCATGTTGCAGATGCGGTTCAGCCGCTGGGCATACATATTTGTAAATACCGGCGGCATGTGCTGTACAATCACAATGCCGGGCGTGGAGGCGGGCAGATTCTTTACAACGGCGATGGTGGCCTCTGTGCCTCCGGTGGAGGCGCCGATGGCAATGAGCGTATCCTTTTTGGCCGCGCTTACCGCAGAGGCCATGGGCGAACGCAGCGCGGCCGCCGCAGTGGCGGCCGATGCCGCGGCAGACGCTGCCAAAGGTGCCAAAGGTGCCAAAGCCTGGCTGCGCGCCGGGGCCGGAGTGCGCGCGGTATTGCCGGCGGCCGCGGAGACGGCTTTTTTCAAATGTACCCGTGCCATGGAGGCTGCCTTGATCTTTTCGGCAAGATCCGCCGCGAAGGCGGCAAAATCCGAGGGGGACTTCAGCTCCGGCTTGCGCACAAAATCCACCGCGCCGGCACTGAGCGCGTCGAATACGCGCACGGGCGCCGAGCTGACAACGACAACCGGCACACTGTATACGGGCAAAAGCTTCCCCAAAAACTCAATGCCGTTCATTCTGGGCATTTCGACGTCCAGCGTTACCACATTGGGCCGCAGCTGCTGGATCTTCTGCATGGCGTCGGCGGCATCATAGGCCATGCCGACAATCTCGATCTCGGGGTCCTTTTTCAGCATCCGCTCCAGAGATGTGCGAAAGAAAAGCGAATCGTCCACGATCAGAACGCGAATTTTTGCCATGATCACACCTGCTTTTGATAGATTGCGGGATGCACGTATTTATATTGCGAATCCAGACCGTTCAGGCTTTCGGAATGACTGATGAAGAAGTAGCCGCCGGGCTTTGTCCAGTCGTAAAAGCGCCGAACAAGCTTTTTCTTCGTCTCGGTATCAAAGTAGATCATTACGTTGCGGCAGAAGATCAAATCGAACGGGCCGCCCTTGAAGTTGATATTGTCCATCAGATTGAACGGCTTGAATACTACCTCGCGGCGGATCTTATCGCACACCTGCAGAGAATCCGCGCCGGAGGGAACAAAGTACTTGGATTTCCACGCGGGGGGAATATCCTTCAGCTCGTCGTGCGTATAGATGCCGTTGCGTGCCTTGTTCAGCACTTTCATCGAAATATCGGTGGCGAGGATCGTGGTGTTCCATGTCCCCTTATGCGAACCAAAATATTCGTGGATCACCATTTGGGTGGTATACGCCTCCTGCCCGGCCGAACAGCCGGCGCTCCAGATGCGCACATCGTGATTCCGGATCGTCCGCTCCCATTGCGGAATGACCACCTTTGTCATAAAATCGAAATGCTCGTTTTCGCGCAGAAAATACGAAAGATTTGTCGTCAGGCGGTTGAGCAGATTGGTGATCTCGGTGCCCGAGGTATCGTTATCCAGAATATTCAGATATTCCTGAAAGGAGGAAATGCCGCGGCTGCGCAGATCGTGCGTAAGGCGGCCCTGGATCATCGTGCGCTTCTGCGTCAGATCAATGCCGTACCGCGTTTTAACAAAACTGCTCAGCTGCGCAAATTCCTGATCTGTCATTTGCAGCAGATTGTTCCGAACATGTGAATCATTGCTGCTGTTCATTGTTTACCACACTCTTTTTCTGTAAACTCAACACAGGGCAGGTGCAAAGGCGCCGCAGGCCGTCCACCGCAAAAAAACGGCAGGGCCCCGAGGACGCCGAAAGAAAATGCACGATACCCTGCTCAAACCCGACGGCAGAAACCGTCAGGTTCGAGGGGATAAACTCGATGCGCGCTGTGCAAAGGCCTGCCCGTATCGAACAGCGCCGCAAACAGCACAGCCGCTTTCCATATTATTATAGGCGGCGGGCGCGGCTTAAATTACATCTTCAGCTCGGAGGAGAAGAATTTCTCGCAATCGAGGCACAAAACCACCTTGTCTTCGAAGTGCATGATGGAACTAATGTAGTTTTCGCCGCTTGCGGGCATATCGGGAGGCGCCATTTTTTCTGTCTGCGCGCTGGAAAGTACTTCCGCTACGCTGTCCACGATGAGCCCCACCTGCATTTCGTCAATCTGCGTGATGATGATGCAGGTCTTTTCGTCAAAGGGGCGCGGCTCCTGATTCAGCTTCAGCCGGATATCAATCACCGGCACCACCTTGCCGCGCAGGTTCATAATGCCGAGAATGTAGTTGGGCAGAGACGGAACCACCGTAATCTGCTCCATGCTGACGATCTCGATGATATACTGCAGTTCGATCCCGTACAGGGATTCGCCGATATTGAATGACAGATAGCGCCCGACCAGATCATCGTTTACCTTGGTGCGCGGTGTATTGCTCGCCATACGATCCCTTCCTTTCGTCAGTTGTACTGCGCCAGCAGATTGCCGGCGTCGAGGATCAGGCTGATGACGCCGTCGCCGAGGATGCTGCATCCGGACAAACCGATCTGCTTCAGGGGATATTTATTAAAGAATGCCGGGAACGGCTTCACCACAACCTGCTGCTCGCCGATCAGCTCATCCACGAACAGGCACGCGGATTTGTGGCCGCTGTTGATCAGGATCAGGATGCCCTCTGTCAGATCGGTCACCTTTGTCTCCAGGCCGTACAGCTCATGCAGGCGGATCACAGGCAGGCACTCGCCGCGTGTGAGCAGCATTTCGGCGCCGTTGCTGTCGTGTACGAGCTGCGTGGTATCCGAAAGCTTGAGGTTCTGCTGAATGGAAGAGATGGGCAGCGTAAACAGCGTGTTGCCCACCACCAGCTCCATGCCGTCTACAATGGCCAGCGTCAGCGGGATCTTAATGGTAAAGGTGGTTCCCTTGCCGGGCGTGCTGTCGATGGAAATGGAGCCGCCCACCTTTTCGAGGTTCTTCTGCACCACGTCCATGCCGACGCCGCGCCCGGAGAACTCGGTGACCTCTTTGTTGGTGGAGAAGCCCGGCAGCATAATCATGCCGTATACCTCCCGGTCGGAGTACTCCTCCTCGGGCTTCATCAAAAGGCCGTTGCTGGCAGCCTTGCGCAGAATGGTTTCGCGGTTCAGGCCGCAGCCGTCATCCGAGATGGTGATGACGATCTCGCCGCCCACGTTCTGCGCGGAAAGCGTGATGGTGCCTGTTTCGGGCTTGCCGGCCGCGATGCGTTCCTCGGGCAGCTCGATGGCGTGATCCATGGAGTTGCGCACCATATGCATGAACGGATCGCCCAGTACCTCGTTGATGGTCTTGTCCACCTCGGTCTCGCCGCCGATGGTGGCGAGCTCTGCCTTTTTGCCGAGCTTTTTGCACATGTCGCGCACGATGCGGTTCATCTTCTGGAACACGCCCGTCAGCGGCACCATGCGCATGGACATTACAACATCCTGCAATTCGTCCGTCAGCTTGCGCAGCTCGCGCGCGGATTTGGTGTAGTTGTCCAGCTTCAGCCCGCGCAGATCGGGGTTGTTGACCACCATGGATTCCGTGGTGACGATCTCGCCCACCAGATCCATCAGATGATCCAGCTTGCTCTGGTTCACACTGATCAGGCTCTGCATCGGGCGCGCTGCCGCGGGAGCAGGCGAAGCGGCCTGCGCGGAGGAGCCTGCTTTGGCGGGCGGCGCGGCGGCAGGCGCGGGCGCCTGCGTCTGCGTGGAGGACGCCGCCTGCTCGGCAGGGGCGCGCGCTTCTTTCTTTTCGGACGCCAGCACTTCGTAGCTTGCCACATTGACGGAAGATTCAATGGTATGGCAAATATCCTCCACCGATGTGGCCGGACGGCATTTGACCAAAAAGCCGTTTGCGCGGATGCCGGCGCACAGGCTGGAATCCGTTTCGGGGTGCTGCGGGTCGGAATCCAGCTCATCGCACAGATCCTTCAGCTGCGTCATCAGCACGAAGGCGCGCACGTTCTCCAGCTCGCAGCCATCCTCGAAAAATACGCGGATGTGGTAAACGCCTTCCTCAGCGGGGCCCGCCTCGGGCGCGGACGCCGCCCCGGCGGCGTCCGGGGCCGCGGAAGCTGCCGCCTCAGGCTGCTCGCCGGATTTAAGCGCGGCGGCCAGAGCATGCAGCTCGGTGACGATCTCGGCGGGATCTTCGTTTGCCTCGCCGGTGTTCTGCAGCGATTCGATCTCCGATTTCAGGAAATCCGACGCCTGAAAGACAAGATCGAAAATCTGCTCGGCAACGCCGACCAGCGCCTCGGGGGTTTCGCGGATGATGGCGAATACGTCCTCGACGGCGTGCGCAAGCGTGGAGATGCCGTTCAGCCCCATCATGGCTGCAGAGCCCTTGATGGTGTGCATGATGCGAAAGATCTCGTTGATGTTTTCATGGCTGAGGTCCTTCGATTTTTCAGAATCCAAAAGGATCTGATCCAACTGGTTGAGCAGCGTTGTATCCTCGTAGACAAGCAGCTCCATTGGTTCCATGTTCGGGTCAAAATCCATTGGCATAATTATCCCCCCTGAACCTTATTTCACTTTTTTATTCGGCTGGAAATATAAAAAATCAACAAGGCGCGGTTAAGTTTTTGCGCGTTCAATCGAATATTATTAGAAGAAGGGAGAGGCAGTGGGCCGCAAGCCGTTCACGGGGTACGCGTTGCGCCCCTGTTTACGGGCGTCCCTTGCATGGGCGCTGCTGCCCAAATCAGGGATTTGGACAGCGCCGCAAAGGAGGGGCTGCGATGGCCGATATTTTAAAAATTACTACCCCTCTGGTGAACCGAACGCAGAGCATGGAGCCCAAGGGCGACATGGCGCTGAACTCCCAGTTCAATCTACAGGAGATCACGAAGGTCGTTAAGACCAACCCGCAGACGGAGATCCTAAAGCAGAACAACGGGCTTGTGGAACGCGAGGAGACAAGCGCGCTGCTGATGAACATGCTCAAGGATCCCACCGTTGCGGCGGCAACGCTGAAGAACATTTTCGCCATGCAGGAAATGATCAAGCTGCTGCCGGTGAACAACAAGCCTTTCACCGAGGAGATCGAGCAGCTGTTTGAACAGCTGATGGTTTCTCCCGAAGAGATCGGGACGGAGCTTGTGCGCCAGGAAAACGATACCTGTTCGTTCAAGGGCGAGCTGTTCGATTTTCTGCGCGGGGAGCTGGCCGAACGCCCCGAACAGAAGGATCTGCAGACGGCGGTGCTCGCCTTTTTAAAATCGCTGACGCTGACGGTATCCAAGCGCGAGATCTTGGGTTCGGTATCGAACAGTTTAGATTTTCTTTCGCGCTCCGTCGCGCCCAGCAAGGCGCTCTCTGCCGCGCTGGCGCAGCTTTCGGCCGAATACCGTGCCGAGGGGGCCGAGGAGCGGTTTTCGGCCCTGAAGAGAGAGACGCTGGAGTTGTTTGGCCAGCTGGAGGATAACCTGCTCTATTCGCCGAAGCTCGAAAAGGTCGTCTCCATGGCGCTGTACAATCTTTCGCGCTTCAACGATAATCCCCATTATCTGCGCGAGACTACAAGCTTTCTGCTCAGCCAGCTGTACGGCGACGCAAAGCGCGAAAACCTTCTGCAGCTTTTGCAAAAACATCTGGACAGCGTCCTTGCGGCACAGCAGCAGCGCGAGGAGGCGGCGCGCGAACCGAACGCCAAGCCCGATTCCGTAATGGATGTGCTGGCCAAAATTATGAACGCGCAGCTGAAAAGCGACGAGCCGCTGATCGTCAATTCCGAAAAGATGGAAAAGATCATCCACAGCCTGCTCTCGTCGCCGTGCAACTTTACACCGCTTTTGCACTACGTTGTTCCCGTGCAGTATCAGGATACGCAGGCTTTTGCCGAGATCTGGATCAACCCCCACGGCAGCGAGGACGACCGGGAACACCGCGGCGGCGCGGGCGAGGACGCCGTGCATATGCTGCTGGTATTTGATGTGGGCGGCATCGGCCACTTTGAGCTGGAGCTGTATGTGCAGCAGAACACGGTGGATTTTTCGCTGCTGTGCCCGCCGGCCTATGTGGGCGCGTACCGCGGCATGGAACGCGACCTGCGCCGGTGCATCCGGGAGACCGAGTATCAGTTCGGCGAGATCCGGTTCGACAAGTTAGAGCGGCCGCGCTCGCTGATGGATGTGTTCCGGTCGCTGCCGTATAAAAGGACGGGTGTCGATGTCAGAGTCTAAAAAGAACAAGGCCGTCGCCCTGCGCTACAGCATGGAGGAGGACGCGGCGCCCATTGTGATCGCCTCCGGCTATGGGCACATTGCGGATAAGATCATCGACATTGCGGAAAATCAGGGGATCCCTGTGTTCCGGGACGACAGCGCGGCCTCGATGCTGTGTATGCTGGAGGTAGGCAAGACCATTCCACCGGAGCTGTACCAGATTGTGGCGGCCATTTACGTGCAGCTGCTGAAAACATCGGATTCCATTAAAAACGGCCTCGCCGGCATCGGCGGCCGGGATGCGGGAGACCGCTGAGCGTTTGGGGCCCGTGCAGTCACGGTATATAAAATAAGTTACTCGAGAGGAGGGGATCCTGTGCGGCAGAAACACAAGCGGATGAAGTGCGTTTTGCAGAGTATGGACAACGCGCTGCTTGGCAGCGGCTTTGCGACGAAGATCGAGGAGGATTCCATCGAGATCGAGAACGAAAACGGCATGCCCGTGCTTCCCATGGGTACACAGGTGAAGGTAATCGTGTACGGGATGGAGAACGGCATGCATGTGTTTGCGGGACACGTGTACTACTCGGTAAAAGAGCGGCTGCGCGTAGATAATATCGTGCTATGCGCCGGCTCGGAGCAGCGAAAGGCCTACCGCGTTACCATCAACGGCCCGGGGATGCTGCTGGTGTATGCGCAGCGGCCGGGCGGGGAATACGGCGACAAGCTGTTTGAGGAGCCCGTCACCGTGCGCGATATCAGCTCGGGCGGCTGCCTGATCGAGGCGGAGAAAAACGTGCACATCCGGGGCCGGGCGCTCAAGCTGCGGCTGACGATGTACGAGACGGTTGAAGAGCTTGAGCTGGAGATCATGAGCGCCCGGGATAAATCGATCTCGGAGGTGCTGTACGGAATGTCGTTTCGGAATGTAAACCAGCGTGTGGAGCAGGCGCTCGATTTGTACCTGCTGCGCGTGCAGCAGGACCAGATCCGCAAAAGCCGACGGCTGGGGTATTGACGGGATGGGGAAGCCGCAGAAGATGGAAAATCAACAATTGATCTTCGCGCTGGATATCGGCACAAGAAGCGTCATCGGCGTTGTCTGTGCACAGAGGGACGATGGCTTTGAGGTGCTTTGCGTCGAGAGTGCCGAGCATACCGAGCGAGCGATGATAGACGGCCAGATCGAGGATATTGAAAAAACCGCCCGCGTGGTGCGCGAGGTGCGCGCGGCCGTGGAACAATCGCTCGGTACACAGCTGCACGATGTGCATGTGGCGGCCGCGGGGCGCATCCTGCACACACAGCGCGCCGAATACGAGATGGAGATGGGCGATCTTCCCGTCAACCGCAGGCAGCTGTTCACACTGGAATCGCGCGCGGTGCAGAAGGCCTACGAGGAGCTGATGCATCGGCAGAGCGACGGGCTGGCCTTTTGCTGCGCCGGGTATTCCGTAACCCAGTATACACTGGACGGCTACAGCTTTTCCACGCTGATGGGGCATCGGGGTAAAAAGGCAAAGGTAGAGATTATTGCCACCTTTTTGCCCGACGAGGTGATCGAAAGCCTGTATACTACCATGGAGAGCACGGGCCTTACGGTGGCGAGCGTCACGCTCGAACCGATCGCCGCGATGAACGCCGTGATCCCGCAGGAGCTGCGGCTTTTGAATATCGCGCTGGTGGATATCGGCGCGGGCACCTCGGATATCGCCATCTCCAACAAGGGCAGCGTGGTGGCCTATACCATGTCTACCGTGGCCGGAGACGAGATTACCGAGCAGGTGATGCGGGAGTTCCTGGTGGATTTCGGCACGGCAGAGCGGCTCAAGCGCGAGGCCGGCCGCGAGGAAGCCGAGCAGCTGGAATATACCGATATCCTCGGAAACAGCCTCTCGGTGGAGCGCGCGGTCTTTTTGGAAAAGCTGCGTCCCGCCGTGAGCGCGCTGGCCGATTCCATCGTGCAGAAAATTTTAGAGGCCAACGGCGGCCCGCCCATCGCAACCTTTCTTGTGGGCGGCGGCAGCCGCACGCCGGGGCTGCGGCCCCTTGTGGCCGAAAAGCTCGGTGTGGAAGAAAACAAGGTGGCCGGCGGCGGCGTAAACTATATCAAGCGCTCGGTGCGCGCCGACGAAAAATATCTCAGCGTGGAATACGCCACGCCCGTTGGCATTGCCATTACGGCCATCCGCAACAGCGGGCAGGAGGAGGCCACGGTGCTGCTGAACGAAAAGCGCGTGCGCCTTTTGAACAGCAGCACGCTGCGCGTGCTGGATGTGCTTTTGCGCGGCGGGTACGAATATCGCCGCATCATGGGGCATTCGGGAGAGAGCCTTTCGTTTACGCTCAACGGCGAGGAGCGCAAGCTGCGCGGGGGTATTCCAACGCTTGCCCGCATCGAGGTAAACGGCGCGCCCGCCGGGATTACTTCTCCGGTACAGGAGGGCGATAAGATCGTTTTTGTGCCCGCGCAGAACGGCGAAAACGCCCGCGCCACCGTGCGCGATGTGGCCGGAGATGCGGCCTGCATCCATATGGAGCTGTTCGGAACGCCTTACGAAGCGGGCATGGTGGTGCGCATCAACGATTTTGCGGCCAGGCTGGATGACGAGATCCGGCAAAACGACTGCGTGGAGCTGCGGCAGGTACGCACCATCGGCGAGCTGATCGCGGCGGAGAATCTGGCCGTTCAAACGGAGGATCTGCTGCTGGACGGCGAGCCGTGCGGGCCGGACGACGCCCTGCACGAGGGAGCGCGCGTTACGCTGGCTGCGGCGCCCGCACCGCCGCCGCAGACGGCGGAAAAAGCGGACGGAGAGCCGCCGCCCGCGCCGCCGCCCGAGATCCAGGGGAAAACGGTTGTCATCCGGCTGAACGGCCGGCGCGTTGCACTGCCGCCCCGGCCGGACGGGCAGAGCTATCAGCTTTTTGATTTGCTGAATTTCGTCACCGATATCGATCTCGGCAAGCCCGAGGGCAAGGCCGTCCTGAAGCGCAACCGGGAAGAGGTTTCGTTTTTGGAATCCATTGCGGACGGCGACGAGGTTCAGATCTACTGGGAAAAATGAGAAGCACAGGCGGATCTTTTCGCCGGTCTTATCATTTTATCAAAGCAGGAAGCGGCAGCCGCGGGCCCGCGATGCCGTTTGGCCGGGGATTTCCGTCCAAACGGGCCGGCCCGTTCGGAAATATGGCTTCCGGCAGGAGCGCCACAAAAAAGGAGGGAAACAATGGATACCTACATTGTCCGGCAGCCCATTGTAGATAAATCGCGCAATGTTGTCGCATATGAGATCCTCTACAAGGAGGATGTCAATTCATTGTATATGCGGGACGACGAGAGCGTCAATGTGGCTTCGGCCATCGAGCAGTTCCTGACAAACATGGACGGGGAAAAGTTTCTCGGCGGCAATACGGCTTTTTTCACCTTTACGCCGAATCTGCTGATGAAAAACATCCCCAAAATGTTCCCGTCAAACAAAATGGTGATCCAAATTGATGATACCACGATCATCCACCCTGTTGCGCAGAAGATCATCTACCGCTTTAAAAAGCAGGGATACCGTGTGGCGGTGAAGGGCTTTGCCTTTTCTCCGCGTTACTTTGGCATTTTGGATGTCGTGGATATCATCAAGGTGGATCTTTCCGACGACACGGGCTCGCTGGAAAACATCACGCGCGTCGCGCACAGCTTTAACAAGGAGATCGCGGCGTACAACATCAACAGTGCCGAGGCGCTCGAGCGCGCGCAGGCGCTGGAATGCGATTACTATCAGGGCTCGTATGTGGCCGAGCAGAAAAAGCTGAAGGTGCACCGCACCGACCACATGCAGAGCAACTTCTTCCAGCTGATGATCGCCGTGACGAAGGACGAACCCGACACCGAAGAAATCGCCTCCATCATCTCGCGCGATGTCACGCTTGCGTTTTCGCTCATCAAGCTGGTGAACTCGGCGTATTTTGCGCGGCGCAACCGCGTAAAATCCGTACAGCAGGCACTGGTGATCCTTGGCATCGGCCAGCTCAAGCAGTGGATCTATCTGCTGAGCTTCAAGCAGGACGGCGGCGGCGTACAGGACGAGCTCATCAAGATCTCGTTCCAGCGCGGCAAATTCTGCGAAAATCTGCTGCCATACGTGCACGGTGTGCCGCTCTCGCAGAACGAGGCGTATATGATGGGGATGTTCTCCACGCTGGGAACCTTGATGGAAGTGCCCATCGAGCGCGCTCTGGCAGAGCTGCCGATCGCGGAAGAGATCAAAACCGCGCTTACCACGGGAGAGGGCCCGGCGGGCGATCTGTTCAACGTAGTGCTGTGCTACGAGAACGCGGACTGGGCGGGCATGAGCGTGAGCGCTCAGAATCTTGGGCTGCCGACGGATGTGATCTCCCGCACGTATTTTGAGTGTATCGAATATGTAAACGAGATCTGGCAGCAGCTTCAAACCCCGAGCGAAGCGCAATAATCTGTCCCGTGCCCATCGCGGCCGGGGCGGGTTTTTCCGTCGGACGTTTTTCACCGTCTGCGCGCAGAGGGCGCATAAAGCGCCGGCGGATATACATTTTTATTCAGGATCCCAATTCAAATCGGAAAGGAACGAGAAAGAATGAAAAACATGAAGGTCAAGGCGCGTATGCTGTTTACGATCGGCATCATCCTGCTGCTGTCGATGCTTACGATCGTCGTGGCGGAGGTGTCCGCCGTGAGCGCGCAGGACAACTACTACGAGGTGATCTCCGTTGATATGAACGCCTCCATCCAGCTTTTGACGGTGCGCGCGAATACCAACAATGTGGGGCGTCTTTTGCGCGACATGGTGCTGAGCGGCTATGATTCCGATCTGGAGCAGCGCGCGCTGAACAACATTGCTACGGTGGAAACCGCTCTGGCCGCGTTCGAGAAGGCGTATCCGCTGAACGACGGCGCGGACGCTGCCTACGAGCAGAAGGTGAACGACTGGCGCGCCGAGGCGCGCGAGATCCTGGAGCAGGTAAAGGCCGGCAACATGGAGGAGGCCACCCGCCTGCTGAAGGAAAAATGCACCCCGGCGCTTGCCGAGATGAATGATGCGGCCGAGGCGCTCTCGGAGACCATCAACAACATCGTGAGCACGAATGTGACGGGCGCACGCAGCCAGTCCACGGTTGTTCTGATCGTCTGCGTGGGCCTGACGGTGCTGGCTCTGGTTATTGCGATCCTGCTTGCGTTCCGGCTGGTGCGCGATATCACCAGCCCGCTGCTTGAGGCCAAGCAGGCGATGGTTGCAATGAGCAGGGGCGATTTGAACTACAAAACCAGCTATCAGTCTGCGAACGAGTTTGGCGCGATGGTGGATGCGGTGCGCACCAGCCAGACCGTGCTGAAGGACGCCGTTTCCGATATTTCTCGCATTATGGCCGAGATGGCGAACGGCAACTACGATGTACAGATGACCGCCGCGTTCCCCGGCGACCTTGCTCCGATTGAGCAGAGCGTAGACCAGCTGATCCTGCGCATGGAGGATACGCTGCGCAAGGTGACGGAGGCCTCCGAGCAGGTGGCGGCCGGCGCCGAGCAGGTTTCTATTGGCGCGCAGTCTCTGGCACAGAGCTCCACCGAGCAGGCCAGCAGCGCCGAAGAGCTTACCACTGCCGTATCCGAGATCTCTGAGAGTGCCCGCTCCAATGCGGAACAGGCCGAGCGCTCCAGCAAGGACACCAATGCTGCCGGCGAAGAGCTGAATGTCTGCTCCGACGCCATGAAGGACATGGTTGCGGCGATGAACGATATCTCCAAGTCCTCCGAGGAAATTTCGAAGATCATTGCCACGATCGAAAACATCGCGTTCCAGACGAATATCCTTGCGTTGAACGCGGCCGTCGAGGCGGCGCGCGCGGGCAGCGCAGGCAAGGGCTTTGCCGTTGTGGCCGATGAAGTGCGCAACCTTGCCACCAAGTCGGATGAGGCCGCAAAGGCGACAAAGGATCTGATCGACAACTCCATCACCACCGTCAATCGCGGCAACGCCATTGTGGAGCGCGTTTCCTACGCTCTGGAGAAATCGCTTGAGCTGGCCGGCAAGGCCGTGAACGGCATGAATGTGATTGCGGACGCCGTGGAGAAGGAATCCGAGGCGATCGCCCAGATCACCGAGCAGGTGGATCAGATCTCCGCCGCCGTTCAGACGAACTCCGCCACCAGCCAGCAGTCCGCGGCGGCCAGCGAGGAGCTGTCCTCTCAGGCTGCGCTGATGCGCCAGGTGATGGCCGGCTTCCGTGTACGCCAGAGTGGCGCTGCCCCGGCTGTGTCGGCAGTTTCCGCTGTAGAGCCGCAGATGGATTACAGCTATTCCTCCGGCTCTGATAAATACTAATCCCCAATTTACCTAAAAAAAGGAGGGTTCGCCAGTGGCATGGGTTTTTTCCAAAAAGGTAAAGGACGTAGTGGATGAAGAAGCAGCCTATACCTATGAGGACGAGCGCGGCGCAAGCGAGCCGCAAAGTTCTGTCTCAATACAGCAAAAAGAGGAGGCGCCTGCTCCGATGAGCGCACCGATACGAAGGGAAGTGGAGAATTCCGTGATCAGCAAAACCTGCGTTGTCCGCGGCAATATCAATATCGCGGAGGAGGATCTTGTTATTTTGGGCTGCGTGGAGGGCGATATCGTCGGGCAAGGCGATATCACGCTTTCCGGCACAGTGGAGGGCAATGTATCCTGCCGCAATTTTACCCTTGTCTGCGGAGAGCTGCGCGGAAATCTAAGCTGCGTGGGCAATGCCGCCATCTATGCGGAGGGACATCTGCTGGGCGACATCAAGCGCGCCGAAAACGTAGAGCTGAGCGGTATTTTGGAGGGCAACCTGTATGTACAGGGCCTTACCAGCCTGATGAGTTCTGCGAATTTGAACGGCAATCTGACGACCGCGCGCCTGAAGATCGAGGACGGCGCGCTGCTGAGCGGCAAGGTGATCGCCGCGGAGCCCGAGCCCGAGCCTGAGCCTGAGCCCGAGCCCGTGTACGAGGCGCCTGTCCAGGAGGCTGTGGAGCCGAAGGAAGAGCCAGCTGCAAAGCCGGCCACAGAGCCGGAGCCTGCGGTTTCGGCACTGAACAAGGCCTCGGCCTCTCTGCTGGCTGTAAACGCGTCTGCGTCTGTGCAATAAGCGCACCGCCGGCCTGCCCTCCCGAAGGGCAGAGTTGCCAAAACCGAAAGATGCCGCCCTTTCCGGTTGGGAGAGGGCGGCTTTTTTATTGCCAAATGGGGAAGAATATGGTACAATAACCGAGAGCGGCTGCTGCGGCGCCGGCCAAGGGGCGTTTGTGCTGCCGCCGGGGGCGGCCGGCAGGGCTTGCCGGAAACGCCGTTGAGACAGTATCCTGAGAAGATCCGAATTGGGGCGGTTCATAGAAAACGGGCTGCGGCGGCGCAGCAAAAAAGGAGGGTGCGCAATGGCGCATACAGTGCTTGTAACGGGCGCAGACGGCTTTATCGGCAGCCATCTCACCGAGGAACTGGTGAAAAAGGGCGAACGGGTAAAGGCTTTTTGCTGCTATAACTCGTTTAATTCCTGCGGGTGGATCGATTCGCTCGCACCCGAGATCCGCAGCGAGATCGAGGTGTTTTTGGGGGATATCCGCGACCCGAACGGCGTGCGCACGGCGATGCAGGGACAGGAACGCGTGTTTCATCTGGCGGCGCTCATTGCCATTCCGTTCAGCTATCATTCGCCGGACAGCTATGTCGATACCAACATCAAGGGCACGCTGAATGTGCTGCAGGCCGCGCGCGAGCTGGGAACACGGCGGCTGATGATCACCTCCACGAGCGAGGTGTACGGCACCGCGCAGTATGTGCCCATCGATGAAAAGCATCCCTATCAGGGGCAGAGCCCGTATTCGGCTACAAAGATCGGCGCAGACCGTTTGGCCGAAAGCTTCTGGCGCAGCTTTGACCTTCCGGTTTCCATCGTGCGGCCGTTCAATACCTACGGCCCGCGGCAGTCTGCCCGCGCCGTGATCCCCACCATCATTACGCAGCTTTTGGCCGGACGCACCGAGATCTGTCTGGGAAGCCTTACCCCCACGCGGGATTTTAATTACGTGAAGGACACCGCGGCGGGCTTTATGGCCATTGCGGACTGTGACGCTGCCATCGGGCAGGAGCTGAACATCGCCACGGGGCGCGAAATATCAATTGGGGAACTGGCCGGGGAGCTGATCCGTCAGATCAATCCCGCCGCGAAGGCGGTGTGCGAGGCCGAGCGCCTGCGCCCGGGCAAAAGCGAGGTGGAGCGCCTTTTGGGCGACGCCACCCGCCTGCGCACGCTGACAGGCTGGAAGCCCGCCTATACCTTTGAGCAGGGCATTGCCGAAACCATCGAATGGCTGCGCGGCAATCTGAGCCGGTATAAAATGGACGAGTACAATCTGTGACGGCGGCGCCGGAAATGAAAAAACAAACGTATTGAAATGCGCTGCAATTGGGATAAGTATGAAAAACTGGATACAAAAATGGATGCGGCTTTGGGAAAAACCATGGGTGCGCTGGCTGTGCGGTTATCCCGTGGCGCTTTTTTGCGGCGCCGCGCTGGTTTATGATTGGCGTGTGATCTATGCGCTGGGCGAGGGGATGCCGGGTTCCGCCGCCGTGCTGACGGCGGCGGTGTGCGGCATGGCTTCGCTGCTCTATCTGGCGGCGTTTTTGTCTGCCCATTTTCTGCGCGAAAACCCGGCGCTGAAAACGGCGGCGTTTATCGTATTGGCGGGGCTGTTTTTTGTATTTGCAAACCCGCCGCTGCAGGCGCCGGATGAGGGCGAGCACTTTTTGCGCGCGTATTCCATCGGCGGCGGGAACTTTTTATTCGATCAGCAGGAGGACTATCCCGACGATGTCGATTTGCTGATGCATTATTTTAACGGCCCCGTTGCCCATACGCAGGAGGGGGGGCTTGCGGGCGGATACCGGCGGTATGCGCAGGGCCTGGCCGAGGGAGCGACGGCTCCCAACGCCGGAACGCTGGTGCAGCAGCTGATCCCCTACGTGCCGCAGGCAGCGGGCGTCGCCTTGGGGCGGCTGGCAGGCGCGGACGCGATGACGTGCATGTATTTGGCGCGTATCGCCAATCTGATTGCTTACGCGGCAATGTGCGGTGCGGCGCTTTGCTTTGCAAAGCGCTTTACGGCGATTTTCACGGCGGTGATGCTGTGCCCGATCGCGCTGTTTATCGTCGGCTCGTGCAGCTCGGACGGCATGTTTTTAGGGCTGAGCTGGATCTTTATCGGCGTCTGTCTCTCCGACGCCGTTACGCCGAAGCGCCTTGCCGTACTTGCGCTGTGCTTTGGCATTACGTTTTATGCAAAATTTACAACGCTTGCGCTGCTGCCGCTGATAACGCTGCTGCCATTTGATGCAGCAGACAGCGGCATTTTGCCGCACGGCAAAAAGCAGCCGTCCCCGGCGGCCCGGTGCGGGTGCGCCCTGTGCGTGGTGCTGGCAGGCGGCCTGCTCACAGCCCGGCTGCTGAACGGATATACGGCGCTGGCCAGCAATTACGGCTCGTTTGAATATTTTGATCCCAACATCGATCCTGCTGCGCAGGTGCGGTTTATCTTTTCCAATTTGCCGCGCTATGCGGCGGTGTTCTGCTATACGCTGTACCGGGACGGTCTGTGCCTGTTTTCTATGGGCAATTTCGGGCAGCTGGATGTAAAAATTGAGCTTGTCAATACGGTTTCGCCGCTTGTTTTGCTGTTTGCCGCCGGCTGCAGCGCGCTGGAGGGCGCGCGCGCCCCGCGCAAAACGGGATGGGTGATGGGCGCCTCGGCTGCTTTGCTGTATGCCTTTACCTATACGGGAATGTATATGACCTGTACTCCCGTTACGCTGCCGGAGATCAACGGCGTGCAGGCGCGTTACCTGCTGCCCGCATTTTTTGCGCTGCTGGCGCCGATCGCTATGCTGATGGGCCGCACGATGGGTTTGCAGGAGCCGCGCCGCGGCAAGCCGCAGAAGACACAGCCCGCGCCGCAGGTGTTGTATCCCTCGTTTTTATGGGCGGCGGTCAGCGCGGTGCTGCTGTTCCAGCGGTATTATATCGAGGCATAAAACAAAAGGGCCGGGCGGCGCGCGGATATGCACCAAAAAGGCGATGCGGTGCAAAACCGAAGCGCCTGAAACGCCTGCATGGCAAAGTCCGGGCGGCGCAAGGGGCGCGAGGCCCTTTGCGCGTACAAAAAACAGAGTCTGCATCTGAGGGGCGGTTCCATAAGAAAACTTCCTTTTCGGAGTTGCGTACCCATTGAGAAGCAGCTTATAAATATACATTGCAAATGGCAGATAAAGATTTTATAATCAAATAAATCGGAGTTTATCAGAGAGAAGACTATGGGTAAAAGGATAGAAATCATCAATGGGTTTTACGACGGATATGCCGAAGATACAAGATTATCCCGAAGCAGACACGGACAGCTTGAATATTTAACGACCATGAAATATATTCATCAGATTATTTCGCGAAAAGCCAGCATTATAGAAGTCGGTGCTGGTACTGGAAGATACTCTGTAACACTGGCAAAAGAAGGCCACGAAGTGACGGCAATCGAACTTGCGAAGAGCAATCTTGAGCTTCTGAGACAAAACAGTAAAGGATTGGAAAATATCACAGTTCATCAGGGAGATGCTCTTGATTTAAGCCGTTTTCAGGACAACACCTTCGATTTAACGCTGGTGTTGGGACCTTTGTACCATCTATATGACGAGGGAGATCAGCATAAGGCCCTGGATGAAGCAATCCGTGTCACAAAGGATGGCGGCGCCATTATGGTGGCGTTTTTATCTGTTCATGCTATATTGTTTGATAATTATCTCCAGAATAATTTGTGCGCAGGAATAGAAGAAAATTTTACGGAAGATTATCAGGTAAAGCACTTTGCAGAACAGCTTTTTACAGGATTCAATGTTGACGAGTTTGAAGCTTTGCTGGGAAATAAGCCAGTTGAATGGATTACGACGGTTGCTACAGACAGCGTTCTTGAATTGGCTGAAGGCAGAGGAGACTTTGCAATGTCAGATGAGGATTTCAGAGTTTTTGCAAGATATCATCTACATAACTGTGAGAAACGAGAACTGTTGGGTTGCTCCAGTCACCTTCTTTACGTGTGTAGAAAATGTTCAAAGGCTACGTTGTTATAGGCAGAGAAATTCAAGTTTATAGAACCGTTAAGTTGTTGAAGATTCTGTAATCTGTGTGGAAATATACTTATATTTTAAAATTGATACATCGGGAACACTTTTCCGGAAAGGGAGTAAGAAGACAAAGCCGCGGAATTCTACTGTGCAGCGGCATCTACAGCGTCACCAAAGCTCAAAGGATTCCGGCGCTTTGTTTCCTTGCAGCCGTGGCTGTACAGCGAACCCGCGCTGCAAAGCAGGTCTTTCAGACGCTTTGTTTTCTGATCTCACCGCCCTTTGCGGGCAGGGCTGTTGCAAAAAAAGGAAGTGCATGATTTGGCTGCTTTTATAGAAATTTTGATCACCCTTGCCGCGCTGCTGGCGCTGTGCCTGTTTGTCCATGTGAAAACGGGCCTTGCAAGCGGTGCGGCGCCGCTGGCTGCTCTGTGCGGCACGATGATCTGGTACAGCGTGCTGGGCAGCGTGCACCTGCTGCTTTTGGCGGGCTTTTTGTGGTTTGCGGCGGCGCTTGCCGCTGCCGTATGGCTGTGGCGGCACCGGAAAATGCTGCGCTGGAGAGAGATCCTTTCGCCGGCGTTTGTGTTTTTTGTGCTGGCGTCGCTGGCCGTGCTTGTGCTGTTTGCCGCGCGCAGGCCGGTGTTCAACGAATGGGACGAATTCAGCTTTTGGGGGATCGCGGCCAAGGTTGTAAAAACGGAAAATCAGCTTTACACCTTCCATCCGGGCGAAATGCGTGCCACCACGTTCGTGCCGGGCCTGATCATGCTGGATTATGCGTTTCAGTTCTTGGGCGGAGCGTTTGCGCCGTGGAAGGTGTACGCCGCCTACGATATTTTGTACTTTGCCATATTTGCGGCGGCGTTTTCCATGCTGCGGCGCCGGCAGTGGTATCTTGCGGTACCCGCCGCCGCCGTGCTGACGCTGACGCCGTTTTTAATGACGGTGTATCAGCGGGACATCTATGTGTGCAATGTCTATTTGAATGCGTACGCCGATATTCCGATGGGGCTGCTGTTCGGCGCGGGGCTGGTGCTGTACTTTGCGCCGCGCAAAAAAACGCCGGCGGTGGTATGCAGCGCGCTGCTGGCCATTACGGCAACCTGCATTGCGAAGGACATGGGCTTTGCGCTGTGCCTGATTGCGGCGGCCATCGTCTGCTTTGATCTGCTGTTTTTGGAAAAAGAAGATGTGCCGTTTTTCTGCCTGAAGGGGCTTTGGGGCAAACTGTGCTGGTGCGCTTCGCTTGTAACGGCGCCTGTGGCGGCGTTTTTGGGCTGGGCGGCGCATATGGCCGTGGTACTGGATATGAACCGGTTCGACGTTGGCGGCGCGGAAAATATGGGTATGGTGCAGATGGTGGCAACCGGCCTGTGCGAGCTTGTCGGCATCGGCCGCACGGAGAAGTTTACACAGATCATGCAGTCGATGTGGCAGGCGCTGTACAGTACAAGGGTGACAATGTTCAGCCTCGGCGGGCCGCAGACGCGCCTGGGCCGGCTTTTGAACGGCTCGGGCATGATTGTGATCCTTGTGATCCTGAGCATTTTGCTGGCGGCATTTTTGCTGGGCGACAGGCGTATGAAGCTGCGTGTCGCGTGGGCGTCCTTGTGGAGCACGCTGGGATTTGCGGCGTTTTATATCTTCACCGGGTTCACGTATGTCTATGTGTTTAAGGACGGCTTCGGCTATCAGCTGGGCGATTACAACCGCTATATCTATCCGTATTATATCGGATGGTTTATACTGGCTGTTTCGATGCTGTGCGCATCCCTGAAAAACACGGCGCCCGGCGGGTGGGGCGCGCTGTTTTTGCTGGTGCTGTGCGGCGGATGCATCTGGCGCGCAAACGCTTTTTTGCAGCCGCAGCTCACGGTATTGGATTATCCCGAGTCGGTCTATCTGGAACGGCGCGAGCAGGAGGCAGCCGCGGCCGCCGCAAAGAAGCATCTGACAGAGGACGACCGCATTTTTCTCGTATCGCTGGCTCCCTTCGGGCTGGAATGGTTCCAGTATTATTACGAGTTTTATCCGGATGTTTTTGTGGATTACAGCTTTGGCTGCGGGCCGGATTTTACGCCGGAAACCGTTCGCATGCCGGAAGCGCTGCCCAAATTTTTTACCGAGGAACAGGTGGCGTACTTCTCTACGCAGCCCTTTACGGGCGAGGTGTGGTGCGAGTATCTGCGGGCCAGCGGATGCACGGCTGTTTTTATGGATGAATGGACGGGCAGCTTTGTGAACGATTACGGCTATCTGTTCAGCGACGGGCTGAAGAGCGGCGCGCAGCTGTACCGCATTGTGGATACGGGAACGCAGATGCGCTTTGTGCCCGCCGGAGAGGAGGCGGTGTCATGAAACGGATGTGGAAGCTTTTGGGTACGGTGCGGGAAAACAGCAAACGCCTGATCGTCTTGTGCTATGCGGTGTTTGCGGCAGGCACGCTCGTGCTGATTTTGCTTGGCATAGCCGAAGACGGCGTGCGCCGCCTGACCGGCGACGTGCGGACGATCGAGATTCCCGGCGAGAGTACGGATGCGTTTTCGCTGCACGATCTGGAACAGGAGGGCAGGCAGTATACTGCGCTGAGCACCGACCCGCGCATGGAGCTGGAGTATTCGCGGATATCGCCCGGCAGCTCGTTTTTATATGTCCGCCGCGTAACGCTGTATCTGGAAGAGAAAAATATGAACCCGGGCGAGGTGTGCGTGTTTTATAAAACGCTGCCGGATATGGAGGAATACGACGCCATGTACCGCGTTTGGGCGCATCAGGATGCGGAAAACGTCTACAGCTTTACGCTGCCGGGCTGCAAGATGTACGGCATCCGGATCGATCCGGGCATTTTTGCGGGGCTGCGCTTTCGTCTGGAGCGCGTGGTGCTGAACGAGCCGCGCAGCCTGCCGGATCGTTTGATGCCCACAAGACCCTATTTGCTGGCGTTGGCTGTGGTGCCGCTGCTGGCGGCATGCGTGCTGCACTGGATATTCTGTGCGCAGAAGCGGCCGGCAAAAGGGCGCCGCGGAAAAACAGCCGGGCAGATGAATAGAAGATCCACCGAGAAGAAGGAAAAGGGGAGAGCAACATGAGCGAGCACTTTATCCCGCTTTCCGTACCGAATTTTTCGGGCAACGAAAAGCGGTATGTCAACGACGCCGTTATCAGCGAGTGGGTATCCACGGGCGGCAGCATGGTATCGGAGTTTGAAGAAAAATTTGCGGAATATACGCATATGCCGCGCGCCGTGGCCTGCAACAGCGGCACCTCGGGGCTGCACCTCGCGCTGATGGCGGCGGGTGTGGGCTCGGGGGACGAGGTGCTGGCGCCCACGCTCACATTCATCGCGGCGGTAAACCCCATCCGCTATGTGGGTGCACAGCCGGTGTTCATCGGCTGCGGCCAAAGCCTGTGCCTGTGCCCGGACCTTGCGCGCGAATGGCTCTGCGCGCATACGGAACAGCGCGGCGGCAAATGCTTTAATACGCGCACCGGCGCGCAGGTGAAGGCACTGATGGCGGTGCATGTGTTCGGCAATATGGCCGCGATGCCGGAGCTGGTGCAGCTGTGCAAAGAATACGGCCTCACGCTCATCGAGGACGCGACCGAGGCGCTGGGCACCTGCTACACCGAGGGCCCCTACCAGGGCCGCATGGCCGGAACCATCGGCGATATCGGCGCGTACAGCTTTAACGGCAACAAGATTATTACTACGGGCGCGGGCGGCATGGTGGTATCGAATCACGCCGATTGGGCCGCGCACGCAAAGCACCTTTCCACCCAGGCCAAAGCCGACGAGCTGCAGTTTTACCACGACGAGATCGGCTACAACTACCGCATGACAAATCTGCAGGCGGCGCTGGGCCTTGCGCAGCTGGAGCAGTTGGAGGGCTTTATCGCGCACAAGAACCGGATGTATGAATTTTACCGCAAACGGCTGGACGGCAAAAACGGATTTCGCATTTTGCCGTTCCGCGCGGGTGTACGCTCGAACCGGTGGTTCTACAGCCTGTATTTAGAGGACGCGCGCCACGAACGCGACGCCGTGATTGCGGCGCTGCGGGAACAAAGGATCCAGACGCGCCCGGTATGGGCGCTGATCCACGAGCAGGCGGATTACGGCGCTTGCGAGCGCTACGGCACAGAGCTGGCCGAGGATTTCCGCGCGAAGATCGTGAACCTGCCCTGCTCTACAAACCTGACCGAGGCGGACGCCCAGCGCGTGGCGGACGCGCTGCTGGCACTGTAAAGGCGGCCGGCTTTTCGGCAAGCCGGGCCGGAGCGGCAGGGCATGCGGGAATCCGATGGGCCGATGGCAAAGGGCCGGGCCGGGAAAGAGCGGCCGACCGGACTGCGAAGGACTGGCCGGCAAGCCGGGCCGGAGCGGCAGGGCATGCGGGAATCCGACGGGCCGATGGCAAAGGGCCGGCCCGGGAAAGAGCGGCCCGGGGAAACAGAGCGGCGAAAAAAAGAAAACAGGGCGTTTGCAAACCTCTGCCTGCCGGGTAGAAACTGCGGCCCGGTTTTCAAAAGAGGATCGCCCGGAAAGAGAGGCGCGGGAATGAAAAAGGATGCGGCAATGCGCGTGGAGGATCTTCTGATCGACGGCGGCACTTCGGTGCTGGACGCCATGCAGCGCCTGGGAGAGACAGGAGCCGGAATTTTATTTCTCTGCGAGAACAGCGTGCTGCGCGGCTGTGTGACAGACGGCGATATTCGCCGCTATATTTTAAAGGGCCTGCCGCTGGAGGGGCCGGTTTACGATGCGGCAAACCGCTCGCCCTGCGCGCTGCCCATCGAATCGCGCGCGCAGGCACGGGCCGCGCTGCTGGAAAAGGGCGTGAGCGCGCTGCCGCTGCTGGATAAAAAGGGACGTGTGCAGGACGTTGTATTTGCGGACGATTTTCTGGATGTGGTGCCGTATAAAAAGCTGGATGTGCCCGTTGTGATGATGGCGGGCGGGCTTGGCACACGGCTGTATCCCTACACAAAGATTTTGCCAAAGCCGCTCATCCCCATCGGCGAGCTGCCCATCGCGGAGCACATCATCAACCGCTTTACAGACGTGGGCTGCGATTCCTTTACCATGATCGTCAACTACAAAAAAAGCATGATCAAAAGCTATTTTAACGATCTGCAAAAGGATTACACCGTTACTTACGCCGACGAGGACGCGCCGCTGGGCACCGGCGGCGGCTTGAGCCTTTTAAAGGGCCGCATTACCCGCACATTCTTTCTGACGAACTGCGATATTTTGATCGATGCGGATCTTGCCGATCTGTACCAGGCGCATCGGGAGCAGGGCAACACCATCACAATGGTGTGCGCTGTAAAGCACTTTACCATTCCCTATGGCGTGGTGGAGCTGGGCAACGGCGGGGAGCTGAGCGCCATATCCGAAAAGCCGGAGATGAATTTTCTCACCAACACGGGGCTGTATGTGGCGGAGCCCTCGGTGATCGAGGGCCTGCGGCCGAATGAGCCCATCCCGTTTACGGATGTGATCGAAAATGTGCGCGCCTCAGGCGGGCGCGTGGGGGTATATCCCGTCAGCGAGCACAGCTGGATGGATATGGGCCAGCTGGAAGAGCTGGACAATATGCGCCGCCGGCTGGAGATGCCGTAAAGGGGAAGGGGCGTGCCGTGTGAAGGGATGCCGTACAGTTTTTTGCGGGATCCTTTCTGCCGGCGGTTTTGCGATTGAAAAAACAAAAAAGGCAGGGGAGCACAATGGCAGTATGGATCATTGCCGAGGCGGGCGTGAATCACAACGGCAGCCTTACCATGGCAAAGGAACTGGCGCGCACGGCGCAGGCGGCGGGCGCGGACGTGGTGAAATATCAAACGGCCGTGCCGGAGCTGGTGATCAGCCGCTTTGCCGAAAAGGCCGAATACCAGAAGGCGCAGACGGACGCCGGCGAAAGCCAGCTGGAGATGATCCGGCGGCTGCACTTCGGGTTTGACGCGCACCGGGAGCTGCAGGAATATTGCGGGCAGCTTGGCATTGCGTATCTTTCCACGCCGTTCGATCTTGCCAGCGTTGATTTTCTCGCATCGCTCGATCTTCCGGTGTACAAGATCCCCTCGGGAGAGATCACAAATCTGCCTTATTTGGAACGCATTGCGGCGCTGAAAAAGCCGGTGATCCTCTCTACGGGCATGAGCACGCTGCCCGAGATTGAGGATGCGCTTTCGGTGCTGGAAAACGGCGGCGCGGGCGAAATTACGCTGCTGCACTGCAATACCGAGTACCCCACGCCGTTTGAAGACGCGAACTTGCGGGCGATGCTGGATCTAAAAGAGCACTTTGGCTGCCCGGTAGGCTATTCCGACCATACGCCGGGCTGGGAGGCCGCCGTCGCGGCCGTCGCGCTGGGCGCGTGTGTGATCGAAAAGCACTTTACGCTGGATAAGACGCTGCCCGGGCCCGACCACAAGGCGAGCCTTACGCCGAATGAGCTGGCGGCGCTGGTGCGCGCCGTGCGCAATACGGAGCTTGCCCTCGGCAGCGGGCGCAAGCAGGTGACGGCGAGCGAGGCAAGGAACAGGCCCGCCGCGCGCAAGAGCATTGTGGCAAAGCGGGCCATCGCGGCGGGCGAGGTGCTGAGCGAGGAAAACATCACCACCAAACGCCCGGGCGACGGCGTTTCGCCCATGCGCTGGCACGAGGTGCTGGGCACAAGGGCAAAACGGGCGTTTGCCGAGGACGAAAGGATCGAACTATAGCAAAAGACGATCCGCCAAAAGACAAGGCCCCGCGCAGCATTTTCTCTTGCCGGAGGCGGCTTGCTGCGCGCGGCGCCTATGGGCGGGAAAAGACACTGTAAGGATGGGAGCTGCCATGCAAAAAAAACCGGTGTGCGTTGTTACGGGAACGCGGGCGGAATACGGGCTGCTGCGGCCGGTGCTGCAAAAGCTGCGGCAAAGTAAAACGGCAGAGCCGCGCCTTGTGGTGACAGGCGCACACCTTTCGGTGCAGTTCGGCAATACCGTGCAGGAGATCGAGGCAGACGGCATGCCCATCGACGCGCGCATTCCTATTTTGAAGTTCGGCGTTGATTCTTCCCTTGCCACCGCGCGCACCGTCAGCTATGCCATGCGCTGCTTTACCGAGTATCTTGCCGCGCGCCGTCCGGACGCCATGCTGGTATTGGGCGACCGGTACGAGATCTTTGCGGCGGGCGCGGCCGCCGCGCTGCTGGGCGTTCCGCTGGTGCACATCAGCGGCGGCGATGTGACGGTGGGCGCGGCAGACGACTGGTTCCGCCATTGCCTTACCAAAATGGCGTCGCTGCATTTTCCCTCCTGCGAGACGTATGCGCGCCGGGTGATCCGTATGGGCGAAGACCCCGCCACGGTGGAAAACGTCGGCGGCTTGGGCGACGAGAATCTGCGCAGTATGACGCTTGTGCCGCGCGCCGCGCTGGCGGAGCAGATCGGCTTCGATCTTGCGCGCCCGTATGCGCTTGTTACCTATCATCCCGAGACGGTGGGCGGCGCTTCGCCGGTGGAGCAGTTCGACGCGCTGTGCGCGGCCCTGGCGGATTGCGGCCTGGCGGCGATCTTTACCAAGGCCAATGCCGACGCGGGCGGCGCGGCGATCAATGCGCGCATCGAGAGCCTGTGCGCGGCGCATCCGGAAAAATACGCTGCGTTTGCGAGCATGGGCGTGCTGCGGTACCTTTCGGCGATGAAATACTGCGCCGTTGTGGCGGGCAATTCTTCGTCCGGCCTCGCCGAAACGCCGTCGCTGGGCGTGCCGTGCGTGAACATCGGCGATCGGCAGAAGGGGCGCATCGTGTGCGCGAACGTCATCTGCTGCAGGGCGGACGCACAAAGCATCCGCGCGGCGCTGCGCACGGCGCTGTCGCCCGCGTTTGCCCAAACGGCGCGCGAGGTAAAAAGCCCGTTCAACGGTGGCGATACCAGCGGCCGCATTGTGCGCCGGCTGGAGCAATTTCTGGCAAGCGACGCGCCGGGCAGGCCGAAGGTTTTTTACGACGGGGAAGATTGGTCGGCCGCGGAGCACGCGTGAAGGTTGCCCCAAACGGTTGGCCTGCTTCGGCCGGCCGGCGCCGAAGGCGGGGAGCGCGGCAAAAAAACGCCGCCGTGCGCAAAAGCGTTTTGGGGGATGCGCCGCAGGGCGAAAACGGCCCCGCCCGAACGGCGCTGATGTTTGTGAGTAAGGCTTTTTAAAATTACGGAAGAGGAGACAGGCGATGGACGGGATCCGGGAATTTTTAAAAGTGATGTTCCAAACAGCGAAAGAGGCGCTGCGGCAGATGGAGCTGGCTGTGCCGGATTACTGGGACGAAACAATCGCGGTAATCGCGCGTGCGGCGCTGCTGGCGATGGCGCTGTTCGCGGCGGTGCTGCTGGTGCAGCTGATCCTTCTGCTGTGTGCGCGGAAAAAGAATCTGCGGAAAATCGCGGCATTTGCCGCAACACTGACGGCAGTATTGATCTTGTACCTGTGCGCCGCAAAGCCGCTGTCCGAAACGGCGGGCGAGCGTTCCCTTGCGTGGGGTGCGCCCGGCGACAGCGCCGCTGCGTCCGGCTCCGGGGCGGCAAACCCCGATCCGCAGGCCGCTGCGTCCGGCTCCGGGGCGGCGAACCCCGATCCGCGGGCCGCCGCGTCCGGCTCCGGGGCGGCAAACCCCGATCCGCAGGCCGCCGCGTCCGGCTCTGAGGCGATGTCTCCTGCTTCGCAGGCTGCGCCGTAAGGCCCACAGGCCGCGCAAGAGACGCTTTTTGGGCAAGGAAAGGAAATCAAAAATGCAAATCAAAACACCGCTTACGGGCGCGCGGATCTGCATCCGCGATTATCAAAAAACAGATCTCGCGTTTGTCACCGGCATGTGGTTCGACGCCGAGAACGGCCGCTTCATGAGCGACCCGCCCGCGGAGGGCGTGGACGCTGTGTATCAAAAGGCGCTCGACGAGATGGAGGACAGCGCGCTGGGCTTTTACTTTGTGATTGAGCTGCGCGCAACGGGCGAGCGCATCGGCACCTGCTGCGCGTTCCCGCAGGATGAAGAAGGCACGTTTGACGAGACGCACCGCTGCTATGATATCGGCTATTGCATCCGCAAAACGCACTGGCGGCAAGGCTATGGCACGGAGGCCGTGCGCCTGCTGATGGACTGGGCGGCGGCGCGCGGCGCGCGGGAGATGACCGCCGAGGCGGCAAAGGAAAACACCGCCTCGTGCAAAATGCTGGAAAAACTGGGCTTTTTTGTGCTGCGCGAAGGCAGCTTTCGAAAATATCATACCGAAACCGTGTTCCCCAGCCGCGTCTATGCAAAAATGCTGGATGGGGAGGAACGGGAATCCACAAAAAAAGAGCGCGCGGCGCAGGAAAAGCACGCGGAGAAAGCAGAATAATTGAAACTGCAAAAAGAAAAGAACCCTGCAAAAGAAAATAAAGAACCGGATGGGGGCGGAAGCATGAATATTTTGATCGTGGGGCTTGGCAGCATGGGCAAGCGCCGCGCGCGGCTGATCCGGCAAATTCAGCCGGAGGCGGCGCTTTCGGGCGTGGATCTTGCGCCCGCGCGGCGCGCCGAGGCGCAGGGCCTTGGGATAATGCCGTTCGAGAGCATCGAGGCCGCTGTGGCGGCACAGGGCTTTGACGCGGCGTTTGTGTGCACCGCGCCGATCACGCACGCGGGCGTGATTGATACGCTGCTGGACGCGGGCCTGCCCGTATTTACCGAGCTGAACCTTGTGGACGACGGCTATGACGCGCTGTCAGCTAAGGCCGCCGCAAAAAAACTGCCGCTTTTTTTAAGCAGCACCATGCTCTACCGCGGCGAAACACAGTACATCAAGCAGCAGGTGGCGGCGTTTGGAAAGCCCGTCAACTATCTCTATCACATCGGCCAGTACCTGCCCGATTGGCACCCATGGGAAAATTACAAAAACTTCTTTGTGGGCGACCGGCGCACGGGCGGCGTGCGCGAGATCTTTGGCATTGATTTGCCCTGGCTGCTGGATGCGTTCGGCCCGGTGACGGCCGTGACGGCGCAGAAGGACAAGCTGAGCGGGCTGGAGATCGAGTATCCCGACAGCTATTTTGTGCTGCTGCGCCACGAAAACGGCACGAAGGGCATGCTGGCGGCAGACGTGGTGAGCCCGAAGGCCGTGCGCAATTTTGAGGTGTTCGGCGAGGGGCTGCACCTCTTTTGGGAGGGCAACCCCAAATCGCTTTACCGCTACGACGCCGCGGAAAAGCAAAAAGTGCCCGTGCGCACCTACGAGCGCTTCGAGCACAACGCGCGCTACAGCGACAACATCGTCGAGAACGCCTATGTGGACGAGATCGCCAATTTCTTTGGCGTACTGAAGGGCGAGGAAGCGCCCCGATGGTCGTTTGAAAAGGACAAAGCAGTGATCTGGCTGATCGAACAGATCGAGGCCGATTCGTAAGGAGGGGGAGAACGGCAATGGACGTTCTGTTCACCGGGCTTGGCAGCATCGGAACGCGGCATTTAAAAAACCTGCACGCTGTGGCGGCCGAAAGGGGCCTTCCGGTGCGCGCGTGGGCGCTGCGTTCCTCGGCGCGGGCACTGCCCGCCGAAACGCGCGCGCTGTTGGCGGGCGAAATGACGGCGCTGCCCGCGCACGCGCATTACGACGCGGCGTTTATCACAAACCCAACGCATCTGCATTTTGATACGCTGCAAATGCTGCGCGGCAAGGCAAACACGCTGTTTGTGGAAAAGCCGATCTTCGAGCGTACCGACCGCCGCCTTGCCGATTGCCTTTTGCCCGAACAGAAGGCCTATGTGGCAGCGCCGATGCGCTGGTGCGGTACCATGCTGGCGCTGAAAAAGCTGCTGCCCGGCCTTTCGGTGTATGCGGCGCGCGTGCTCTGCTCTTCGTACCTGCCCGACTGGCGGCCGAATGTGGATTACCGCGCGGTGTATTCCGCGCATCGGGCGATGGGCGGCGGTGTCGCCATTGATCTGATCCATGAGTGGGATTATCTGGCCGAGCTGTTCGGTATGCCGCAGGAGACCTTCTGCTTTCGGGGGACCTACAGCCACCTCGAGATCGATTCCGACGATCTGGCGGTTTACATTGCACGCTATCCTTCGCTGCTGTGCGAGGTGCATCTGGATTACTTCGGGCGGCAGTACCGGCGCGCGATCGAGCTGTTTTGCAAAAACGGCACGGTGACGGCGGATTTCGGCGCGGGCACGCTGACGCTGGAGGACGGCGCGGTGCAGCAGTATCCCGAGCCGGTGAACGAGCGCTATCTGCGGGAGATGCGCTATTTTTTGGATTACGCGCAAAGCGGTGCGGGCGCGAGCGCAAACCCGCCCGAAACGGCGCTGGATGTATTAAAACTGACTTTGGGGGAACGGTAAGGATGGAACAGAAAAAAGTGCTTCTTACAATTTGCGGCCGCGCGGGCAGCAAGGGATTTCGGAATAAAAATCTGAAGACGTTCAACGGCTTTCCGCTGGTGTATTACAGCCTTTCGGCGGCGATGCTGTTTCTGGAAAGCCGGCCGGACGTGGCGGTTGACCTATGCGCGAACACCGACAGCGAGCCGCTGGCACAGCTGATCTGCGAAAGGTATCCGGAGGTGACGGTGCTGCCGCGCCCCGAGGCGCTGTGCGGTGACGTTGTGCCCAAGATGGCCGTCTATCAGCACAGCCTGCGCGAGATGGAGCGGCAAAATGGATGCCGGTACGATTTTTTGATCGATCTGGACATCACCAGCCCGCTGCGCCAAACACAGGATATTGCGGGTGCGTTCAATGTAAAGGTATCGCGGCCCGATTTGGATCTGGTGCTGTCCGTTACGCCGGGCCGCCGCAATCCGTATATGAACATGGCGCAAAAGGACGGCGACCGGCTGCGGCCCGTGATCGAAAACCGTAATACGGCGCGCCAGCAGACGCCGCCCGTGTTCGATATCAATGCCTCCATCTATGTGTTTGAACGCGATTTTCTGGCCGAAAACACCACAAGCTTTCTGTGGGACGGCCGCGTCGGCGGCTACGAAATGTTCGATACCGGCATCATCGATATCGACTCCGAAGAGGATTACCTGCTGATGGAGGCCATCGCGCGCTATCTGTACGAAACCTATCCCGCGTTCGGCAGGATCCGGGAGAATATCAGAAGATAAGGAATGTCTGCGCCGGCGGCCGCCGCGATCCTGCGCCCGGGGAAATGCCGGCTTGGACTTTACGGTATTGTTTGCCGCGAGAAAGGAAGCATATGGCGACACCAAGCGAAAAACACGAGATCCACTGTGAAAAACGGTATCTGGAATATATCGAAACGCCCTTTTACCGCGCGTTCCGCGATAAGACAAACCCCGAGAGCAATGCCTCCAATTATGCCGTTTTAAAGCGCATGGAAGAGGCAAAGCAGAGCTTGGAGGAAGTGGAGCGTTATTACGCCGAGCTGGGCATTACGCCGAAGTTTTTTTCCCGGCCCGACAGCGTAACGCTGGAGGAAAGCCGCGCCTTTTTTGAGGCGCACGGCTACGAGATCTGCGCGTTTGAGGAACAGCGCATGATGCTGCTGACGCAGGCAAGCAGCGCGCTGCAAGTGCAGAATTGCCCTGTGCGCCTTGTGAGCGGCCGGCCGTTGAAGGGCGCCGAGGCACAGCTGGCGCGCGAGAGCTGCGGAGAACAGGAGTTTGTGCTGCGCCGGCTGAACCGGGCGCTCTCCGCCGGGGCGCGCGTTTCGTTTGCCTGCAACCACGCCGAGATCCCCGTCAGCTATTGCGCCGGCGGAGGGTATGGCAGCGCGTTTTATCTTTCGGACGTGTATACCGACGCAAAATTTCGCCGGCAGGGGTACGGCGCCGCCGCGATCCGGGCGATGCTGGACTATGCGTGCAATCCGGAGCTGGGCTATACGGATGTTTTTTTGCATGCCGTCTCGCCGGAGGCAATAAGCCTGTACGAGAAGCTGGGCTTTCGGGGCTCGGCCGTACCGGCCTACCGCGCGTTTAAGGGCAGGCTCCCCGCGCGCTGCACCGGCACGGGAGCATAAACGGTGGGCGCGCAGCAGAAAAGCCGGCGTTTGTTCCGGCGGCGGTTTTTCGGGCCCGGGGCGCCTGCCCGAATGCCCGATACGCAAAAAAATATCGCGCAGGATGCGGAGGCCGAATGCTGATGGAAGAAAAACGCCGTGTTTTGGAGTTTTGCGCCGACGTGGGGGAAACGCTGCTTTTGAACGGTGCAGAGATCTACCGCACGCAGCAGACGATGGAGCTCATCGCCCGCAGCTACGGCGCCGAACATTTCAACGCGTATGTACTTACCAACGGGCTCATCGCCTCCATCCGCATTCCGGACACCGAGGAGCATGCGGCCGTGCGCAATGCGCCGCGTGTGGAGATGAATCTGGGCCGTATTTCGGCTGTAAATGCGCTCTCGCGCGAGATCGTGATGGGCGCGGTGACGGTGGAGCAGGCCGCAGCGCGCCTTGCCGCGATCCGCGCGATGCGCGGCTTTCCCCTGTGGACGATGGCGGCGGCCTCGGCCGTGGCGGCGGCCTGCTTTTGCTATTTGATGGGCGGCACGGCGCTGGACGCGATGGCGGCGCTGCCGCCCGGCCTTGCCGTGGGGCTGTTTGTGCAGCGGCTGGCAAGAACGCGCGCGCCGCTGAATAAGCTTGTCTCGAACATGCTTTCGGCGGGCGTGGTGGCGCTTGTGAGCGTTTTGTGCGTGTGGATGCTGGAGCTGGCGGGGCTTTTCTGCGACGCGGATAAGGTAATCATCGGCGGCATCGTCTCGCTGATGCCCGGCATCGCTTTGACAAACGGCATCCGCGATGTGGCAAACTGCGATTATCTTTCCGGCACCATCCGCGCCATCGACGCGGTGCTGATCGCGGCTGGCATTGCGCTGGGCGTGGGCCTTGTGCTGCGTTTTGCCGCGCTGATCCCGGGGGTGCATATCTGATGGGCGGGCTGATAATCCAATTCACCGTTGCGTTTTTGGCGACGCTGGCCTTTGCGGTACTGGTAAACGCGCCCATGCGTGAATTTGGATACGCGGGCATTACGGGCGCAGTGGGCTGGCTGGTATATTGCCTGTGCCTGCGCGGCGGCACATCGGCCGTTGGCGCGGCTTTTTTGGCTGCGCTGACGCTTGCTTTTGTCTCGCGCGCTTTTGCAGTGGTGCGCATGCGCCCGGCCACGGTATTTCTCATCAGCGGCATTTTTGCGCTGGTGCCGGGCGCAGGCGTTTACGATATGGCGTACTATTTTATTCAGGGCGACAACCGAACGGCGTTCGAAAAGGGCTTTGAAGCGCTTCAGGTGGCCATAGCGCTGGCGGTGGGCATCGTGCTGGTTATGGCGCTGCCGGGGCGGCTGTTCGAGGTGCTCGCGCGGGAAAAGAGGGTGCGGCACAAAGCCGAAAACACCCCGCCGCCCGATAAGGGCAGGGATGATTTTCGGGCCAGGGATGCTTTTTGGGAAAAAAGAGAAAAATCGTTTTGGGGCAAAGGGAAATAATAATGGAGAAAATGGGAAAAAGCCCGTTTTACGGGCAGATCGGCAGGCTGGTAGCGCCCATTGTGCTGCAAAACCTGCTGAGTGCGGCGGTGAGCTCGGCAGACGTGGTGATGCTGAATTTTGTGGGACAATCGGCCATTTCGGCCGTAAGCCTTGCCAGCCAGTACGCCAGCGTGCTGTTTATGGTGTTTTACGGCCTCGGCACCGGGGCAACCATGCTTTGCGCGCAGTATTTTGGCAAAAAGGATTATCAGGCTATCGAGGCGGTGCAGGGCATTGCGCTGCGGTTTTCTGTAACCATCTCGGCGCTGTTTGCGCTGCTGGCGCTGCTGGTTCCGGAGGGCATGATGCACATCTTTACAAACGATCCCGAGCTCATCGCCCTGGGGGCCGGGTACATCCGCATCCTGAGCGTGTGCTATCTGTGCTGGGGCGTAACGGAGGTATATATCAGCGTGCTGCGCAGCGTGGGCCGGGTGATCGTGGGCACGGTTCTGAACAGTGTGGCGGTAGGCCTGAACGTGCTGCTGAACGCGGTATTTATTTTCGGTTGGCTGGGCGCCCCCAAAATGGGCGTCAACGGCGTGGCGCTGGCCACGTCCCTTTCGCGCCTGGTAGAGCTGGGGCTGTGCTTTGTGGTATCGCTGCGCTCCGAGCACGTCAAGCTGAAATTCTCTGCCGTGTTTGTGCGCAGTAAGGCGCTGTTTTCCGATTTTGTAAGGCTGTCCATCCCGGCTCTGGCAAATGATGTGGTTTGGGGTGTGGCGTTTTCGGTATATTCGGCGATCCTCGGGCATTTGGGCAGCGACGCCGTGGCGGCAAATTCTCTGGCGACGGTGGTGCGCAACTTCGGGACGATCCTGTGCTTTGGCCTTGCCAGCGCCGGCGGCGTGCTGCTGGGGCAAAAGATCGGCGAGGGCAGGCTGGAGGAGGCGCGGGCCGACGGCCGGCGGCTCCTGTGGCTCACCGTGGCCGCAGGCGCGATCGGCGGCATACTGGTGCTGGCGGCGCGCCCGTTTGTGATGCGGTATGCCGGCGGCAACTTTTCCGCGACGGCGCTGCATTATCTGAGCGTGATGCTGCTGATCAACTCGTACTACATTATGGGCGCGGCCGTGAACACCACACTGATCGCCGGGGCTTTCCGGGCCGGGGGCGACAGCCGCTTTGGGCTCATCTGCGATGCGATCACCATGTGGGTGTACGCGGTACCGCTGGGCCTGTTTGCGGCCTTTGTGCTGAAGCTGCCGGTGCTGTGGGTGTATTTTCTGCTCTGCACGGACGAGTTTGTAAAATGGCCTTGGGTGCTGCGGCATTATGCCGCCGGCAGATGGCTGAAAAACATCACGCGCGACGATTTGTTCCAAACCGCGAAAACGCAGGGCTAAGATTCTGTGCCGCGGCACAAAACGGGCCCGCCGCAGCGCGGCATAAAACGCGGCTACAATGGTATAAAATCGCTGAAAAACAGCAGATCGGCGCCCCCTTTGGCCTAAAATGGCCGGGAGGGGACGCCGATTTTTAGATCCTGTTTTTAAAAGGCTGTTTTGCGGCAGGCTCATTTTGGGGAATGCAAAAGGATGTGACCGCGGTGTTCGCTGTATCCGTCGCCGCGGCTGGCTCGATGGCCTGTTCTGCGGTGGGGATACGGCGGAGAAGGCTGATACGGGCCCAAGGCGCCCGGGTCAAAACAGGGGGATGCTGTTCTGCTTTTTGGGCGACGGATCCGGCCCGGGCAGCTCGAGCAGGTAGCGCTCGTAGGCGTTGATGATCGTGGTTTCGCCGCGCACGCGCACGCGCACCAGATTTGCCACATAGCTGGCGTGCACATGGCCGTGGATAAAATAGCGCGGCCGGTATTTGTCGATGAGCTCCAGCATGCAGGCAAAGCCCCGGTGGGCGCGGTCTTCTCCGTCGCCATAGCTCCGCGCGGGGGCATGCGCGATCACGATGTCCACACCGCCGGCCTTCCACAGCTGGAACCGCAGCCGCCGAATGCGCCGCGCCATCTGTTCCTCGGTATACTGATGCGGCCCGCCGTTGTATTGGATACAGCCGCCCAGCCCCAAAATGCGCAGCCCCTTTACAGTGACCAGCTTGTCCTCAATGCATTCGCAGCCCTCGGGCGGGGTGCGGATGTAATTTTTATCGTGATTGCCGTGCACGTATAAGAGCGGCACGGCGCCCATGGTGACAAGGAAAGAGAGATAGTGCGCGTTCAAATCGCCGCAAGAAAGGATCAGATCGACGTCCGCGAGACGCCCCGGCTGATAGTAATCCCACAGATATTCGCTCTCCCGGTCGGAGACAAGCAGCAGCTTCACAGGATGGTGGCCTCCTTCTCCGGCGGGAGATGATCCCGATCGATGCCCTGCAGCCGCACGATCGGCCGCGCAAAGGGCAAAAGCTCTTCAAATTTGGGAATGGAGCCGTCCACGTTCTCGCACAGCCAATCCATGTGCAGAACCTCCTCCGGGCTGAACCAGTGGCCGCCGTCCGTTCGCAGAACACCGTCCTGCGAGCGGATGACGCGATGGAACGGCCGGAGCGAGCCGTTTTCGATATCGTGCTGCAGCAGCCCGGCCAGCTGCCGAATGCCGGCAGGGACCTCGTCGGCCAGCAGAATGCCCACAACGTGGCTGTACATGCCCCACCAATAGTTTACGGCGCGGCCGTCCTGCGATTTTAGCGCGTTCCAGCCGCCGTTAAAAATGCTCTTGACCAGCTTTACGTAAAAATTGCCCCAGTGCCAGTAGGGCGCCGCCATCGGGCGCAGCGAGCCGTCCGGCGCGGCGGCACACAGGCCCCACGGCTCGCACATGCGGTCGGGTGTGGGCAGATCGCGGTTGCAGATCAGGCGCAGGCCCTCCTGCACCATCACCTGCGTTGGGTCTTGCTCCACGCCGGACCAGTGCAGCTCGATGCGCGCGCGGGGATTCGTCATCTGCGCGCCGAGCGCGAAGGCATTGATGCCGGCCGGAACGCCGAAGATGGGGCTGGATGCCACGTAGCCGATGCGGTCGCTTTGACTGAGCGCGCCCGCAATGACGCCCGCGATGAATTTGCCCTCGTACAGACGGCTGTAGTAGGTGCGTACACCCGCGTAGGGCATCGAGACCGAGCAGTTCAGAATGCGCACGTCGGGGTGCTTTGCAGCCGCCTTGCGGCAGGCGCCGATGAGCGACGGCGTGGTGGCGAACACCACCTGCGCGCCCTCCTGGATGGCTGTTTCCATCGCCTCGTCCGCCGCCTCGGGCGTGCGCAGGCCATAAAAGGCCCGCGTTTTTACACGATCCTCCATCATGGCTTCCAGATATTCGCGGCCCAGATCGTGCGCGCGGATCCAATCGCTTTCGCCGGGCAGATATTCGTTTAAGAACGCAATATTCAGCTTGGAGGGCCGCGCACCGAGCAGGCGGCCCAAAAGGCCCGGCTCCTCCTTATCGTTTGCGGCGTCCTCCGGCTCGGTGGAAACGGCGATGGGCTCCGGCTGCAGCAGGCCCCGGATATCCGGCCACACCGTGGCCACCGATTTGTGGATCTCTGCAAGCGGGTCGTCCAGCAGGCGCTCGAACGGGTAGACCTTCAGCCACACCAGCAGCGCATCCGCCACCGCGAGGGGCAGCCGTTCGCCGCCCTGCTTGCGGTATGCCTCGCGAAAGCGGGCAAAGCCGGAGGCAAACAGCCGCCGTTCGTCCTCGGTCCACACATGATCCGGGTCGTACCCCAGCGCCGTTTGCAGCTTGAGAAAGCTGCCCGGCCGTGTGAAGCGCGTTTGATACAGCCCCGTCAGCGCGTAGGATTCGGAAAATTCGTAATAGGCGCGAACGCACGGATCCTCCGACCAGACGGGGAGCACGCGGATCACCGAGCCGGAAATGCTGGCAGCGCCATAGCTGCGCAGTACGCTCACGCGCTTGTTGCCCTCCAGCACATAAAAGCGCCCCATATACTCGTAGCAATGGATGGGGTCGCGAATGCCCTCCTCGGAGAGGTGCGCCTCGCACAGTGCCATCCACTTCATCGCAAATTCGGTGTTTGCGGGCAGCAGCGGCATAAAATCGGCGGCAAACGCCGAGCGCCGCCCCTCGGTTTTGGTGCCGACGATCTCTTCCATCGGGATCTCGATAACACCCACGTCCACATGGCCGGCGGCCATGCTGCCGTCTAGAATTTCGTCCAGAACCTGCAGATAAGGATACTCCCCCCGCAGGATACGCTCGTTGCACGATTTGCGGCCCTGCCGCAGCGCCTTATTGTACTGTGTAATGGTTTCTGCTCTGCTCATCGTGGGTTGTCCTCCTTTGCGGGGCGCCGCACGGTTTTGTAAAACTGCCGGAATAGCCGCATCCGCTTTGTCTTTCGGCAGTTTGCCGTGCGCGAAAGCCGCCCCGTCCCATTGTATGCGCGCCGAGGCGGGAAAAGACAGGCGCCGTGCCGCACTGCCGATGCATCGGCAGTGCGGCACGGCGCAATTGCATACTATCGATCCAGATCCTCTTCGTTTTCCAGATTGTGCCAGACGTTCTGCACATCGTCATCGTCCTCCAGATGATCGAGCAGCAGGCCCATTTTCTTTAAATCATCCGGGTCGGACAAGGCCGTAGAGGTGGAAGGAACCATCGCAATATCGGCGGAAAGAAATTCGTAGCCCTTTTCCTCCAGTGCGGCGCGTACCTCGCTGAACGCCTCCGGGCTGGTTTTCACCTCGGCCACGCCGTCGCCCATATCAAAATCCTCCGCGCCCGCGTCGAAGACATCCTCCATCACGGCTTCTTCTTCCTTTTCCTCCACGTCCAGCAAGATCACACCCTGCTGGCTGAACAAAAAGCCCACGCAGCCCGTATTGCCGAGGTTGCCGCCGAATTTATCAAAATAATGGCGCAGATTGGCTGCCGTGCGGTTGCGGTTATCGGTGAGCGTCTCCACCATCATGGCAACGCCCGAGGGGCCGTAGCCTTCGTAGGTGATGCTCTCGTAGTTATCCTTTTCGCCGCCCTCGGCCTTTTTGATAATGCGCTGGATGTTATCGTTGGGCACGTTCAGGCTCTTGGCCTTCGCGATTAGATCGCGCAGCTTGCTGTTTACGTTGGGGTCGCCGCCGCCCGCCTTTACACAAACCGACATCTCGCGACCGATCTTTGTAAAGATCTTGGCGCGCTGGCCGTCGGTTTTTTCCTTCTTACGCTTGATGTTGTTCCATTTACTGTGTCCTGACATAAAAACCTCCCGATAAAAAAAGGCGGCGGCGCCAAAAACAAACCGGACGAAAGCGCCGCGCGGCGGCGCCGTGCAGACAGGCTTTGCGGCTTTGCTTTCGGATGCAGGCGCCCGTATTTTCGCTCGTTCCGATTATAGCATGAATCCCGCGCGGACGCAAGGCTTTTGCGGCAAAAAGCGGGGCGCAGCCTCCGCTTTGGAGACCTTGCGCCCCGTTGCCCTTTTGCGTTTCGCGTTTTGGTTTGCGCCGCGGCTGGCGGCGCCTTGTTCTGCCGGGCTCAGGCGTTTGCCAGAGCCAGAGCTTCCTCCAGCGCCAGCGCGATCTGATCCGGGCAGGAGGTGGATTTATTGCCGCAGGTAAGGCCCTTCAGCCGCGAAACGGCCTCTTCGGCACGCAGGCCCTGCAGCAGAGTGCAAACGCCCTTCAGATTGCCGTTGCAGCCGCCCACCACCGCCACGGATTCAATCACGCCGTCATCCGTCAGCGATACCTCGGTGGCAAGCGAGCAAACTCCTTTGTTTTTGCGTGAATACGTCATAATCGTTTCCTCCGAACATCTTTTTCCAAAACTTCCTGAACCACCCACAAAGCAATGCGGCAAGGGGAGAAGCTGCTTTCGGGGATCTCCTTTGCGGTGCGCATCATTGGTTGGTGCGGTTTTTGGGGCGGTTCACCGTGCAAAGGCAGACAAAACTGTCTGCTGTACGCGCACGGCCCTATGTATTCATTATAACAAGACACGCCGACGAATACAATCGCGAAAGGCGCCGCTGCGCAGGGTGTGTCGGATTTTCAGAGAAATTCCCGAAATTTTTGTGTTTGCCGTTCCTTTTTTGGGCAGGAAATCAGAGAAAAAACGGGTAAAAAACAGACTGCTGCGCAGAAAAACCCCGAATTTTGCCGGCAGGACTATTGTATCGGCCGGTTTCAAAGCTTTTTGTCAAAAGCCCCCGGCTGCGGAATGCCGTCCGCGGCGCTGTGCGGCCAAAGAAAGAACGCGCGCAAGATTGTCGTCGTCGGTGGTGAAGGAGCCCAGCGGCAGCGGGTGCGTGCTGTGCATGCCGTGAAAATCCGTGCCGCCTGTCACAATCAGGCCGTACCGCTGCGCCAGCGCGCGCAGGGTCTCCTTGTCCTCGGGGGTATTGCGCGGGTGCTCGATCTCCACGCCGTCGATCAGCCCCTGCTCGGCCAGCTTTTGCGCAAGCGCCATGCTCCGGTAAACGCTCGGGTGCGCCAGCACCGCCACGCCGCGGGCAGCGCGCACCATTCGCAGCGCGCTGAATACGTCCTCGTACTCCGGCTCGTGCCGGATCAGCCCTCCGGGAAGATCGAACAGCTTGTGGTACAGCGCGCCATACACGGCATCGGTATAGCCGCAATCGTACAGCTCGCGCATTAGATGCGTTTTGAATGTAACGCCGCTGCGTGCGCTGTAGGCCAGCGCATGCTCGCGGCAAAACAGCGGAAACATCTCCTCCAGCCGGGCGATGCTGCGCTGCGCAAGATCGTTGCGCCGCTGTGCAATACCCTCGCAAAAGGCGATCAGCGCGGGCGTTTCGTCGGGACAATAGCATAAAATATGCACGCGCCGCCCGTTTGCGGGGTCATGGCACGAAAGCTCCGCCGCGGGCAACAGTGCTACGCCCTCCACCACCGGGTGCGCTTTGGCCCAGCGAAGGGAATGCAGCGAATCGTGATCGGAAACGGCAAGATGCGTCAATCCCGCGCGCCGTGCCCAAACAGGCATACGCTCGATATCGGCCGAGCCGTCTGAAAAATTGGTGTGCGAATGAAGATCTCCAGCCATAGGGGCCGCCTCCTTGTACGAAAAATCGCTTTTCCCCGGCCGTCCAAGCCGGCCGGGGCCGCCAGACGGCTTTGAAGGGGCCTGCGGGGATAAGTGCCGCTTTGTGCTGCGCAGTATCTGCCTTTCTTTATTTTACTCCGTCCGCGCCCGATTGGCAAGCGGGGAGAATATTTGAGCGTTTCTTTCCGGCATTTGGGACAGAACAAGGGGAAGTTTATCAACTGCGTATCGGAACGCATTTTGATGCGGGTCTTACTGCCGCACACAGGACATAGCAGCCATTCAAAACTTTCCGCAGGAACATCACTTTTCATCGCTTTTGCCGCCCTTTTCCTGGTGCAGTACAACGCTGCTGACAAGGCCGATACCGCCCAGCACAGCGCACCATTTGGACGAGAACACAACACCCGCCGCCACCAGGCCAGCGCCGACAACGAAATTGCACACTGAGGCCGCGTTCAGCGTTTTCTTTTTGGGGTTGGGGAGCGATACAGAAACCCCCAGCTTTTCATTCAGCTTTTCGCAGGCACGATTGACTTCTTTTACCATTGTCTTACCTCCTAAAAATCAGTTGTATGCCGTGATTGGCTATGAGCAGCACACCGACACAAATTATGATCCATGCAAGCGTGTTCTTCTTTTTCCCTTTTCTCTTATTCAAGAGCAGGAAAAGCACCCCCACGACCGTAATGCAGATGCCGACAATCAGCGAAACGATTGAGATAAGCTGCATCGTTTCTGCACCAGGAACGGGGATAAAGCTGGGAATGGGAAAGTTCATGTAGCTGCCTCCTTTTCTGTCAGTTACTCAAGTCAGAAGAAACCATTTTGCGGACGGTGATTGCGGAAAAGCCTGCGCCGATCATGCCAAACACGATAGCCGCAATCGGAATGGACATCAGCCCTGCGCTGCTGCCTTGGGAATTGGAAACAATGGCGGCGAGTGCAAAGGATGAAACGATGGTCGCAATCGTGGACTTCTTTATCATTCCGATGTAGAGCGGGAGCAGGCCCAGCAAAACAGCCGACAAAGCTGTGATGGCTTGTGTCATCAGATTTGCAGGGCTGGTGGTGACAAAGGGGAAATATTGGCTTATAAAGGACAGGCAGGCGTATTGAAAAATGCCGGACAACCCATGAAATAGAAGCATGATGCCGCATATCAGGATAATCTTCACGGCAATCAATTTTCCACGCTGGACAGGATAGGTAAATAGCAGATTTATCGTTTTGCTACGGTATTCTTCCACGATAAATGCTGAAATCAAGACCGCCTCCCAGACAATCAGCATAGCCCTCACAAGCATGGTTGCCAGCGTCAGCGTATCCAACTGCGCGGGTGGCAGGCCGGTCACAGCAACTCCACCGTCTGCGCTCAGGAGGGAGGAAGTAAACGCGCTCAACAAGGTAATCACAACATTTGCGGCCAGCAGGCTAATAAAATGCGATTTGAGCGAAACCCTTTTCAATTCCAGCTTAACAAGGTTTTGCATGGCTGCCACCTCCCCCCAGCAAACTCAAATAATAGGTTTCGAGGTTCATGCCCTTTTCCGCAATCTCCGTCATGGATATTTCCGCAAGCATGGAACCATGGTCTATGATGCCGATGGTGTCCGCGATTTTGGATAGCTCGTCCAGAATATGGCTGGATATGAAGATGCTTGTGTGATGCTCCCGGTTGATCTGCCGGAGTAGTTCCCGCACTTCCATCACGCCCTGGGGGTCTAATCCGTTGATTGGTTCGTCCAGAATGAGCAGTTCCGGCTTAGTCAGAAAAGCCCTCGCAAGGGCAAGCCGCTGTTTCATGCCCAGAGAAAATTTGCCTACGGCTTTATTGTCAGTCTCTGAAAGGCCCAGCATCGCCAGCATTTCCCCGATACGTTCATAGCCCGCGCCCATATACCCACAATGCAGTTCCAGATTTTCACGGGCACTCAAATGCTGATAGAAAACGGGGCTTTCAATGATGCTCCCAATCCGGGAGAAAACAGAGTGGTTTCCTTTTTCGACGCGCTCCCCTAACAGGGTGATCGTTCCGGCATCGGGGGCCATGATGTGATAGAGCGTTTTCATCAGCGAGGTTTTCCCCGCGCCGTTTGCGCCTAAAAAGCCGTAAATCTCACCTTGTTTCACCCTCAAGGTTACATCATTCAAAATGACGCTGCCGTCAATGCTCTTGGATAGATGGCTGGTTTCAACTGCATAGGTCATGCCTGCGCCGCCTCCCCAGGCTGGTTCAGCCTCTTGAAAATCAGCGTGACCCGATGGGCAAGGCCCACAAGGGAATACTGTGAGCTGCCCAGATAGGAGAGCGTGAGAGATGAAGTCAATTCCCAGCCCTCTTTGCCCCAGCGGTTTAATTGGGCGGTCAGGGCATCCTGGGAACGCTCTACGTCCTTGCAGTCTACGGTGACAGTTTTGTACTCAAATGTTTCCATGAAATCTCCTGTTACTCAAAGATACTGCCCACAAGAATATCTGCCATACGGTCAAACACAGCGAGATAATCACAGGTGACAGCAAGGGTTTCTTTTGCGTTGATGGTTGACAGCAATGCGCTTAAAATCCCATACGCCTGAGTTGCCTCCATTCTCAAAGCGAGGTTTGCGGCCTGAACAGCTTGCTTAAAAAATTCAAAGCTGTCAAACTTGATTTTTTGCATGGTTTCTTCCGGGAGCTTTGTCACGAAAGACTGAAAATCCGGGGTGTTGACGTTATACAAAAAGGGCTTGCTGTCATACTCCCGGAACAACTCTTTCATTGACTGTGCAAAGCCCTCCTTAGTCTGACTGCTCCTGTTGATGGCAAGGACTTTCTCAGTCAGTCGCTGTTGTATGCGCTCGATGGTTTCCGAAAATAGATCTTCCTTTGTGGGGTATAGCGTGTAGAATGTACCGATGGAGATGCCTGCATTGTCACATAGATTTTTGATGCTGGTTTTTTTGTAGCCGTGTGCAATCCAGCACTCCTCGCACAGTTCCCCCAGCCTCTCGCGGATGGCCTTTTTATCGGCATCTGAAAGAACAGGTTTTGATGGCATGGGTTCGTCCTCCTTTCTCGCGATTTCATATTGCGAATATTCACAAAATATATTCGCAATCAAATAATAGCACTTCATTCTTACTTTTGTCAAGGGAAAACCCAATGTTTCATGAGAGAAGCAAAATTGTCAGCAGCTCCGCTCCATAGTTTTTGTGGTCTTGTCCATATTAGTGATCAGGGCTTACCGACATCGGGCCGCTTGTGTTATCTTATTCATAGCGGACGGGGATCGCTGCCTTTCGGTTTGGTCTTGTCAACTCTATCGTATCATGGATTCCTCCCTGCCCGCCCCCTTTTTCTTTTTGTCTCACATCGTTGCAACACCTGCACAATCTGCCACCGGCTCTGCCCAAAAAGGGGTTGCTTTTTCAGAAACATCATGATATACTGAGTAAATAAATAGCAGGATTATGTCTTTTTGTGCGGTAAAGCACCGAAATCTCTCCATTGCGGCAAAAACGCCGGATCTGCATTCCGGATAGCACGGCAAGCTTTGGGAACCTTGGGCTATTAAATTGCCGGGACCGGCATGCGGGAAGCGGGACAAAGGAAAAGGGGACAATGAAAAAGTGTGATAGTGGGCCGGCAATTTTCAGCCAGATGCGCATTGGAAAAAATGGCAGAGAGTTCAGAATGTATAAGTTTCGCAGTATGTATATGGATGCAGAAAAAACTTCAGGAGATAGTGCAATATAATGAAGCAGATGGACCAGCCTTCAAGATTGAAAATAATCCATATTACGACAGCTGGCCGTTTTATTCGCCGAACAAGCATTGATGAGTTGCCACAAATATTTAATATATTAAGATGCGATATAAGCCTTGTTGGCCCCGTCCACCTTTGCTGCGGGAAGTAAAACAGTATTCCGGTCGTGATTGGGGCCGTTTAACGGTAAAGCCAAATCGCGCGGCTGGACGGTATTGGGATGGTATGGGAAACCCACCGCGAAGCGGTATTTGCTTCTTACAATGCCGTGGACGGCATTTATCAAAACGCCTCGCACGGCGAATGGCCCTATCAGAGCTGGGGCATCAATCGCGACCCCAAGGCCGCGTGGACGCTTGATTTCGGACGCCCCGTTACGGTGGATGAGCTGCGTGTAACGCTGCGCGCCGATTTTCCGCACGATAGCTGGTGGACACAGGGAACGGTTGATTTTTCTGACGGCGGCAGCGAAACGCTGCATTTTGAAAAAACGATGCGACACAGCGCTTTTCCATTACGCCGCGCACGGTAACAAAGCTTACGCTGCACAGCCTGATAAAGGCAGACGACCCCTCGCCCTTCCCCGCGCTCTCGCAGTTTGAAGCATGGGGCAAGGAGGCGGCTGCGGACGGAAAGGCATCGTCTTAAAAAGGGATGCGCATCATCCGGCACGGTGGATTTGGATCACGATCCCATATTGATGATAGCAGGTATTGGTGCGATTCCCATTTGGCGGGATAAAAAACTTGGCGGAACAAAAAATCCGAACCCAACGGGTTCGGATTTTGCCTGTTTGGTGGAGCGACCGCAACCAACGGTGAACACCCCGCATGGCCGGAAACGGCACTTTCAAAGTGTTCCTCAATCTCGTCCAGCAGAATATCGTCACGGTGATCGGCCTGTCCCCGCCGTTGAGGATCAGAGTCATTCTATCGTCATAGAGGTAGATGGCCCGGAGGAAAATATTCACCATTCCCCGGCGGTTGTTCTCGTCGTTGACATCTCCCCGTTTCAGTGAGTAGAGAAACGCTTTGATTTGCGGTGCGGTGAACGTGACCTGCTTTCCCATCTCAATGGCAAGCTGGCCCTGCAACTCGTCCTTCGTCCATGTCGTTCAGCATCCGGTCAATATGTTTCCGGCGCTCACTCCCGCCGCCCAGATTGTCCGGGTGGAAAAATTCGTCTACGGAAATGTCAAAAAGGGTGACGAGCTTGTAAAAGGCGTTGAGGCTGGTGTGCTGGCCTTGGTTCTCAATATACATGATGGAGCGAGGGGTGAGGTCTGCAAGTTGGGCCAGGTGCTCCTGCGTCCGGCCTTTGGCTTTTCGTCTGCGATTGATTTCCTGGCCCAGGGCGCGGCAGTCCAGACGTTTTCGTATTGGTACATTCTCACATCACTCCTATATTACATTATCAGGTGAGGCAAATTGAATGAATTATAGGCAAATAATTTGATTTTATAAATATCGAAATAGTATTGCAATTTTAATGATACTATGATATAATCATTGGCAGATTGGAGGTGAAATGATGAAAAGCGAAACAGTATCCAAGATTGTAAAAGCAAGTGGCGTTTTATCTGGAGAGCTTGTTCTTGTTCACTTTTGGGGCGAGGATGCCGATAAAGAAATAGCAAATAGCTTTGTTGCGTCCGTTGCCGCCTTAGGCGCAACACCCCTCCTTTTGCAGCAGTCCCGCTCGATCAACCAGAAAATCTTCTCGTCCGCAAAGGAAAGCTGCTTCGATGATCGGTATTTTGATCTGTTCTCAAAATTTGATGCTGTGCTGGACGTGTTTGCCTACCGGCCCATTGTTCTTGGCTATCAGATTGAAAACGAGCAGATGGCTCTTTACCGCAAGTACATATCGCAGGTCTTTTATAAGCTGATGAAGTGCAGGCGGTTTACGCAAATCCGTGTTCCGACAGAAGCCAATGCTGCCGAGTCCAACCTCGATCCGCAAGATTATGTTCAGCGAATGAATAAGGCTTATGATATTGACTATGAAGCGGTCCATATAGCTTGTAAGCGTGAGACCGAACGATTTGCCGGAGTCAAACAGGTAGCCGTTCATACGGGCGCTGGCTGTATGCTGTACCTTGACTTAACCGGTCGTGTGTGGCACATCGACGCTGGCGACGGTGATCTTCCCTGCGGTGAGATCTACATTGCCCCTGTTGAGAATAAGACCAATGGCAATGTGTTTTTTAAGACATTCTATCTGGATGATGTGAAATACAGCAATGTCACATTGCAGATTTTGAATGGCGAAATTTCCGGCAGCAGCCATACGGAAATTGCAAAGCACTTTGCAGAGCTGCCAAAGGAAAACCGGATTGTCTGTGAGCTGGGGCTTGGAATGAACCCTAATGTTACAGACTTGTGCGGATATACCTTACTGGACGAAAAAATGGCTGGAACATTCCATATTGCCGTCGGCGCAAACAATATGTTCGGCGGCGAAAATGAGGCATCTGACCACATTGATTTTGTGGGATGCGGAAAAATTGAGGTTATCCTATGATTGAACAGAAAGTGTCGAAGCTGAATAGATATTTCGAGGAGCGGATCGCCATGTGCAGCCAGCGCAACAAAAAATTGCTTGACGATGAGCGCGCAGATGAGGCCGCTTTTGAAAAGGTGAAAGCAAACGTCTATGACATTTT
>Ga0137306_100401_pt1 | contig 63317 bp, 45 predicted proteins | sample Inofroosms_March_FD_97187 | JGI IMG/M metagenome (GOLD analysis project Ga0137306, IMG submission 97187) | Mouse cecal microbial communities from Vienna, Austria - N-Acetylneuraminic and N-Acetylglucosamine D2O microcosms_March | ecosystem: Host-associated > Mammals > Digestive system > Large... | reverse complement strand
GTCGTCGAGAGCTGCCCGAAACCTCGACACCATACAGAGAATCGTTTACTCGGTGTTCTCAATATGGAAAGGACTTCGCAAAAAACAATCGGATAAGAATAAAGGCATGGCCGAACTGATCAGACATATCTCGATGAGCTTTACCAGACTGATGCGATTTTTAAGTCAAAAGTGAAAAAAATAAGATTTTGATACCAGAATAACTCTTTGATATACAGACATGGAAAAATTACCCGATTCTCAATGAACCGGGTAAGGGAAGATATGCTATTTATTTTAGGTTAAATGAAAGAGCCGTGCGGATTGAAGCCAAATTGGAGTCCGAATCGAGGCTTTTTGAGTCTCAATTCGAGAGTGCGGATTTATATGGGTATTGCGTGACAGAGTTTATCTGGCGAGTGATAGATTGAGGTTAAAGCCGAATGAGGTGTTGGCTGTGGGGTAGGAGGTTGATGATACGATCGGGGTATTGATCTGATGATCGAAGAATGCTCCGAGCGTGAGACGGCGCGACATGATATAGGATGCGGTGAAGTTCATGGTCAGAGAGCGGGTGCCTGATGTGGGCTGTGTGTAGGCGGTTTCGATGCGGCGGATTAGAGCCTGGGTTTCTGAGAATGCGAAATCGGCGTTGAGGGTGAGGTCGTTGGATATGCCTCGTCCTGATCCTTTCATTTTGAGGACAGTATTGAAGCCGATGATCTTGTAGCCGAGACCTATGGTCAGACCGCGCTGATTGGCTTCGACTACCTGACCGGCTGAGGTGTTGAGTGTCAGAGTGCGGGAATCACGATAGTCGGCCGAGATCGTCAGGTCGTTCTTAAGTGTTACGGCTGCACCGAGAAGCGGAGCGAATTTTTCTGTTATGGCCACCGATGATATGTTGTAGGGCGATGTCGGAACCGGATTCCCGGTGAGTTCGTCAATAGTGAATCCGAGGTCGCCCTTGTCGGCGCTCATCCAGTTAAGGTATGATGAATATGATCCGACCGAGTAGGTGCACTGGTAGGCATGGCTCAGGGTGAAGGCCTTGAACACGTTGCGCAGGTTTCCGAGGTAGATAAGTCCGTCATAAGTCACTCGCCAGTTCGGAAGGGCATCAGCAAATGAGGGGAATGGAGTCAGATATTGCTTGCCGGGCTTAGTGCCTGAATAGGCGGCAATGAAGGCCGGAATGAGCACATCGGAACTTGTCGGGCTGATGTCGCCTACGGAGGGGTTGAACGGATTGCCGGCATTTATATTTCCTTCCATGAATCCGCCCATCGGGTAGTTGAGCCCTGCATACCGGGAGCGCACACGGTTTGCGATGACAGGTATGTTTGCGAGGAAGTCATTGAAGGCATCTGAGGCATATCCGTTGTCGGCTTTGAAGTGTCTGAGGGCTGTTTTCAGAGCCACATGGGTCTTGGTGTAGGAGCCGGCAAGGGCTGTCGGCATGTTGTCATACATAAACTGTACTGATCGCGTGCGGTTATCGGTCCGGTTAGTGGTCAGCACGATCTTAAGACCTTTGACGGGCTCAAGAGTCAGATCGAAGTTCAGTTCTTTTGTGTGGGCGAAGATCGCCGGCGAAGTCTGGCCGTCGTCGGTGATCAGCCATCCGCGGTGCAGGGCCTTGTCAATGTAGCTTTCATCTGTGAATCCGAAAGCAAAATCCAGTCCGGGCGACATCGGCCCATAGCTGCGTGACTGGCCGAATACATTGCCGATGGTCGGGCGGAACAGAGGGAGAGAAAGTGAGTTGGTGGAGCGGAAGCGGAACGATGCGTTGCGTGGCGACATAACGAAGCGGCTGGCATATTCGCCGATCTCGCGCCAAAGGGTCTTTTCTTCCTTCAATACCTCCTCGATTGTAAATTTGATGTTCTGATCGCCGCGGGTAAGCACCTCGATACTGTTGGCATCCTTCACTTTATGGGTAATGCGGAATGGCTTGCCGTCAACTGTCGTGGCTTTTACCTTGACTTTCGAATTGCGCAGATTGTGGCGCACTGTCAGAGTGGTGTCCGGCAGCAGCGCGTATGTACGTTCGAATTTCTTCGGTTTTTTTACTCTTGTCTGAGCCTTTTTGGCCTGGAAGCGCTGGTTGACTTTCTTTGTGTAGGACCACTTGTTATAGAGCGATTCAAAATTGACACGACCGTCCATATTCCATGAAGCCTGATTGGCAATGGAGTTGCCGGTTTCGATTCCATCGACCTCCGCACCGCGGTCCCAGCGATAGGTCGAGTTATATGATATGTTACCTGTCAGCCAGTCAAGAACCGGAATCTTGTTGAACGGTGCCCGATAGCTGGCCACGAATGACTGATTGTAGCTCCACGGAGTTCCGAGATGAAGAATGCTCTGCAATACGGTGTCTTTCCATTCCTTGTACTTGTCAGGGAACAGTTTGCGGTTCACAGCGCCCATTGTCTCTTCAATGCGGGCCGATGTGTTGCTGTTGAAGTTGAAGGTGAGAGATTTGGTCAGGTTCCAAGTGAGCGAAAGCTGACGGTCCCAGATAAAATTCTTGCTGACAGAAACCGGGAGCTGGAAGTCAACATCAGTCTCAGAGCGAGTCTGCATTTCATAATAGTAGCGCGAAATGGTGGTCAGGAACGTTATGTTGCTCGGCAGATAGTTGAACTCCCATTCCTTGAAAAACTTCATGTGTTTCGACTTGCTTTTTATGAAGCTGAAAGGTTTGACTCCTTTGAGGTAGGGAGTGTAGGAATACTGGAGAGAGCCGCGGTAATCGTTGGTGTTCTCATACTCGGTGGTCGGATCTGTTTTCGACTGCTTGTTGAACGAAAAATTTATGGTGAAGTTGGCCGGATCCCACGGCATGGGATTTTTTGATTTCACGTCAAACTTCAGGCCGGAAATAGAGAAACTTTTGATTGTGGAATGTTCCACAGAGTAGCTTCGGATAGAGTCTTTCTGGGCTTCAGTGGCGCATGCGTCAAGAGCGTCTTTCAGCCTTACGTCCTGATCGAGCGGGTTGTATTTTGGAGTGATTATTTCTTTTGACACTGAGTAATAGATCGGAGCCCGCAGTTTGACTTTCTCAGGGAGAAAACGACCGGCATCAACCTGCAGGGCGAAGTTGTACTGCTCATAGTCATCCATGCGCCGGGCGTTGAGGCTCTGATCAACCCCGCCGAAGCCGGCAGTCTCTACATGAGCTCCAAAATTCAGCGTGGCGATATCACTTACTCCGATATTCAGATTGCCTTTCGCTGCCCATCCTCCTTCGCTCTCGAAATCGGTTACTTTCAGTTCGTTGAGCCATACGATGGCATCTTTTGCGGTACTTGCATTGTTGCGGACACCAATAAGCATCACACGGACATCACTGAGCGACGGATTGCCTATGACGGCCATGCGGTTGCGCTCGTTGTCCGGGTCACGTCCTGTAAAGAGAGTGGCGAATCCCACACCAGGCTGCTGTTCATTCTTGGCCCGGTTGCGCTCTTTCTTCAGATCGACAAGCGCCTGAAGGTTGAAGTCCATGTAGTTTTCACGAGGCCATACGATGGCACGGTCTTTGGCATCGTCGGCATATTTACCGGCCGGGGTCAGCTGCAGGGGTACTTCATATTCATAATAGTTGCTGCGCACATCAGTACCGAGGCGCAGGAACACGGAAATTTCGCCGGACTGGAGCTTTGTCATGTCATCAATGAGCTTTTCCGCGTGGACCCACATCTGGAGTTTCTTGTAATTTCTCAGGTCGTGATGGGTGTTTTTGTAAATACCACGCGCGTCACCTGGCTGGAGGCCGGTGACTTTAAGCGAAAGAGACTGCTCGTTAAGCTGCACAATCTGGCTTTGGCCGGGATCTGTGATGCGGCTTACCCCCGGTGGCAGCACATAGTTGACCGGTTCGCGTTTAGAGTTTTCCTCGATATTGACCACCGACATGTCAAGCTGACCCTCGGCCGGGGCATCGCCTCGTGAGTTGAGATTGAACTGATAGGGTCGCCATTCACCACGCACGAGTTCAAGGGTGGCAAATCGCAGATGTGTGACGGCCTTGAAGCCGGTCATGAACATGCGGGCAAAACGGATAGTGGAGAAATCACTGATGTTGCCGACCACTTTCTGATAGTCGCTCAAAGGGATCTTGAACTGATACCAGACTACTTCCTGAGTGGTCTGATCATTATTCACTACCACAGACACCTGCTTGTCGGTGATATAGTTTTTGCCGACTACAAGGTCTTCGGGCCGGATCGAAATTTTATACTGGAAATAGCGTTCATATTCATTCAGCGTGTTGTCCTGATTGATGTCCTCCACATCAGGAAGCGCACGTGAAGACTGGTAGAGCGGATCAGTTGCGTCAGACGGAGAAAGGGAGTTGCCTTCTACTCCGTTATAGCGTTTGTAACGTTCGAGTACTCCGAGGCGCTGTTCATCGTAGTCGTATCCACGGAAAAAGTGATAGTTGTCACCTGCCGGGTCGTTGAACGGGGAGAATGGATCAGCCTCCATGCGTTCGATGGCAGACGGACTGAGTTTACGGCGCAGTTCGGCAAGATAGTCGGAATATGTGCTGAAGCCGAATTCATCTTCGTTGATGAGGCCGTCCAGGCCGACGTCCTGCGGGAGTCGCGAGCTACTGTTGTTGTCAAAAGCATAGGTCAGGGAGTTCTGAGTAGAGACGCGTCCCCACACGGTAGACTGCATGAACTGGTCGTCACCGTTGACCGGCACGCCGTTTTCATAGCTCTTCAGTCCGTCTTTAAGTATATCTTCCGAAATTTCTCCGAAATTCAGATAGAGGTCTCCGCCCTCAAGGTTGTCATTGTCGGGGTCGAGGAATGGAGAAAGCATCCAGAACTGGACATATTCAATATTAGAGGCATCGAAATTGGTGTTGTCCATCTTGCGCATGATGCCTCCCCACCGGCGGTCGGGATAGAGGAGATTGCCTTGGTCGTCGATATCTGTCGCGTCAAGGTTGTAGGGTCCGCGTTCTGTCGGATAGAATGACAGATTCAGAGTCTGGATGGTATTTGATTCGCCATATGGGCGTTCTCGTCCTGGGAAAATCTCACGTGAGGTTATCTCCCGGACATAAGGGTTGTTAAGCATGGCGGGATCGTTTTTGATATAGCCGGGACACATAGAGGAGTTGCGGGCTGTGAACATGCGGTCTATATAATACCAGTTAATCAGCGCGCGGTTTTTGCCATAGCGGATGTCATTTGACAGCGATGCCTCCGGGAACAGTGCGTCACCGCTCGGATCATATGGCGTGGAAGCGAGGAACCATGAGTATGGCGACCGCAGATCTATGCCGATCTGAGTGCTTTCGAAGTCATCAATATATGACGATCCGCGGTTGCTCCCGCTTTTCTGTTTGTGGGGAATAAGATTTGCGAATTCAGCCTGCAGGCTCAGAGTCGACGGCTGGACGGCATTGACTGTGGGTATCTTGTTCAGGAGGTTTGTCAGCCACATGAACTGGGTGTTGTACTGCATGTTGAGGCCCCAGATAGTGTTGTTGACAATCTCGTCGCCGATGTTGACCTTTTCGGTCTGGGCTTTCTCGGAGAAGTGCATGATAGTGGCTCCGAGGTTGAAATCTTTGTTGAACTTATAGTTGAGATCAAGGCCCAGCAGGGTTTTGCGTTGCATGGAGTAGAGCGACTGATTTTCCAGTGTCACATTGATGCTCTGCCCGGAGTCAATGATGCTTTGGTTGGTAATGGTCACAATGCCCATTGTGTAGTCTACCGTATAGTCGCTGTTTTCCACAAGCGGGACACCGCCGGCAGTGACTACTACCGATCCGCGAGGCACATTCATGGCATTAAGCCTGATTTGCGAGGACGAGCCTTCGGCCCCCTTGTATCGGCCTGAAAGGATGAACTTGTTTTTATCGGCGAACTGACGGGCGACAATCAGGGTTGAATCATAGAGCTGATTGTAGACATACGGCTCTGCCGCTGCCGCATTGCCTATTTTCTTCTCAAGGTTGGAGCCAAACGGTTCTACAACCGGGAATATGATCTTTCCCTGAGATGAAAGTATCGTGTATCCCTCTATGAAGTCAAAAAATCCGTCAGGATTAGAGGCTTCGTTAGAATCTATACGGTCAAGATTCATGACTTGAAGAAGCGGCACATTGTTTATAGGTGCTACGGGCAGATAGTTGATCTGTGTGCCGGTTGTGTCGCTCAGATATTTTATGTTGAGCCGGAAATCTGATTTGCTGATCTGATAAGCTCCGAGTGAATAGACGTTTTTCATCATAAGATCCCACATCGGGAGTTTGGGATTTATGGTGGTCGATTTCAGCATTTTCAGATAGAGCGACTGGTCGGTGGTCGATATGTCGGCGGAGAATTCACCGACTTGATAGACTTTACCGTTATATGTGTACTCGTAAGCCACACCAAGGACTTCGTCAGAAGCCAAGGCGCTTTTGAGCGAAATATATCCGAGGGTAGGATTCAGAGTGTATTCAGAGGATGAGAGCAGACGAGCTGATTCAACTTTTTCATAATCCATGCCTCCGTTTATTCCCAGAGCAGACAGCGGAGCAAGAGCCTGGGTCACAGTGTTGATGTTACGTGCAGCCGGATAGTCGTTTTTGATTGTGGAGAGCAGGTTGTTTGATAGGTTTGATGGCTGTGGATAGGCCGGGTCTGTCAACCAGTAATCACTGGCGAGCACCCGGTTTTCGCCAAGGTCCATGAACGCAACAAAATTTCGGCTTTGGTCAAAACGCGCATTGCGGTTCGTGATCCAGACTTCAATCCTTGTGATCTGTATGCCTGACGAAACATATGGCAGACGTGAAGCAAAGACGTCGTAATTGTCACGGAAGAAGTGACCGAGGAAGAAGTGGCGGTTCTGATCGTATTCATCCGCATTGATTGAGAACTCAGTTGTCTGCACACCGCCTTTCGAACTTACAGATGTTGACTGCGAATTCTGTTGAGAGACAAGAGCAGTAGCAGTCAGCTTGCCGAACTGCAACTGAGTCTTTATGCCGAACAGGGCGGTGCTTCCACGGATGAGTGATGAGCCTGTGGTCATCGAGACATTACCAGCCTCGATTGACTTGACAATGTCATCTTCCTTGCCTTCATAAGCGAGTTTTATGTTTTTCGAGTCGAAATCGAAGGTCGCATCTGTATTGTAGGTCATGTTGAACTTCATGCGGTCGCCTACAGAGGCATTTACCGTGGCCTGGATCTTTTGGTCAAAGTCAAAATAAGTCCTCCTGCGGGCATCAAGTGCAAGGGCCGGGTTGTCAGTCTTGTTGGTCTTGACACCCATTGAAAGATTCACTGAACCCTGGGTTTTCAGCTGAACACCACCGGGGCCAAATATTTTTTCAAGCGGTCCGAGAGCAAAATTCATGTCGAGAATGTTGAAGGGCTCCTTGTCAGGTGTTGTCAGAGCTTCAGCATTCCGCAGCCTGAAATAGTCTTGCATCTGACGGCGCGTCTGCCAGGTGTTGTATTGTTGAGGTGTCAGATAGAAGGGTGTGACGATATCTGATTCGCCCAGACGTGTGCGGATCACATAGCATCCCAGTTGAGGATCAAATTCAGCGGTAGTCGAAATGTTTGATGGCAAGTCCAGGTCTGTGGCAAGTTCCTGCTGCATGAGCTCATCGTATGTCTGAGGTATCAGGGGCCTTACCGGAAACAGCGTTGTGATAGTGTCAGTCTGGCCTTGCTGAGGAGCTGTTATGACTGGAGCCGGAGGATTGAATTCTGGAGAAATACTTTGGCCGAATGCAAAAAAAGCACTTGTCACCGTCAGAATGGCCATGACGGTGATAATGCTTCGTAATTTGAATATGTTGCGCCTTTGTTTCAGGACTGTGTCGCTATGATGAATTCCGGTTAGTGTCCGAATCTCTACATCATGCTCAATGCTTTTTTTATCGCCGTTTCGACTTTGACGGCAGGGTCAGCATCGAAAATCCTTTTCAGGACCTTCTGTGACTGCTGCCGGACAAAGCCAAGGGCTGTCAGAGCGGCAAGTGCTTCTTCATACACTTCTCCGAAAGAGCCGGATGAGTTGGACTGTAAAGATAACGTATCGTCTGTGGGTTTTATTTTATCCCTCAGATCAACAATTATCCTTTGAGCTGTCTTTGTTCCTATGCCCTTGACATTTTTGAGCGTATTGTGGTCACCTGAATTGATGACAGACTCCAGTCCGGTGACAGGCATGGATGAGAGAATAAGAATAGCGGTGTTCGGACCAACTCCGGAAACACCGATGAGCAAACGGAACATCTCACGTTCTTGTGAAGTAAAAAAGCCATAGAGTACATGTGCATCTTCGCGGATCACTTCATGTATGAGCAGTTTGATTTCTCCGGTTGAACGCTGGATGTCCTCAAATGTAGCCAGCGAGATATTAAGCATGTAGCCTATGTTGCCGGCTTCGATCACGGTATATGTGGGGGTGAGCTCGGAGACCGGCCCTTTTATGTATTCTAACATTTTGGCGGAATATTATTTTATGTTTGTCTGCAAAGTTACATTAAAAAGCCAAGACATGCAATTGTAGGGCCTGAGAGGAGGTTAAGATAAAAGAAATCGGCTCTGAGACATGCCGGAATTAAATCTGGTAATGTCACGGAGCCGATAGGTTCGGTCAGTCAAGAGGCTGATTAAAGCTCGTCGTTTTCAAATACGATCTCGTAGCTGTCGCCGCTCTTGTTGCCTTTATAAGAAAATTTGATACCGCGGTCAGAGAGCTTCACGAGCTGGACAAATTTTTGTTGGGCAGGAGCACTGATTACCTGTGCCTTTACCTGAGCTTTTTGCTCTGCAGCAGATTCTTTCATTACGCTGAGATCAGCCTGATCTTCATCTACGACATAATTGTAAACGATGTAGCCTTCATCGGCTGAAAGGCTCATCTTTTCGATGCCGGGCATTTTCTGTCCTTCAAGCTGTTTGTTGATTTCTTCTACGGCCAGATCGAGAGCCTTGTCAGAACTGCCACAGGCAGTTGTCATTGCCATCATGACTGCTACAGCCACGAAAGCGACATAACGGATAAGTTTCATGAAAAAAATGATTTGATTGGTAAATGTGGAGTGCAAAATTACTCTTTTTTTAATATATGGCCAAAAATATCTAACTTTGTGGCAAAATAAAATCGTAATTGCGATGCAAGTTGTCTACGAAGATAATCATATTATAATAGTAAATAAAGCTCCGGGTGAGATTGTCCAGGGTGACAAAACCGGAGATGAGCCTTTGGTTGAAACGCTAAAGATTTGGCTGAAGGAGAAATATGATAAGCCTGGGAATGTTTTCTGTGGAGTGGTTCATCGTCTGGACCGCCCGGTTGGCGGCCTTGTCGTATTTGCCAAAACTTCAAAAGCTCTGACACGCCTTAATGAGATGTTTCGTAATGGCGATGTCGAAAAAACTTACTGGGCATTAAGCCGTAATATACCGGCATCGCCAGAAGGTCGTCTGGAACATTATATCACTACTACCGAGCGTAACAACAAGAGCTATGCGTCGCTGACAGAAAAGAAAAACTCAAAAAAGGCGATTCTCAGTTACAGACTCCTTGGCAGCTCAGACCGCTATAATCTGATAGAAGTAAAGCTTGAGACCGGGCGCAAGCATCAGATCAGGGTTCAGTTGTCAGCCATCGGCTGCCCGATAAAAGGAGACCTGAAATATGGAGACAAACGTAGCAATCCGGACGGATCTATTTCGCTGATGGCTCGCCGGATCAGATTTGTGCATCCGGTATCAGGCGAGGTGATTGATGTGACCGCACCGCTTCCTGCGGATCCTCTGTGGCAGGCATTTTCTAACATTGAAAGTTGAGATTGTCTATATGTCTGTTCAGCCATCTGTCATGAAAATAGATCTGGATGAAGTGTTGCGCCAGCGCGTTTCTGCCTATTATCCGTTTATCCCCCGATGGGTCATCCGAAAACTTGAGAATTACATCTGCCAGGATGGCCTGAACAAATTGCTTCAGAACAATGCATCACTTGATGGGGTGGATTTCTGCCGCGGGGTTATCGGAGACCTTGGAGTTAGGTATAATGTGCATGGATCGCTTCCTGCTTCTGACAGCCGTGTGGTTATCGTTTCAAATCATCCGCTTGGAGGTCTTGACGGCATGATTCTTGCCGACATGGTTTCCAGTCAGTATGGAGGCCGGAAAGACATACGCTTTGTGGTGAACGATCTGTTGGATTTCGTTACACCTTTACGTAATATATTCGTAGGGGTCAATAAGCATGGTGACCAGTCACGTTCAGCCGCTGCACAGATTGACGAAGCCTTTGCGTCAGACATGCCGGTGATCATGTTTCCTGCGGGTCTGGTATCAAGGAAAAGAGATGACGGTACCATCTCTGACCTGCAATGGCACAAAATGGTGGTAAATAAGGCCATTTTGCATAAGCGAAATGTAATTCCGGTATATTTTAGTGGCCATAATTCCCATTTTTTTTATAAATTTGCGCGTCTAAGAGTCCGTCTTGGTCTGAAATTCAATATCGAAATGATCTGTCTGCCACGTGAAATCTTCAAAAGCGCCGGCAGCATCTTTGATATTCATATCGGGAAGACGGTGCCTTGGACTGATCTGCGAGGCGGAAAAAACTCACAGGCTCAGGCTGAAGAACTACGTAGAGCAGTCTATAAGTTGTGCGATAAAACAGACCGCTGTCAGCCGGAGTGAAAAATGAATATGAACTGATAATAGATAGATGACCGAAAAAATAATAGACCCTATTGACCCCGTGCTCATAGAGCGCGAACTTACCCGTGACCGGCTGTTGCGCTCGACCAACAAAGGGAATAATGAAATATATGTGGTGGACGGCCGCGAATGTCAGGCTGTCATGAACGAAGTCGGACGGCTTCGTGAAATCGCATTCCGCATGGCCGGTGGCGGCACAGGCAAAAGTTGCGATATCGACGAGTTTGATCTGATGGATCCTCCTTGTCGTCAGCTCATAGTCTGGGATCCGGAAGCAAAACAGATTCTTGGCGGTTATAGATTTATAATCGGGCGTGACATCAGACTGGATGCCCAGGGCCGTCCGCGTATTGCCACAAGCCACATGTTTCACTTCTCAGACAAGTTTATAAATGAATACCTCCCTTACACAATTGAGCTCGGACGGTCATTTGTGAGACTTGAATATCAGTCATCAAAGGCCGGAGCCAAAGCAATCTTCGCTCTTGATAATCTTTGGGATGGGCTTGGGGCGCTGACTGTGGTCTACCCCGAAATCAAATATCTGTTCGGAAAAATGACCATGTATCCGAATTATCATCGTGAGTGCCGGAATATGATCTTATATTTCCTTCACAAACATTTCCCGGATACAGAGGAACTTGTTCGCCCACTGCATCCTTTCAACCAGAGCTTTGATTCTGTAGCGATGGACAGACTATTTACCGGACGGACATTCAAGGAAGATTACCGGATTCTCAACCATGCAGTCAGAGAATTCGGATTCAACATTCCTCCTCTGGTCAATTCTTATATGAGTCTTTCGCCGACAATGAAAATGTTCGGTACAGCTATAAACGATGAATTCGGAGATGTAGAAGAAAGCGGTATCTTTTTTGCCATTTCCGATATTTTTGAAGAAAAGAAGCAGCGTCACATAGGTACTTATCACCCTCTCTCAGAGGATGAATAAAAATATCCGATAGTAAATTTAAATTCAAAATTCAAATGGATAGGATTTTAGTTACAGGCGGAACCGGATATATCGGTTCGCATACAGTTGTGGAACTTCAACAAGCCGGCTATCCGGTTGTCATTATTGATGATTTCTCCAACTCCAACCGGGAAGTGATTGACGGTATAGAACGTATTACCGGCATCCGTCCGGATTTTGTTGAAGGAGACTGCACGGATATGCAGACACTCTCCAGACTCTTTGCCGATTATCCGGACATAAAAGGCATTATAAATTTTGCCGCATCAAAAGCAGTCGGAGAGAGCATGCATAAGCCAATACTCTATTACCGTAATAACCTCAACACTCTTCTCAATCTCCTTGACCTAATGGGGCCGAATGGAGTGAAAGGCATTGTGTTCTCCTCGTCATGTACTGTCTATGGAGAGCCTGATGAAAATCCGGTGACAGAAAAGGCTCCGATCAAAAAAGCCACATCGCCTTACGGCAACACTAAGCAGATCTCTGAAGAGATTATCACAGATGTGATCAATGCCGGAGCGCCATTTAAAAGTGTGATTCTCCGCTATTTCAATCCGGTAGGCGCACATCCTTCAGCCGAGATCGGCGAATTGCCAAACGGAGTGCCTCAGAATCTGATCCCTTATCTGACGCAGACAGCTATCGGAATCCGCCAGGAACTGAGCGTGTTCGGCAATGACTATGACACACCTGACGGATCTTGTATCCGCGACTATATAAATGTGGTCGATCTTGCCAAGGCCCATGTTATCGCAGTAAAGCGCATGCTTGAAAACAAAAGCGATGCCAAAATAGAAATCTTTAATCTTGGAACCGGCAACGGAGTCTCTGTACTTGAACTGATTAATGTGTTTGAAGAGGCTACCGGTGTGAAAGTGCCCCACAAAATTGTTGGACGCCGGGCCGGAGATATTGAAAAAGTCTGGGCTAATCCGACTTATGCCAATGAAGTTCTGGGCTGGAAAGCCACATCGACACTTGCTGACACCATGCGCTCGGCATGGGCATGGCAGTTGAAACTGAGAGAACGCGGTGTGATGTAAAATCCACCGTCGGATTCAAAACTGACGAACAAGCTAAGTATTATCATATACTGACCCCTGGCGGCGTATGTCATGTGAAATGACGTGTGCCGCCAATTTTTAACTATCCGCAGAAAAGCAGAAGTCCGGGAAGAGCGACAACTCTCCCCGGACTTCATTCCTTTTTGAACAGTAGATAAATCAGTTTACCTTATAGATTTCTACTTCAGCCGGTTTGAAATTAGCAATGAAATCGGCGTGTTTGCAGACTTCCGCTTCGGCAAGATTTGTGTAGATCTCGGCCGAGCGCTTGAAGTTTTCGTTGCGGTTGGCATCAAGAAGAAGCAGATAGCTCATCACGATAACACCGGCCATTTCAACCAGACGGCGGGCCATGAAATCGCCATAGGCCGAATCATCAACCGCGGTGACAGCCTCTACGGCTTTTGCATAGCGTTCGGTCATGGCAACCAGACGGTCTTTGAGAGACTGGAGTTCGGGCTTGATTTCCTCTGAATTGTATTCGTTGATCAGGTTAAGGTAAGTCCCGGTAGTGACGTGGCGGATAGCGGCCACAACCTGCAGCTGGGTAGTACCTTCGTAAATTGATGTGATACGAGCATCACGATAGAGACGTTCGCAGGCATAATCTTTCATGAAGCCTGAACCGCCGTGGATCTGGATGCAGTCATAAGCATTCTGGTTGCAATATTCGCTGCCCATGCCTTTTGCAAGCGGAGTGAGGGCATCGGCCAAGCGGCTGTAATACTTCGACTCCTTGCGTTCCTCAGGAGTAAGGCTGCGTTCTTTTGCCATATCGTCATAGATCTTGTAGATGTCCACATAGCGGGCGCAGGCATAGAGAAGCGAACGGGATGCGTCAAGTTTGGCTTTCATCACCGACAGCATTTCATAGACAGCCGGGAATTCGATGATGGCTTTACCGAACTGTTTGCGGTCACGGGCATAGGCGAGAGCTTCGCGGTAAGCGAGTTCGCTGACGCCGACACTCTGTGCGGCGATACCCAGACGAGCTCCGTTCATGAGAGCCATCACATATTTGATGAGGCCGAGACGGCGTGATCCGCAGAGAACGGCTTTTGCATTTTTATATGTGAGCTCACATGTGGGAGATCCCTTGATACCCATTTTGTTTTCGATACGGCGAACGTTAACACCTCCGTCGCGCTTGTCATAGATGAACATCGAGAGACCGCGGCCGTCTTTTGTGCCGGCTTCTGAGCGGGCAAGTACCAGGTGAATGTCGCTGTCGCCATTGGTGATGAAGCGCTTCACGCCGTTGAGCAGCCATGTGCCGTCAGGCTGTTCTGTAGCCTTTAGCATTACACTCTGAAGGTCAGATCCGGCATCCGGTTCTGTAAGGTCCATTGACATGGTTTCTCCTTGGCAGACGCGAGTGATGAATTTTTCTTTCTGAGCTTCGTCTGCGAATTCATAGATGGTCTCGGCGCAATCCTGAAGGCCCCAGAGATTTTCGAAGCCTGTGTCGGCACGGCTGACAATGTCGGCAGCCATGATATAGGGAGTGATCGGGAAGTTGAGACCTCCGTAACGGCGGGGCATTGCCATGCCCATCAGACCAGCTTTGCGGCAGGCTTCGAGATTCTCTTGTGTTTTGTCAGCATAGATCACGCGGCCGTTTTCTACGCGCGGACCCTGATGGTCTACATCCTCTGCGTTGGGTGCGATGATGTCGCCGCATATTTCGCCTACGATTTCAAGAACTTTGTCATAGCTGTCCTGAGCATCGGCATAGTCGAGCGGTGCATAGTCGAATTTCTCGGCATCGGTATAGTTACGTTCTTTCAAAGCCACGATCTTCTCCATCAGAGGATGGGTAAGATGGTGTCTGAGATCGGGATTATCTGTATAAAAGTTAGCCATTGCTATAGAATTACCGTGTTATTTGGAGTTTTTCTTGTAATATTTGATCAGCTTGGGCACCACTTCTTCAAGATTGCCGGTAATGACATAGTCGGCTATAGTGTTGATAGGAGCTGCGGGATCATTGTTGATTGAGATGATGATGGAACTGTCCTGCATGCCGGCGATGTGCTGGATCTGACCGGAGATGCCACAGGCGATATAGAGTTTCGGGCGTACAGTCACACCGGTCTGTCCGATCTGACGGGCATGTTCGGTAAATCCGGCATCGACGGCAGCACGTGATGCTCCGACTTCTGCACCGAGTGTGTCGGCGAGTTCGTGGAGAAGCTGGAAATTTTCTTTTGAACCTACTCCGTAACCTCCGGCTACAATGATGGGGGAGTTCTTGATGTTGATTTTCGATTTTTCAATATGGCGGTCGAGAATTTCAACTACAAAATCTTCGTCAGATACATATTTCGCGGCATCGAGTTCAACGATTTCACCTTTGTGGGCGGGATCGAAAATTTCTTTCTTCATCACGCCTTCACGCACGGTGGCCATCTGCGGGCGGCATTCCGGGTTGACGATTGTAGCAACGATGTTGCCACCAAATGCAGGGCGAATCTGAAGAAGGAGGTCCTTGTATTCCTTGCCGGTCTTTGGATCAGTGTGATCGCCGATTTCCAGAGAGGTGCAGTCTGCTGTCAGACCGCTGTGCAGACATGAGCTGACACGGGGACCGAGGTCACGGCCTATGCAGGTGGCTCCCATAAGGCAGGCCTGGGGCTTGATTTCGCGGAAAAGGTTTATAAGGACTGCGGAGTGAGGATTGGAAGTGTAAGGATAGAGACGCTTGTCCGATACTTTATAAAGGCGGTCTACACCATAAGGGAATACCTGCTCTTCAACGCCGTCAAGGTTGTCTCCTACAACGATTGCCTCAAGCTTAACGCCGAGTCGTGAAGCGAGCACCCGGCCTTTGGTCAGAAGTTCGAGGCTGACATCGGCAACGCGACCGTCCTCGAATTCGAGATATACTATTAAATTATTCTGGTCCATAGTGCTGCTTATCCGATAGTGTGATTAGTGATGAGTTCCTTGATGAGATCTTCGATTTCAGCGTCATTGTCAGAGAGTACACGGCAATCTTTGGCTGTGAAGACCACGTTTTCAATAGCCTTGACCTTTGTCGGAGAACCTGGCAGACCGATCTGTGCCGGATCGGCGTCGACATAAGCCGCGCTCCATTCCTTAAGATTGAGGTATGGGCGCTTCTCAAGAAGGGCCTTCTGGCTGTCACTGAGTTTTGCAGCTTCGCTGGGAGAGACTGCATATTTGTATTTCTGGACTCTCATTGCATTGCGCGGGCGGCATGCTGGAGCAGATCCGTTGACAGTCACCACGCAAGGCAGAGGCGCTTTGACGGTTTCAACGCCGTTTTCCAGGCGTCGTTTTACTGTTACATAGCCGTCTTTAAGTTCAATGATTTCCTCGGCATATGTCACCTGAGGGATTCCGAGCTTTTCGGCAATCTGCGGACCAACCTGAGCCGTGTCACCGTCGATAGCTTGGCGGCCACCGAGAATGATGTCATATTTGCCGAACTTTCTGACTGCCTGAGCGAGGGAGTAGGAAGTGGCAAGAGTGTCTGCTCCGCCGAGCACACGGTCGGTAAGTACTATTCCACTGTCGGCTCCGCGATAGATGGCTTCGCGGATTATTTCTGACGCGCGCGGTAAGCCCATTGTAAGCAATGTGATGGTCGAACCGGGGTTGGCATCCTTGAGACGGAGCGCCTGTTCAAGGGCGTTCAAGTCTTCGGGATTGAAGATGGCCGGCAATGCCGCACGGTTGATTGTGCCATCTTCTTTCATTGCATCTTTGCCCACATTGCGGGTGTCAGGCACCTGTTTGGCGAGCACGATGATGTTAAGACTCATAATTTGGTTTGTTTGACTATAGGGTTATTAGATAGGTAATTATTTCTTAGTTTTATCTTCTACCCATTTGCGGGCGTTGATAAAGGCGTCGATCCACGGTGTAACTTCATCGGCGCGACGGCTTGCCGGATAGTAGCCGCACTGCCAGGGGAAGATGGCGCGTTCGAGGTGTGGCATCATGGCGAGATGACGGCCGTCGGCTGAGCAGATGCCGGCTACAGATGCACGTGAGCCGTTGGGATTACCGGGATAAGCGCTGTAATTGTATTTGGCCACAACATTGTAGTCACTCATAGCCATTGGCAGGTTGAATTTGCCTTCGCCATGAGCAACCCAGATGCCCAGTTTGCTTCCTGAAAGAGAGCCGAGCATTACGGAGTTGTTGGCCGGAATGCTTACGCCGAGGAACTGAGATTCGAACTTGTGGCTGTCATTGTGAAGCATCTTGGTCTTTTTCGGGTGTTCGGGATTGATCAGACCGAGTTCGATCATAAGCTGGCAACCGTTGCAGATGCCGAGTGAGAGTGTGTCTTCGCGGGCGAAGAAGTTCTTGAGCGCGCGTTTGGCGTTTTCATCCCATTGGAAGCCTGAGGCCCATCCTTTTGCCGAACCGAGTACATCGGAGTTGGAGAAGCCGCCGCAGAACACTATCATGTTGACATCTTCCAGAGTCTCACGGCCACTCATGAGATCGGTCATATGAACGTCCTTGACATCAAAGCCTGCAAGATAGAGCGAATAGGCCATCTCGCGGTCGCCGTTGACACCCTTTTCGCGGATAATAGCCGCTTTGACGCGGTCTCCATGACCGTCACGGCGCAGTGCGATGCCTCTTGATGCGAGCTTGCCGTCAAAACCGGCGGGCATACGATAGCGGATAGGCTGTTTTTTGTAGTTCTCAAATCGGCTGCGGGCACATTTCTCTCCGCTCTGGAGTGCATCCATGAGGTAGCTGGTGTGGAACCATACATCACGGAGATAGTCGATTCCGAGCAGGCGCTGTGTGCCATTGTGGCTGATGATCAGAGTGCGTTCAGAGGTGGGAGCACCGATATGGCAGAAGCGCACACCTGCTTTTGTCAGAATTTCATCGACAGATGCGATTTTCGATGCTTCAACCTGTGCTACAAGAGCCGGGTTCTCTGCAAAGAGAATCTTTACAAGATCTGATTCTCCAAGCTGTTCGAATCCGGTGGTGTCAAATTCGATGCCTCCGTCGGTATTGGCGAATGTCATTTCAAGGAGTGTGGTCAGAAGACCTCCGGCAGATACGTCATGGGCAGCCATGAGTTTGCCACGCTTGACAAGGGTCTGCACCGTCTCGAAAGCAGTGACAAATTTCTTGGTGTCGTATACGGTCGGAGCTTCTGATCCAAGTTTGCCCTGGGTCTGTGCAAGTGCCGATCCTCCGAGCTTAAGAGAGCCGGATGAGAAATCTATATAATAAAGGATAGAGTTTTTCTTTCCGAGCACGGGGCTGAGAGTCTTGCGGACATCACTTACTTCGCCGGCGGCTGAAATGATGACGGTGCCGGGGGCATAGACCTTGTCGGCTCCGTATTTCTGGGTCATCGACAGAGAGTCTTTTCCGGTGGGGATGTTGACTCCAAGTTCGCAGGCGAATTCGGAGCAAGCTTCAACCGCGCGGTAGAGAGCTGCGTCTTCTCCGGGGTTTTTGCAAGGCCACATCCAGTTGGCGCTGAGTGAGAGCCCTTTTATGCCATCGCTGAGAGGAGTGGCTACAATGTTTGTCAGAGCCTCGGCAACTGCGATTACAGAACCCTTTGCTGAATCAATCAAGGCTACCTGAGGAGCATGGCCGATCGAGGTGGCGATACCTTTGGTGCCTGAATAGTCAAGGGCTACTACGCCGCAGTCGCTCAAAGGAAGCTGTATTTCACCCTGGCACTGCTGACGGGCTATTTTGCCGGTGATCGAGCGGTCTACCTTATTTGTGAGCCAGTCTTTGCAGGCTACGGCTTCAAGCGAAAGCACGGATGCCGCATAGCGATCGATGTCATCTTCGTTGTATTCGCCGTCAGTATATGCAGTCTTGACAGTCGAGTCGGTGAGTGTGGTCTTGGGTGATGAACCGAACATGTCAGACATGGCGAGGTCGATCGGTTTCACGCCATCCTTCTGTTCGAATACGAAGCGATGGTCGCCGGTGGTTTCTCCGACCACGTACATCGGCGCGCGTTCGCGTTCTGCGATAGTGCGGACATAGTCAATATCTTCTTTCTTGAGAACCATGCCCATGCGCTCCTGGCTTTCGTTGCCAATGATTTCTTTTGACGAGAGTGTTTTGTCACCTACAGGGAGTGCGTCGATTTCGATGCGTCCGCCAGTTTCTTCAACGAGTTCCGACAGGGCGTTGAGATGACCGCCTGCGCCGTGGTCGTGGATTGAAACAATCGGATTGTTGTCATTTTCAGCCAATGCGCGGATCACGTTTGAGACGCGCTTCTGCATTTCCGGGTTGGCACGTTGCACGGCATTGAGTTCTATGCCGGATGCATACTGGCCGGTCTCCACAGACGAGACTGCGCCGCCACCCATGCCGATGCGATAGTTGTCACCACCCATCACCACAACAGCTTCACCTGCTTCGGGAGTTCCCTTGATAGCATCTTTGGCTGCTGCATAGCCTACACCTCCGGCAAGCATGATCACCTTGTCGTAGGCATACATTTTGCCGTTTTCATCGTGCTCGAATGTCAGGAGGGAGCCGCAGATGAGGGGCTGACCGAACTTGTTGCCGAAATCAGAAGCGCCGTTAGAGGCTTTGATGAGGATTTCGGCGGGAGTCTGATAAAGCCAGGCGCGAGGGTTCATCATAAGTTCCCAAGGGTAGTTTCCAAGCCGGGGATATGATGTCATATACACAGCTGTGCCTGCCAATGGCAGACTGGCGCGTCCTCCGCCGAGACGGTCACGTATTTCACCGCCGCTGCCGGTAGCTGCGCCGTTGAACGGCTCTACTGTTGTGGGGAAGTTGTGAGTCTCGGCTTTGAGCGAGAGAACAGTTTTGAGGTCGCGTACTTCAAAGTAGTCGGAGCGTTCAGGATGGGTAGGGTAGAACTGAGCTACAGTGGGGCCCTCTACAAATGCCACATTGTCTTTGTAAGCCGAAACAAGCTTGTTGGGGTTGACCTGAGATGTCTTTTTGATAAGCTTGAATAATGAAAGCGGTTTCTCCTCGCCGTCAATAACGAAAGAGCCGTTGAAAATTTTGTGACGGCAGTGTTCGCTGTTGACCTGAGAGAAACCGAAAACTTCACTGTCTGTGAGCGGACGTCCCAGTCGTGCACTAAGGTCGCGCAGATAATCTTCTTCTTCAACGCTCAGCGCCAGACCTTCACGCTTGTTATATTCCGTGATGTCGGCTATACGCTCTATTGGAGCGGCTGTGTTGTTGGTGGTAAACACTTTGGAGTTCAGTCCGTCATAAAGGCGGGAGAGCATTTTGTCAAATGATGGTTCGCCTGATCCGACTTTGTGGAATTCCTCGATTCGGGTAATTCCTTCGATTCCCATATTCTGGGTGATCTCTACCGCATTGGTACTCCACGGAGTTATCATTTCTTTTCTTGGACCGATGAATCTTCCTTTTACCGAAGTTGAAGAGAGGGGAGAAGCACCGTCGAAGAGCCACGCGAGTTTCTCTTTTTCTGAGTCAGAGAACTTGTGGGTAGTCTCTACGGCATAAATAAGGTTGGCACCTTTTTTGAAAAATACGACCATAGTGTTGTTATATGCAATGATTGGTGTGAAATCGTGGTGTTTGTGGGCGCTCCCTGAAATAAAGTAGCCCACGGCAAAGTTACAATAAATCTCTCATTTAACCAAGCGTTGAATTTGAGAAATTGTTGTACCTTTGTACCCTCATGCGGGTAGCTCATAACTGTTGTGATGACACCGCATTGAATTAATAATAGATTTTTTATTGCTTCTTAATAGACTTTGATAATATGGAAAGAAAAACAGGTGTGCTTTTTGATCTTGACGGAGTCCTCGTCGACAGCGAGGGAGAATACACTAAATTCTGGGGTGCTATGGGACGTCGCTACAACGTCGGCGGCGAAACTTTCGCATACGATATAAAGGGCACTACTCTGGCAGAGATTCTTAAAGGCTTCCCGGAGGATGAGCGCGATGGCATTGTCAGAGAACTGCACGAATTTGAAAAAAACATGACTTATCCCTGGATTCCGGGGGTGGAAAAATTCCTGCATATCCTTTCTGAGCGAGAAATTCCGTTTGCCATTGTGACCAGTAGTGATGAGGTCAAGATGAGCTATCTGTTCAAAGCTCATCCTGAGTTGAAAGAAATGGTGAGCGCACTTGTTACAGCCGGGCTGGTAACCAACAGCAAGCCGGATCCAGAAGGCTATCTGAAAGGCGCATCTATGATCAGAGTGCCTATCGAGGACTGTTTCGTGTTTGAAGACTCGATGCAGGGGCTTGAGGCCGGACGCCGTTCGGGGGCGACTGTAATCGGGCTTGCCACAACCAATTCGCGTGAACGCATCAACGGAAAAGCCCACAAAATCATTGATGATTTTGCAGGCTTCAGTATTGATGATATGCAGGCGGCAAGGGTGTCAGAATGACCCTTTGCCGTCATATGGCTATTTCATCGCTTTGAAACTCATGTCAAGGCCTTTGACAGAGTGGGTAAGTGCTCCGACAGAGATGAAGTCTACACCACATTCGCCATAGCTGCGGAGGGTGTCAAGGGTGATACCTCCTGATGATTCTATTTCGGTGCGTCCGTTAATGAGTTTCACTGCTTCGCGTGTGCGCTCAGGGGTGAAATTGTCAAGCATGATGCGGTCGACTCCCGCCTCAAGAGCCTGGCGGATTTCGTCCTCGTTGCGGACTTCAAGCTCGATTTTCAGATCTTTGCCTTTCTCGGCAAGATATTTGCGAGCCGCACTCACAGCCTGCGGAATGCCACCGGCAAAATCAACATGGTTGTCCTTGATAAGGATCATGTCAAAGAGCCCGATGCGGTGGTTGCAACCGCCTCCGATACGCACGGCTTCTTTTTCAAGCATACGCATGCCGGGAGTGGTCTTGCGGGTATCAAGAACTTTGGTCTTCAGGCCTTCGAGCTTCTGCTGGTATTTGGCTGTCTGTGTTGCTATCCCGCTCATGCGCTGCATGATGTTGAGCATTACGCGCTCAGTCTGGAGCAAAGAACGGACGCTTCCTTCGACCTCGAATGCGATATCGCCCGGTTTTACATGAGAGCCATCTTCGATGAATACGGTCATTTTCAACTGAGGGTCGAATTTTTCGAATACCTTACGTGCTATTTCAACGCCTGCGAGAATACCTTCTTCTTTGACTATAAGATGCTGCCTGCCTTGTTCTTCTGCTGGGATGGTGCTGAGTGTGGTGTGATCGCCGTCACCAACATCTTCAGCAAAGGCAAGATTGAGAAGATCGTCGATAAGTTCGTCTTTAGTTTTCATATTGATGGAAAATAAATAATTGATTCATGAAAATAACATTGGTAGCAGTCGGAAAAACTTCAACCGATTACATAGAACGCGGCATTGCGGAGTATTTTAAGCGTTGTAACCGCTACATGCCGATGGAGCTTTGCGTCATACCTGATGTCAAGGCTGCAAAAGCACTTTCGGAAGATAGCCAGAAACAGCGTGAGGGTCAGGCTATCCTTGCGGCTTTGCAGCCGGGCGATGTGGTGGTGCTTCTTGACGAGCGTGGAAAAGAATTCACGTCAAGAGAATTTTCCGGAATGATCGAACGCCGTATGATCCAGGGTCTGAAGCGGCTGGTGTTCGTCATCGGTGGCCCTTATGGGTTTTCAAAGGAGGTCTATTCAAGGGCTGATGACAAACTTTCGCTCTCACGGATGACTTTCACTCATGAAATGGTGCGACTGTTTTTCGCCGAACAGCTTTACCGGGCCATGACCATCATGCGCGGGGAGCCGTATCATCATGATTGAACGGCTCCGCAGCGGAGCACTCAGGCAGATCTATGCTATTTTATAGAGCAGCCACACGAATGCCAGAGCAAAGGCTGTATATATGAGTGTGGCTCTGATGAAAAGGGCCCAGCGGCGTTTTTTGCGCCCGGACATATATGTATAGAGACCTCCGCCGAGAATCCCGAAGCCGATGCAGTATGCGATCCAGAAACCGATGCTTCCCATGCCAGATCAGTGTTTGGGTGATTTAGCTCCTTTGACACTACCTTTGACACCACCTGACATAGAGAAGATGTTTTGGTCATAGCTGACGGTTTTCAGGCCTTGTTCGCGTTTGCGTTTAAGAGCGAGCTGTACAAGACGATCCATGAGCTTGTCGAATGACAGACCGGTGGCTTCCCAAAGATAGAATGAAAGAGAACCGGGTATTGTGTTGATTTCATTGACAAATATTTCATTGGTGTCATCATCGACAATGAAGTCGATGCGGCTCACTCCGTGACAGCTGAGCACTCGGAATGTCTCTCCGGCAAGGTGGCGGATTCTATCAGTCATTTCCGCCGGAAGTTCCGCCGGAATTCTTTTCTGTGATGCCTGCATGCCTTTAGCTCCTTTTGTACCTCCCATGTATTTATCTTCATATGAAAGGATTTCAGCGCTTTTTATAGGTTCTTCGAGTACTGATGACTCATATTCATCGCAGTCTCCGAGCACAGAACAGTTGATTTCTTTTAGATTGTCGACCATGTGCTCGACAATGAGCCGTGAGCTGTATTTCTGGGCGATGTCTACCTTTTCAATAAGCTGCTCTCTATTGCCGGCTCGCCCGATGCCTACGCTTGATCCAAGATTGGCGGGCTTGACAATTACCGGATAACCGATTTTTTCTTCAATTTTTGCGATAAGCTCATCTCGTCGACTGAACCACTGCTTGTCGGTGAACCATACATAGTCAATCACGGGCACTCCGGATTCGCGCAAAATCATTTTCATTGTGATCTTGTCCATACCATTGGCACTCGCAAGGGTGTCGCATCCGGCATATGGGATTCCGATTGTTTCAAGCACACCTTCGAAAATTCCGTCTTCAACATTGGTCCCGTGGAGCACGGGGATAGCTACGTCAAGTGTGCAGACCGGGCCTTTGGCTCCGAATAGTCCGCCGGTTTTGGCGCGGTAGAGATTATAGTCGCCATAAATCGGTTTCAGATAGACTTCGGTGCATTTTTCAAGCAGCGAAGGGATGTTGCGGTAGTTGGAAATTTCAAATAAAGCATCGCCGGTATAGAACCGCCCCTGCTTAGTTATATATATAGGTGTGACGTCATATTTGTCGCGGTTTATTGCATGCATGGCTTGCGATGCCGAGATAACAGAAATCTCATGCTCGGTAGAGCGTCCGCCAAAAAAGACTCCGATGTTTGTTTTCATTTTGTGTTGTTGTATAATCAGAATAGAGTGTTTTATTTATTTGAATGTATCCGGGAGATCATTTTCGTAGAGGATGGTATCGCCCGGTTTTAGGGTTGTTGCCAGTAATTGCTGGGCTTCGCTGAAAGAGTTGACGGTGTGCACGTCAAGTGATGTCGTGTCGGTCGACTTGATGCCAGAGATGATGGCTTCACGGTTATAGTGCCCGACTATGATGGCTATGTCGGCGGCTCCGGCTATGTATTCGCCAAATTTCGCATTCAGTTCCTCCTGACGTTCTCCGAGTTCGATCATTCCGGGAGTGACGATTATGCGTCGTCCGCCGGTCATCATTTTCAATACGTCAAGTGCCATTTTCGACCCTGTGGGATTGGAGTTGAAGGCATCGTCTATGATGGTCACGCCTCCGGGCGTACGTTTCATATTCAGGCGGTGTTCCACCTGTTGGATGTCATTGACGGCATAGCTGATTTTTTCAATCGGAACTTCAAGTCTTAACGCTACTATTATAGCGGCCAGTAAGTTTGATACATTGCATTCGCCTACCAAATGGGTTGAAAATCCGAATTTTTCACCTGTCGGAGTAACTACTGTGAATGAGGTGCCATGAGCTGAATATCGTATATCTTCGGCTATATACTGGGCCGGGCCACATTCACTTACAGCATAGCGGATGCACTTGACGTTGTCAACCTTGCGGTTGGCAACGAAGGGGAAATCATTGTTGACTACAGCAAGTCCGTCAGTCGGGAGCGAGTCTATGAGCTCAAATTTTGTCCGCTGCACATTCTCAATGGACTTGAACGATTCGAGATGCTGCTCGCCTACCGCTGTCACGATTCCGATCTCAGGATGCACCAGGTCGCAGATTTCTTTGATATCGCCCGGTTGCTTGGCCCCCATTTCAACAATAAATACTTCGTTATAGGGCTTGAGATATTCTCTGACGGTGCGGATCACACCCATCGTGGTGTTGAAACTGCCCGGAGTCATCATCACATCATATTTCTCCGAAAGAATGCGGTTGAGATAGTGTTTGGTGCTTGTTTTTCCATAGCTTCCGGTCACACCGATGATTTTCAGATCAGGCATTCCGCGTAGAATCCGCTCGGCATCCTGATAGTATTTGCGATTGATATTGGCTTCGACCGGTTTCAGCAGCCAGTTTGCTGCGAGAGCAAAGCTCTGTGAAAAGCAAAATACGGCAAGGATGATGTCAGCTACAAATATCAGTGACGCTTCTTGAGCCTGGCAGACAAAGAGGCAGATCACAGTGGGTATTGCAGCCAGCAAAAGCATCGTTAGCAGTATGCGGGAGGCCCGTCGGGTCATCACAAGCGGTTTTTTGTATTTCTTTCGGGCAAGGATGATTGTGTTTGTCAGAGACACTGCGCATATGAGCCCTGCTGAGATCCATATTGCCGGTGTCAGAGTTGACAGAGAGGCTAGTAATACGGCTCCGCTGACCAGACGCATGGCGGAGGTGCTGTCTTGTGACGTTGAAAGCCAGCGGCTGTAGCGGTCATTGCGATAGGAGTTCTGCTGAAGCATCATTAGCTGTCGTCTGAATTCAAACACAAGTGCTATGACAGCTATGATAATGGTAATATATACAAGCATGATTCTGTTTTGATTTTATTTGGCGGTTAGAAAGCTGCGCAACACAGCGGCAAACTGGCCGGGATTATCAAGGAAACTATAATGGCCACAGCCGGCGAAAGAGACCAGCCCTGCGCCGGGGATGTGTTTTTCCATCTTGCGGGCGTCGCTGATCGGAGTCGCAGTGTCATTCTCTCCCCAGATGAGAAGTGTGGGGGCTTTGATCATCGGCAGTCTGTCACTGAGGTCTTCATTTACTACTTTTGAGAGGATCCGGCGCATCATCGGCGAGGCCCCCGCATAATCACTTGATCCGGCTTTTGCTCTCCGCTTGTCAAGACGGCGTTCGGCTTCATCGTGGCCGAATATCAGATACATCAGTTGTTTCAAGGTTTTGAATGTGTAAATCTTCCAGTAGTATCTGAATGTGCGTTTAGGCTTGATGCCGGCCGCATCAACCAATATGAGTTTTTCTACAGGATTGCGTGAGGAATAGAGGATACCGACACGGCCCCCGAAAGAGTGTCCGAGCAATACAGGCGGTGTTTTGAGCGACAGACTGTCGATCAGATGTTCGATCAGGCGTGTGTATTGCTCAACTCCCCAGACTTCTTCCGGCTCTTCTGACTGTCCGAAACCGGGGAAATCCACATTTATCACACGATAACCGCAGGCAAGAGCTGTGCGCTCGACAGAGGCAAGGGTTGAATGATCGCAACCCCAACCGTGCATGAGCACAATCGTGGCTGTCCCGTCACCGTTATCGGTAAAATGGAATTGCCGTTCGTCAAAAATGATTTCCTTATCCATCTGTATTGCTAATTGACTTGCAAAATTATGAAAAAGCAATGAATAAACATGCTTGTCAAGCCAAAAAGTTTGTAGTCAGAATACCGCCTTCGAATTTTTTGTGTTGTGTTTTTCCGAACCCCCTTTCTTGGATTACATATCATTGATCAGCACTTCCACAGACAACAGTTCCAAAGAAAGTTGCGATTTTAAGGTGTCTTGAATGAAACAACGGATAACTTAACGTGGGGAAAAAGAATATAACTGAATATAGATAGTCGCAATGATTATCAACAACTTAGCCAATCCGCAAATTTGACTGATTTGTAAGATTTTCTACTTATTTAAACAGGCATATCGCACATAGTAATAATAAGAGGTTGTTTAAAGACAATAGTTAAAATCTGAGCGAAAGTTTTGAGCCGTGGATATGGCTCTGAATTGAAGGAGCATAGCGAGCTATGTGACTGAGATGAAGAGTCATAGGCACCCAAAACTTTCGCAGGCGAGGGTATTGTCTTTTTCCCTTTTAGTAATTTCATGTCTGAGTGTTTTTTAAATTACCTAAGCCTTGGTGTCTCTTTTGCTAAATTGTTGAAATTCGTCAGTCACATAGCTCGCTATGCTCCTTCCTCATTTGCAACAATTTATCTAAAAGATACACCACTCAGATTTTAACTATTGTTTTTAAACAACCTCTAAAATACTATCGCTGTTCGATAAATTTTAGAAAATAAGCTTCTCAACTTTGATGCTTCCGTCGCTGCAAAGACGGCGGACGATGTTCAGACCTCTCGCGGGAGCGTTCAGACGGCGACCCTGGAGATCGTAGATCTCGATTATCTCGCCTTGGCCGTTTGCGTCAGCTTCAATTTCGCTGATTCCGGTCACAGAACCGTTGATGACGGCTGCTTTGGGGCTGAGACCGCCGAATTCGTTGACAGCCTGGATTGAATAGCCGCTTTCATTGGCACGGCTGACGGCCGGGTCGACTGACATTGAAGTTTCAGTTGTGAATCCGATGACTTCATCGCCCTTGGTGATGAGATAGCAGATGGCATAGGGCACGGCATCCCATGAGATCACGCCATTGCTCAGGCCGGCTGAGGGAGTAGCGCAGGATTCGGTCTTGATGACGGGTTCCCAGTTGTCGGATCCGGAGAGGACGTTGCGCACAGTGTACTGTGCCGCCTCTTCGTCAGTGAGCGAGTTTTTGGCTTTGCCGTAGACCTTTTCGCCGTTGTCCATGTAGTAGTATGTGTCGCGGCGCTGTGAGAGATCGAGGGGATTGCCGTTGGCGTCAACAGTGTTCCAGTCGGCCCAGATTGCGGGGAGTCCGCCCATAGTTTCATACCATCCGGTGGCGGGGATCGTCACCTCGGCGCGGGTGTTGAGGAAGACGGTCTTTGGGTAGTTGTGCCAGGGACGGCCGAGCCATACGGAGGTTTCCGAGGGCACACCGGGAGCTGTGATTGTACAGTTGTTGAAGACATAGCCCCATTTTACGTCCGTTCCGTGAGAGGGAGCCACGATGTAGCCGCCGCTCTTGCGGTTGATGTAGAGGATGGTATTGTCAATGAAGATGTCACCGCTGTTGTAGATGAAGTCTACAGCACCTTCGATGAATGAATTGCGGACATAAGCGCGGTAAGCTGAGGTTGACGGAGTGATCCAGGTGTCCTGATAGGAGAGCATGGCTACGTTGTTGAAGATGGTGCGGTCGCCGGTGGTGTTGAGGGCGAGAGCCTGAGGACCTTCTTGACGTTCGTGGCCGTAGGAGTTTTCGAGAGTGATGTTTTCGAATAAACAGTCGTTGGAATTCACGACTACGGTGGCACCTACGCTTACATGGAGGGCATTGTCACCGCCGCAAAGCTTGTCGTCGAGGATGACGGTTTTGTCACGGTCCTGGCCGATGATGTGGAGCATGGGCTTGGATGCGGGGATGTCGACGTGTTCGTTGTAGTTACCGTTTTTGACGAAGATGAGCCAGGGTTTCACTCGGTTGGCGGGAGCGGCATCGATGGCATCCTGGACGGTTGCGTAGTCACCGCTGCCGTCTTGGGCTACGATAGCGTCAAAGAGACGTGCTTCGGGTTGCGAGCGCTCCATTGTGGTGAATGTCAGAGTGGTGCCTGCGAAGGCGTTGCCGCTGCGGTCGGTGATGGCTCCGGCGGGAACGGTGAACGTATAGGTGGTGTTGTAGTCAAGACTGTTGTAGTTGTAGACGATGCTCTTGCCGCTGAGGGTAGGAGCGATGGTCTCGCCGTTGAGAGTGGCGTTGCCGGTGCCGGTCAGGACTTTTTCGTTGAAAGTAAGGATGATTGAACCGGTTGCGGAAGCTCCGTCAGCTCCGTCGGCGGGGATGGTGCTTACGAGTACGGGGGGAACATCATCGTTGGCGCTTTCGCGGTCGGCGAGGATGTAGAGTTCGGCGATGCTGAGACCGTCATTGTCGCTGGTGTTGCCGACGAGCGGAGAGGTGCGGTCAGGCATGAAGCGGATCCAGACGCGTTGCTGTCCGGCAGCTTCGGCGGGGAGGTTGAACTCGTTGGAAGTCCAGCCTGATTTGAGGTTGTAGGTGCCGAAGGGGTTGAAGTTCTGGCCGTCGGTGCTGTACTGTGCGTTGATGACGGTATAGGAATTGTAGGAGATGCCGAGGGCGGCAGAGAGGACGAGGTTGGTGTAGCCTACGGACGAGAATGACACTTCAAAGTAGTTCTGCTCCGAGAGGTTTTTCCAGATGCGTGCACCCCATTTGCCATTTTCAGCGCCGTTGCCGGCACCGCGTGTGAGCCAAGAAGTGGTCTTGCCTTCGGGGTTGCGGAGGCTGAGCAGGCCGGCGTTGTCGCTTTCGGCTTTGTAGTCAGCGGCGCGCTCGCTTGCAGGCTGGTCGAAATAGAAGTCCCATCCGACAATGTAGTCGTCGGCCGAGAACACGGCGGTGAGGTTTTTCTCGCCGTCCATGCGGATTTCACGCGAGGGAGCCGTGGTGTTGTCTTCCCAGTTGTTGAAGGTCAGGATGCGGTTGTTGACAGTGGTGAGCCGGACATCGGTGCCCTCTTCGTAGTAGTGGACGCCATCAACTACGTTACCTTCCGGGGCGAAAAGCACCTGATTGACATTGGCACCGCCCTCGATTTTGAGGTTGAGGGGGTAGACGTTATTTTGATCGAAATTGGCGGTCAGCTCAGTGTTTTCGCTGATTTCAAACGAGTAGGGGTTGGCAGTTGAGACTGTCTTTCCGGAGGCATCGGTCCAAGAGGTGAAGTGATAGCCGAAGTTTTCAGTGACAGAGACCGTGAGGGCGGTTCCGGCATCGAATTCAGCTCCGCCGGGGGTGCAGGAGATGGTTCCGGCTGCGTGGATAGCGGATTTCAGGCTGAGAGTGTAGGAGGGAACTTCTTCGATCGCACCGCTGATTTTGCCTGAGAGTCTGATGTTTTGGAAAGCATATTGTTTGCTTGCATCAAGGTCCTTGATGTAGATTCTGATAAGGACAGGCCCGTCAGTGGCAGGCAATGAACTGAGATCGTATTCGCAGAGCGAGTAGTAGGGCTCGTTTTTGACGAGTGCGGGAGTGATATTGGTGGCGACAAGAGACTCGGAGCCGTCAACCGTCACGCCAACGTCAAATTTGCCGCCGTTGGTGCCTACGCGGCTTGCCTGAAATGATAATTTTCCGGGCTGGAATTTCAGACCCTTTTTGGGACGGATGATGAATGAAAGAGCGTTGGCTTCATCATTTGCCGTGTTTTTGCCGACAACGGGTTCGACCATCGTTGCCGAGATGCCGCCATCGGTACGGACACCCTTGATCAACAGGTTACTGCCGATCGAGAGACTTGCAACCGAGGTTGTGCCGTCAAGCGAGGCAACTGCGTTGAGATCGCTTGCAGGGCCCTTGTCGAAAGGCCATGAGTAATCTATGTCAGAGTCGACTGTGGTGGCGCCGGCTTCCTCGGCGGCGGTCACTGTGAAATAGTCGAGATTCCAGTTGGTTGTGCCTACTGTGGGGAGCAGACGGACGATGACATTGTCTTTGTTGTTGGCTGAGATTGATACGCTTGCTTTGTTATATATGTACCAGGCCGCGCTCGTGTCGTTCGTGCCGCCGTCGAACCATGAATTGCCTCCGTCGACTGACATGATGAGCTTGACGGGAGTTACAACATTGTTGCCCGGAGCCATTGCATAGTCGATGCTGATGCCCTTGTAGCCTTTGGTCGGGAAAGAGAATTCAAAGTAGGCTTTATGCTGCGAGGGATCGGTGTAGTCAGAGCAGTTATTTTCAGCAGAGCTGTTGTCGATGCGGAAAACGTAGTTCTGATAACCTTCGCAGAGCTGCCAGTAGCGGTTTTCGCTGTAAGCCGACATAGAGTAATCGGCTGAATTGCCTACGGCTTCGTCAGGACGCAAGACTGGGACTTGGTCTTTGAACCAGTAGTGGCCGATGGCAGCCCAGGCATTTCCGTTGGGAGTGTAAATTTGCTGAAGGCCTTCGCCTGCGGCTTTGTCATAGCCACCGTCGAAAGTCCAAGAGGCGAGCGTGGTCTGAGCAGAAACGCCCGCGACGGTTCCGGCAGCTATAAGGGCCGCAAGAGCCAATTTCTTTAAATAGTTGGATGACATGGAATAAGGTATAGATTTGGTTATGATGCGTATCAGAGGATCACTTTTTCGGTTTTGACAGAGCCGTCGGAGTAAAGGCTGCGGGCAATGTAGAATCCTGACGAGGGATTACTGACACGGCAGCCCTGAAGAGTGTAGTAGCTCGTCTCGACAATTGTGCGGTCGCCCTCGATTTCAGCTATGCCGGATTCGCCGGAGGCAGTGGCCCAGCCGTGGAAGCGGATGTCGGAAAGGCAGATGGTCTTTCCGGTGGCTGCGGAGTTGTACCAGGGGTAGAAACGCAGACGGAGCGACTTGCCGCCTTCAAGCGAGATGATGGGGCGGACGGTGCCGTCGAGCATAGTGTTGGCGGGCATACTTTTCTTTTCATAGATGAGTTTGGTGTCGGAAAAATCATCTTCGGTAGAATAGTAGACGTGGACACACATTCCGTTGCCGCCGCAGCCACACATGTAGTAGCTGATTTCGTCGATGTTGAGTGTGGTTTCAGGCATGGCTGTGATGCCGAATTCGATGTAGCGGGTAGAGACCTCGTCGATTTCGCCGGCGGGCCAACTGTCGCCCTGAATGACATTGCGCTGAGTCTTGCGCGAGGCCTCGAAGCCGGTGCCTTCGGGCCAGACGGTGTTGGCGTTGGGGTTGGAGTATTTCTGCAAAGTCATGCCTACCCATGATTCCGATATGACGGTGGCGGGTCCTGAAAGAGTGTAGCTGTCATCTTTTTCAAGGCGCCAGTAGGCGGTGACTTCGGTGCCACCTGAGAGCTGGACGGCAGAGGCGGTGACGGGGATCTCTGTGGACTTGCCTCCGGCGCTGACAATGATTTTCGCATCGTTGTTGTCAGATTCAAGAGTCATGCGGACAGAGAAGCGCCTGATGATGGTGCCGCCTTCGTAACTGACGCTTGCACTTTTGCTCCATTCGGTCAGATCGGTCGAGACTTCGGCATTGCCTTCGGCTGTGACGGTGAGCTGACCGGCTGCGGGAGTGAGGTCAAAGGCTGTCACCATGAGTTCCTTGGTCAGAGTCTGACCTACATAGCCCCGGCCGAGGTCGGCGGCAGAGGGGCTGACGCTGAGGTCGGAGGTGAGACGGATGTGCTCGGACATGACACCGGCTTCACGGCAAAGGCCTGCGAAGCGGCGGGCGATCAGGGCGGCACCTACGGCGCTGAGGTGGGTGGAGCCGTCGCCGTCACTGAGAATCGAATGGCAGTCAGAGTCGCCGTAGCTGAGATAGAGGTCGGCTGTGGCGGTAGTGAGGTCAATGAAGGGAACGTTCATCTCGTTGGCAACCTGCTCCATCTGCCAGACATAGTCCATAGAATTGTCAGATGCAGCTACTTTCTGAGAGGTTAAAACGCCGCTTGAGGTCAGTTTCGAGAAATTGTCACCGAGGTCGTGGCGGCCGTTGCGGCGGATGTCGTTGCCGGAGAAGTACATGCGGCAGATCGGGCCGACAAGGATAGGGATGCAGCCGGCATCGCGTGTCTCGGTGACGTATTTGCGGAGATATTCTTTATATGTGGTCGAGGGGTTGGTGCCACGGTAGTCTGTTGCGGCAGCCTGAGCGTCATCGCCGATGGATTTGTAGTAGGCAATCAGTTCGTCGCCGTCCATGCCCTGCGTCTTTTCATCGTTGTGAGCGAACTGGATGAGGACGTAGTCGCCGGGCGACATCTGAGTCTTGACAGAGGTCCAGAAGGCGGCTTCCTTATAGAAACTTTTGCTTGAAGCGCCGTTTTTGCCGCGGTTGTTTACTTCGATTCCATCGAGGAACTGTTGGAGATACTGACACCACCCTCTGGTGATGGTGGCCGATTCGTCGTAGTTGGCCATAGTGCTGTCACCGATGGTGTGGACCTTTTTCGCAGCATCGGCCGACTGAGATCCTCCAAAGATCAGGGCGGCTACCGCGAGCAGGGATGCAAAATTTTTCATGGACTTATTGAGTTTGAGATATTGATTTGTGATGCAAAAAATGTGCAATTGTAATAGTGCAAAATTATCTCAAACTGACCTCAAAGGAGGGTAAAAAAGATTCAAAGCAGTGGTGATAAAAGGTAAAATCGTGTCAAAAGCATTGATTTTTAGCTCTTGACACGATTTTACGGTTTGATGTAGCCTGTAAGGCGAAACTTTTCTGCTTTGTCAGGAAAAATTTATCAGTTCCTGCGACCGGGACCGCCGCCGGGTCCTCTGCCGGGCCAACCGCCGTGGCCTCTCATGAAATCGCCTCCGCCTGCGGCCGAAGGTTCGTTGCCTTTGCCGAAGGTGTTGAAGCGGTAGCTCAGAGTCACCATGAAGTAGCGGGTGAGTGAGTTGTAGCGGGTGTCATCGATATAGTTGGCGGTGACGTTGCGGCGGATGTTGTTGCGCTGGTTGAGAAGGTCATAGACTTTCACGGCGAGAGTCAGAGCCTTGTTGCGCAGGAACTGCTGGGAGATGGTGGCGTTCCACATCCATGTGCGTGTGTCGTAGCCGGCGGCATAGCCTGAGGTGGCCGAGTAGTTGATGTCGGACTGCAGGGTGAGTCCCCAGGGAGTGTAGTAGGTGCCGTCGAAGCGTCCGCCGTAGGTGTGTACTGTCTGGTCAGCGTTTTTCTGAACACTATTGAAGGTGGTTTCCATTGAATAGCGCGGGCGCAGTTCGAGTTCGAAATGATCGGGTCGGAAAGTGATGCCCGGACTCTCGTTGATTCTAAAGGAGAGCGAGGCGTTGCGCTGGCCGTTGTTGAAACCTACCGAGCGGTTTGCGTTGACGAAGACGTGGTTTGAGAGGCTCCATTTCTTGTTGCGCAGGGGCATGGAGAACATGTTCATCACGCGGCCGCTCCAGACACCGTTGACGTTGGCATAGGTTGTTTCGCGTGTACCGTCATCCTTGATGAGCGATTTGGAGATTATGGAGTTCTGTGTCATCTGGAAGTCGCCCATGAGCATGATGCTTCGCTGCGATTCGGTGTTGAAATCCTGGAAGCGGATGTTGACGTTGTGGGTGAACGATGGGTCGAGGTTTGGGTTACCCTGGATGATGTTGGTCGGGTTGGAGATGTCGGCCACGGGCTGCAGCTGGGCCATAGAGGGCTGTGATGAGCGTCCGCGGTAGTTGAGCTGGATGGATCGGCGCTTGCTGAATTTGTAGCGGTAGCGCAGGAAGGGGGCGTAGTTCCACACCCAGCGGTCTATGTTTTTGTCGGAGTTGTCGAGGTAGATCGACTTTGACATCTGCGGCACCAGTGAGAGGCCTGCTTCGAGAGTTGAGTTTTTGGTGACTTTCTTGTAGCCGAGACGGATGTTCTGGTTGAAGGAGTTGTTGCGGTAGCGGTTTGAGTAGTCCGGATCGGGTTCGATTGTGGTCAGGGTGCCGTCGGGGTTGAGGGTTACGGGGGGCATGATGTCACCGTATTCGTAGTCATCAGGGATGTTGTAGACGAGCTTGTCGGCGTTGTTCCAGCGGTAGTTCATGCGGCAGCTGAAGGTGAGGAAGTTGCCGTTGCTGACGTTGCCGAGCGGTTCGGTCCAGGTGAACTGGCCCATCACCTGGTTGCTCCAGGTGTGGTTGTCGTTGTATTGGTCGAGGAGGTCTGATGTGTCCTGGGAGTTGTCGGCGTCTTCGTCCATGATATAGCGGATGAAGTCGTTGACCGATGTGCCGGTCTCGATTACGTTTGAGTATTTGTATTGTCCGGAGATCGAGAACGAGCGTCCGCGGTGGCGCTTGAAGTTGTGGGAGTATATGAGGCGTCCTCCGAATTCATATGAGTCGCCGTCGCTGCTGCTGCGGGCATTGTTTTTACTTGCCTGCACCATCGAGGAGTTGAAGTAGTCTGTCAGCTCGTGGTCTTCAGATTTGTTGAAGTTGAGCGAGAAGTTGGGGCGGAATTCGAGGGTGTTGAATGAGTCTGGTTTCCAAAGCACACGGAAGTCACCGCGGAAGTTGTTGCCGCGGTCGCGGACGGATTTGTTGATTTTCGAATATGTGGAGTAGTCTTCGAAAAGATACTGGCGTTCCTGTCTGGTGATGGTCTTTGCATCGGTGTTGCTCCACATGATGTCGCCGCCTACGCGGATGATCTCTTCCTTGCCCACGTTGAAGTTCAGGCCGAGTGCTCGCGATTCGGTGATGCCGTTGTTGCCTCCGAAGCGGCGGAAGCGGCTGCCGTTGCTGTCAGTGAAGCCTATCTGGTTGGTGTTGTTGAAGTTGCCGAGGAGTGTTACCTGGTTTCCGTTCCAGAAACGGTTGAGGTTGAAGGAGCCGGTGTAGCGGTCATCGGTTCCGTAGCCGGCTTCGGCGGTGCCGAACCATCCCTGGTTCATGTCTTGTTTGAATGTGAGGTTGATGACAGTCTCGTCTTCTCCGTCATCGACTCCTGTGAGCCGGGCCATATCGCTTTTTCGGTCAACTACCTGGAGTTTGTCGATGAGGTTGGCGGGAAGGTTTTTGGAAGCTACCTGGGGATCGTCGCTGAAAAATTCCTTTCCGTTGACAAGGAATTTGCTGATGGTTTTTCCGTTGGCTGTGATTGATCCGTCGGTGCCGACCTCTACGCCGGGAAGGCGTTTGAGAAGGTCTTCAACCACGGCGTTTGGCTGTGTGTGGTATGAGTCGGCGTTGTATTCAACGGTGTCTTCCATCACTTTGATGGGGGTCTTTACGGCTACCACGCTGACTTCGCCGAGCATGTGGGAGGATTCTTTGATGCCGAGCACTCCGAGGCGGAGGTTGGAGGCTCCGACGGTGACTGGTTTTTCGAGATCGGCATATCCGATATAGCTTACGGTGAGAATATATTTTCCGGCTTTTATGCCTGAGAGTGTGAATTTGCCGTCGATGTCTGTTGTTGTTCCGGCTATGAAAGTGCTGTCTTTTGCAGCAACGAGTTTGATGGCTGCTTCAAGGAGCGGTTCCTGTGTGTCGAGATCTTTCACTATGCCGGTGATGTTTGCGGCTAAGGAGGTGGTGAATGAAATCAGAAGGAGGGTGAACAGCAATGTTAAACGGTTGAAACGTGTCATTCTTTTCAGTTCTCTTTTTCAGTTCTGTTGGTTGGTGGATTATTGTTGACTGTCAATTCTGACCGTAAAATTACTCAAAAGTTTAATCGGGCGGAGGCTCTTATCTACCTACAGGGTGCTTTAGACGATGAATCGGGGAAAAAGCCGGAGTTGTTAAAATGTGTTATCTGCCGGTGTCTGCTGTCAGCCGTCGACAGCTGACAGCCGACACCGGGGAGGGTGGGATGCCGGAGTCTGCCTGACGGTGATTTTCAGAAGAAATCAGGCGGCCCTATGAACAGCATAGGGTCGCCTGATATTTTTATGCTTTTTCCGTTGAAGGGTTTGCTGAAGGATGATTATTCAGAAACAACTTCGAAGGGCACGTTTACAGTAACATCGCGGTGGAGCTTGATGATAGCTGTGTAGTTGCCGACTTCTTTGACGGGGTCGAGCGAGATGAGCTTGCGGTCCACGTTGTGGCCGAGTTTTTCGAGAGCTTCTGCAATCTGGATGGCGTTTACAGAGCCGAAAATAGTACCGGTAGAAGAGGTCTTGGCACCGATGGTGAGCTTAACGTCCTGAAGAGCGGCTGCTGCGGCTTCGGCTTCAGCCTTGATGCGTGCGAGCTTGTGGGCGCGCTGACGCTGGTTTTCAGCAAGAACTTTAAGAGCTGATTCGGTTGCAATCACTGCTTTGCCGGTCGGGATAAGGTAGTTGCGACCATATCCGTTCTTGACTTCGACTACATCGTCTTTGTAGCCAAGGTTGGCGATGTCTTCTTTGAGAATGATCTTCATAATTCCTGATAGCTTTTAAAGTTATTTCATCAAGTCGGTAACGTAGGGGAGGAGGGCAAGGTGGCGGGCGCGCTTAACGGCCTGAGCCACACGACGCTGGAATTTGAGCGAGGTGCCGGTGATGCGGCGGGGAAGGATTTTGCCCTGTTCGTTGAGGAACTTTTTCAGGAATTCGGGATCCTTGTAGTCGATGTATTTGATTCCGCTTCTTTTGAAACGGCAATATTTTTTCTTCTTAACGTCTACCGACAGGGGAGTGAGGTAGCGGATTTCAGATGCTTGTGCCATGATTTAGTTCTCCTTTGCTTCTTCAGTGACTGTGGTTGTTTCTTTAGCGCGGTTGCTGCGACGCTTTTCAGCGTATTCAGCTGCATACTTGTCGAGACGGAACACGAGGAAGCGAAGCACGCGTTCGTCGCGGCGGAATGCGGTTTCAAGTTTCTTGACGAGGGTGGGATCGCCGTCGAACTCAACGAGTGAGTAGAAGCCGGTAGATTTCTTCTGGATGGGATAAGCAAGCTTGCGAAGGCCCCAGATTTCTTCGTTTACGATTGATGCGCCGTTGTCGGTGAGCACCTTCTCGAATTTTTCTACCGCTTCCTTCATCTGCTGGTCAGATAAAACGGGAGTTAAAATGAAAACGGTTTCGTAATGCATTTTGGTTGATTAATTATAGTGATTGGTGTTTGTTTCGGTCCGCCGGAAATTCGGCGGGCACACTTTTTCGGCTGCAAAGGTAGTGATTTTCCAGTAACCGGCAAAATTTTTCTGATAAAGTTTGTGCGCAATTGCGTTATAAGATGCAAGATAAGTAACGACTGTCCGGCATGTCGGCTGAACAGTCGTTACATAAGCTACTATCGGTGCGGGTTATTGGTATTCTTCTTTGAGTGAGGCTGTGATTATTTCATTTTGGTGAATTTCAAGCCAGAGAAATCAAAGGTTGTCGGTGACAGGAGTGTGATGACGTTTGGTTCGTTTTTGGGAGCCGGTTTTGGCCGTGCGTCCGGGTCACGAACGCCATTACGGACGGTAACTGTGATTTTGTCAAATACTACGGTTTTCCCGACCACTTTTCCGGAGTAAATGTATTCGAAATGATAACCCTTACAGTTTCCCGGTGCGATATCCTGAGCCATGTTCATTATAACTGTGCCGTTGCCTCCGTCTGTGAATGTGGCACTTGCTACCATCACGCCGGTTTTACCCAGTCCCAATTTAGCCAAAGTAGAGTGTGCCCTCCAAATACTTCCGTCGTTGCTGACAAATGTGTTGAAAGTGTCGTCTTTCTTGTCTTCCGGAATCGTAGTCGTAGCGGGGCGTTTCTCTGAAGCCTGTGGCTTGGCGGTGGCGACAGGTTTCTGAGCCGTTGCCGGAGTATCGTCATCAGGCAGTTCCCGTAGGCGTTTGATAGCGTCGGGCACACCACCGGGGTAGGTGCAGATAGTTATTATTTCTTGCACAAGGCCTCCGTCAGCCGTAAATGTTTCCGTTTTTTCTTTGTCGGGCTTATCGTTATTGCCATTGTCTTTATCTGGCAAAAGGCTTTTGACAAGTGTCAATTTATGGCCGTCGGGGCCTATGAGCCGGTCGAAAGTGGTCAGACCATAGGTCACGAGAGAGCCATCGGGCTGAGGAATGATAATGGCCTCACCTTTTTTCCCTAAGGTGTTTTCCCACTCAACAAGGATGATGCCTTTCTTAAGGCGGGGATTGGTTATCCGAAATTCTTCGGAACTTGAAAACAGCATGTGGTGGCGATATTTGCCGAACCCCGGAGCCGTTGTCCCCTTGAATTCGCGGCTGAGTTTTTTGGCCCGCATGAAATCGCTCGGAAGCAATTTGAATTCAGACCTTTTTGTGGTGAATGTCTGAGTGAAGTCGGGACGTGAATTTATGAAATCCAGTTCCAGATACATCTGATGCTTGCTCATGTCTTCCTTGTCATTCATTTCATAGATGCCTGCCAAAGGGATTGAAGCAGAAGCGCCTGTTGCTGTGACAGTCATGACGGCAATGCACAGTGTGCGGAAGGCTGAGTTCAGAGTTGTTATTTTCATATTGATTTTTTATTTTTATATTTGTTATTACTCCCAGCCGTCTGTGTCAAAGCCGGCTCCGGAGTTGGCTGGGATGAAGAGTTTGCCGTTGACGTAAACTCCGTGACGGTCAGCGATGTCTTCCCATACGATGATTGGCGATTCGAGTTTAGTGCCGTTTTCTTCGCCATATTCCACCTGTTCGTCAAGAAGCAGGTAGCCGTTTCGGGCTACACCTTTATAATAAGTCTGGTAGCCTCTGATGCGGCCGTCGGTGTAAACGGTAGATTCTGACAGAAAGGCTCTGACATCATCTCCGTCGCCAACTTTCCAAAATGACCATCCGAGAGATTGCTCGCAAATGTCGGTTGTTTCGGTGTTGACGAGATAGGCTTCGTCGACTTCCTGTTCGGCGAGTTCGGGTGCGAGGAGGGGGAATTTTGAACGGGAGAAGGCAAGGGTGTCGAGATAGCCTTCGGTGCCTGTGGCGATGTTGCGGACTTTAACCCATCCGTCGGCCGGAAATTCCGTAAAGCGGAAGATTTCGCCCATTGATGCAGGGGCTATTGTTTCTGATTTTGCGTCGGGCGAAGATTTCAGTTCGATTCCCGCCATCTTTACGGCGACATAGGTTTCGGGAACTTCTTTCGAGCATGAGGCTGTGAGCATGGCTGCTCCGACGGCAATAATTAATGTTATTTTGCTGAATACTGATTTCATGGGGTGAAATGAATTGGTTTATGATTCGGAATAGGGGTATTAGATGCTGTTTTTTACAGTTTCTTAGAAAAAATGAGGTGATAATAGGACGTTGTTGTGAAATGCCCTCTAAAGTGATCACCCCCTGATTTGAGTCTAAGATCAGGGGGTGTAGCCTTGTGGCTGTGGAATATATAATGATTAAGTCAGGTTAAAAAAATCAGGTTATTTATTATTGCTTTTTTATCATTTCTTCTTTGACGCGTTTAATAAGCGCTTCATATGCTTCGACCTGAGAGTCGGAAACCACCCGTTTGGTAGCGGTTGCCATAGATTTCGCTGTGCCTGAGAGTCTCATGAACATACGTAATGAGGCGCGATATTCGTCACGCTGCTCTTCGGTGAGCTTGTCCCACTCTTCGGACCCTGATTTGGGTATGTCTGAGTTAAAGCAATAACCTTCCATGAGGTCGAGCATTTCGTCAAAATCCTGGGGTGTAAGGCTTTCGAATTCCTTTGAATCAAGTTCCTGGGCGCGTTCAGGGTCCCAAGAAGGACCACCGCAGGCGGTCAGGATAGTGCATGACAGACAGATTGCTGTGAGATAAGATAGTAATTTTTTCATGTGATGAGTGGTTGATAAGTTTTTATTGATTGTGTTGGGTGTGGCGATGGATTGCAGATCAGATGCGCGATGTGGGGAGCAGCCCGTGGTTGACAGCGTTGAGTACTAATTCAGCGGAGTTGCGTGCGTGGAGTTTGCTGAGGAGGTGGCGGCGGTGGGTCTCGATGGTGTTGGAACTCAGTCCCATTTCTGCGGCAATGTCATCAGTCTTTTTGCCTGAGGCTATGAGACGGAGCACTTCGAGCTCCTTGGGGCTGGGCATTTCATAGGTTTCAATCAGGCGTCGCAGTTGCTCGGCCCGTTTGCAAAAATATGTGTCGCCATCGGCCACACGGCGGATTGCGGTGGCAATTTCGGATGAGAGCACGTCTTTGAACAATATTCCTTCGACTCCGGCATCAAAATAGTCTTTGATGATCCACAGTTCTTCATGGATTGTGTTTACGATAATTTTGATGCCCGGACAGATCTGACGTATTTTGCGAAGAAGCGTTATGCCGGGCGCGTCTGGCAGCTCGACATCGAGCAAGCATAGATCATAGGTGCGGAATGACGTCTGGGAGAGGGCTTCGGCTGCGGTCATGGCTCCATCCACATGACATTCCTCTCCGAGAATGTCCTCAATGAGGTGGCGCATTCCGCGGAGCACAATATCATGGTCATCGACCAAGAGGATTTTCATATCAGATTTTGCCATAGGGGGTGGTGAAAACGTTGTCTAAATATTTCACACCACAAAATTAGGCAAATGCGTTGATATATAAATCACGGAATTCCGTGAGTGCGGTCGATTTTATTTAAAAAATTTGACGGATATGTGGTTGGTTCCGTTTTTTTCGAAGAAGTTCAGTGTGCCCTGAAGAGCTTTCACACGGCGGTTGAGATTTTCAAGGCCGAGTCCGCCGGATGTGACTGCCGAGGGGTCAAAGGGGGCGCCGTTGTCGGTGATGTCAAGAGTGATTTCTCCTTCGGATTCCGCCAGGCTTACCGTTGCGCAGGTGGCTGTGCTGTGATGGCGCAGGTTTCCGGTCCATTCCTGGATGATGCGGTAGAGGTTGATTGATTTTTCCGGGTCGATGTCAATTGCGCCGGCAGAGGGCTGGTAGCTGACGAATCCTTCGCTTTTCTGGGCGTAGGCGGCTATGAGCTGTGTCAGAGAAAGGCCGTTGAAGCGAGGGGGAAGGAGCTCGTGGGATATGGAGCGGACTTCGTTGCGTGTGGTTCGGATCATTTCTGAAAGTTCTCCGGTGTCACAGCGGCCTGCGGCCAGTGTGAGCTCAATGCCGAGAAGATCGTTGCAGACTCCGTCATGGAGTTCATGGGCGAGGCGTCCGCGTTCCTGTTCGATGCCGTCGAGTCTGGCGCGGATGTTTTCGACTTCGATTTTCCGGCGTCGCGCACGTAGATATATTATCAGTAGGAGTGAGGCTATTATCACTCCTGCCGTTATGAGAGCGATGATTGTGTCGCGCCGCGATTTTTCGGCTTGCAGGTTGGCTATGGCGAGTTCTTTTTCGGCGGTATGATAGCGGATGTTCAGGTCGGAGATCTGATCGTTGATGTCGCTCTGGTGGATGCTGTCGGCAATGGCGATGGCTGTCTGGTAGGCTTCATCCATTTTTTCAATGTCGCCCAGTCCTTTGTAGTTGAGGGCTATGCGTTGCCATAGGCGGTCGAGCGGTATGAAGGGGCGTGAGTCCTGCATGGCCAGAATTTTCTTCTGGATGTCAAGGCTTTCTCGATAACGGCCCATGTCTGTGAGTATGACAAAGCTCTGTTCGAGGAAGCCGATGGATTCGACTGAGGCTTCCGGGACTTTGTCGAGCACTGCGTTTCCGCGGTCAATGTAGTATCTGACGGAGTCGGGGTGGCCGAGACGGTTGTGCATGGCGATTATCGGGGCATAGGTCTTAAGCATGTAGCGCGGGATTCCTTTCTTTTCGGCTACTCCGATGATGTAGCGTTGGGTCTGGAGGCCCCGTTCGTGGTGTCCGGCAAGGAAGAGGGCAGAGCCGAGCGATGATGCTGTATATATCTGAGTCTGGATGTCGTCTGTCAGGCGTGCTTTTTCGAGCCCTTTTTCCGCAAATGATACGGCTTCGTCAAGACGGGCCTGGTTTGCAAACAGGACGGCTATTGAGGTGAGTATGCTGGCTTCAAGATCAGGCGAATCGCTCGATTGAAGCATGGCGAGTGCCTGCTTGTAGCAGATCAGGGCCGAGTCTGTCTGCTGGTTGACGCGATAGGTCACACCGAGGTCAGAGAGGGCGTTGACGCAGGCTGTCGTGTCGGCTACTTCTTCGGCTGCTCTGAATGAAGCTTTGAAGTCGGCTATAGCGGCTGCATTGTCGCCGAGGGTGAAGTGGGCATTTCCTCGTATGGCCAGCAGATATGACTTGTGGCTTGATGCTTTGGCGGGCATTTGGGCAAGCGCATTGTTACACAGGATAACGGCGCTGTCAGGGTTGACGTTGACGTAAGAGTCGATGTGCTGAATGGTCTCTTCGTCGATCTGAGCGGCCAAAGGCAAGGGCGCAACGGCTGAAAGGAGTGTCAAAAAAAACAGAAAGGTCTTGGTGCGGTTCATATTCAGAAGTCGATTGTGAGCCGTAGATTTATTTGACGGCGGGTGAGGTAGTTTGGAACGGCATACTGGATGTTGTTGACATCGGTGACCCAATAGTAGGAGGCTACGTTGGAGATGTCAAAGAGGTTGAAGAGGTCGAGCCCGAACCAGACGCTTTTGATGTGGCGTCCGAAGCCTGAGCGTGATTCTCCTTCTTTGAGTTCGGGCAGAAGGGCGTAGGATAGGCCTATGTCGACACGCTTGTAGGCCGGCATACGGAAGTAGCCCTTGTCGCGTGTGGAGCGGGGTGCGGTGGATGGCAGTCCGTCCATGAAGATTCCGCGCAGGGCGAATTTTAGGCGAGGAAATTTCGGGAAATAGTCAGTGAAAAACATGCCGAAGCTGTAGCGGCGGTCAGTAGGGCGTGGCACTTTTACGCCGTGGAGGTTCTCGCTTGTCTTCATCAGCGAGAAGCTGATCCAGGAGTCGCTTCCGGGCACGAACTGTCCGAAGAGTTTCATGTCGATGCCGGCGGCGTAGCCTGAGCTTTCGTTAAGGCCGGAGTAGACGATCTTCAGGTTGTCTATTTCGTAGGGGACGAGGCTGGAGAGGGCTTTGTAGTATATTTCGCCTGAGAGCTTGAAGGGGCGGCTGAGGGCGCGGAAGGTGTAGTCGGTTCCGGCTATGAGGTGGAAGCTCCGCTGCGATTTTATGTCGGAGTTGAGCAGGATGGTGCGGTTGCCTTTGTCATCGATGACCGGCATGCGGTATTCTTTGTAGAACGGTGACTGGTAGTAGAGTCCGGTGGAGAATCGGATGGCCCATGATGGGGCTTTGTCGGGGATGAAGCCGATGTTGAGGCGCGGGCTGAGGAGCAGTTCTCTGTTGAAGCTCCAGTAGCTGAGGCGCAGGCCGGCGTTGACGGTGAGGAAGCCGGCGGAGGTGCTGAGCTTCCATGCGTCCTGGGCGAAGGCCGAGAGGCGTGTGGAGCTGAGGTCGTGGCGGGAGTCGAGGTTGTAGACCATACGGAGTTCCGAGCCTGTGGCGGGGAGTGAGAATCCGGCAGAGTCGCGCAGCTCCCATTCGCGGCTGCGGTCCATGATTTTTTCGTTCTGGAGGCTGATGCCGTAGGTGAGGGTGTGGCGGGGGTTGAGGGCTGACTGTCCTTTCAGGGCGATGGAGAGTACGGAGGCTTTGAGGCGGTTGCGGGCGTGTTCGTGATAGCGTCCTACGCCGAGTTCGCCGCCTACATCGGAGGTGCCGGCCTGGTCAAGCCAGTATTCGCCGGAAATATCATAGGCCACGAGTTCGTCGGTCAGATAGCCTGAGGCGAGAAGCTGGAGGTTGGTGCCGCGGTTCATGCGGTAGTCGAGAGAGAGGGCTCCGAAGTAGGTGTCGAAGCGGTCTTTTTCATGACCGTCGAAGTAGACGGTGAATTTCTTTGCATCGGCTGTCGTTCCGAAGGTGGTGGTGCGGTTCTGAGGTGTGAATTTATATTGGTTGAGACCGATGTTGCCGAGGAAGGATGCTTTGAGTTTTTTGGAGAACTGCCAGGTCAGCGATGTCTGGTAGTCGAAGAATGCCGGGTTGTATTCGCCTTTTGTGTCCATTGATCCAAGCAGCGAGGAGTTACGTTTGTAGCGGATGCCGTGGAGCTGGGAGAATTTTCCTGATGCTTGGCCGACGGTGAGCGAACCGCCCATGAGGCTTGCGCTGAGCGAGCCTTCGAATGACTGGGGCTGGCGGTAGGTGATGTCGAGGACAGATGACATTTTGTCGCCGTATTCGGCTGGGAAGCCTCCGGTCGAGAAGCCTATGGAGCCGACAAGGTCCGGATTGATGATGCTGAGGCCTTCCTGCTGGCCTGAGGTGATGAGCTGCGGGCGGTAGACTTCGATGCCGTTGATGTAGACGGAGTTTTCGTCATATGAGCCGCCGCGGACGGAGTACTGGGCTGACATTTCGTTTGATCCGGTGACGCCGGCCATTGTGGTGATGAGGCTTTCTACGCTGCCTCCCTGCACGTCGGGACTTTTGCGGAGTTCTGTGGCATCGATTTTGCCGACCGATCCGGTCTGCTTTTTGAGTTCGGTGACTTCGACCTGCTGGAGCATTTCGGTGCTCAGCTGGAGGCGCATGTTGAGGGTGACATCGCCTTTGGCGTCGATGAGCGCGCGGGTGGCTTCACGGTAGCCTATGCAGGAGAAGTGGATGTGAATGGTGTCAGCGGCCGGGCACGACAGGGAGTAGTCGCCTTCGAGTCCGGAGGTGGTGCCGATGATGGTTCCGCCTATGCGGACGGTGGCGAATTCAACGGGTTTGCCTTCGCTGTCGGTGATTTTGCCGTGGATTTTGACTTGTCCTTCGGTGAGGAGGGCAAGCAGGGGGGTGAGGAGGAGCAGGAGTATCTTAAAACGGAGTCCGTGGCCGTGCATTATGCGGGATGTGTTGGCTAAAGATGATTGGTTGTCTTATTACATAACGCGGTGGTGCGTGAAAAATTGTGTGTGTCAGAACTCTATGGTGATGACTCCGGCTGTGTCAGTGGCGGTTACGGGTGGAACTGAGGTTGCAAGCAGGGTCAGATAGGCGTCGAATGCTCCCGGAGCTGAGATGTGGTCGGGCGGGGTCAGTGACTCAGGCAGCCTGTAGGCGGCGGGGACTATGACGGCGATGCCGTTGAGGTCGGTGGTGGAGTGGATTTCGCCTTCGAACGGTTTGACAAGCGGGGGCATGCCCGGCTGTGGTTCGGACGTGTAGCGGACTATGGCGTTGCGGGTGATTTTGCCGTTGGCCACGGCTGCGTGGACTCTGACTGATAACATGTGTCTGGAGAGTGATGGTTTAGAGGTTGTTTTAAATAACCTCTTAGCGGATTCTGACTGTGTGCTGGGCCTGACGGGCTTTGACGTTGTCGTTGCGGCCACGGGTGCGGACGAGGGCTATGGAGTCGATATAGGAGATTTCACCCCGGCCTGCGGAGTAGTGGATGGTGCCGTAGAGGTTGGTTGCAGTCTTGGCAGAGTCGAGGACGAGTGTGAGCTGTTTGCGGCCCTCGGAGCCTTGGTTGAGGGTGACGTATTCGGCGGTGCCGTCGTTGTAGGTCACGGCGAGGGTCATGAACAGGGGCGAGTGGGGGTTGAGCGGACGGGCATAGAGGGTGTAGCGATCGCCGCGTTCCCAGTTGCGCTCTGAGTTGTAGGTGAATGAGATGAAGTCAGAGGGGTTGCCGGCGGTGTTGCGGCGCATGAGCGGTCCGCGCCAGATGTTGACAGAGTCTCCGTCAGGAGTGTCGCGCTGGATTCGGCCGGCGGTTTTTGCTCCGGATTTTTCTACTTCGGCTATACGGGCGTTGAGGATCTCAATGGTCTTGTCGTAGACCTTGACATATTCGGGGAGGTTGTTTCCATACCAGTATAGCGAGGTGTCGAGATCGGCGGTCGTGACTCCGTGGATCTCGCAGATGGATTGCATGAGTGCTCTTTTGACCGAGTCGTTGCGATAGGCTGCTCCATTGGCATCGACTACGGCTTCGCCGGTGTGGAGATCGGCCATGATCTCGGCCATTTTGTCGGGCGATATGACATAGCCGGGAGTTTTTCCGCAGGCAACGAGGAGCAGAAGCAGTGTGGAGACGATGATCAGGGGAAGATGGCGCACGTCGGTGTTCAGAGGGGGGTGAAAGGTGGAATGGTAGGTGGTTGATGTCAGTGTCTGTCAGGAAGTTCCGCGAGGGCTTTCGGGCCGAGGATGTAGCGGTGGTAGAAGAGTATGAGCGCTATGATTCCGCAAGAGATGGCGGCATCGGCGATGTTGAATATCGGCTGGAAGAAGAGGAACTCCTGTCCGCCTACGAATGGGATCCAGTCGGGCCAGACGAAGCTGAAGAGCGGGAAGTAGAGCATGTCAACCACCTTGCCGAGGAAGAGAGGGGCGTAGCCTCCGGCTTCGGGGAAGATGGTGGCGACCTGGGGTGGCATAGGGTTGTTGAAGATCAGTCCGTAGAACACGCAGTCGAAGATGTTGCCTGCGGCTCCGGCTGTCACAAAGGCGAGACATATTATGTAGCCAGCGGGGACTGAGCGCAGCGCCCTAATGCGTATGATGTACCAGATCAGGAAGCCTACGGCAACAATGCGGAAGAGTGTCAGGGCGAGTTTGCTTCCCAGCTCCATGCCAAAAGCCATGCCGTTGTTTTCAATGAAATACAAGTGGAACCAGGAGAAGATCTGCAGGTCTTCTCCCAGATAGAAATGAGTCTTGATCCATATTTTGACAGCCTGGTCGATCAGCACGACAAGGATGATGATCATGGAGGCTATTGCGGTACGGCTTTTGAGCATCGGGCTTTAAAGGGGGGTGCGTTAATAAAATCAGTTGAGCAGATTACTTTTTCTTCTGCGAGTTTTTGGCTTCAACGCTGCGGGTGGCGTGGGGGACGGCGCGTAGACGTTCCTTTGGTATGAGTTCGCCGGTTTCACAGCATACGCCGTAGGTCTTGTTCTCGATGCGGATCAAGGCGTTCTGGAGGTGCTGTATGAACTTGCGCTGGCGCTGGGCAAGCTGGCCGGCTTCTTCCTTGGAGAGGGTGCTGGCACCCTCTTCGAGGATTTTGAATGTCGGCGATGTGTCGGCAGTGTCGTTTCCGTCAGTGTTGTTGATCAGGCCGCGCAGAGAGTCGTATTCTTTCTGAGCCTTTTCAAGCTTCTGGAGGATCAGCTCCTTGAATTCGAGGAGCTCCTCGTCTGTGTAACGGGTCTTTTCACTCATTGGATCAAGTGTTGCGTAAAATAGTTTTAGGATATAGATTTACGAAGTAAGAATCTTATTTGTCAAGCGAGATGAGCATACGTGCGGTTACGTCGTCCATCGAGAGTTCCTCAATGCCTTCGGCAGAGTCGGCGAGCGGAACGATTTCGAGAGAGGTGGCGAGCACCTGACGCGAAATGTAGTCGGCGAAGTCACGGATGGCATCGTCGGTGTCGGCTCCGGGAGCGAAGACGAGGCGGATGCGGTCTGTGATGTCGTAGTTGCGGGCCTTGCGGATGTTCTGGATGCGGTTGACGATGTCACGGGCTATGCCTTCACGACGGAGTTCGGGAGTCACGGTGACGTCAAGGGCTATAGTGAGGCTGCCTTCGTTTGCCACGAGCCATCCGGGGATGTCTTCGGAGATGATCTCCACGTCTGAAAGCTCTACTTCGGCGGGGGTGCCGTTGAGGTCGAACGAGAGGCGGCCGTCGCGTTCGAGAGCGGCGATCGATTTGGCGTCGAGGTTCTTGATGATCTCGGCTGCGGCTTTCATGTTTTTGCCGAATTTCGGGCCGAGTTTCTTGAAGTCGGGCTTCACGCTCTTGACAAGGATGCCTTCGTCATTGCCTACGATCTTGAGGTCTTTGACGTTGATTTCGCTTTTGACAAGGTCCATTATGGCTTCGACGGCGGCGCGGCGCTTTTCATCGGCCACGGGCACCATGATGGTGTGGAGCGGCTGACGCACTTTGAGGTTGACTTTGCGGCGCAGTGCGAGGGCCATCGAGGTGATGTCCTGGGCGAGTTTCTGGCGCTCTTCGAGGTCGGGATCGATGAGCGATGGATCGGCCACGGGGTATCGGTCGAGGTGGATGGAGTTTTCAGAGCCTGTGAGGTCGCGGTAGAGGCGGTCGGCGAAGAAGGGGGCGAATGGCGCCATGAGGAGGGTGACGGTGTGCAGACAGGTGTAGAGGGTCTGGTAGGCTGCGAGTTTGTCATCAGTCATGTCGCCGCCCCAGAAGCGCTTGCGGTTGAGACGCACGTACCAGTTGGAGAGGTTGTCGCCGACGAATTCGCCGATTGCGCGGGCCGCACGGGTGGGCTCGTAGTCGTCAAGGGCTTCGGTCACTTCGCGGATGAGGGTGTTGAGCAGGGAGAGTATCCAGCGGTCGATCTCAGGGCGCTTTTCAACGGGCACCTGCGGAGCCGAGGGGTCGAAGCTGTCTACGTTGGCGTAGAGTGCGAAGAAGCTGTATGTGTTGTAGAGGGTCGAGAAGAGCTTGCGTGAAGTCTCCAGGACGCCTTTTTCGTCATATTTGAGGTTGTCCCACGGCGATGAGTTGGAGATCATGTACCAGCGCACGGGGTCGGCGCCATACTGGCCGATCTGGCCGAAGGGGTCGACGGCGTTGCCGAGGCGCTTCGACATCTTGTTGCCGTATTTGTCGAGCACGAGGCCGTTGGAGATCACGGTCTTGTAGGATATGGAGTCGAACACCATGCCTGCGATTGCGTGGAGAGTGAAGAACCATCCGCGTGTCTGATCGACACCTTCGGCGATGAAGTCTGCGGGATAGACTTCGCGGTTGTCAAAGGCTTCTTTGTTTTCGAACGGATAGTGGATCTGTGCGTAGGGCATTGAGCCTGAGTCGAACCAGACGTCGATGAGGTCTTTTTCGCGGCGCATGGCTTTGCCGGAGGGGGAGAGAAGGATGATGTCGTCAACGTAGGGTCGGTGGAGGTCGATCTTCTCGTAGTTGTCTTTGGTGTAGTTGCCGGGAACAAAGCCTGCTTTCTTATAGGGATTCTCGGTCATGAGTCCGGCTTCGACAGCATGTTCGATTTCGGTATAGAGCTGTTCTACTGAGCTGATGCAGAGCTCTTCAGCGCCGTCTTCGGTACGCCAGATGGGGAGCGGAGTGCCCCAGTAGCGGCTGCGCGAGAGGTTCCAGTCCTGGAGGTTTTCGAGCCATTTTCCGAAACGGCCGCTACCTGTGGAGGCGGGTTTCCACTTGATGCTGTCGTTGAGTTCCATGAGGCGTTCGCGCACGGCGGTTGTTTTGATGAACCATGAATCGAGCGGATAGTAGAGCACCGGTTTGTCGGTTCGCCAGCAGTGGGGATAGTTGTGGGTATGCTTTTCGATCTTGAAGACCTTGTCAGTGGCTTTGAGTTCCATGCAGATCTTCACATCGAGAGTCTCGGTCTCTTCGGTTGCTTCGGGGTCGTAGGCGTTTTTGACGTACTGGCCCTGCCAGGGGGTGTAGGCTTCGATGTCTACCATCTCTTCAACAAATTTCGGGTCGAGGTCTGAAAGGAGGTAGAAACGGCCTGTCAGGTCGACCATCGGCCGGATGTTTCCGTCGCGGTCGATGAGATGGAGCGGGGGAATGGCGTTCTGCTTTGACACACGGAGGTCATCGGCGCCGAATGTGCCCGCGATGTGGACAATGCCGGTACCGTCTTCGGTGGTCACATAGTCACCTGGTATCACGCGGAATGCGCCTTCGCCGGGATTGACCCAGGGGAGGAGCTGTTCGTAGTTGATGCCGACGAGGTCGAGGCCTTTTACCTGGGCTGCGACTTCATAGGGTATCAGCTTGTCACCTTTAGAGTAGCTGTCGAGAGGCAGATCCTTGGCTTTTGCGTTGAAGAGCGATCCCATGAGGGCATCAGCCGCCACTACGGTCACCGGTTTGCCTGAATAGGGGTTGTAGGTGCGTACTATATTATAGGTGATGTCCGGACCGACAGCGAGAGCAGTGTTGGAAGGAAGGGTCCAGGGGGTGGTTGTCCAGGCGAGGAAGTAGGGAGTTCCCCACTTGAAGAGGATGTCGCGGTAGGGCGCGAGCGCGGGAGCGTTGTCATCAACTACGCGGAACTGGGCCACGCAGGTGGTGTCTTTCACGTCGCGGTAGCATCCGGGCTGGTTGAGCTCATGTGAGCTGAGGCCAGTGCCGGCGGCGGGAGAGTAGGGCTGGATGGTGTAGCCTTTGTAGAGATAGCCTTTTTTGTAGAGTTCGCCAAGGAGCCACCACACGCTTTCGATGTAGCGGTTGTCGTAGGTGATATAGGCGTTCGGCATGTCGACCCAGTAGCCCATGCGGCGGGTGAGGTCTTCCCATTCGCCGGTATATTTCATGACTTCGCGGCGGCATGCGGCATTGTATTCGTTGACAGAGATCTTCTTGCCGATGTCTTCTTTGGTGATTCCGAGATTTTTTTCCACACCGAGTTCCACAGGTAGACCGTGGGTGTCCCATCCGGCTTTGCGTTTCACCTGGAAGCCCTGCATGGTCTTGTAGCGGCAGAAAATGTCTTTTATAGTGCGGGCAAGCACATGGTGTATGCCCGGCTTTCCGTTGGCGGAAGGAGGACCTTCAAAAAATACGAACGAAGGACAACCTTCACGCTCCGACATTGTGCGGGCGAAGACATCTTCAGCGCTCCACTTTTCGAGCACCGAGTCATTGATTTCCGGCAGGTTCAAGCCGCTGTATTCAGGGAATCTTTTTGACATAGGGTTATGTTTTTGCTAAAAAAGCTATCTGTTGTTATATATTTACAGGTGTTTTCAGAAAATTTTTGCAAAAGTACAAATTATTTCCCGAATAACCTAAAGGGATGGTTTTACCATTTGTTATAGTGTATATTGTCGGCTTTGTATTTGTCTTTCGGAGTCTGCTCGCCGTTGGGGTAGCCGAGCATTACGAGGCTGAGAGGTATGATCTCGTCAGGCATTCCGAAGAGGTTTTTGACGAGGCTGACACGTTCGCTGACAGGGTAGCAGCCACACCAGACTGCGCCGAGGCCTACGGCATGGGCGGCAAGAAGGATGTTTTCGGTAGCGGCCGAGCAGTCCTGCACCCAATAGTCTCTGCCTTCGCCTTCAAGCGGATTGGTGAGGTCGCCGCATATGATGATCGCTGCCTGGGCCTTGGCTGCGGGTTTCCAGTTGCCTTGGGCGAGAGAGTCGAGCGAGGCACGTTCGGTGACGACAAGAAATTTCCAGGGCTGGCGGTTGCGCGCTGTAGGAGCGGCCATGCCGGCGCGGAGAAGAGTGTCGATCGTAGCTTCTGAAATCGGAACCTCAGTGTAGTCGCGGACACTTGTGCGGGTCATTATGTTTTCAATGGCAGCATCTTTTGATGATACGGTGCATGAGGCTGATTCGCAATTGGTGGAGTTGCTGCAGGCTGAGAGAACAAGCGCTGCCAGGGCTGTGAAAACAGAGAGTTTTTTCATTTACGGAAGAACGTGAGAGATAAACAGGTTAAAAGTTGTTGTCGTTGTTTATGTCGATCCTGACTATCACAGGGCGTGTGCCGTCAGGACAAGAGATGACCATTGTCTCCTCTTTAAAAGATGGCTCGCATGAGGTCTGACTTATGGTGGTGCAGATTGCGGCCCACAGTCGCGGGCAGAAGTCGGCGGGACAATGGTCGCCGGGACGGAAGCGAAATTCATCGCCGCTGCTGAACGAGCGGCATGGACCCGCGTCAGGATCGTCAAGAAAGATGGCCTGCAGATCCTGATGGCATTCCCGCCGGAGCACCGAGATCAGGCATCCAGGCGAGGGCATGGGAGTAAGAGACGATCCGGAAACGGACTGAGAAAGTCGCGGGCTTGCAGACGCGACAGCCGGTACAGCTCCAAAACCGAGCGCACCGGCGGCAAGTGATGCTATTTTACAGAAATGACGGCGATCCATTCTATCTGCAAAGTTAAATCATTTCCGCGAGAGTAGGGAGCAAACAATTGTGAAAATAAAAGAAAAGGCGCAATAAAAGGGATGGAATATTTCATGGATTCGGAAAAAACACTTATTTTTGCATCCGTAAAAACGCGATATGCAATGCGGCAGTAGCTCAGTTGGTAGAGCATCAGCTTCCCAAGCTGAGGGTCGCGAGTTCGAGCCTCGTTTGCCGCTCCGAAAGAAAACAGGCAGTCGGCTTATAGCCAGACTGCCTGTTTTCTTCTATAATTTTAGGATGACTAATGAATGTCCGGAAGTTTCACCAGAGTCAGTGAAAAGAGCATTTTTTCCGAGCCTGAAAGACCGTGCATGAAAAATAAACTTCTCATAATACAGTATTCTCTTGCCGGCGGAGGTGCCGAAAAGGTGTTGTGTGACATTTTGAATCGCATTGATTATGACCGCTTTGACGTTACACTGCTGCTGTTTCAGAAATATGGAGTTTATCTTCCTGCAGTGCCGGAGAAAGTAAGAATAAAGGTGTTTGATCCGGCGGAGATGACTTTCGGGTGGAAACTGCTGTTCAACCGATGGACTGCAAAACTGGTTCCTTCAGGACTATGGACAAGGCTTAAACTGCATAAAGCCTTGGGGCTATGCGGGAAATATGACTGCATAGTCTCATTTATGGAGGGCTGGAGTGTGGCTGTTCATTCGAATTTGCGTTCAAGGGCGCGCCGGAATGTCACATGGGTGCATATAGATATGCTTGCCAATCATTATTCCTCTGGATTTTTTAAGAATGAAGCTGCTGAAACGGAGGCCTATGACCGGATGGATGAAATTGTTTTCGTCTCGGAGCAGGCCCGTGAGGCTTTCTTTAAACTTTTTGCCAGGGAATATCCGGCAAGAGTTATATACAACCTGATTGAGAAGGACGATATAATAAGGAAAAGTTCTGAATCATGTCCGGTTGAAAAAAGGCGTAAGTATGTTCTGTGCAATGTGGGACGGCTTGCTCCGCAGAAGCGTCAGGACAGACTGATTAGGGTTGTTGCCCGGCTGTGGCATGATTACGGACTTGATGTTGAGGCCTGGATTGTAGGAGAAGGAGAACTTGAGGCTGATCTGCGCAGACTGGCAAAGGACCTGAAAGTCGATGATCGGGTTGTCTTCTGCGGTTTTCAGACCAATCCATATCCTCTTATAAAGAATGCCGATATCTTTGTGCTCACATCGGATGCCGAGGGGCTTCCGGTAGTAGTATCCGAGGCTCTCTGTCTTGGAAAACCTATTGTGGCCACGCGGATAACCGGACCGACAGAACTGCTTGCAGAAGATGCCGGTTTGCTGACCTCAATGGATGAAAATGAGATTGCTCTCAAGATAAAGGTCTTGCTGGATGACTGCACACTTCGCGGTCATTATGAGACTATGGCTCGGCGGCGTTCTGAAATGTTCTGCCCTGACAAGTCAATAGAGCAGATCTATGCTGTCATAAGTGGTGAAAATTCATAGCCGGATATAGTTGTAAAATGGCAGTAAAGAGTTTAGGAAATGAACGGTCGGCGCGCAGGCAGATGGCGGTAAATATGCTGTCAGGGGTCTGTGTGTTTACGCTCAATCTTTGTGTGTCATTTTTTTTGACACCGTTTATTGTTGAAAAAATTGGGACAGATGCCTATGGCTACATCGGGCTTTCTAATAATATAATAGGTTACAGCAGTCTGCTTACAATAGCTGTCAATTCAATGGCCGGACGTTTCATCACGGTTAAAGTTCATGAAGGGCTTTCGGAGGATGCCAATAAGTACATGTCGTCGATTTTCTATATCAATCTGCTGCTTTCGGCGATAATACTTCTGGCTTTGGCTGTGGTGACTGCGTTTTTGCCGGATCTGATCAATATTCCTGAAGCGCTTGTCGGTGACGTCCAGGCGCTTTTTGCGATGCTCGGAGTCTCGTCAGTGCTTGGACTGATGACCGGGGTTATCTCTGTCGGCGCATTTATCAGAAACCGACTTGATATCACGAATATCAGAAATGTTGTAGGCAGTTTCATCAGGGTTATACTGATGCTTTTGTTATTCGGGCTTTTCGTGCCTCACCTTTGGTATATCGGTCTGACAGTGATAGTGATGGATGTCTATATCATAGGCTCGAATTATTATTTTTACCGTTTGCTGACACCGGAGCTGCATGTCAAGTGGAAATATTTTGATTTCAAGTATGTAAAGGAGGTCACTGCGGCAGGTGCATGGAATCTTATTTCCCGTTTGAGCGAGATGCTGTCAAGAGGATTTGATCTTCTTTTGGCAAATCTGTTCATCAATGCGAATGCGATGGGCATATTGTCGATCACCCAGATTATCCCTATGATGATTCTTGGCTTTTTCAGTATGCTGTCAGGCAATTTCGCTCCAGAGTTCACACGTCTTTATGCTATTAAAGATTTTAACGGACTGAAAGCAGAACTTCTCCGGGCGGTGAGAGTGACCGGTTTTTTCAGTTGCATACCGTTAAGCCTGCTTTTTGCCTACGGAGATATGTTTTTTAAACTGTGGTTACCGACTGAGGATGCGGCATTATTATACAGATTGTCATGTTTAGGCTCTTTGGGTATGATATTCGCGATACCTCAGGAGCCGTTATGGGCGATATTTACTATTACAAATAAAGTCAAAAAATCTTCAATCAATCTGTTTCTTAATTCGATAGCTATTTTTGCTACAGTGTTGCTGATTATGTTGGTTTGCACTGACGATATTACTAAATTGTTTGTTTTGGCTTCAGTCAGAACTTTTTATGGCAGTATTAGGGTTACAACGTTTTTGCCGATATACGGCGCTGTCTGCCTGGGGCTAAGCAAATGGTGCTTTTTCCCTGTGATTATAAAAAACGCTATTAACATAGGCGTAGTGACAGCAGCTTCAATTTTGTTCAAAATATTTTTCCTTGATGTTTCATGGATCGGCATTTTGGCAGGATGTGTTTTTACAACTGCTATCGGGATTGGTGTGTCAACGGTTGTATTATTGACGCACAGCGATAGGAAATATTTAGTTACTCGAATAAAAGATAGAATCGGATGAGTTCTGTGTGGTTAAAAATAGGCATAAGGCTTAAAATGTATGCTGCGAGGTATATGAAATGGCGCTCAACCCCATCTCTTAGCCTATGGCGGACGTTGGTTGTGAATTTTTATTTTTTACCTTTCCGGCAGGCAAAAAAGTTGCCGATATATGTTTATGGAGGTTTGAAAATTACAAAATTTATCGGATGTATGGAGATTGTATGTCAGGCAGCAGAAATGAGTCGAGGGATGATCAGGATAAATGCGCCTTCGGAAGCTCCCGGACTTGGGGAGGGGAATACGGAAATAGTTTTGGGGCATGGTAAAATTATTTTTGAGGGACAAGCATTTATTGGACGTGGCTCAAAACTCCTGTTGTGGGGTGGAGGAGTGCTGCGGATTGGCAATAATGCGTTCATAAGTAATGGTGTGATGATCTCATGTTCTGAGTCTATATGTTTAGGCCATAATTTAAGAATGGGACATCAATGCCAGATAATGGATACGAACTTCCATTATACCTATAATACGGATAAGCGAAAGGTCAGAAGAAATAATTCGTCAATTGTATTAGGGCATCATTGTTGGATTGGCTCACGGTCATCAATAATGAAAGGTGTCGAGTTGCCGGCATATACTACTGTCGCATCAAATTCATTGGTGAATAGCAATATCACAAGTCAAGAACGGACTCTTATCGGAGGTTTGCCTGCTAAATTGCTCAAAGATAGTTTTTCACGAGTGTTCAATTTCGAACAGGAATGTAAGATCGCAGAGTTCTTTTCAAAGAATCCATCTGCAAAAGAGTATATTCTGACAGAATCTCTTGACCAATATGACTGATCAGATGAAAATATCTATAATTGTTCCGGTTTACAATGTGGAGAGATACATAGAGGAGTGTCTGAAGTCTGTGATGGAACAGAATTTCGGAGGGGCCTTGGAGTGCATTGTCGTGGACGATTGCGGAAGTGACAGCTCGATGGCTGTGGTGGAGCGTCTGACAGGTGCATATACCGGGCCGATAGAATTCCGTATTATAAGCCATGATAGAAACCGCGGGCTTTCTGCCGCGCGAAACAGTGGCATACGTGCTGCCTCAGGCGATTATGTCTCGTTTCTTGACAGTGATGACCGTCTGCTCCCCGGTGCGATTGCCGCAATGGCAGTTGTGGCAGAAAAATTTTCAGGTGTTGATATTGTCCAGGGTGACATGTGGCTTAAGAATCCGACCCGTTTCATGGATTTTCTGTGTGTGTCGCCAGTGCTGTTTCCTGAATATAGCGATGACCGGGCGTGGTGCTCGCGGAGTCTGCTGACTGAAATTCCGATGACTGCATGTGGCAAACTGATACGCCGGGAATTCATAACAGGTAATGATCTTTATTTCTGTGAAGGGCTTCTGCATGAGGACGACATGTGGCGCGTCTGTGCGGCACGTCAGGTCAGGTCTGTGGCATTCTGTTTCACCCCGGTCTATTTCTACCGTAATGACAACGCAGATTCAATCATCCATCGGAAAGACAAGACGCTGAGTTTTGTCAGCCGACTGAAAATCATAGGTAATATGGTGGACGGATTCGGGCAGTCGGACTATAGGGGCGAATGCCGGTATCTTTTTGATGCCTTGCAGTTTGCAGGCAAGGCCCAGGTGTGGGAGTGTATAGGCGACAAGGCTCTTGCGGGAGCGGAACTGAGGCGGCTTGACCGGATGGCCCGCAAATCAAGGCTTCCGGGCTTGTTCAGATTCATGATCCGCTATATGACGCTTCCGGTGCGGATCGGTGACAGCATGTTTGTGCGCCCGTTCTATCTCAGTTTCATCAACCGCTCGTTCAACAAGCTGATGGCAGAGGGGTAGTAGAGCCGGAGACTGGTTGAAACAATGGGTCAGAGATCTTTGCGGGCATTGTGGTCATCGAGAACGGCTGCGATGTCAGGGTTGGCGTTGAGAAAACGGCGTGAGAATTTGCGGATTACTTCTGAGTAGCTGTGGATGATCAGTGATTTCACCATTTCCTCGCTTAGCGAGCCGGAGAGATCGAGCTGGTTCCAGTATTTTTTGTTCCAGTGCCAGGCAGGCTGGATTTCAGGATAGCGCTCGCGCAGTTCAATTGCATAGACCGGATCACATTTGAGGGTGAAATAGTTGTCGCGGGCAAAACCATAGCAGGCGAAGATCCTGTCGCAGACACGAAACAGCAGATAGTCTTCACCGAAAGCCATGTCTTCGCTTGTGTGGGGCAGTGAAAGGCAGAAAAGTCGGATTGATTCGATGTCGGTCATGGCTGTAATGTCAATGAATGTATAATGGAGCACAAATTTACGAAAATTGCTTATCTTTGCGATTTCTAATATTGCAAATACACAATCAGAATATACATATGACAGAAAAAAGAGCGCAGTTCGCAACGCGTCTCGGTGTGATCGCAACCACCGTCGGTTCGGCTGTGGGACTTGGTAATATATGGCGTTTCCCTTATGAAGCCGGAGTTCATGGCGGAGGAGCATTCCTTCTCATCGATCTGTTTTTTGTTTTTGTGGTCGGGATTCCGGTGGTCTGTGCCGAGTTTATCATCGGACGCCACACGGGGCTGAATGTGCGCGGTGCATTCAAGGCGCTTGCTCCGAAAAGGGCCTGGGGAGTGGTCGGCTACATGGGGCTGCTCTCTTCGATTCTGATTCTGAGTTTCTATTCGGTTGTGGCCGGATGGACTATGAAATACATAGCTCTGTCACTGTCTGATTTTGACGGGATAAACACTGTCGAGGGGCTGCACGGGCAGTTTGACCGGTTTGCCTCGTCTGACTGGAGTCCGCTTGTGTGCACTCTGCTTTTTCTGCTGGCCAATTATCTGATTCTTGCCCGCGGAGTGCAGAAAGGAATCGAGCGGATGTCAAACATCATGATGCCGTTGCTGTTTGTGATCCTTGCCGTGTTCTGTGTCAACTCGCTGATGATGCCCGGAGCGGCTGACGGTCTGAAATTTCTTTTCAGCCCTGACTTCTCGCAGGTTACCCCCTCAGTTATGATCGAGGCTATGGGGCAGGCATTCTTTTCGCTGAGTCTCGGTCTCGGTTGTCTGATCACGTATTCAAGCTATTTCAGAAAGGAGACACCTCTGCTGCGCACGGCGGGTACAATGGCTGCTCTTGACACTCTGGTGGCCATTCTGGCCGGTGTGATAATCTTCCCGGCGGTCTTCACTTTCGGTCTTCAGCCTGAGGCCGGTCCGCGTCTGGTGTTCGAGATCCTGCCGTCTGTGTTCTGCCGGATGCCCGGCACCATGCTCTGGTCCACGCTCTTCTTTGTGCTGCTGTTTGTGGCATCCCTGTCATCGACAATATCAATGAGCGAAATCTGCATATCCTATCTGACAGATGAGCTGGGCATGTCGCGCCGCAAGGCCACCTTTATTAATATAGCGGTCGCAATGGTGCTTGGTTCGCTCTGCGCGCTGTCATTCGGATCGCTTTCCGGGTGGAAGATATTCGGCATGACACTGTTCAATCTTTTTGACTATGTATCGTCCAACATACTCCTGCCGCTCGGCGGTCTGCTGATCTCTCTGTTTGTCGGGTGGGTGCTCGACCGCGCGGTGGTGCGCCGTGAACTCAGCCCTGACGGCACGCGCCGCGGACTGCTCGGAGCGCGGATTGTGGTTTTCTGCCTGCGCTACATCGCGCCCGTCTGCATAGCCACGGTGTTTGTTTTCGGACTTGGAATAGTCAGCCTCTGAGACTTCCTGTTTTCGGGCTTAGGATTCCCGCAGGATTCTTGGAGTGCCAGAGCGTTCTTTTTGCCATACATATGCCTGCGGATTGAAAAATTATTCTTAAGTTTGTGGAAACAAAACTCAGGGATTCAGGTTTAACCCTATGGGCACACACAAATGCCTCCCCTCTAATCATCAGTTACCAATGAAAAAAAAAACTCTCAACATCATCAAGAACGATCCCTGGCTTGAGCCCTATAGCGCCGCGATCATAGGCCGTCATGAAGACGCTCTGCGCAAGGAGCAGGAACTATGTGGTCCTGACGGCAAACTCGACTCATTTGCCAACGCCCACAATTATTTCGGACTACATCGTCAGGCTGACGGCAGCTGGGTGTTCCGCGAATGGGCTCCGAATGCAACCGGGATCACTCTTGTCGGTGACTTTTCCAAGTGGAAACAACTGAAGAAATATGCCCTGAAGCCGAAAGCCAACGGCGTGTGGGAACTCAAACTGAAACCCGATGCAATGAGTCACGGCGATTACTACAAGATGATCGTCAGCTGGGACGGCGGAAGCGGCGAACGCATTCCCGCATATGCCACAAGGGTAGTGCAGGACGAGACAACCCATCTGTTCTCAGCGCAGGTTTGGGCTCCTGAGGCCTATAAGTGGAAGGTGAAGCGCTTCCGCCCCGACACCCGTCCGCTTCTCATCTATGAATGCCATATCGGCATGGCGCAGGAGAAGGAGGGAATAGGCACATATGTGGAATTCCGCGACAAGATACTGCCGCGTATTGCTGCCGACGGTTATAACGCCATCCAGATCATGGCCATCCAGGAGCATCCCTACTATGGGTCTTTCGGCTATCATGTGTCGAGCTTCTATGCACCCTCAAGCCGTTTCGGTACTCCTGAAGAGCTGAAGAGCCTGATAGACCGAGCTCATGAACTCGGCATTGCCGTGATTATGGACATTGTCCACTCTCACGCAGTCAAAAATGAAGTGGAAGGCCTCGGACGCCTTGACGGTAGCTATGACCAGTACTTCTACGGCGATGGCCGCCGCGAGCATCCGGCATGGGATTCGCTTTGTTTCGACTATGGCAAAAACGATGTGATCAACTTCCTGCTGTCAAACTGCAAATACTGGCTTCAGGAGTTCCGCTTTGACGGTTTCCGCTTTGACGGGGTTACCTCGATGCTCTATTACAGCCACGGTCTCGGCCAGGCATTCGGAAGCTATGACGACTATTATGACGGCGGCGAGGACACCAATGCCATCACATATCTGACTCTTGCCAACAAGCTGATTCATGAAATAAATCCCCATGCCATAACGATTGCCGAGGAAATGAGCGGTATGCCCGGTCTGGCTGTGCCTGTCAAGGACGGCGGCATAGGGTTTGACTACCGTATGGCTATGGGTATTCCCGATTACTGGATCAAGACTCTCAAGGAGAAGAAGGACGAGGACTGGCATCCGACTTCGATATTCTGGGAACTGACCAACCGCCGTGCCGATGAAAAGACAATCTCTTATGTAGAGAGCCACGACCAGGCTCTTGTCGGAGACAAAACTGTGATTTTCCGCCTGATCGACAAGGAGATGTACTGGCACATGATGAAGGATGACGACAATATGGCAGTGGCCCGCGGCATGGCTCTCCACAAGATGATCCGCCTTGTGACCGCCTCGACCATCAACGGCGGTTACCTTAACTTCATGGGCAATGAGTTCGGCCATCCTGAATGGATAGACTTCCCGCGCGAAGGCAACGGCTGGAGCTACAAGTATGCCCGCCGCCAGTGGGATCTCGTAGACCGCAAGGAACTGAAATATGATCAGCTTAACAATTTCGACAACGCTATGATCCATCTGATCTCCGGAGTCTATAATTTCCAGTCGCTCCCGGTGGTCAAACTCTGGGAGAAGGACGATGACCAGGTGCTTGCCTATATGCGCGGTGATCTTGTGTTTGTCTTCAACTTCAATCCGGTCAAGGCATTCACCGGCTACGGTGTTCTTGCGCCTGCCGGAGAGTATGAGGTGGTGCTGTCGACCGATAGCGCCGATTTCGGTGGCTACGGCAATATTGACGAGAGTGTCCGTCATCTGACTCAGACCGATCCGCTGTTTGCTCCGTCAGGACGTGAATGGCTGCGCCTCTATATGCCTCCTCGCTCGGCTCAGGTGCTCCGCCTTCTCCGTCCGGAACCGAAGAAACCGAAAAGGACACCGAAGAAGTAACTGCTTTCCGGACTGCACCGGCAGTTTCGGGGACAAGATAAGCCGGGCGGCGCTGATCTAGTTGATATCATATGGATCAGCGCCGCCTTGATGTATTGGAGCGTGAATTGTTCAGACGGGGGCTTACTTCACTTTTACGTTTTTGTTCTTGCCGGTGTAGAGAATTTTTTCCTCTGCCGGGGAGGTGAACTTACAGTCGGTCAGAGTGGCGTTGCTGCAGTTGTTGATGGTCATGGCAGTGCCAGAAGCCGAGGTGATGTCTACGTTGTCAAACACAATTCCGGTTGATTCAGACAGCAGGCCGCTTTTCTGCGCGGTGAATATCGAGTTGCCGACCTTGATGTTTTCGATAGGCATTTCCGGAAGACCGTTGAACTTGACGGGAATTCCGGAGTTGAACGAGCTGACGCGGGTGATGGTGATGTCGCGGAACTGAGGTGTGGTCTCGTCGACCGGCGGGATGGTTTTTGGAGCGTTTTTCACCCAGTAGTAGAGGTCGAAAAGCAGAGCTTCGCCAACGATGTCGAGCATGTTGATGTTGTCAATGAAGATGTTTTTGACCACACCGCCGCGTCCGCGTGTGCTCTTGAATCGCAGACCGACATCGGTGCCTATAAACTGGCAGTCAGACACGGCCACATTGTTGACTCCGCCTGACATCTCGCTGCCGACCACGAATCCGCCGTGGCCCTGGAATACCCGGCAGTCCTTGACAATGACATTTTCAGTCGGTATGCCGCGGCGGCGTCCGTCTTCGTCTTTGCCGGACTTGATGCAGATGGCATCGTCACCCACATCGAGAGTCGAACGGTAGATGATCACGTTTTTGCATGATTCCACGTCAAGTCCGTCGCCGTTCTGGGCATATTCGGGATTTTTGATGTAGACACCGTCGATTATAAGGTTCTCGCACATCAGCGGGTGGAGGTTCCAGGCAGGAGAATTCTGAAACAGCACTCCCTGGAGATAAACGTTCTTGCAGTTGACGAGCTTTACCATCACCGGACGGATGAAACGCTTTATGGCCTCGGCCTCCTCTTTGGTCATGGCTTTGAGTTTGGCTATGCCGTCTTCGCTTTCGCGTATTTTCTCGCCGTCGATATAGTCCTGCGAGGGATACCAGACGTTGTCGTTCACAAGGATTCCGCCAGACTTGATCTTGCGTCGCCACTGCGGAGGTGTCATCTGGTCACGTTTCACCTGACGCCATGCCGCGCCATTGCCGTCGATCACGCCGTCGCCTGTGATGGCGACGTTTTCGAGACCTTCGCCATAGATCGGAGATATTGCCCGATAGGCTTCATAGCCCTCGTAGACGGTATAAATTGCCGGATACAAGTCCGGGTCCGGGGAAAAGAGTATCAGAGCGCCGCCATCGAGGTGCAGGTTGATGTTTGACTTCATGGCTATCGGGCCGGTCATCCATATTCCGGCAGGTACATTCAGAGTACCGCCACCTTTGGCTGCAAGAGCGTCGATAGCATTGGCAAAGGCCTCGGTGTTGAGGGTTTTGCCATCGGCCACTGCGCCGAAGTCCGTGAGGCTTACGGTGTTTGCCGGAAACATGGGTTTGTCGATGACGGGCATGTCAAACGGAAGACCGTCATAGAGATGAGCATAACTTGAAAGGGTAGAGGCATTGACGGCAACAGACGCAGCCATACAGAGCCCAAGCAAAACAGAGGTAAGTTTCATGGAAATCAGAGAAGGTGGTTGGTCAAAAGATAGTTGTTCTGAAAAATGATGATAAACGCCTCCATCCGGAGACTCCGGCAAAATTACGAAAAAATAGTCGGAAAAGACGCATAAAAGGAGATAAAACACAGATAATGATATATTAAAGAGGCTTATGTATAGTGGCTGTTTTAGAATTTGATTACTTTTGCAGTCTGGAATATGGCAGCTTATATTCAAAATTATACACAAAGGGAGAATAGAAGTATGCGCTTTAGATATTTTAAAAGTCCTGAGAAATAAGCAATTTATTGATTTAAAAGATGTCCTCACCATTATTCATAGTAATCGTTATTGCCTCGATTTTACTTGTTGCACGTGTGATTGTGCAAGTGAATTTTAGAAAACGAGATTCGGAACTATCTGAAAAAATCAGTGAGATACTCTCAGAAACTGTTTAAATTTGATTCAATAAAATT
>Ga0137306_100396_pt1 | contig 64186 bp, 57 predicted proteins | sample Inofroosms_March_FD_97187 | JGI IMG/M metagenome (GOLD analysis project Ga0137306, IMG submission 97187) | Mouse cecal microbial communities from Vienna, Austria - N-Acetylneuraminic and N-Acetylglucosamine D2O microcosms_March | ecosystem: Host-associated > Mammals > Digestive system > Large... | reverse complement strand
CTCCGAACTGCATGGAGAGAAATGACTTTTTCTTTCTGCCAACTGTATAGTATCTGCCCCGCCTTGTTTTGGGAGGCGATATAAAATCAGCCGGGGCGGGGCCATATGTATCCGTATTGATATCATATGTAAAAACACCTTTCTGGCGATTCCGATAAATGCCGCGCTCCTTATCAAGCACGCGGCCAAGATTTACATACTCTTTTGTTACGACCGCGCCATCCCTCCTGGATGTAGTTATTGACGCATATAAAAAACCCTTCTTTTGTGAATATGAAATAAACATAATATCTCCTTAGTGGTTGGAATAATTTATATTTTAATTCTAACCACAAAAAGGAAATATGTCAAGTTTTTATGAAAAAACATTGATTTTACAATACGTGTACTAATTAATCAATGATGTGGTTGGAATTAGCTTACGGGAATTACGGATAATTTCCTTTATTGTTATCTTCCATGCAATATTTATTGCTGCAGTCAGAAGGCAAAATTTTGAACCGCGGCAATCACTTCCTCAATTTGGGCGGAACTGATGTTATCCATATGAAAACCGCCAGTGCACACAACAGTTACACCGTACTTTTTGGATGCTTTTTCCGCCAGTATACGGCATATAACATCATCTTTATGCCCGGTGACATTCATCACAGAAGATGTTGTGCTGGCAGATTCGTCCCCAGTCAGTGAAAAACGGGGAACTGCCAGCACCGCTGTTCCTATATGGGGTCTTTCGCCCCCCTGAATCGTAATCAGAATATCTTCCCCTATACGTCGGGTAGAGATATATAATTTCGCGAATGATAATTTAATTTCTGTTTCCATAAATCTCCCTTTATCTTACATTTTTCAGAACATCATTTTCGTCAATCAGGATAACCGCCCTTTTCCTTAATCTTATTCAGCCGCCGGGATAAAATTTAATTGGCAAGTTCAAAGTCCTCTGGTTCTCTTTAGTATATCCCATAATCCAGGTAGTTGTAAAGATTATCCAGGATCTCTCATTCAGCTTCCCTGGAACGGGTTATTTTTTAATGGTTCCTAAATGCCACCCTTCCGCCTGCTCCCTGATTCGCACGAACTCCCTGTAAGTTCCTTCCTGCTCCAGAAGCTCCTTATGAGTCCCTCTCTGCGCCACAAAGCTGGCACTTTCTTGATTTCATTGGAAAACACCTCCAGCTTTGCAAGGGAACCCACCATGGACAGGGACAGCATGACCGCAAGCGCCGCCTGTGCCGCCGTAACCACTCCGTCCGCCCAAGCAGAAGCGCCGCCGGCAGTACACCTAACAGAGTGAACGAGAACAGGGCAAATTCCAGCTTCATCGTCACCCATGTGGAAGAGAGCCATCTGATCACAAATGTCCTGTAATTCAGGATAGCGGACGAAAATTTCTCGTAAGACTCCCCCGCCCTGCCAAATGCCTTGATGACCTCGATACCTTCCGGCTCAATGTCCTCGATTTTCTATACCATAATCCCCCTTAATCTCCCCGATGCTGTGTTTCGTCACTTCCCCCAGCGGCGCGTGCAGAAACCGATCTGCCACACGGCCCCGCAACCTCCGCTGTCTGCTGATTCACACCGGACACCTAACCGATCAGCCCCAGGGAATAGATGGCAAAAGCAGATGCCAGGGCAAAACCTCGCTGTACTTATACGTGTCCTTTTTGACTTCATAATGAATGCGCTCCGTGCTGCCTGACAGCAGGATCGTGTATGCCAGGATACTGCCCAGGCCAAAGATGACCGCGATCACGAAAAATGCCATGGGAACCGGGTTGGTGTCCTTGTCATAAATGAACTGCGGGACGAGGGACAGAAGGATCCCCACGATCGCACCCCCGAAGGAACGTGCGCGGGAGAGCTTGGCATTTTCAACCGGATCGGAAGTGATCACCGTCGCCAGCGAACCATATGGCATCGAGGCGCCAGTGTAACACATTCCGTATGCAATGTAGGCAAAACACACCCACGTGTGTTTCCAGAAATCGGCAAATCCTGACACATTGGTGAAATTGCGATCAGGAACAGTGTTCCCATGAAATAAGTACTGACACCCTGCACATATGTGCAGAACACAAGAAAATACGCATCGACATACAGATTTACAAAACTGCCTCCCACATCTCCGAACAGATAGCATACCTGATCCTTGACGCCAAACTTCTTTTTCTTTTTTCCATGTTGATTCCTTTCTAGCAATCTGCACAAAAGCGCCATTTCCTTTTACTATTTTTTGTGATATTTTTATTATAAGGAATCTGAATCACATAGAAAATGATAATTACGGGAATTTATATTGTGATTCCGGTAAACAAATGAAAAAAGCCCTAGGAGGTGCAAAAAATGCGGACCCGCTCATTTGAGGGTGTGTTCAACATATATCAGGAGCTCAAGATGCAGTCCCAGTTTGTAGAGGCACACCGGGATATCAGCACGCACGGCGACACAGTCCAGCTTCACAGCCACTCTTTCTACGAACTGCTGTATATCTGTTCAGGAAAGATAGAATATCTGCTTGGCACAGAACGGTGCGAGATTCAGAAAGGAGATGTCATCATCATTCCACCCAATCTCAGCCACCGCCCGCTCTTCACCATGGATATGGACGGCAGAAAATACGAGCGCATTGCGGTCTGGCTCAGCACAGCCTTCGCTGATTCCTGCAAAGATCTGCTGTCCGAGTTCTCAGAGAGCCATATCCTGCATTTTGGCAACGGACACTGGAATGCCATGTACGACTACTTCAGCCGGATCTACACAGAGTCAAGCCAGCAGCGCAAAGCCTACGAAAACGTTCTATACGGAAATGCACTCGCGCTGATGGCGTTGTTGTCGCGCGCGCTTGCGAGCGAGACACATCAGGCTGCAGAAAAGGGGGAACTGCTGGACGATGTCATTTATTTCATCGATATTCATCTGAGTGAAAAAATATCTCTGGAAGAGACAGCACGCTATTTTTATGTGAGCCAGAGCACACTCAGCAAACTTTTCCGCAGCCGCTTAAATGAAAGCTTTTACCAGTACGTCACACAGCGCCGCCTGATCGCCGCAAAACAGTTGGTTTACAGGGGACTGTCATTGAATCAGGCCAGTGAACAGGCTGGCTTCATGGTCTCTCCGATCCAATACAAAGAGCTGATCCGCCAGTGACAGTGTTTTTGCCGCGCCATCACTGCGCCAGCAGCACATATCTGAAACATTCCTCCATTCCCGACTTGGTATAGCTGTTCACAAAGCCATACAGCGCCCAGCCCTGTCCGCGCGTCCACGCGGAACCTTCCCCATAGCCCTGTCCGCCATGGCTTTTTACAAATGCCCCTGTCTCAGGATCAAACTCCCCGATGTGGATCACCGAGCCGTCCTTTCTGATAAAGTGCGTCATGACACTGTCCGCATGGCGCATGGCAATATGCCGGTATCGCGGATCTCCAGTCTCCTTTGACGCCCAGTACAGCAGCGATATGTTAAACATGCAGTCAATGATCGCCCAGCCTCTGGTGTCCTGATCCGGTAAATCATTCCATGCACGAATATAATTTCCCTGCGGATTAAAACGTCCAGCCAGAAGATTCGCGGCGTGCAGCGCAGCCTTTTTCGCTTCCTCGTTTCCTGTGATCCTGTAGTCGGCCACCACAGCCGGCAGAAACATAAATCCCACATCATGGTGAAGCCCGTAGAAATCCGAGAAAGTCTGTTCCAGCTTTTTCTCACATTTCCTCGCCATGTCAATGTAGCGCTCCTCCCCCGTATCCTGGTACAACAGCCACAGAATCCCGCCCCAGAAGCCATTCGTCCACCAGTTCAATCCATCATCTGCATTCCAGTCTTTTGTGCTGTCGCTCCGGTCGTCGTAGTTTCCATTTTCATCCGTCGTGTAGGGAATCTTATCTTTATTTTTCTCGCTTACCCAACTGATCTTTTCCCTGATTTTTTCAACCGTATCTGTGATCCATCTCTGTTCGTCCATATCTCTCCTCCGTTTGTTTTTCCTTATGGTTTCAAGGAACTGTTGATAGTTTCCAAGATTCCTGATCCTACTATAAAGATTTGAACGACCTCCTGCAATGACCTTTGATGTGATCAACTGACATTTTATGCTTTTTAACAACAGGGCTTATCTATTCTCCTGCTGATACAGCCGCAGCCGCTCATTCATTCGTTCCGCCTGCTTTTTCCCCCGCCTCCACACAACAGCGGAAACAAACACAAAGATAGCCGCTATGGCAAGGAGCATCGCCAGTACCATCGGCAGATTGTCAAGATAGAACCACTCAAACCAGATCCCGCAGCCCAGGACGATCGCATTCGTCAGGACATAATGGCATACATAAATACACAGCAGCGCCTTTTTGCCGATCTCCCGCTGCGGATAAAAACCTGCCACAAGACTGCACAGAAAGGAGACACCCAGAATCTGCCACAAAATCTCCACCCCCAGTACCGCCTGCTGCCAGAACACAGTAATGTACAATGCCGTCACAGCAAGCACACAGGTTGTCACACACACAAAGACAAAAGCCACATCTCTTAACCGTTTCACCTTCGACAGATTGACAATGCAGGACTTGGACGCACGGAAAAAATCCGTTCCCTGGAAAATCTCCTGCAGCTCATACAGTTTCATCCTGGTCTCATAGACCTCCTTTTCCAGATACAGGAAAACCTTATTGTCCACCGCCTCAAAATAATAGATCTCCTCCGGCGCGACCTGAAAATAATTCCCGTCCTGCAGGGCAGTGATCTTCTCCCGCCCCGCCTTGACCGCATAGATCAATTTTAACAGCTGCTGATCCATATGACGGCAGCGGACAATGATCTCATCCTCCTCGCCCTCGCCCGGCTCTGTGATCGTAATCTTCATACCCCCTCCAATTTCATCTCAACGGTCTCTCAGCCTGCGCCGCCTGCTGATCCACACGGATATCGTTACAGCCATTATAGCATATACCGCGATCAATAAAAACTGAAACTGCAGCGACACTTCCTGATCTCCTATGAAAATGGTCACGCCCATCTGCTCGCGAAACTGCTCTCCCGCGATCCTGGGCAGCCCGTCAAATGTCCGCGCGATGGCGTCTTCCGTGCAGACGTCCCACATCATCGCGGCGCCGTGCAGCACCGGCAGGCATTTCAATACGCTGCCGACACTCTCCGGCAGCATGGACATCGGCAGGTAAATGGCGCCCACAAAACCTACCAGCGTCCCTATGATCGTCATCATGCTGCTCCACGCGCTCTCGCTGTGCACAAACAGCGCAAGCAGATAAAACAGCGCCGCATACATAAACGTGTTCAGCACGATCATGCCAGATAATTTCAGGCAATCCGCGACACCGAGCAACGGATACCCGCACAATGCCATGTAGGCTTCACCCAGCGCCAGTGTCAGCACACACATGCCTGTACCGACAATCCATGCTGCAAAGATATATCCAAGTGCGGTCTGAATCCGCCTGACCGGCGCCATGTAAAAACACGCCAGCCTGTTTTTCGCCTCGTCCTGCACCATCGTTCCCATGAGCGTCAGTGTGATCGTGACCGCATTGACCTCCAGGATCCCCGCAAGCGTCCACATCTGTATCAGCCAGGCAGCATTTCTCTCGTCCGCCGCGGTATCCCGCACCCCGCTGGACGCCGCGAGCGCGCTCACCACGTTTTCGCTGTTCATGCTTCCCAGAAAGATGACCATCAAGGCCAGCACGATCAGCATGGACAGCACGGAAAAAAAGACGGACACGTAATCCCTGATATAAAGCAGCATATTTCTCTTTGACAAATAATAGATTTCTTTCATTTTAACCCTCCAGTATTTTTCCTGTCACGTTCAAGAACACATCGTCCATGGAGCCCTGCACCATCTCAAACCCGTCGATCAGTTCCCTCACACTGTCCAGAACCGGCAGCGCCGCCTTGCTCTCCGGCACAGCCGTTCCAGAGACTCCCACACCTTTTTTCTCGTGGCGGGATCAAGCCCTGTCGTCGGCTCGTCCAGAAACATGATCTGCGGCGTATTGACCAGTGCCCTTGCGATCTCGCACCGCCTCTTCTGCCCGCCGGAAAGTTTTGCAAACCGCCTGTGATATACGTCCTCGAGTTCCAGTATACCGCATATCCTCTCAGTGGCAGCACGCAGCTTTTTATGGTCTCTCTCGTACAGCACACCCCTGACAAACAGGTTTTCCTCCACGGTCAGCTTGTCGTCCAGACAGTTATTCTGATAGACGACTCCGATCCGCTTCCTGATCTCCTCGTCCTGTTCTCCCGCCTGAAATCCGCAGACCTCCACTCTTCCCGCCGTCGCCGGATAGAGCGTGCAGAGCATGTTGATCGTCGTGGACTTGCCCGCGCCGTTGATGCCCAGAAAGCCAAACAGCTCCCCACGCTCCACCTGAAAACTGATGTCGTCCACTGCCTTTACATCGCCAAAATACTTCTTTAATCCCTCTGCTTTGATCACTGGTCCCATCTGCCTGTTCCTTTCTATTCCTTTTTATTCCTTTCTGTTTTTATTTCCTCCAATGCTTCATTCCTAAACATCATACGCAAAAAAGGCAGCCGCCGCAATCGCAATGCGGCAAGCTGCCTTTTTGAATCTGTAAGTTGCCATGGCAGGGCGCAACATGCACTGTCGCCCCTCCATCATTTGTTCCGCACCGTGCACACAAACTCCCATTCACCTGCTTCGGCGGGCACTCCGATCAGTATGGTGAAATCGCTGATTTCACACTGACTGTCCTGTGTTACTCCCGTGCGCAGTACAGCGCGACCGCCTGGCTGACAAACGCCGCGGTGCCCTCCCCGCCGGCTTTGTCGATATTGCGCTTCATGCGCTCATCACCCGCGTACATCTCGCCCAGACCGTGCAGGATCTCGTCCGTACACTGGTAATAATGCTCCGTGATAAACGCCTGTATCCCGGCAACCTCCTCCTGCACTGCCTGATCCGCAGGAGAACCCTGCCGCAGCCTGCCGATCCTGGCAAAGCGCTCCATCAGCCGGCTGGCGATTTCTGCCTGCTCCGCGTCCGTCCTCCCTTTTGCCTTCTGCTGATATTCGCCATATGCCGCGGTATCACCCCACCGCCTGCGAACCTCCTCCTCATATTGTTTCATTTCTTCTTTTTCAAATGCGTCAAAAGCCTTCATATCCATTGTTTCCACTCCTTCTTCCTGCAGCCTGCGCGCAAACGAGATCAGCTTCTGCGTGTGGGCGAGCTGCAGCTCCAACAGTCTGATCTGTTGTGCAAGCGCCTCCCGCTGGTCAAAATCCGGACTATCCAGAATCGTCCTGATCTGTTGCAGCGGAAACTGCAGCTCGCGGAACAGCAGTATATTCTGCAGGCGTTTTAACTCGTCATCACCGTACAGGCGATACCCGGCCTCCGTCACCTTGGCAGGCTTCAACAAGCCGATCGCATCATAGTGGTGCAGTGAACGGACGCTCACACCCGTCAGTCTGCTTACCTCGTTTACTGTCAGCATCGTTCTTTCCTTTCCTTACATATTTTATACGTTCTTCCCGGGAATAAATTTATCATAAACTATGACACAGTGTCAGAGTCAAGACTTTTTTGCATTTTTTTGTCTTTTCTTTTGTCATAAAGGCTGCGGCCCACTCCGAAGCAGTTCGTCCGGACATCCTGCGCCGTCATCAGTCGTTTAACGTGGATTATACCAGCTTCACCGCCGCCGTATCCGCGTAGATCAGCGGCGCTTTATGCTGGAAAAAGACGGTTCCGTCCCGGGGCGCCGCAAGCTGCTCCAACAGCGTCCCTTCATATGGGTCTGTGATCTCGGCGAGCAGCTGCCCTTCATACACTTCCTCCCCGACGTAGACTTTATTTTCATAGATACCCGCCGCACTGCACCGCACGGACAGCAGGTCGTCATCGCAGAGTACCTGCGAATTGTAATGATAGCCGCCCGTGATGCTGCTGTGCAGAACCCCTTCGCTGTTCAGCATGTGCTCGATGCCTTTCACCGCGTCCGCCGCGCTCCTGCGGTCGATCTCGTCCGTATCCGTCGTGTAAATGCTAAATGCCTTCGTCTCCCAGATCTGCCAGTTGTAGTTGAGCGTCGTGGTGTCAAAGGGACGGGCACCGTGCGTGATCACATACGGAAACGCGAATTTTTTCGCTGTTTCAATATCCTCAAATCCGGTCTTCATCATACGGATATGAGGCAGAAAACGCCCCGGCATATAATTCGAGGCAAACTGGATTCCAATCTGATAATCCTTGACTGCCTCAAACACGCCTGCCGCGATGCGCTGCGTCGTCTCCCCCTCGCTGTATCCGGGAAACATGCGGTTGATGTCCGTATTGTCCGTTGACCAGAAACGCTTCCCGATATTCATGGAGTACGAATTGACACACGGAATGACAAGAATGCTTTTCCCCTCCGCAACCGCACGCTGCTCCTCCAGTTTTTTCAGACGCTGGATCAGCCTGCTGCACGCATACATCTGCTGCACCTCATTTCCGCGCATACTGCCGACGACACACACAGTCTTTTCTCCATCACTGCAATCGCCAAACACATACCCAGTCACGCGCATCGGCTCCCTGTACAGCGCGTTCAATTCATAGATCACTTTCCTCTGCATAAATATACTCCCTGCCTTTCACACATCCATTCCGCCATCGGCGGCTCAGACAATCCGTGAAGAACGCTGCTCCTGCGTTCTTCGGTGTGAAGCTTTAGATTTTCTTAGTCTGCGCTTTTTGCAGGCTTAGAAAATCTCTTCACACTTTCAACAACCTTCCTACCAGGGAACCTTCATCGACTACCGGATATTCCCTGATGGTAAAGAGAATCCCTTTTTCGGGCGTCGTGATCCCGGACAAAACCTCCCCGGTCAGCGGGTTGACGATATCTCCTACCTTATCCCCTTCCGCAAGCTCCGTCCAGTGCTTTGCCTCCGACACAAAGATGCCTGCCCTGGGCGCATTGAAAAAGACAACGCCGTCCGCCCGGTCATCGACAATCGGTTCCCTGACAGACCGTGTTTCGCCCTTCCAGATTCCGAGCATTTTCATCGTATTCATCAATCCGTCCGCGAGCTGATTACAGTACGCCTTCGTGATACGCATACCGACACCCGCCTCCACGACAAGCGTCGGTGTGCCCGTGCTGTTAAGACTGTACGCGAGTGTGGATTCGAGGACAGTACTCGCCGCGTGCACCCACACAAAATCGACATTCATATGGCGTGCGAGCGGCACCAGTACGTCCTTGCTGAGCTCATTGATGCGGATCTGCGGTATCTCTGTCAGATAAATATTGCTGGCATGGATATCCACCACCAGGTCTGCACCCGACAGTTCTTCTATGATTTTGTGTGCCACATACTCCGTCATGGCGCCATCTTCGCTCCCCGGAAAAATCCGGTTCATATCGAGGTCAAACCCCGGAATCCCCCTTGTGATGGAATCAATCCCCATAGGGTTCATCGCCGGGTACACATCTACGATACCCGCAAGGCACTCCGGCTGCTCCCTGATGCGCCTGATAACCTCATAACAGACATACTGCCCCTCTAATTCATCACCGTGGATTCCGGTCACGATGCCGATTCTCTTTCCACTATTCCGCGCCTCGTCCGAAGGCAATAATCTGTTTCTCCTGATATTTAATGTCTCTCCAACTGGCAGCTTCACCTGACAGATCGAGCTGATTTCGGATATGATTTCTTTTGACATTTCACTCCCAGACCTTTCATAATCGTTAAACGCATCTTCCTACACCGTCACCACCACTTCCACCCGCTGCGTCTGCGTCCCGCCGCCCCGGAACGTGCCGCGGTTGACGATGCAGTCCTGGTAGTCCCGCCCGTGCGATATTTTAATATACGTATCGTCCACAACCTGATCGTTTGTCGGGTCGATTCCATACCATCTGCCGTCCGCGCACACCTCCACCCACGCGTGCGAGAACCCTTCCCCCTGCATCATACCGACAACATAACGGCTCGGAATATCCGCAATCCTGCACAGCGCGAGCATAATGTGGGCGTAATCCTGACATACGCCCCTTTTCCCCGCCAGAGCCTCCTCGGCAGTCGTGCGTATGTCCGTTACGCCCTGTACATACTCCATATCTTCGTAAATCTGATGCAAAAGCCTTGCGGCAAAAGCGAGCACTCCCTCGCCTTCCCTCAGACCGTGCAGCCTGTAATATTTTTTTAAAGCGTCCCCCGCTTTTGTATACTGCGAGGGAAATCGATAGGGAGCCAGCTCGATCATCTTGTTATCGCATGCCAGCTGTGTATCTTTCCTCACCGCAGCCTCCCCCGACACCTCCACGCAAAACTCGTTGTGGAGACGATCGATCTCACCATATATGTAACGGTTTCCAAAACTGTCAACGCTGTCGCTGTAGTCACACTCCGGCTTCAGGTCAATCCTGCACGCCGATATTGTCTGCCGGTCATCGGTCTGCGGTATCATGCGCAATGCAAACTGGTGTTTCCAAACCGGCTCCGAAAATTCCAGTGACATACAGTAGCGAAACTGCAGCGTCCTGTTCTCCTGCATAATCCCAATCAGCCTCCACTCATAAATTGTCCAATCCCATGCAGCTGCCAATTCCCCACAAATCTGTGCCTCCACACAAACCTGCCGTATGAAATCTCTGATTACACACTCCCTATATTTTCACAAGACTTTCTATATTTCTCACGATACTACCGTAATCGACCGTCTCCGTCACGTCCATCTGCCCGATCGCGTCATTCAGAAAATCAAGGCAGTTCTGGTTATAGGGCATACCGCTGCCGGCCAGTCTGACATGCATGCGGCACAGCTCACTCTTTAATTCCCTGGCGCCAATCTTCAGCCGCGCATACAGATCGATGCGCTCCACCCTTTTTCCGGTCCTGATGATATTTCTGATCGTCTCGCTTTCTATAAAATCATCCGCGATTCCCCAGAAAGCGAGAATGTTGTCCTGCACATTCTGCAGCTCCAGAAGCGGCGCACGCGAGATCTTTGCCTTGTTGATCGCATAGATGGCAAGCTGTATGTACGACAACGTCTCGCTTCCGATCTCCTCGCGCAGCACGATGGCATTATCATACGCGCGCATGAGGTTGCTCAAAATGGAGTTTGGATCCGTCTCGTCAAAACCATACCGCTGGTTAAAATCGTCCTTGTCCTTATAAATATTTGGAATCTCCAGCATCATGCAAAAGTCCGAATAATTTTCACCAATGTCATCGATCATGTCATCGTAGCACTTCGAGTACAGCCGTATCGTTGTGTACACCCGCTCCGAGTACCTTCCAAGCCAGTACAGCCTGTTTGTCTGTTCTAATGAGATAATACCCATGTGTCCTTAAATCCTCCTCCCTGTGATGAATTCACGATAAACGAATCCGGATTACGCGAAAACCTGGTGAGCCCGCTCTTCCAGACATAAGGCTCCTGTGCCATCAGCACAAACGCGCGCAGATCCGCTTTCCGCGCCACCACCGTATCATTGTCCTGTATATCGAGATCCTGAAAATCAATCACTTCCTGCGCGATAAACCGCCTGGGCTCCTTTTTCAGCAGCGCGATAAAATCCGCTTTCTGCTGTGTCGTCATGTTGCTGCCAAACACGACGCCGTAACCGCCTGCCTCCGCCACATCCTTGAGCACCAGCTCGTCAAAGTGTGCGAGCACATACGCCATATCCTCCTCATAAAATGGCAGATACGTCGGCGCATTGGACAAGACAGGTTCCTCGCCGAGATAGTATCTGATCATCTTCGGCACAAAATAGTAGATGCCCTTATCGTCCGCGATACCATTTCCGGGCGCATTGAGCAGCGCGATATTCCCTTTTCTGTACACGTCAAAAATATGCGGTATCCCGATCACGGACTCTGGATTGAAATGCATGGGATCCAGGTATTCGTCGGAAATCCGGCGGTACACGGCGCCCACCCTCTCCCGCTTGCCCTTATAATCTACATAGTAAAGCTTATCGTTCTCCACGATCAGCTCACTTCCGTTGACAAGATGCGAACCAGTCTTTTCCGCGAGGTAAGAATGTTCAAAATAAGCAGCGTTATATCTTCCCGGTGTCAGTATGACCGTGTGTCCCCCGACATTCACGTTGTCGAGCGTCCTCCGCAGCAGCTGCGCATAATTCCTGTTATCCTCGAGCGGATTGTCACGGAACGTCTTGGGGCTGCTCCGGCGGCACAGCTCCCGTGCGATCATGGGATAGGACGCCCCCGACGGCACGCGCAGATTGTCCTCGAGAATATACCACTTCTCATTTTTTCCTTTCACAAGGTCAATGCCGGAGATGTGTGAGTAGATCTTTTTGACCGGCGTCACACTCTCGCACTCCGGCATATAACCGCTCGACGCGAAGATAAAATCCTCCGGTATCACCCTGTCCTTCACGATCTTCTTGCCATGATAGATGTCGTCCAGAAACAGGTTGAGCGCCACGACCCGCTGCTTCAATCCCTTTTCCAGATAGTCGAACTCCTCCCGCCGGATCACACGCGGTATGGCATCAAACGGGAACAGCTGCTCCTTGAAGGTGTTATTTTTATAGATGCCAAATTTCACACCGTATCTGGCCAGCAGTCTGTTTACATTTTCTGTATTGTCAAGTAAATCCATCTCATACATACGCTCACGCACCTTTCTCTGTATGGTTTTTGCTTGCTCTGCACGCCGGACGTCCGTCAGCGTATGCTGACAATCTTCCTCTGGACGCCCGTGTGCAATCGAGTAGGGAAGAGCCATCTTCACCTACTCGACGCGCCGGGCGTCCGTCAGCGCATGCTGACATTCTTCCTCTGGACGCCCGTGTGCATAAAAAAAGACGCCCTGCCCGATACAGAACGCCTTTGTTCACACAACGATTATGTTATCAGTTTACACGAATTTTGCCGTTTGTCAATGATTTGCAGAAACATTTTGGAAAGAACCGTTATAGCGTATTTGTTTGTGTTTTATACTGCATTTATTACCTTTAAAATATACTCGAGCTATCTCCTTAAGGAGACACGCGACAGCGCCTACACCAGCCAGCTCCACTCTGACCAGAAACTCGCACCAGATTCAGTCGCCTTAGCCTGCAACGATTTCTTCATCTGGCACAAATCTCCCACTAACCGCGACGCACATCTGACGGAAACCATTTTTCAAATACGCTCCAAAAAACTGCATTGACACCTGACATGAAGATTTGACATGCCAATGACAATGCCCTATAATGTAATCAACTGATCTTTTATGTTTTTTTTTGCACTGGATCCTGTTTATATGGAGGAAGATTATGATAAACGTATTGAACTGCGGCCACAACTCCCGTCACAAAAAACCCTGCGACATCCTGCATCCCGCCGGGCTCAACGACTATCTTTTTCTGCTGGTCAAACAGTATTCCTGGTATTATGACAGCGATGGGAAACGCGCCGTCGCGCCAAATTCCGTCCTGCTCTTCCCTCCTCACACACCGATCCACTATGGCTGCGATACCGATGACTACAACGATGACTGGATCCACTTTGACCTGACGGAAGCGGATACGGACATATTGGGCACGTTCCATTTTCCATATGGTACGATCCTGCAGCCGCGCGATTTTCGCAGGCTGTCTGATTACGCCAGACTGATCTCCGATGAATTTCACTCAGACAGAATCCATCGCGAGGAGATCATCGACAGGCTCATGCACATTTTCATGTGTGCGCTGCATGAAGAATTGATCCGTACAGAGGAGCAGTCGACCGTTATGCCAAAATATTACCGTGAATTTGCCAGCATCCGCACGCAGATCTACAATGCCCCCGCCGCAGACTGGACCGTCAACCAGCTCGCAGACACGCTGTGTCTGAGCTGCTCCCACTTCCAGCACCTCTACAAGCGCTTTTTCGGCTGTTCATGCCAGCATGACATCATTCTCGCCAGAATAGCCCTCGCCAGATTTTACCTGACCTCAACCGATATGAGCATCTACCAGTTAAGCCTCTTCTGCGGCTATGAGACAGACCTGCATTTCATGCGGCAGTTCAAGAAGCACACCGGCACGACGCCGTCAGCGTACCGGCGCCAGACACGCTGCACGGATAAATGAGTTCCTCACGATTATCTGACACGCTAAATGTCAATGTTTAAATCGCGCCGCACCAGCATCCCGCTGATGCAGATCGTAACAAACTCCGTCACCGGCGCCGCCAGCCACACCCCTGTCATGCCAAGATACGCCGGGAGCACAAAGATGCACGCCAGCAGCACCACAAGCCCTCTCGACAGGGAGATCACCGCGGACTCGAGCGATTTCCCGATCGATGTAAAATAAAACGAAGTGACCGCATTGATCCCGGAAAAGAAGAACGAAACCATAAAGATCATCATGCCGGACTGCACCATTCCCCGAATCGCGTCATTTTTCACAAAGAGCCCGCTGTACCACTCCGACAGAAGCCCCATCACCACAAAAACCGCCGCGCCGATCGCACACACCATGCCATTTGTCCTCCTGCGCAGCCTTCCCGCCAGACCATGCTCCCCTGCCCCATAGCTAAAACTGACCAGCGGATTTGCGCCCTGCCCAAATCCTATGACGATCATGCCAAACACATAGGACACATATCCCACGATCGTGAACGCCGTGACGCCGCTGACGCCGATCCGTCTCATGATCACATAGTTGTAGGCAAACATCGCGATCCCTGTCGACATCTCACCGATAAACTCCGAACTCCCGTTGAACAGCGTCCTTCTTAACACATCCAGCGAAAAGGAAAACCGCCCTAGCCGGTACACTTTCGCTTTTTTCAGAAAAAAGTACAGGATCAGCCCCAGGGAGACCAGCGCGGAGATCAGGGACGCAGATGCGATCCCGGCGATCCCGGCGCGAAGGACAGCCGCAAATATGTAATCCAACGCAATGTTTGTCAGCACACTCACAACATTGACCTTCATGTAGTACTGCGGATCGCCCTCTCCCCTGATGAACATGCCAAAGGACGAATTGACCACCATCACGACCAGCTCCAGCAGCAGGATACCATAATACGTCCGAAAATATTCCCGCACCAGTCCTTTTGCCCCCAGAACATCCAACACCGGTTCAAAAAACAGCGCCACCAGCAGTCCTGTCATCACAGCGGCCACCACTGTTGTCACGATCGTCTGACGAAAAACCTGACCGCACGCTTCCATATCCCCGGCGCCAAGTGCCATCCCCGCGATCGCAACGCCGCCGACCGATACCATCAGGCCGACCGACAAAAATAAGTAGATGACCGGCAAGCCCAGATTGACAGCCGCAATGCCCTGCTCCCCGACATAATTGCCGATAAAATAACCATCCACCACCGTGATCAGCGAAGTCAGCACCATCGCGATGATAGCCGGGATCGAGTACTGCAGGATCATCCCCGCCGTGTTGTTTCTGATCCTCTCCAGATCCATAAATATCTCCTCCTGTCATTCACATTCCCGAAAGTCACACTTTGACTTTGGTATGCTCCATTATAGAAGGAAAATGAAATATAAACTTCTGAATTCTTGCTCTCTCTACATACCGGACCCGTCCTCTTTTCCTACTGTTCTTTGAGCGGCATACAGATATCCATCTCCAGATAACCGGATCTGCTGTCCACTTTGTGATAGATATCAAATCCGCTGCGGTAATCCAGCGTGTACGGCGTCCGCGGCAGCCACACTGTAAATATGGTCTGATACGCCGCATAAATATGTTTTCCCAATCCCTTATAAGGGTACACTGCGCACTTGCCGCCCTCTATCGTGCAGGTATTGTACATCGGAGCGCTCACTTTCAAAGCATCTGCGTTCACGGCACTTCGATCCACACTCATGCAGATATCATAGAGACACCCGTCTGCGTCCGTGATGACCGGATCATCAAAAGTCCGTTCCAGAAACTGCGTGTCCCTGGTCACAAACTCCCGGTACTTCCCGATAAATTCGTCCCACTGTCCGCTCAGATGACGGTAGCTGCCGATCCTGCGCTCATACAGGACAAAATAGTCCGGGAGATTCCGAATCGTGATCTTTCGATCACACTCCTCAAAGCTCTCCAGACAGCTATATGTCCCGGAAACCTATCCCTCCCCTCCATGCGCGCCCGGCGAGCGCAGTGCGGCTGCATCCAGATGCATAAAGGCGTGTCTCACCGTCGCCTGCTCGACGTTCCTGCGGAAGCTCACCGGATTGGTCTGATACCGCTGGCGGAACATCCAGCTGTAATTGGACGGACTGTAGCCGAACTCACAGCCGATATCCGTCACCGTCCGCTCAGGCTCCACTTTCATGCGGAATGCACTCTGTTCCAGTTTCATCCGCCTGATGAACGCATGGACACTCTCCCCGGTCTCTTTCTTGAACATTCTGCTGAAATGATATTTTGAAAAATGACAGTACGCCGCCACATCATCGACAGACAGCTCCTCATGAATGTGCTGCAGGATATAGTCGATCGCGCGGTTGACGGCCTCGTTAGTGATCATTGACATGCTGATACCACCGTCGTCAGCACCAGTCTCGCCTCCAGATCCGCCGCACCGGCAAAATTTCCGCGCAGGATATCCCTCCTGTCCAGCCGGACCACCACCGGTTTCTCATTGGAGATCGAAAAGAAATTGTCGCTGAAAATGACGTCCGCGTCGGCAAAATCCATCTCCACAAACGGCGCAAACCCGTCACTGCGCACGGTGATCTCAAAACAATTCCCCGCTTCCATCACTTCCGCCGTCAGATGCACCGCCGGCAGCTCCAGATGCTTGTACGGTATCAGGGTATCTGTGTCAGTCAGTACAGTCCCGTCCGCCAGAACCACCTCCGCCTCCAGAAACAGATCATCCGCACCGGCAAACCCCGTGTCCGCAAATTCCGTCTGGAATGGACACCGGAGAAGCTCTGCCGCGCTGAACGCACCTGCCTGTCCGTCTGCATTCCATTCTTTGACGATGCCAAATCCCATATCCCGGACGCGCAGCGACGCACTGCACTTTTGCTCCGCAGACGTCTCATTCTCGATCCATACACTGATGTGATCCTGCGCCTTCTGTATGCTTACTGCGATCGGTGCGTAGAACTTCGCCGCCATATAATGCAGTGCCTTCCAACGGCCATAATAGTCAATGCCCGCCCATGAAGCCACCGGCCAGTTATCGTTGATCTGCCAGTACAGTGCCCCCATACAGCGTCCCCGGTTGCGCCGCCAGTGGTCTACGCCGCTCTTGATCGCCATTCCCTGCAGGATCTGGGACACATAGAGCAGACTCTTAAAATCCTTCGGATACTTAAAATTCTCGGAGAGATAATAGAGTATCTTTCCGTTTGCGGCGCCATTCTTCTGATGGCTCTCCATCACTTTTGAAAAAATGTTCCTGTCCTTCTCCAGTGTAAAGCGCTCCACCGTCTTCAGGCACGGAAACGACTGAAAGCCAAATTCAGAGCAGAACCGGAAATAGTATTTCTGATAATCGCTAAACGGCTTCTGTCCGTGCCACACGTCCCAATAGTGCACGTCGCCGCGCCTGTCAGAGTCCGGATCGTCAAGACAGCCGCCCGAAGACGGGGACGAAGGCCAGTAAAAGGTCACATCATCCGCCTCCCGCAGCGTCCTCGGCAGGATCTCCTCAAACAACCTGATATAATCCGCGCGCAGGTACGCAGACTCCTGCTGGAAATCTCCCCAGTGATGCCATGCAGACTCGATCTCATTGTTGCCGCACCAGAGCCCGAGCGATGCGTGATGCCTCAGCCGCCGCACATTGTCGAGCGTCTCCTGCCTGACTGTCGCCGCAAAATCGTCCGTCACGTCGTACGCATTGCACGCATACATCAGATCCTGCCACACGATCAATCCATATTCATCGCACAGATCATAAAAAGTATCGGACGGATAATAACCGCCTCCCCAGACACGGACGCAGTTAAAATTCGCGCGGACACAGCATTTTAACAGGTACTCCTGCCTCTCCCCTGTGATCCACGGATACACCGCGTCCTCCGGGATATAGTTGCCGCCCTTTGTGAAGATCTTCACGCCGTTCACGATAAAGGCAAACTCATTCCCCCACTCGTCCGCCTCCTGACTGACCGTCAGCGTGCGCAGACCGATCGTCTTTTCGACCGTCTGGACAGCCTCCTGCGCAGAATGGTCCGCAACAGAGACCGTCAGTTTATACAAAGACTGCTCCCCATAACCGTTTGGCCACCAGAGCTTTGGATCCTCCACGACGATCTCCGCCTCATAAACATGTCCATGACCCTTTTCGTCCGGCGCTGCATCAGCACACCCTGCCGCAGCTTCAGCAATGATCTTTGAACTGTCCATGCCGCTCTTTTCTGCCAGGATCACAGTGACTGCCGTTTCTGTCTGTTCCTCCGACACACTGTCTGACACCAGGACAACCGTCGTTCTGACGCGAACCTTTCCATCCTCATCATGAAACTGCCGGATCCGCACATCCTCTATTTTTACACCGCTGTTTCCCTCGATACAGATGTCGCGCCAGATCCCGGCGTCCACAAGCTGCGGTCCCCAGTCCCACCCAAACATGGAGTGCCCCTTGCGCACCAGCTGGTTTCCCCTGACCGCACCGCAGGGAACAATGTGGCTCTCCCTGTTTTCCCTGTACGGATAATCCGCAATGAACCGCAGCACTGAGCGGAATGTGATGCAGATCTCATTCTCCCCCTCATGAACATATTCCTTGACCGGCAAAATATAAGTGCGGTGCATATTGTCCGTCGCGGCAAGCTCCTTTCCGTTGATGCAGATCTGTGCCAGCGTATCCAGCCCCTTACAGACCAGGTTTAGCTCCTTTAACCCCATCAGCTCCTGATCTGCCACAAAGCTGCGCACAAACTGGTAATCCTTCCAGAACAAGTCGCGGACTTCATACTCGTTCTCCCTGTAATACGGATCCTCGATCTTTCCCGCCGCGCAAAGACCCGATATCACCGTCCCCGGTACCTCCACTGAACAAAGAGGCACTCCCGCCGCATCCCTCAATTCCCATTTTCCGTTCAGATCTAAAATCATCATACTGATCATCCTCTTTCTTTATTGTAAAAACCCCCAAAAGTATACGCTACTTCTGGGGGCATCCTGTTCTCAGCGCATCATCTCAGCCAGCACTTCCTTCGCCTTTTCCAACTGATTGTCTGTGCCATTTTTATATAACTCCGCATCAAACGGGATCTCCACATCCGGCTCAATGCCGATCCCGTGAATGTTATTTCCGTTTGGTGTAAAATAGCTGCTCACCGTGAGCTTGATCGCCGAACCATCCGACAAGTCGATCACCTTCTGAACGATCCCCTTGCCGAAAGTCGTGGTTCCCACGAGCTTGCCGATCCCGTAGTCCTTCACCGCGCCCGCGAGGATCTCCGAGGCGCTCGCGCTGTAACCGTTCGTGAGCACGACGAGCGGAACCTGGATCTGATTCTCCCCATTACAGGTATACTCCTCGCGCTTTCCGTATTTGTCCTCCGTGTACACGATCATTCCCTTGGGAAGGAGCATGCGGGAAATATCGCATACTGTCGAGAGGTTTCCGCCGGGATTGCTCCGAAGGTCAATGATCAGCCCTCTCATCCCCTCTGCTTTTACCTGTTCGTAAGCGCTCTCAAACTGTCCCGTCGTCACCATGTCAAACTCTGTGATCTGTATATACGCCATACCATTGTCGTACATCTCATACTCAACTGTCGGACTCTCGATCTTTCTGCGCTCGACATCGATATCGATCGGCTCCGGGGCGTTCTCCCGAATGACCGTCATCTTCACATACGTGTGCTCCTCACCCTTGATCTTGCTGACGACATACGTTTTATCCTTGCCCTGCATATCCTCATCATTGACCTTGTAGATGTAGTCCCCCTGCATCAGGCCACTCTCCTCAGCCGGCGTGTTTTTGATCACCCTGCTGATCTGCACGTATCCGGCGTCCCCGTCCTGTATATACGCACCGATCCCATAATACATTCCCTCTGTCTGCTGCTGCAGAGCGATGCGCTCCTCGCTCGTGTAGTAAACACTGTACGGATCGTCGAGCGCGTCCAGCAGTCCCTTATACAGTCCGTCCTCCAGCGTAGTCTCTTCCACATCTTTCCAGAAATATTTTCCGATCGTGTCCTCCAGCACGGCAAGCTTCTGCTCCACACTCTTATCGGTAATGCTCGTCGTCTGACCAGCTGCCATACCCGGGTCGGCACTGCCGCCTCCGAACGGCAATGCCGACCTGTAAAAGCGCACCACGCCAAATGCTCCGAGCGCCACTGCCAGCATAGTCAGAATCCCCGTCACGATCCCGAGAACATAATATCTCGTACCAGCGTTATGTCCTTTATCCTGCACAGGCCCGCTCATCTGATCTCCCGGCTGATTATTGATGTCATGATTACCATTTGAATATTGGTTCTGCATTTTTTGCCTTTCTATTCACACTTTTTTCCTTTTCACTTTAAATATTTCCACGGATTCACATAGCTTCCATTCAGGCGCACACCGAAATGAAGATGATTTCCCGTCGATCTGCCCGTCGTGCCGACCGCCGCGATCTTCTGTCCCTTCGTGACCTCCGCCCCCTGTGAGACGTACAGCTTCGACGCGTGCATGTAGATCGTGTACAGGTTGTCGCCGTGGTCGATCATGATATAATTTCCCATCGTCGAGCTGTAGGCAGCCGCCACCACCGTACCATTGTATGCGGCCAGAATGGGTGAACCGCCCGGCGCTGCCATGTCCAGGCCGTTATGAAACTTCTTGACATTCAGAGTGGGGTGCATGCGCTCCCCGTACTCGTCCGAGATGCGCGTGTATGAAGGCGCCGGCCAGGTAAACATGCCGCCGTCATACTTATTTTTCTTACCATTTGCCTCCTCCAGCTGCTTCTGGAGCGTCTTGGCGATCTGCTCCATCTCCCTGATCTCGGCTTCCTGCGCCGCGAGCTCCGCCTCGTACTCCCGCACCAGCTGTTCACGGTTGTTGATATCGGTCTCATATGCCTTGATATCGGCTTCCTTCTGTGTGATCAGGCTCTCCAGGGATGCCTCCTCGGCCTCCACGTTCCGCTTCGCCTCCTCCAGCAGCTCCTGCTCAGACTCCAGCTGTGCCTTGCACACCTCCACATACTCCCTCGTCGCCCTGAATTCCTCCAGCATATGCCTGTCAGACGCCGAGACCTTCTCCACATAGTCCACACGGTTGATCATATCCGCAAAAGATGCGGCATTCAGGATCGCCTCAAAGTAAAAGTTATCACCGCGCTCATACATGCTCCGGATCCGCGCCTTCATGTTCGCATACTGGGCTTCCTCCTTTGCCACTGCCGCGTCAAGCTCCGCTTTCGTCTCTGTGATCTCCGCCTCCTTCTGCGTGATCATCCCTTTGATCTCCTCAATCCTGCCCTGCACTACATCCAGATTGGCGTCAAGCTGGGTGACATAAGCGGCAAGATCCTGCTTTGCCTGCTCGAGATCACTGATCATCGACTTGACATCCGTAAGCCCCGACTGGAGCTCTTTTTTCTGATTCTGCGCGTTCTTGATCTCCTGCTGCTTCTGTTCGATGCTCTTCTTCAGGTCCGACACTTCATCCGCCCTGCTGACAAGCGGACGCATGCCGGAAAACATGACTGCCGCGAACATTGTAACCGCCACGAGCAGCGCCGTCCCTCTTCGCGTTTTTCCTCTATGGTACCTATACTGCATACAATCTGCCTTTCTCCAGAGAACCGTCAGCCCGCCGACGGCTTTTACCGTTACACACTCAGATGCTTCCTCACCGTGGTAAAGCTTCCGATAAATCCGATCCCGACACCCAGTCCGATACACACCGGGATCAGGTTCGTAAACACCGTCTCCACCGGCAGAAATGCCAGGAGCTGCGACAGTGACGGGAAACGCTTTGCCACATACATCATCGCCTCATTGTAGATAAAATATACTCCGATCAGCGGAAGAAAAGAACCGATCAGCCCGATCAGCATACCCTCGATCACAAACGGCGCCCTCGTGAAAAAGTCCGTCGCGCCGATATATTTCATGATCTGGATCTCCTCCTTCCTGACAGAGATACCGATCGACACCGTGTTGCTGATCAGGAAGATCGACACCAGAAACAATATGACGATGATCCCGATCGAAACGTAACCGATGATCGCATTGACGCCTGTGAGCGCCTGCGCTGTCAGAAAGGACTGGTTGACCTTCCGCACACCCTCGACGGACTCCAGGTAGGACACCAGTGCCGGCTGCATGGACACATCGCTCAGGTAAATGTCAAAATGTGCGCAGTCCTCCAGCGGGTTCTCCGTAAAGATGCTGATATCGCCAAAATTGTTCTCCTCCGCAAACTGCGCCCAGGTGTCCTCCGCGGACACGTACTCCACCTCACTGACCTCCGTCCGGCGCATGAGCGTCCCCCGGATCTCCGCCACGCGCTCGTCGCTCATCCCCGCATCGAGGAGCGCACTGACACACAGCCCCTGTTCCGCGTTCCTCACCATATGCTGAAAGTTCGTGAGTATCGAATAAAACAGCCCAAACAAAAACAGACACGCCGAGATCGTCGCCACCGATGCCAGTGTGAACCATTTATTTTTGAAAATATTGCGTATTCCCTGCTTGATGCAGTAAAATAATGTATTAATCCTCATCGATATAACCACCCTTTTCCTCATCACTGACAATGATGCCTTTCTTCATAGTAATGACCCTTTTCTGCATGGCATTCACGATCTCGCGGTTGTGCGTGACTACCAGGACGGTGGTTCCATTATTGTTGATCTTTTCGAGCAGGTTCATGATGTCCCATGAATTTTTGGGATCCAGGTTTCCTGTCGGCTCATCTGCCAGAAGGATCTGCGGTTTGTTCACCAGCGCCCGCGCAAGCGCCACACGCTGCTGCTCGCCCCCAGAGAGCTGCTTGGGTCTCGCCTTGTACTTTCCCGCAAGCCCCACTGTCGAGAGGATCGACGGCACATTCCTGCGGATCTCCCTGTTCGGCATCTGGATGATGCGCTGCGCGAAGGCGACATTCTCATAGACATTCCTGTCTTTCAGCAGACGGAAATCCTGAAACACGACGCCAAGGCTCCTGCGGAACTTCGGGATCTGGCGTCTCCTCAGCCGGACCACATCCGTGCCGTTGACGATCACCCGCCCCGATGTGGGCAAAAGCTCCCGGAGCAGCAGCTTGATCAGCGTGGACTTCCCAGAACCGCTGTCCCCTACGATAAACACAAACTCTCCTTTATTTATATGCAGAGTGACATCATTTAATGCTGGCACTCCCGCCGTGTACGCCTTGCTCACGTGCTCCAGTATGATCGCCTTGTCGCTGACGCCGGAGCCCGCCCGCCTTCTCATTCCTGTAGTTTTCAAAATTGTATTTCACCCCTGTATATTTTTGTGCTAAAAACGCCTTCTTTAATATTCAAATGATTCCATGTATTTCATATAGCGCACCACCATCAACGCGATCTTGAACGTGATCGCATCCTCAAAGATGCGCAGGTCAAGCCCTGTACTCTTCTGGAGCTTATCCAGCCTGTAGACCAGTGTATTCCTGTGGATGAACAGCTGCCTCGAAGTCTCCGACACGTTCAGGGAATTCTCAAAGAATTTGTTGATCGTCGTCAGCGTCTCCTCGTCAAAATCATCCGGGCTCTTCCCGCCAAAGATCTCCTTGATGAACATCTTGCAGAGCGGTATCGGCAGCTGATAGATCAGACGTCCGATGCCGAGCTCGCTGTACGCGATGATATCCCTCTCGGCAAAAAAGATCTTGCCCACGTCGAGCGCCATCTTTGCCTCCTTGTAAGAGCGGCTGACCTCCTTGATCTCCTTGACATTTGTGCCGTAGGAGATGTGTACGTTCCTGATGCCCTCCTTGACAAGGCTGTCCTCGATCGCCCGTGCATACTTGTCGATGTCGCGGTTCGTCTCATTGTCCGCGATCTCCTTGACGACGATCACATTGTTCTCATCGACCGCGGTCACAAAATCCCTGCCGTTCTGCCCGAAATTCTCCCGGACCTTCTCAAGGATATTCGTGTCCTTTCCATTCTGGGATTCCACGATCAGAACGGCACGTTTCACATCAGTCTGTATATGAAGCTTTTTGGAACGGCTGTAGATATCCACCAGCAGCAGATTGTCAAGCAGGAGATTTTTGATGAAATTGTCCTTGTCAAAGCGCTCCTTGTAGGCCACCATCAGATTCTGCAATTGGAATGCCGCCATCTTTCCCACCATGTATGCATTCTCACCCGCATCACTGGCGATCAGGATATACTCAAGCTGCTGGTCATCATAGATCTTAAAGAACTGGCAGCCCTGGATCTCCTGGCTGTCGGCGGCTGACTTTACGAACTCAAGTACCGAATTTTCAAAGCTGTTTCCGGTCGTCTTGGTGGAGGCCACCAATTTGCCATCGATATCGGCCACAAATAGTTCAACCCTTGCGATCGCCTTGATCCCCTCGATGGTATTCTGCATGATCTGATTTGAAATCATATGCCACTCTCCTTCTTATACATTATCCACAAAAAATAACTGCTGTGTTCTATCCTTTTGATTGCATTCCGTTATCATTTTAATATATTTCCACAAATAAATCTATAGTTATCAACAATTTTTTTATGCATTTTGGAAAACTTCTACAAAAAACACCCCTTTTTTCATGTTTATGCAAGATACACAAAAGTATTTCCGCATCTCAAAAAGGTTGCTTTCCACGGTAAACTTTCAGATATTTCTACCGAAATACATAATGTAGTATTGTGTCTGTCTGAAAAAGGATATGATGCAGATGCAAAAATCAAACTGCGATCCACAAAGGAGGCTGGTTATATGGATATACCATCTCTCTCAATGAGTATGGCTCAGACAAATCTTCTGACAGATGTCGGCACCGCGATGCTGGCAAAATCCATGGAGCAGGCAGATATCATCACTGCTTCCATGACGGAAATGCTCGACGCATCCGCGATGGAGCTCTCCGTCAACCCTGACATCGGGGGAAATATCGACATCAGTGTATAGAAGACCTCAGACAGCCCTTTGGGGCTGTTTTTGGTTATTTTTTGTTATACAAGGCGGATCACGTCGGGCTTGATGACGATCTTTCCATTTTTCAGCAGATTGCCCACGGCGCGCTTGAACTCATTCTTGCTCATTCCCGTCTCGCGCCGGATCACATCGGGACTTGCCTTGTCCGTAAACGGCAGGACACCATCATAGCTCTCAAGGATCTCGATGAGTCTCTCCGCATCCTTCCCGATCTGCAGATATGCCTTCTCGCGCACGCTCAGATCCAGCTTGCCGTCCTCCTTGACGCTGATAACGCGCGCTGTCACGACATCGCCCACCCGGATCTCCCCGTACAGCTCCCTCGTGGGGATCAGCGCGGAGAACCGATCGTCAACGGCGACAAAAGCCCCCATGTCCTCCAGGATCTCATACACCGTACCGCGCACCATATCATCCTTCACATAGCTGCCGCCGCGCTCCAGATAATGGTACACCTTCATCGTCGCCGCGAGACGGCTGCTCTTGTCCACATAGAGCGCCACCAGGATCTCATCGCCCTCCCGTACTTTGGCTGTCTGTTCCTTGTACGGAAGCAGCACATCCTTCTCGAGTCCCCAGTCGAGAAAGGCTCCGATCTGCGTCACCTGGGACACTTTCAGTTTCCCCACCTCACCTACGCTCAGAAGCGGCCTGTTTGTCGTAGCGATGATCCTGTCCCTGGAATCCTTGTACAGAAACACCTCGACCGTATCCCCCATCCGGCTGCCCTGCGGCACCTGTTTTTTCGGAAGGAGCACTCTGTCATCCATGGACGCATTGGGCTGCTCACCCAGATACACCCCGAAATCCAGCTCCTTCACAATGATCAACGACTGTGTTTTTCCCAATTCAAACATATTCTTTTATCCTCCATATTCAGACATCCTCCACATACTCTGTCTTCCTGCCCAGCCTGCGGAATATCAGTATCAGCTCCATAACCGCCGCGACTGCGAGCACGAACTCCGCCGCAAACTGTGCGTAGGCGAGTCCATACAGCGGGAACAGATGGTTCAAAAGGTACAGTGCCGGTATCTCCAGCACGATCTTTCTCATGATGGCAAAGGCAAGCGCATTTTTCCCGTAACCGAGTGCCTGAAAGACGCCGACTGCCAGAAAGTCCATACACAAGAACGGAAGCCCCAGACAAAAACCCCTCAAAAACCGGATCCCATACGCGATGATGGACGGATTGTCCATAAAAAACCGCACGACGCCTTCCGCACCCACATAGAAGAACAGCGCCGCCGCCGTGATAAAACTGATGCTGATCCCGCCGGTAAAGACGATCGCCGATTTCATCCTCCTGTGGTTTCCGCTGGCATAATTGTAACTCACCAGCGGCATGATCCCCTGCGACATCCCCATGCAGACATACATCGGAACCATGTATATCTTCTGTGTGATTCCCATCGCCGCCACCGCGTCCGCACCAAATGCGGATGTAAAATTGTTCAGGATCGTCATTCCGGTCACATTCAGCAGGTTCTGTATCGACGCCGGAATGCCGACACCGCACACGCCGAGCACGATCGCGCTTCTCAGGCAGAATTTGCCCGGCAGGATACAGACGTAGGTACTCTCTCTTCTAATATATAGTAACACAAAGAAATACATGCACGCCACACAGTTTGAGATAAAAGTGGCAAGCCCCGCTCCCGCCGCTCCCATGTTCAGCCCCCAGGGCAGTATGAATATCGGATCCAGCACGATATTCAGGAGACACCCGCTCATGGTTCCGATACTTGCATGAAAGGACGAGCCCTCAGCGCGCACCATGTTCGCCATGACCACGTTCAGGATCGCCGGCACCGCACCGCAGGTCACCGTCCATCTCATATAATCCGCCGTCGCCTCCGTCGTGACCGCATCCGCCCCCAGCAGTGCCAGCAGCGGAACCTTTCCGGCTGTACAGGCCAGCGAGAACAGCATGCCGCAAACCCCTGCACAGTAAAATCCAAAAGCGGACGTCCTGCGCACCGTGTCGAAATCCCTGCGTCCGAGCGCCCGGCTCATCATACTCGAGCACCCCACGCCGAACAGGTTGTTGATCGCGTTAAATGCCAGCAGCACAGGACCTGCGAGGGTCACTGCCGCATTCTGCACAGGATCGTTCAGTATCCCGACAAAATATGTATCCGCCAGATTGTACAGCACCATCACAAGGGAGCTGATGATCGTAGGAACGCACAGGAGCGCCACCGCTTTCGGTATCGGTACATTCTCAAATATCGCTGTCCGGTTCTCTGTCTTTGTTTTGCCCATATCCTATCCTCCCTGTTCAGCCTTTCTTTATGATACCTAGAGCTCGGTACTGCTCTTCGCCCTTCCCATAAAACACACTGCCGCCGCGCTCACCACCACCGCGCAGACAGCGAACAGAATGCTCTGGCAGAACTCTGGAAGCATCGTTACTACAAAAGAAAGCAGATTGTAAAACAGATGCATAAAAATACACGGGATCACTGATCTGCTCTTGACAGCCACATATCCGAGCGCTGCCCCGACCGGAAGCACATAGAGCCCCTGCACCCAGTTTGCGTGAAAGATCCCGAACAGGACAGCCTGTATGACGATCACGGCAGACGTCGGGAAAAAGCGCTGCAGATTCTTGAGGATCAGCCCCCTCATGATGCATTCCTCATTGATCGGCGCCAGCAGCACTGCCGCGAGCATCGCCAGCATCTGGCTGCCGCCGAGTGTCATGTCCATCATCTCATTGTACGCGTCCATCGTCGCCGGACTGATGACGTCAATCACCACCGAGATCAGTATCGCCAGATAGTACAGCCCGCATGACCCGATAACGACCATCGCAAACGGCCTGGGCTTCAGCACCTTCTCCCTGAAGTACTGCCTGTCCTGTGCTGTCCGCTTCCTGCCCCAGACCAGCCAGTACGCCGGCACTGAGAACATCGCCGACACCAGCGTCGCCACGACAGTGAGCATGGTCAGATAATCGCTGTCTGCCAGGATGTCAAACAGGGCATACTGGGCATGCACGATGTCCCCGCCTGTCTGCAACATATAGGCCGTCATCGCCGCTGTCATTCCCACAAAGCTCACCAGGATCTGCAGCGCCATGAACAGTCCCATGATCCCAAAACTGAGAAGGATCCCCTCGAGCAGCTTTTTGCCGGCGCTTGCACTTTTACCATTCTCCATATCAAACCTCCATAGCTTATCACTCCCTATACCGTAACACGCCAGCCCGCTCCTGTCAAATACTGTTTGATATTTGTCCCGAATGCCCTTGCACTTTTTGCCCAGCCGCCTTATAATTATTTTAGCTGCCAGTTCCGAAAGGAGTACGGCTGCGCTGTATCGGAGGTGTCCGGTCTCACATGGATCATCCCGGGAACACGCTCCGGCTGGCAGTAAATTCCAGCATCTCCTCCACGATCCCGTTCATTTTACTGACATTTTCCAGTATCTTTTCCGCATAATGTTCCCTTTTCTCAACCTGGATCTCTGCCAGAAAATTCTCCGAATAGCCGGATATCACCATCATCGGTGTCTTCAGACCATGGGCAAGCGCGTTGACCTTCCCGCTGTAATCAGCCTCCATCGCCCGCCGCTTTTTGTACAGTTTATGATAACTCCCGGCGATAAAAAGCGTCAAAACGAACATCGCGGCAAAAAAAACCGCTCCCATCAGAATCAGTTTATCACCGTCACGCTGCCACGATGACGTCATCCCCGCACAATACAGCGCACACGCCCCCTGCGGTATCCATACCGGTGCTTCTGCAAACCAGTAATTGTAATCAAACACGTTCACCTGCTCATTAGAACGGCCACTTCCGGCATGACGCTCCAGCATCATCTCCTCCATCTTATGGTACTGTGCGATGCGCTCATTGTCCGCATCAGCGTAATGCTCCACGGCTGAACGCGCGATCTCCCTGCCGTTCCCGTCAAACAGAATCCCTGCCATATGAAAATCGGCCAGACGGTCAAGCTGACGTTCCACTGCCTCCCTGTCCGTCAGATCCGTGTTCGACAACATCATACCCATCTCAGCGCTTATGCGTTCCACCCTGCTGCCGCCAAGCGATTCTATGCTGATCAGAACCATGTACAATAAAAAATAAAGCACAATGGCCGTAACAGACAGAACCGGCCCTCCTACCCGCAGCCATATCCTGACAAACATCCATTTTTCATTCTTCTTTCCTGTTTCCGCTTTCATCTGTATCCTCCTTCAACTGATATCCTTTTCTGATGATCGTTTTGATCATTCTGCCCTGCGCGCCCAATTTTTTCCGCAGCTTTTTGATGTGGTTGTCCACTACCCTGTCGCTTCCCTCAAAGTCGTAGCCCCAGATGCGCGTCAGCAGCTCCTCTCTCATACATACCTTTCCCTTGTGCTCCAGCAGGTACCGCAGCAGTTCGTATTCTTTGTGCGAAAAGTCAACCTCCCTCCCCGCACAGCAGACCCGGTACCGCTCTGGTTCCAGCACGATCTCCCCTGCCGTCAGGACCGTGCTCTGCACCATGCCTTTAGCCCGCTTTAAGAGCGCCAGCATCTTGGCATGCAGGACAGCGAGCGAGAACGGCTTCACCAGATAGTCGTCACACCCCAGCTGATAACCGCGCAGCTTGTCCTCCTCGCGCCCCCTTGCCGTGATAAAGATGATCGGTGCGTCGCTGATCCTGCGAAGCTCCCTGCACAGCGAAAATCCATCCATCTCCGGCAGCATGATGTCCAGCAGCACCAGGTCATATTGTCCCTCCACGATCTGCTCCATTCCCTTCTGCCCGTCATTGGCACAGCGCACGAGAAACACGTTCTCCGGCTGTGCCTCCAGATAATCCGTGAGGATCTCGCAGATCTGCAGGTCATCCTCGATCAATAAAATCTGATAGGTCATATTGCCCTCCTTTCATCATTTGAAGTACTACTACAATATACTGCCGCGATGTGTCCTCAAGATGTCGCGCGACCCGTGTACCGCCTCGGCGGCATATTTCCTCTGCACGGGTCTGTGCATAAAAAGAGATACTCTTTCAAGTACCTCCAAACACTCAGATATTCAAAGCATAGTCCATCTCATGCCACTGCTCCCCGCCCCACGTGGATCCTGAGATCCCCCTGTCACAGAATCCCATCTTAGTATACATATTAACCTTGGACTCCAGGCAGGTCAGCGTCACTTTTTTCCTGCCCCGTGCCTGCTCCCGGCGCAGATATCGGAACACGATCTCCCTTGCCAGCCCCTGTCCGCGGTATTCGGGAAGCACATCCAGCCCAAGCAGCATCACATTATTTCCAGCCGGATCATGCAATCCGGCATCCGTAAAAAATTCATCGCGGAACAGATACTCATCCGTCGCGATTCCATTCAGAAATCCGGCAAGCTTTCCTGTCTCCCTGTCAATCGCCACCAGAAACAAGTCCGGCGCCACCGTGGCACGCTCGATCATCGTGGACTTAGCACACGCCTCGTTTGGCGGAAAGCAGATCTGTTCGATCTCTGCCGCCTGCTCCGCCTCTTCCGATCGAATATTCCGAAACTCAAACCGCTCGTTCAGATCCTTATCACAGAGCCCATACTCTATCGCTTTATTATAGGCTTTTTTACATCCCTTATCAATATTTCCCACTTTCAATCCCTCATTTCCTGCATCATCAGCGTCCAGCCATTCAATTATTATTGTCTGTTTTGATCCTCACGCCTGAAACTTCACCAGGCAGTCCTTCCCGCAGAACGCGATCCCGTACTTGCCCACGGTCTCGTAACCGTCGTCCAGGATCTCCGCGGCATACTGTCTGTCCTCGATCTGACGGATCGCCTCGTCCGCCATCTTCTCCAAGTCCCTCGGCTTCCTCGCCACCTTGAACTCCACGACAAACGCCTCTTTCCTGCGCGATACCGGCTTGACGAAAAGGTCGCTCCTGCCCTTTCCCGCTTCACGGTTCGACTTCGTGCGGTAACCCTTCATGGGGGAGAGCAGCCCCGCCACCAGACCATGGTAGTAGCTCTCGTTCTCATCCATGGAGCTGATCGTCTCGAGCATGATCTGCCCAAGCTCCTCCTCCAGCGCCGCCGTATCCTTGTTCACAAATGCCGTGTACAGACCCGTCAGGTCTTTCTCCTGTATCCTCTCCTGGAACCATGACATGACCTTCTCCCGGAAGATGTAGCGCACCTCGCGGTTTGGCAGGCGCATCGTGAGCCAGCGGATATCGTTGTCGTCCATCCGCTCCTCCACCTTGCGGAAGTATCCTGTGAAGAACATGAAATTCCACATATTGTCCATCGTCCTGTAGATCTCGTCGTAGGTGATGTCCTCATGCACCGGCTTCTCGATCACGCCCCCGTCGATCAGATGCTCGATCTCCCCTTTCACGCTGTCGTCCGCCCGCTCGATCAGCTTCCTCACGATACTGTTGGAGGACGTGTTTGCCCAGTAGGATTTCGGGAACGGACTGTTTCCCGTGCTCACGTCCTTCACATAACAGATCACACTCCACGGATTGTAGACATTGGATTCCCCAAAAATATAGCCGTTGTACCAGTTTTTCACGGTATCATACTGCGCACCCAGGCCATAATATCCGCAGAGCGCCTCCACCTCACTGTCCGTAAACCCAAAGTACTCATCATACCGGTTATCCAGGATCGAGATCGTCTCCAGATTATTCAGCCCCGTAAAAATACTCTCCTTGCTGATCCTTAAACATCCTGTGACCACCGCAAATTCCAGACTGCTGTTCGTCTTTAGTGCCGCCTCAAAAAACGACCGCACAAAATCCACCATCTGCTGGTAAAAGTCTCTCAGATACGCATTCTCGAGCGGCACATCGTACTCGTCGATCAGAATGATCGCCTTTTTGCCATAATATATTTCCAGACATTTCGATAAAAACTGCAAGGAAGCACAGTAATCATCCAGCGTTCCATGCCTTCCCATAATCTTTTTGTACTGATCCCTGTCACTTTCTGAAAGTGCTTCCAGCACATAGCTGTGCCTTTCATACTCCATCGCGATCTGCCACCCGATCTGTGTGCAGGCACTCTCAAAAGTCGGGCGTTTTCCCGCCTTCAGCGTCATGTTGATCACCGGGTATTTCCCCATGTGCGACAGGTACGCCTCCCCTGCATGCATGATCTCCAGTCCCTCAAACAGCCCTGTATTGTCGATGATCCCTCCCTCCCGATCCCGCATGTCCTCAAAGAAATACTGCAGCATGCTCATGTTCAGCGTCTTTCCAAACCGCCTCGGTCTGGTAAAAAGATTGACTGAACCTTTCAGATCCAAGAGATCCCTCATGAAATTTGTCTTGTCAATGAAATAGTATCCCCTGGTCACTAGCATCTCAAAATTGTCAACACCAACCGGCAGCGGTTTTCTGTCATATCCCATATCCTTCCCTCCTCCTCACGCCTGAAACTTCACCAGACAGTCCTTCCCGCAGAACGCGATCCCGTACTTGCCCACGGTCTCGTAACCGTCGTCCAGGATCTCCGCGGCATACTGTCTGTCCTCGATCTGACGGATCGCCTCGTCCGCCATCTTCTCCAAGTCCCTCGGCTTCCTCGCCACCTTGAACTCCACGACAAACGCCTCTTTCCTGCGCGATACCGGCTTGACGAAAAGGTCGCTCCTGCCCTTTCCCGCTTCACGGTTCGACTTCGTGCGGTAACCCTTCATGGGGGAGAGCAGCCCCGCCACCAGACCATGGTAGTAGCTCTCGTTCTCATCCATGGAGCTGATCGTCTCGAGCATGATCTGCCCAAGCTCCTCCTCCAGCGCCGCCGTATCCTTGTTCACAAATGCCGTGTACAGACCCGTCAGGTCTTTCTCCTGTATCCTCTCCTGGAACCATGACATGACCTTCTCCCGGAAGATGTAGCGCACCTCGCGGTTTGGCAGGCGCATCGTGAGCCAGCGGATATCGTTGTCGTCCATCCGCTCCTCCACCTTGCGGAAGTATCCTGTGAAGAACATGAAATTCCACATATTGTCCATCGTCCTGTAGATCTCGTCGTAGGTGATGTCCTCATGCACCGGCTTCTCGATCACGCCCCCGTCGATCAGATGCTCGATCTCCCCTTTCACGCTGTCGTCCGCCCGCTCGATCAGCTTCCTCACGATACTGTTGGAGGACGTGTTTGCCCAGTAGGATTTCGGGAACGGACTGTTTCCCGTGCTCACGTCCTTCACATAACAGATCACACTCCACGGATTGTAGACATTGGATTCCCCAAAAATATAGCCGTTGTACCAGTTTTTCACGGTATCATACTGCGCACCCAGGCCATAATATCCGCAGAGCGCCTCCACCTCACTGTCCGTAAACCCAAAGTACTCATCATACCGGTTATCCAGGATCGAGATCGTCTCCAGATTGTTCAGTCCTGTAAATATACTCTCCTTACTGATCCTTAAACACCCTGTGACCACCGCAAATTCCAGACTGCTGTTCGTCTTTAGTGCCGTCTCAAAAAATGACCGCACAAAATCCACCATCTGCTGGTAAAAGCCTCTCAGATACGCATTCTCGAGCGGCACATCGTACTCGTCGATCAGAATGATCGTCTTTTTGCCATAGTATTTTTCCAGACATTTCGATAAAAACTGCAGGGAGGCGCAATACTCATCCAGAGATGCCCTTTCCCCCATGATCCGTTCATATTTTTCCCTGTCATCATCAGGCAGACGGTCCAGCACATAACTGTGCCTATCATACTCCATCGCGATCTGCCACCCGAGCTGCGTGCAGGCACTCTCAAAAGTCGGACGTTTTCCCGCCTTCAGCGTCATGTTGATCACCGGGTATTTCCCCATATGCGACAGGTACGCCTCCCCTGCATGCATGATCTCCAGTCCCTCAAACAGCCCTGTATTGTCGATGATCTCTCCATCCGGATCCCTCATGTCCTCAAAGAAATACTGCAGCATGCTCATGTTCAGCGTCTTTCCAAAGCGCCTCGGTCTGGTAAAAAGATTCACATCACCCTTGAGATCCAGCAGATCCCTCATGAGATTTGTCTTGTCAATAAAATAGTATCCCCGCGCCACAAGCTTCTCAAAATCATCAACACCGACTGGCAGCGGTTTTCTGTCATATCCCATATCCTTCCCTCCTGATCCGATATCTCTATACTAATAAACCCCCTCCGCATCCTTAGGCAGGTCTCTCACGTGCTCCAGATAAGACCTCGCCGCCCGAGCCTCCGCATCATTGTATGTGTATCCCAGTTCGCGCGCCACATACTCTGACGTGCGTTCAAAAAGACTGCACATCCGCAAAACCGCCGCCCACGCCCCCTCTATGTCTCCGCCAAAATAAGTGTCCAGATACTCCTGATATTCCCCCGCATCAAGCCACCTGTACAGATATTTTGCCGACTTTCCGACACTGACCTGAAAATCCGTCCTGATTCCCGTCTTCCACGCGAGCATCTTTTCGAGCTGCTTACGGACAATAAAATTCGTCATGTCCTGCACATAGGGCATCTCCCCGCGCCAGAGCCCCTTCGCTATATTATTGCTGCACCACCAGAATTCATTCGTGCATGCCTGAAACTGTGCCTCGGTCGGTCTTTTCACATGATGATCCGCGTCGGTCGCCGCCGGTATATCGGGCAGGATATGTTCCTTGTCCAGCAGGATCTTACATAATCTGTCGTCATGAATATGCTCTTTTGCATGTTCCGCCGTCTCCACATGAAGGTCGATCCTGTTTCCGTCGTCAAACTGCATCAGCCAGCCGTAAATATTCTCCCTGTCTCCCGGCTCATCGGGACTCTCATCGGGATACTGCATATATAAAATATTTCCAAATCTGCGGACCCACTCCCGATCCTCAATAAAAGAGCCTGTCTCCCGCACCACATACACAATATCGTAATCCTGAAAAATATCCGCCGGCACATTGACATTCGTCCTTGAACCATTCATGTACACTGCCAGGATCCTGTCATCCGCCTCTGCCGCATCCATCAATAATCTGTACATCTCCGCCTCGCCGCGCATCCGTCCCCTCCATCCGTTATTTCCAACCAGTTCCTTCCTTTAGTATACTGTCATTTCCCGGTTTCAGCAACCTTTTGATGAACACTTTTCCATTTCCATCATATTTTAAAGATAAGTCGATCGAAAACAAGGAGGTGCGATATGCCTCCAAGAACTATGGCAAAATATGATATCGCGATCTTAGGCGGCGACAGGCGGACAGCATGTATGGCACCCGTTCTTGCCGAAAAAGGATACCGTGTCGTATGCTTTCGCACTGTCAGTATCCCCTGTGGTTCATCCATAAAATCAAAGCTGGCCTTCACCGATTCCCTGCGCGAAGCCCTCGACTCCGCGCCTGTGATCATCGGCGGCATACCGTTCACAAGATCCGGCTCGCTCTACTGCGAGGAAAACACCTCCGACGCCGCGGTCAGCATCTCAGAGCTGCAGCGGGGCATCCGCAAGCACCAGAAAATATTTGCCGGCGTCATACCGGAGGATTTCCGCAAGACCTGTGAGGAGCGGGAGATCAGCTGTCACGACTTCATGCTCGATGAACCCATGACACTGTACAACGCAGTCTCCACCGCGGAGGGCGCGATCCTCGAGGCGCTGCTGCACAAGGACACAAACCTCCACATGAGCAATACCCTCGTGCTGGGCTACGGCAGATGCGGCAAGATCCTCGCCGACCGCCTGAAAGGACTCCACGCGTGCGTCACTGTGTGCTCCAACGACGCATGCGAGCTCGCACTAGCCTGTGCCCTCGGATTCGAGACACTGCACCTGTCAAAGCTGTGGAACAATATCTGCTGTTACGAGTACATATTCAACACGATCCCCGCCCGCGTCCTCAACCGCAGATGTCTCGAAAAAGTATCACCCAGCGCCCTCATCATCGACATCGCCTCCAACAAGACAGGCGCCGACTATGAGGCCGCCCAGAAATTAAACATTCACATCCGCTTCTGCCCGGGACTTCCCGGAAAATACGCCGGAGAAAGCTGTGCAAAGTATTTAACGGACTACGTCATCAACAGACTATAGGAGGCATGATCCACATGGACATCAAAGGAAAAAAAATTGGCATCGCACTGACCGGCTCCTTCTGCACCTTCGAAAAAACCTTTGCAGAACTGCAAAAGCTATCCGACGCCGGCGCTGACATCTACCCGATCCTGTCAGACGCGTCCCAGACGATCGAGAGCCGTTTCGGAAAACCCGACACTTATATCACCAGAATAAAAGAGATCACAGGAAAAGAACCGATCCTGTCCATACCTGGGGCAGAGCCGATCGGACCCAAGGCGTATCTCGATGCGCTGGCGATCCTCCCCTGCACCGGAAACACCGCCGCAAAGCTCGCAAACGGCATCACCGACACGCCGGTGCTCATGGCGGCAAAAGCCCACATGCGCAACAACAAGCCGCTCGTGATTGCCATCTCGACCAACGACGGACTCGGCATGAACCTGAAAAATATCGGCCTGCTGTGCAACAGCAAGAACATCTACTTCGTCCCGTTCGGACAGGATAACTACCAGACAAAGCCAAATTCCCTGGTCGCGCACGTCGACCTGCTGATCCCGACACTGGAAATGGCACTGGAACACAGACAGTACCAGCCGATCCTCAAGGATTACATTTGATCAAATCGATATTATCGGAAAGGATATAAGAAATGTGTGGAATCGCAGGCTTTACAAGCTTTCATGTAAACTACAGAGAAGAATCCGCAAGATGGTTCTTTGTCCTGCAGAAGATGAATACCCGCCAGCACCACCGCGGACCTGATGAAAACGGAGTCTACCTGTCAAGAAACTGCGGACTCTCCCACACCCGGCTGTCCATCCTGGATCTCGAGTGCGGGAAACAGCCCATGACAAGACAGCTCGGAAACCACCGCGCCGTCATCTGCTACAACGGTGAGATCTACAACATGACTGCCCTCCGGCACGAGCTGGAAAAAGAAGGGATCGTCTTCGAAACGACCTGCGACACGGAAGTAATCCTCATGGGATATCTCCTCCACGGCACTTCCTACATAACACGGCTGAACGGCATCTTTTCCTTTGCGATCTACGATGAAACTCTGCAAAGACTATATCTGTTCCGCGACAGACTCGGGGTAAAGCCATTGTTCTATACCCTCTTTCGCAACACCCTCATCTTTTCCTCCGAGCTGAAGGGGATCCTGTGCTTTCCGGACTTTAAGGCGCAGGCCGACCGCGACGGGCTCTGTGAGATCTTCGGTCTTGGCCCTGCAAAGACCTACGGAAAGGGTGTTTTTAAAAACATAGATGAGCTGCTTCCGGGACATTATCTCGAATATTACGCCTCCGATTTTTCCGGGCACCTTTCCACAAAGTGCTATTGGAAACTGGAGAGTTATCCACATAAAGACGACTGGCAGCGCACAGTCGAGAAAACCCGGTATCTGGTCACAGACGCCATCAGGATGCAGATGCTCTCTGATGTGCCCGTCTGTACCTTCCTGTCGGGCGGTGTGGACAGCAGTCTTGTCACAGCGGTATGCAGCAGCGAGCTTCAAAAGCAGGGTAAGAGGCTCGACACATACTCCTTTGACTTCAAGGACAACGACAAGAATTTCAGGGCAAATGCCTTCCAGCCCTCCCAGGACAGACCGTGGGTGGATCTGATGATCGCCCACTGCCGCACAAACCATCAGTACCTTGAATGTGCCAACACGGATCTGTATCAATACCTGTTCGAAGCGGTCGATGCCAGGGATCTGCCATGCATGGCGGACGTGGAGGCATCGATGCTCTACTTCTGCAGGCGAGTCGCCGCAAACCACAAGGTGACGCTCACAGGGGAGTGTGCCGACGAGATCTTTGGCGGTTATCCGTGGTTCCACAAGAAGGAATGCTTCGACGCCGACTGCTTCCCGTGGTCCATGGACTTCTCCCCGCGTACCATGCTCCTGAAAGACAGCGTGCTGTCCGTCCTTCCGCTGAAGGAATACGCGCACGCCGCATATGCCAAAACAATATCCGAGGTTCCTGTACTTGAAGGTGAAAACAGCGAAGAAAAACGCAGACGGGAAATATCGTATCTGAATATCAGATGGTTTATGCAGACACTGCTCGACCGCATGGACCGCACGAGCATGCACGCCGGACTCGAGGCGCGCGTGCCGTTCGCCGACCATCGCATCGTGGAATATCTGTGGAATGTGCCATGGGCCATGAAATGCAAGGACGGCGTGGTCAAAGGACTCCTTCGCGCAGCCGCGGACGGACTGCTCCCCGGCAAGGTGCTGTACCGCCGCAAGAGTCCCTACCCCAAGACCTACGATCCCGCCTACGAAAACCTGCTGCGCACCGCGATCGTGGAGACACTTTCCGACACGCGCGCGCCGCTCCGGGAGCTGATCGACCTCACCAAAGTGCTCGACTACATCAGCCAGCCCTCCGACTACGGCAGACCGTTCTACGGACAGCTCATGGCAGGTCCGCAGCTGCTCGCCTATCTGCTGCAGGTCAACTACTGGCTCGAAAAATACAAGGTGGAACTGCTAATTTAGCAAATAAAAACAATTTCACGGGCGTCCGTCAGCGAACCGATTTATCGGTTTGTTGATGGACGCCCGTGTACATAAAAAGACCGCCTGGCAGATCCAAGCGGTCTTCTCTGTATATTTTGTTGTTTCTTCCAAATGCTGTGTTTATTGTATGTACTCTTACTGCAGAAGTGAGAGTACACCCTGGTTTGCCTGATTTGCCTGTGCGAGGATGGACTGGCCTGCCTGCATGAGCACCTGGTTGTTGGAGAATTTCACCATCTCCTCCGCCATATCTGTGTCGCGGATCGCAGACTCTGCCGCCGTAGTGTTCTCTACGACATTGTCCAGGTTCGCGATCGTATGCTCTAAGCGGTTCTGCACCGCACCGAGGATGGAGCGCTGTGTCGATACGATCTTCAATGCCTCACCGACAACATCGATCGCCTCTCTCGCGTTATCGCCAGTCGGATCTACGATACCGATGGAAGTGCTCTTTAACCTGTTGACGCCAAGGCCTGCAGCTGTCATCGTGTCGATCGTCGCAGAGATCCTGTTTGTGAGGTCAGAGTCTGAACCTGCATGAACGCTGAATGTCAACGGAGCTGTCACTTTCTCACTGAGGCCACTGATATAGCTTCCAAAATAATGCGTCGCTGTCTTCTCCCCTGAGATCGCCATCTCAGCAGTAGCATCCTTATTTGCGAACAGTCCGCCCGTATAATCTCCGTTCTCATTGAAGTATTTGTACAATCCCATACCATACACTTCGTTGCCGTCCTTATCATAGAGCCTGTTCTCGGCTACGGAACCGACAAGATCCTTGTTTGTGACTTCGATTGCTTTCGCAGGTGCTCCCAAAGTATTTGCCGGTACAACACTAGCAGATTCTGGATTCGCATTGTAAACAAGTCTGTACCGATCCGCCATCATATAGGTATCCGGCTGTCCGGTAGTGCTGATCTTCTCAACATACTCCGACAGATCCTGCTCCTTTTTCACGTGAATGATATTCTGTGTCTTTGTATCATAAATGTATGCATCCTGATCCTTACAGATCAAATTTTCTCCATTCTTTTCAAGCTTTGCAGAATCCAGCTGACCATTCCTGAATATCGCATAATCCGCATTTAATCTCAAAGCCGTGACAGAAGAACTTGCACCAATCTTTGTATCTGTCTCACAGTAGCTTGTAAAGTCGGAACCCTTCGTGATCACATCTGCGGACATCGGCTCCTCCCGTTTCGCCGCACTGATACTTGCAGCCCTGACAGCATATACATTGTCCGTACTATTATAATTCACCTTGTACGATCCCTTGCCCATGGAATTTGTAACCTTGGACTGTCCCGTCCTGTCGATCTCGTCACCCTCGATATAATTAAACGTATGTACCAGATTCTCCGGCTGTGTCTTGTCGCCCTTCAGGAGATAGGTCTCGTTGAACTTGGTCGTCTCCGCGATTCTGTCCATCTCTGTCACGAGCTGGTCGATCTCGTCCTGGATATACTGGCGGTCTGTGACGGAGTTCGTGCCGTTCGCAGCCTGTACGCAGAGCTCGTTCATTCTCTGCAGCATATCCTGTACTTCCGCAAGTGCACCTTCTGCTGTCTGCACGCAGGAGATACCGTCCTCCGCGTTGCGTGAACCCTGTGTCAGACCACGGATCTGCTTCCTCATCTTCTCTGAGATCGCGAGTCCTGCTGCATCGTCTGCAGCCCTGTTTACGCGATAGCCGCTTGAAAGTTTCTCTGTAGAACGCGCAGACGCATTCGTGTTGATGTTCAACATTCTGTTCGCGTTCATAGCTTTAAGATTGTGCTGTACTACCATAATTTCTCCTCCTTTAGCAGCCCAGGACATCCCTTTCTCCAAGCAACTTTCCCATTTATTTATTTCTTTTTATACTTTGACCATTCCCCTTGAATCGGTCGCTTTATTATCGTTAATACATTCTGTAACTCCGTTTACAGTATATATATCGGCCTTATTTTCTGAAAATTTAGTTATTTATCAGAAATTTTCTAATTTTTCTCTTTTTTGCCGCACAAAAGCGGCCTGTTCCCCTTCGCTGGCACATGAGCAGCCTGGCCTATAAAGAACTTTAGAAACATAACTGACGCATTCTGACTTGTCTATTTCTCCGATTATCAGTCTTTATGCCTTGGTTACGATATTGATTTATCGTGACATGTCAGCATCGGTTTACTATATTATGATTATCGGCAAACCATTATGTAAATATTAGAAGTTTTTGCAAAAATTCATACAATTCGGGCAATTTCTATTTAACTGTATAAAACAGTCGAAAATAGCCAATACTGACCCTTGACAGGTTGTCCCAAAAATGATAATTTAATGCTATAGGCTTGTCCCTCGAAATGGCAGGCCTATAATTCTTAGAAAAGGAATCATTTCCATAAATCGGCATATAATAAAGCAGACTTGTGGAAATCAGGTAAATAACATGGCAGGAAAAAATGTACCCAAGGTTTCATTTAACGGAATTGAAAAGAATCATTGGATTGAAGGAAAGGATTCTTACATGCGTATGTACAATGATCCCAGCAGTACACATATAAACTACGAGATGCTGACCCTGCGGGGAAAAAGTTCCAAAGAACCATCCCTCGTCAGCCCGCCTACAGAAACAGATAAACCTGTAGATTTTGTGAAACTAGGCAAGGTCAAACTAAAACTAAAATAAGTCCATTATCTATGGACTTATTTTATTATATCCGAACATTTCACAAAGGAGATATTGACATGATCTGTCGACCACTATTATTGCACAATGAATTCATGCCTGCGATCACCGGTGAAAGGAACTGGGACTACCGTGTTCTGGGATACCACGATGGCATGACTGTCAAAAACAGCATTATTCTGGAGGATACCAATTCCTTCGCAGAAATTTTTCGCACTTGTGTGGCCTATGAGGAAGAAGCCATACATCCTTTCTTTACGCAGTTTCTTTTCGGATTTCATCCTGATGAAAAAACAGATAGACGATTCTGGGACAATTCACAGCATTGGAATTTTACTTATATTTCTTTATTGCAATTTGCGAATCCCGATATCGGACTATTTCGTGAGATTCTGGAAAGTTCTTCTTTTATACAAGACGAACTAAAATCCCTAAAATGCCCTGATGAAACAGTCAGGACATTAATCATTCTGAGAAATTGAGCCAACTCGACGAAAAAATCGATCTGTTAGAGCTGCGTATCGTAGAACGGATCAGCAATTCCGGCGCTAAATTGCACCGTAAACTTTATGATATCCTGCACCTCTGGGACAAAGACATCAAAATTGAAAGAAAAGCATTGCTCGGCACAGAGAACGAAGCAATCATTATTCGTGATATCGCCTGGAAATATTTGATTCCATTTTATCGCACCTGTCATCCAGAAGGCATATTGTGCAATTCAAACGCAGATGCCCAAAATTATGCCAATGCGATCTCTACCAAGATTATGCTCTCCCTGGAACTGGAAGATTCTTCTATTGCAGAATCAAACACTGAAAATGAAACCGTAAATTCTCATCGGTCAAAATTACTGTGTGAGATCATTTACAACAACATTAAAGAATTATACCAAACAAAAATAGGAGGAAGATACCAGGCGGAATTAAAAAATCTGCTCATGTTCACCGATGCATTATGGCGATTCGAAAGTGCTTATCACAATGGAAAAGCATTTTCAGATTACAATTTTTTTTCCATTCTGAGGCCTTTGTACATATTTGTGGAGTTGTCAAGGCAGAATGAGGATGTCTTCTCAAACTATTACTATGATTTCATGAATGGAATGAAGCTCTGCACCCAGAACTTTACCAAACCGGACAGGGTCTATTCACTGATCACTGATTTTAATATGCGCTATTTTGATGTGCCTTCCAAGCTTGTGACACTCTACAGCGCCTATATTTACTATCTGAAAAATGCTCTGAACAGCCACCCTAAGTTTCAGTATGAGTTTCTGGTCTGCCCCGGGGTAAACAACAAAACACAGGTAAAAGAACTGATGCCCCGGGAGTCCCCTACCCAAAGACTGTTTTTCGTTGAAATTCCAGAACAGCAGGTATATTATCCCAAAAGAATGCTCATTATTCTGGGACATGAGACAGCCCATTTTGTAGGACGCAATCTAAGACTCAGAAAGGAACGGCTACAGGCGCTCATTAACGCCTGCTGCCATGCAGTCGCCAACTCCCTAAAACACTTTATAGCTTATAAAGAAAACTGGAATGCGACACAAATTGTCCAAAAAGACTGGGAACTTTTGGAACAAAATCTTGCCAAATGGTCATTACAGTGTATTTTCCAAAGTTGTGACAGGGAATTTTTGAAACATAAATATTATACTGACAGTATCAATGCCGATATGATCGACAATAATCTCCTGCACAATCTAAAGTACTTCTATCATACAGATAACTTAAAAGAAAACCTGATTCGTTCTCTGGAAGATTTGTTGTCAAGCAGCTATATCGATGTACTGGGATTTGCGATACAGACCGGAATCAACCTTGACAGCCCAGACCGCGAAAGCTGGGACAGATGCTATGAACAGCACTGCCGGATAGTCTGTGAAGCCGTCTGGGATTTTGCATCATCTCGCGGAAAATATACAGCACTGACACTGGAAAATGTCGTCAATGATATCGTTTATCTGTTAAAGGAATGTTATGCGGATCTTATCAGCATCCTGGCTCTTAAACTTTCTATGGAAGATTATCTCAATTCTTTTATAGAAACTTTTGAGACTGATCATTATGACAAAAGTTATATCACCCAAACGATCTTACTGCCGCGCATTGCCATTGTAATGTCTGTAATGAATTACAGTTTTAGCGATAATGATCAGGGTTCTCCTTCAAACGAAGGATTTCGCTGGTCAGATAACGAACCATCCCATTTAAAGAATCCTGGGGCAATTCGTATTGAGATTGAGACACAGCGTTTCCTGGCAAACTTAATATCAGACCCTTATTATTACACCGATCCCGCCAAATTCGAAACACTGCTATCCAGCCATGTCAATATCGTGTATGATCTCGATATCATACAAACAATCATGCAATATCTTCTATGCTGCCGCCAGAAATATAATGCAATCATGAATACACCTGATAAACGCACTAAATTAGAAAGCGTGCAGCATATATATCAAACAGTACAGACTGAAAACATGAATGACTTTTTTCCATATCTGATACCGATACTTAATAAATATGAAGAAGATGTATATCGGGATATTGAATACCTCATTCATAAAGAAACCACATTACCAAAAGGAAATAACTGCGATGGGCAAACAATCTAAAAAATTTAAAGTAAAAATTCACCACAACCATCAATTGAACCAGTTTTTAGCAGACACATTGAACTCATTAGAACTAGGTAATACCCAAATGGCAGAAGTGGAAGCTGATGAAATTGACACAATAATGATGATCATCCCTGACAATACTCCTGACAATAGTACCTACATCACCCCGAGTGATCCCATAATACACCTGACTGGATCAAACAATAAAATAAATCATAAAATCAAACAAAATTTTCCAGCAATTGATATACATGAATCTCCTCTTACGGCCTACCAGACCATAATGAAATTACTGTCTGATGAGTTGCATTCCGAAAATTCAGACTCTTTCGATGAACATAAAGCTTTAATAAATGGAGCCTCCTGCATTACTCCAAAACCTTATGCAGCACTTACTGTAATATTGCATGGCAAAGCCCAACTATACAAAGACTACCTGAAATTTGTCCTGCATTCCCTGTTTCAGCAGCTTAAACTCACCACCGAACTTGAAAGCGGGAACATGAGAATCTTACTATATAAATTGCAGGAGAATTGGATTTTGTTAGGAAGCTATGTGAATCATTACCTCAAAACAAACCACCTGCCGGACGCCGAGCTTCTGACCGAATTATCATCTGCCCGATATGAGGGAAGTGACAGTGAATCACGGATTTATTTTACGCATGACAACATCGAAACCATAACCACATTTGATTCTTCATCCGGTGAAGCATCAAGGGTACTCTGCAACAACAATTTGCGCCCCATCCGAAAACTGATCGAATTGTCCAAAAGGAACGTGGTTCACTTGTATGCCGCATTGACAAATGCAGCCCAAAATGAATATACGATCCCTGTTATACAGTAAAATAGCCGTCACGGGTGACGTTGGAAGAGGCTCCCGTTATAATTCCATGAACAACTATATCATGGAAAAAAAGAATGGAATCTATATCGGCATCGTCATTTCTGAAGATGGCATGATCAATGTAATTCCAAACAAACGAAATCGCACAAAATCCTCCGACAAAAAAACCGGTGCTTAAGGCACCGGTTTTTATATGAATCATGCTTACCCCAACAGCTTGGTGACTGCATCTGTCGACTGGTTTGCCTGCGCAAGCACAGAATCACCGGACTGCTCTAAGATGCGGCGGTTTGCCTCGCGGATCATCTCCTCCGCCCTCGACACATCACCGACTGCACTGGCTGCCGCATTGATGTTCTCGAGTGCCTCTGCGGACTCGCCTGCCCTGGACTTGATCTGAAGGGATGCTGCATCCGAAGACGGCTCTGAAACCTTCTGCCCTGTCGCGAGCCTGTTCTCTTTTGCCGCCGCGCTTGCCTTTGCCGCGTACACATCATTTGCGATCTTGCTGTCATAGGTGAAACTACTCTTGATATCCATACTAATACCTCCTTGTGAAAAACAATTATTCCTTTATACTCATTCCGGTAACTATATTATGTCACCTTCCTGACAATTCTTATTGTAACCGAATTGTCAGACTATGTCAACTAATTATTTCAAATTTTATGTAAATTTCTATAATTTCAGACAACTTGTACGATTCGGATCAAGTTTGCACGAAGTTCTTATTCCTCCGCTCTGGCGGATCCTGTATTTTATGCAATCTTATGCCCATTGCATCGAATATACATTCTATGTACAATCAGTAAAACAAAAAAAGGGCATTTGCAGATCTATGTGCCCTTTTTGTCAAATAAATGATGCATTATTCATTTTTTTGTGATCCGTGCAGCAACATGCACAAATCATTTGATTCGTTTCTGACAGATTATCTATCCCGTATGTGTCTACGCGATCAGTGACAGAACGCCCTGGCTGCTCTGGTTCATCTGCGCGAGCATTGCCTGGCCTGCCTGCTGTAAGATGTTGGCGTTGGAGAATGCTACCATTTCCCTTGCCATGTCCGTGTCGCGGATCTGGCTCTCAGATGCCGTCGTGTTTTCCACCACGTTGTCGAGGTTGCTGACCGTGTGCTCGAGACGGTTCTGGCATGCCCCCAGCTCGGAGCGCTGTGCGGACACCATTGCCAGCGCGAGCGATACGCGCTCGATGGAGAGTGACGCGAGATCCTCCGTGCGGACATCCACCTGGTCCACGCCGATGCTCGCCGCGTCCATGGCGTCAATGTAGACATGGATCTTGTTGTTCATATCCGCGTCCGTACCTGCGTGGATCGCTGAGCCAAAACCTGTAACAGGCTTTCTGCCTGCCGCGATCTGAAGCGGTTTATCCCAGGGAACATTGCCGCCTGTAGATCCAGTGCTGCCCGGCTTTCCGCCGTTTGTCGCCGATCCGCCGACAAATACTTCATAGTCGTTAGGATATTCATTTACCACGGTATCATTTTTAATATCAAGCTTGAAAAGTGAAACTCCCGGATTGTTCGTGTTCGCCAGTATGTCGTCTGGCCTGGTGAGGTTTCCCACGACACCGCCAGTGCCGCCCTGAACCAGATTTGTCAGGCTCTGTACAAAAGTCAACACGTTATTGTCACTGGCAAACCCATTTTCAAAGGCCGCGATCGTATTTTTCCCTGTCAGGTCTTTGATGACATCCTGAAGGCTCTTGCCGCCTCTGATATCACCCAGGATCTTTCCCAATCCTGTCTGGATGCCTGACGCGCTGAGCGCCTTGCCGCCTGCCAGATATCCCAGATACATGCATGCAAGATAGCCTGAACCATAATTGGACTCATTGGAAGCCCCGCCGATCTGATACTTTGTCAGCGCTGCCTGAATATTCGCAAGGCTGTCATTGACCTGGATATTAAGAGCCCCTTTCCCGTTTACCCAGTCATTGTGGTCATAATATCCGCCTGCCGCCGTCTGTGCCATCCCTTCCTTGAACCACTTGGGAAACTGCTCGCCCTGGTTGTTCTGTCCATTTACAACACCGATCATGCCATTGGTGAGCGCCTCATCCATAAATGCATGCATCATCTCATGGACGATCGTAACCTCAAGCTCGTTTCGCTTCTGCTCTGTCAGGTTTCCCTGATTGATGCTGTCCAGATTGACACAGAGCTGGTAGGTAAGCATATTGCTTACTACCGCATTATTACTATAGCTCCCATGTCCCACTCCTACATAGGCAAGTGTAGTCGGGCTCAGATTCGGATCGTTTGCCGGAGTCGAAAGTTTCAGTCCGATCCCGATACCGGAACCCTTCAGGAAATCAAATGCCGGCGAGTACGCCTTGATGATCGCCTCCACCGCATTGGGCACGATTTCATTCTGTAGTTTATTTTTCAGATCGCTGTACCCAGCAGCTGTGGGTCCTGCTCCGTTGACAACTCCCGCCCCGGGTTTCTGCGTCGTGACCACTGGATCCTGTATATAGACCAGCTTGATGCCTTCTGTGTTCGCGACTGTCTCCGCCGACACTTCCTGTCCTGCATATGCGCCGTTCAGCGCAGTCCAGCGCTCTTCTTCGCGCTGCTTCTGCCGCTCCTCTTCCTCTCTTCTGATCCTTTCCTTATCCTCAAAGTACTTGTCTTTGATCGCCTCAAACTTCCTATTGTTGATCGCCAGGTTGTACGCGCCCCTGCCGCCGTTGGAAAGACTTCCGTTCAGCAGGTAGGTCTCGTTGAACTTCGTCGTCTCCGCCACTCTGTCGATCTCTGTGATCAGCTGTGATACTTCATCCTGTATATTCTGCCTGTCGGATGCAGCATTCGTGCCGTTTGATGCCTGCACACAGAGCTCGTTCATGCGCTGGAGCATATCCTGTACTTCGCTGAGCGCGCCGTCCGCGATCTGCACCATGGAGATCCCGTCCTCCGCATTCTCTGTCGCTTTTGTGAGTCCCCTGATCTGGCGCCTCATCTTCTCCGAGATTGACAGGCCTGCCGCATCGTCAGCCGCCCTGTTGATCCTGTATCCGCTGGAAAGCTTCTCCGCTTTCTTTGACACTGTGCCGCTTACTATAGATAATTGTCTCTGGCTGTTCATAGCCTTCAGATTGTGTGCTATTACCATAATTTTTTCCCCCTGATTTCCTTATCGCTAGGCGCCGCGTTAACCTCATCCTTGAAGCGGCATAGATCGATGCTTTCCAGGCCCCACCTCCTTAAAATGGCATCATATCATAAAACATTAACTGTTCACAACCCGTTCCCGCTCCGCCGCACACTGCTGGAGCTTCTGTTCAAACAACTCTGCCATCTCCATATTTCCCATACCTCTGTAAATATCGACAATGTGCAGATAACAGGACATCTGGTTCTCGCCGAGCGTCTCCAGATCCTTCATCGTCGTCACCTTGACATACAGCATCAGTGCCTTGATGATCCGCCCGTTCTCCCGCAGGAGATTTGCGTACTCATATGTAAATTTTGCCGAATTATAGATCTGATTGTATTTCTCCAGCAGCTCCAGCGCATCAGGAAACCTGTCGCTGCGGCAGTACGCCTTCGCCAGCGACATGATCATTTCGGGCACATATACATGCTCCGTGTTGTCCTCCATGCCAAGCCCCTTCTCATACGCCTCGATGGCCTTGTCGACATCATCCAACACGAAGTAGGATTGTCCCATCTGGAAATAGTGGTAACCGCTGCCGCCATCCTTCTCGATGAGTTTCTGCAGCAGATCCAGGTTTCTGCGCTGTTTTCTCTCCATCGCCTCACCGGTCAGTGCATAGCCGTGATGAATGACTTCCATCGGAAGCAGAAATGCCTCCAGGGAATCCATATCCTTGCCGGTCTCCGTCGTACAGATCTGCTCGTGGATCGGAAAAAAATAGTGGTAAAAGTTCTTATTGTACATCCGGGGCACATCGTCGGAAACATACCCCGTTCCCCCGCTGTCCTTGGCGATCAGGTTCGTAAGCCGCATCACGCCGACATAGCGCGGATGGCGCTGCATCAGGATCCGCAGGGCACTGATATCAGCATTCATGACATACTCATCGCAGTCCACCACCAGGATCCAGTTGTTCCGGGCAAAGGAAGCGCAGTAATTCCTCGCCGCGGCAAAGTCGTCGATCCACTCAAAGTCAAGCACTCTGTCAGCGTATTTTGCCGCAATCTCCTTTGTGCGGTCTGTGGAACCAGTGTCCGTCACGACGATCTCCCAGTCATATTTTTTCAGATGCTGCAGGCACTGTTCTATGTGTTCCTCCTCGTTCCTTGCAATGATACACACTGTAATCGGTATCTTAGCCATAATTTCCTCCCCTGTCGGCACCTCACTGCGCGCCGGTCACCTTTTCCTTGTCCGCGTGGTATGCGAGGAAACGCTGGTGGAAATTCTCCGCCATCTCCTTCTCGCCGAACGCCTCGTAGATCTGTATGATCCTGCCGTAACAGTCCGTCAGCTCTCCGCCGAGCGTCCCCATGTCGGGCAGCGTCGTCACCTTGATGTAATTCCCCAGCGCCTTCAGGATCTGCTCGTCTTTCCACAGTATATTGGCATATGTAAACACATACTTCGCCGTATCAAAATCCTTGGCGTACTTCTCCATGAGCGCCAGCGCTTCCGGTATCCTGTCCGCATCCGCATATGCGTTTGCCAGGGACATGATCAGCTCTGGCACATAGTACCGCTCCAGATCCGGCACATTCTCCATCGCCTTCTCATAGGCATCGATCGCCTCCTCCGCACCGTTGAGCGTCAGCTGTGACTGCCCGATCTGGAAATAGACATAGCCCTTATCCGGCGTTGTCTCAAGTTCCTTGTAAAGCAGCTCGAGATTTCTGACCTGCTTCTTCTTCATGGTCTCATCATCGAGCGCATACCCGTGATGAATGATATCGATCGGAAGCAGGAAGCCGTCCATCGCATCATCCCGCTTCGCCGGATCGACCGGGACGATCTGCTCATGAATGGCACAGTCAAATTTATAAAAATTCTTGTTGTACATCCGCGGCACGTCCGTATTGACGTAGCCTTTATTCCCCCTGCCGTCATCTGTGATATTTTTCAGCCGGAGCACGCCAGTATATCTCGCATGCTTCTGCATCAGCATCCTCAATATCCTGATATCGACTGACTGCACGATCTCATCACAGTCGATTGCCAGGATCCAGTTATTCCTGGCAAAGGAGGCACAATAATTTCTGGCTGCGGCAAAATCATCGATCCACTCGAAGTCAACGACCTTGTCCGCATACTTCTGCGCGATTTCCTTTGTCCTGTCGGTGGAACCTGTATCTGCCACGATGATCTCCATACCATATGGCAGCAAATGCTTCAGACAGTCCTCTATAAAATTTTCCTCGTTCTTTGCTATGATACATACCGACACCGGCATTTTTGACATACTTCTGTTCCTCCAATATTATATAGTAGCCTCTCGGGATCCTCTTTGAGACTCCATCAATGCAATAAACGCGCAGACACATTTGATCAAATATGCCTGCGCGTCATCCATGACGTTATGTTATTCCTATTTCTTGCTGTCCATCAGCTGCGGATCAACTGTATTCAACTTGCTGACAGCGTGATAATATTTTGACGCTGCGCTTGCCGTCACCCTGCGCTCCCTGATCTCCTGGCGCTTTGAGGTCAATGCTGCCTCCATCGATGCCTTGTTGCGCTGCTCCTGCGCCTCGATCGAGACGCCCTTGTCAACTGCTTCCCTGACCAGATCCTGCATCCGGTGAACCTTCTCCCTGTACTTGTCAGGGTTTCCCTGCACTTCCTCCCTGACCAGCTCATAGGTCGACGTAAACCCGTCGTCCAGACGGTTGAGTTCATCGATCAGTCCGCCCTTCTCGTCCATGATCGCATCATACGCCTCAGCATCAAACGGCCGCTTCGTCGAAGCCGCCAGCTGACGCTTGTTGATCTCATAGATCTTGTCAAGTACTTCAAGCTTCTTCTCCAGACTTTCTGTCATGATCTGCAGATAATTTTCTGTCATGTCTGTTCCCCTTCCGTGATGCCGATCAGGTTCCGGTTCTCCTGTAAGCGCCCAGATTGCCCTGTCCGCCTGCCACTCTCGCCTGCGCGACCGGATTGCTCTTGTCCCCGGCAACCTTCTTCATTACCTCTTTCCAGTTATCCCTCATGGAACGCAGATGCTTGAGCACTTCCTCCATGATCTCGGGATCCTTCGCTATATTTGCCTCATGACACCGTCTCAACAGATATACATACACATTTTCAAACTCCTGCGATACCGCATACTTCCTGTCAAGTGTATCCCTGAAATTCTGGATGATCTTCTCCACCTTGACGATATTCTCGTGTGCCTTTGCAGGATCCTTGTTCTCCATCGCAAGGATTGCCACATTTCCAAATTTAATCGCCCCGTCATAAAGCATCAGTGTCAGCTCCGCCGGTGAGGCTGTCATAATCTTTGCGTTCTGATATTGTGCGTATCCATTTTGTTTGAGCATGCATTTCCCTCTTTCCACACGAACCTCCCGAAGGAGGTTCGCGTTGTGTACTTACCATTTTCACCTGTTATATCGATTGAATCACATATTTCTATTTATTGTCCCAGCATACTTGCGAGAGAGTTCTGGCTGGACTGCAGCTTCGACAGCGCCACCTCCATCGCGGAAAACTTCTTATACCATTTATCCTCATAAGCGTCCAGCTTCTTCTGCGCTTCCTTGATCTTCTTGGTGTAGTCGTCATACTCGCTCTTCATGCGCTTGTCATCGTACACTTTGTAGATACTTCTATACTCCGTGCTCGCCATCGTCTTCTGAAGAGAGCCGTACATCTCCTTACTCATGGTCGTAAAGAGCTCGATCACCTTGTCAGGATCTGCCGCGATCGCCTCCTTGAGCTTGTTCTTCTCATCCGAGTACTTATCGTCGTCACTGTCACCCATGATATGCAGTGCGTTGCGCTCGCCCTTCTCCGTATCAAAATAGCTTCCTGTCCCAACACCGAAATTGACAAGATACAGCGTCTCGCCGCCGATGTCATAGCCCTTATTGATGGCGCCTGTCATACACTGCATGACAGTGTAAAGATCCTTGTCCCTTCTGAGCAGGGAATCCTTGATCATCCCCTCCCACTGCTCGACCTCGTCATCGCTCATGGCTTCCTTCTCCTCATCGGAGAGCATCGTGTACTTTCTCGCGGAATCAGCGTTGTAGAGCTTCGTCATCTCGTTCATGATATCGTTGTACTCTGTAATAAAGTCCTTGATCATGTCGTAGATGCCGTCATAATCGGTATCCGTCGTGATCGAGATATCTTCCTCCGTCTCTTTTGTCACCGCGTTTGCAGTGATGCTGAGTCCGTTGATCGTAAAGGTATTCTTATCTGATGTAAAAACCGCGCCGTTCAATTCGATCTCCGCGTCCTCCGCATCGATGCGGGTGGCCTGTGAGCCGTTCGCATATGTATAGTTCGTCAGAAGACCAAGATCAATCAGCACATCATTGTTCGCATTTCCTGCAGCATCCAGTCCCTCCAGTGTAAACTCCTTATCCGCACCTGTTCCTGCGGAGCTAATAAAGAATCTCTGGTTCGTCTCGTCAAAAGATGCATTGACACCGCCCTCCGAAAGCTTCGCCGCCAGCTGTCCGATCTCCATGTCGGCCGTGATCTCCACTTCCGTAACCTTCGCATCCGCACCCTTTCCGACAGTGAGTTTTAGCTTCTTACCGACCAGATCCGGCGAGATATCACTCACCTTTGCCTTGTAATCCTTATCCTTCTCGGAGTAGTTCTTGAAGTCGCCCGGCTCGTATACATAGTCCTTCATCGTGATCGCGTCGCCCGTGAACGTTCCCGGTGCGCCGTTGCCATCCATCGTCTGACCGTCGCCGCTCATCTCGGCAAGTCCGAGTCCCTGCAGGATCGTCTTGTTTGTGCCTGAAGGCGAACTGCTCGACATCTTGACGTTCACACCATCCGGGCCAGTCACCGTGATCTTGCCCTTGTCGTACTCCATGCTGACATTGACACCTGCATTTGCCGCCTCAGCATTAAATCTTGCAATAAAATCACTGATATGGTCATCGCCATCTGCCGCCACGGTAAATTTCGTGCCGCCGACATCAACCGACAATGTGCCATCCTCCACGCCCAGCTGGCTAAGGAAGAGGGAAGAACCATAATTCTTGATATAATCCTCTCTCGATATCGTCCCATTCTGTACGTCTGTCGCGACATCTGCAGATGCCTCAGCTTTTTTCTGATCAAAGATCGCGACATCGCCCTTTCTCTTCATGGATACCTTCGCGCCTGTCAGATACCCTGCCTTCGCAAGCTTATTGATCCTGAGGGACTGTGTGCCGTTCACCGCGCCTTCACTCGCTGTGATCGTCGCCTTCGTCGGATCGGAGACTGTCGTCTTCTTCTTCGCATAACTGCCCGCCAGTCTCATGTTGGACAGCGTGCCTGTGTAGAGCTTGTAGATCCTCTTGTTCAGATCCTGCCACTTGGCTATCTTCCAGTCCAGCTTCTTCTGGTCATGCTTCAGGTTCGTGACCTTCTGCGATTTCGCCTGTACTAACTGCTGTATTACCGATTCCGTATCCATGCCTGAATACATACCCGTCATTCTCAATAAATCTGACATCGTAATCCCTCCATATAATCAACTATCCTGTCACATTCTCTGATCAACCATCACGCCTGCAAGCTCCATCCGCTTTGCCAGCAGATCCAGCGTTTTCTCCGGCGGGATCTCCTTGATCACTTCCTGCGTTTCCCTGTCTACCAGCTTGATAACAATGCGGTTCGTCTTCTCATGAATCCCGAATTTGGCATCGGAATAATGAGGCAGCGATGCGACAGCCTTCTCCATGACTTTCTTCAGTTTGTCAAGGTTTACATCCTTCTTGTCATCGATGAGCTGCTTCCTGTCAGCCTGTATAGACAACGTAACTGATTCATCTGATCCCTTTGCGATCTGTACATCCATTGCTCCATCCGTGGATTCTGTCTTTTTCGCCTCCGCAGCCCTGGGCGCTGACAACTGTTCAGATGCTTTCGCTGTCTGAACGCTCTGTGCAGATTGAGTAGTCTGTGTCAAAACGGTCTGCTTCCGGGTATTTCCCCCTGATATAGGCTCCATATACATGCTAATCACCTCCATGTCACGCATGCGCATCCTTCATGCAATTCTCGTAACCATTCAACGCATCATCGTCACAGGACGCCAGTGCAATGTTGTACCCGCCATGCAAAATCGTGTTCTGAACAGTTACCAGCTTCTTTAAAACAAACTGCAATCACAATGATTTCATTTAATATATCGTCAAATATATTGAAAAATTAATGGTATAACTCTATTTTATACGAAAATAGATGAAAAAACAACCGTAAAATTGAAATGATCCCCCTGCTTATTGCCGCTGTGTTACCGGCCATTCCCGCTTCGGCAGCACAGTGACTGCCGGAAATCGCAAAAATTGTTTAAGAACTTGTAGATATCATCCGATATATATGTTAATATAGTCTTGCATATGATGCAGATTATATAGCACCAGTTTACAGAGAATGGCGGATGCAGTACCTGCTGATACAGCCAATGGGCAAAAGGAATTGTCCCTGGAGTAATGCGCTGTCCATTTAGACAACCAATCACCATAGAAACACATGGAGGTATTTATTATGGTAGTACAACACAATCTCAGGGCAATGAACGCCAACAGAATGTTGGGCATCACACAGGGAACGTTATCCAGATCAGCCGAAAAGCTGTCGTCAGGATACAAGGTGAACCGTGCGGCGGACGACGCGGCAGGTCTCTCCATCTCCGAGAAGATGCGCAAGCAGATCCGGGGCCTGTCCCAGGCTTCCCTGAACGCGGAGGACGGCATCAGCGCAGTGCAGACAGCAGAGGGCGCGCTCACCGAAGTACACGATATGCTGCAGCGCATGAACGAACTTGCGACCAAAGCGTCAAACGGTACCAATGCACTCTCGGACCGCCAGACGATCCAGGACGAAGTCACACAGCTCCTCACAGAGATCGACCGTGTATCCGAGACGACAAAGTTCAACGAAATGTATCTGCTCAAAGGGGATACGGACAAGGTGACCAGGTATCTGAACGCAAAGGATGCCGGTCTTGACGGGACGATCACACAGAATGCCACAAGGGCGTCTTTCACGATGAATGCGCTGAAGCTGGGCGACAGTATCATGATTGCTGGAAGGGAGTATACGATCTGTTCGCATTATGAGGAGCTGACACAGGATGCTATCATCAGAAACATGACAAATGATAAGTATACGGCCAATGACCTGTTAAATGACCCAGATACTCTGAACGCCGCGGCAGTATCAGGCGCCCTTATCGATGTAGACGGTACACAGTATACGATCGTCACGGACAGCGCGCAGGAGAATGCGGACAAAAATACGCTGACGCTCTCCCACATCATGGGCAAGATACAGGCAGGCAGCACAGCCATGTACAATGGCAAGACTTATCATACACTGGTAGATGAAAAACCCACTCCTGCTGTCCCTCCGCTGAAGGACGGCGATGATATCGATGATGTTAATCCATCCTACATCACCGATCTGCAGGCTTACAAGATGATCCGCCAGGAACTTGGTCTCGCCAACAACATCGGTGCAAACAAAGAGAATTCCGATGTGGATATCGTCATCACGGATGATAACAAAGTCACCCTGAATCTGTCGACAGCCCAAGATACGACCGATATCAACAATGCCAAGAAGGTCACCTTCACCTTTGACAAAGGCCAGTACACGGTTAAAGAGGACTTCAACTTCTCGCTCCACGTGGGTGCAGACGCAGACATGACCAACAAGATCAGCGTGGGCATCAAGGCGCTTGACACAGCCGGACTCGGCATCGACGGGCTGAATGTGAAGGATTCGACAGGCGCGATCGCCACATACGCGATCGACTCCATCTCGGATGCCATCGCGTCTGTGTCGGCACAGCGCTCCCTGCTCGGCGCGGTCCAGAACCGCTTAGAGCACACGATCAACAACCTGGATAACGTCGTGGAGAACACGACAGCCGCGGAGAGCCAGATCCGCGATACCGATATGGCAACGGAGATGGTGCGATACTCCAACGCCAACATCCTCTCGCAGGCTGGTCAGTCCATGCTGGCGCAGAGCAACCAGGCCAACCAGGGTGTTCTCAGCTTATTGGGCTAGAAACGATATAAAACCCGGAGATTACAAAAACCACCGCGGATGCGGTGGTTTTTATGTTTCTCCGATCATGCATGCCTCAAAGCCTTTTCGTCCTGTTATCCTGCCAACAGTGAGAGGATCCCCTGACCGGACTGGTTCGCCTGCGCCAGCATCGACTGTCCTGACTGCAGGAGAATATTGCGGTTGGCGTACAGTACCATCTCACGGGCCATATCCGTATCGCGGATCCGGCTCTCGGAAGCTGTCGTGTTCTCCACCACATTGTTCAGATTGTCAACGGTGTGCTCGAGGCGGTTCTGGTACGCGCCGAGGCGGCTCCGCTCCGCGCTGACCTTGTCCTTCGCCTTGCCAAACGCCTTGATCGCCTGATCCGCTCCGCTGACCTGAACGGTGATCCGCCTGTATTCACCGGTTGCCGTACGCACGACCTGTCTGTCATAGACAAATCCTCCCCGGACATCCACATTGTCGATGCCAAGCGCATGGCTCGATATGGTTGCCATCTTCAGGATCATCTGGTTTCCCGTGTCTGCGCCAACCTGCAGTGCGACCTGCAGCGGTTCCTCATGGGAACCAGGTATGACCTTTTCCATCTCGTACATGACACCTGCCGCGAAGAGTCCCCAGCCCACCTGCGGATTCGGTATCGCATAAGAGCGCTCATCATACACCCAGAGTTTACCGGGATTATTCGGATCCTTTTCCAGCCGGGTATAATGGCCTGCCGGATGACCCAGATCCGTACTGCTCGCTTTCGTGAGGTCCAGGATCGCATCCACCAGATCTTCAGCCGAATGGATATCGTCTATTCCCAGTCTGTAGACATAGGAATTTCCAGACTGAACAGGGGGCTGTGCACCCGAGCCGCTCGTAAACTCCACACAGTAGAACTTATCGCAGGTACAGCATGTCGTGCTGAATCCCTTGCCATACAGATCTGTCTTCTTATCCGCTGAGAATTCCTTAAAATCCATGCTTGCGGCCACATGCTTACCTCCATTGTAGTCTGTGTACTCCTCAAACAGTATCGTCTCCCCGTCAACTTCATTCTCATACTTAATCGACGGACACTCCACCCAGTCCGGCAGGCTTCCCACCGGGAACAGACTCCGCTCGATCCTGTCCGGCGCGTACACGCCGATCCCTTTGAGTACATGGATCTCATTGAACTTCGTGCGCTCCTTGATCGCATCGATCTCCGTGATGATCTGGCTGATCTCATCCTGGATCTTCTCCCTGTCCGATGCACTGTTCGTGCCGTTTGACGCCTGGACGGACAGCTCCAGGCACCGGTCGATCATATCGTGTACCTCCGTCAGAGCCCCATCCGCGATCTGTATCATGGAGATCCCGTCCTCAGAATTTGCCGACGCCTGTGTCAGCCCCCGGATCTGCTTGCGCATCTTCTCCGATATGCTCAGGCCCGCGGCATCGTCTGCCGCCCTGTTGATCTTGTACCCGCTTGAGAGCTTCTCCGCAGACTTTCCCAGAATCCCTTCCGTCATGCCTAACTGGCGGTCCGCGTTCATCGCTCTGATATTATGTTGTATCCTCATGACCATCATCCTCCTTGACATCCTGGTCGCATATAACCCAAGCCGGATAACGGTATGTTATTCGCGAGTTATACCGGCATCGTGCTCTCATGCGTGCACTAAACCTTATCTTGTTTATCGGCACTTTTTACAAAAAGCTTAATATACATTCGCAGAAAATTACAAAAATAGACGCAAAAGAGCAGCTGATAAAATCAGCTGCTCTTTCTTCATGGTAGATTTGTAACGTTTCCGTCCTGCGGAATTGATGATGATTACTGTAACAGACTCAGTACACCCTGGTTTGCCTGGTTGGACTGTGCCAGCATAGACTGACCAGCCTGCTGCAGGATGTTGCTGTTTGAGTACTTCACCATCTCGGTTGCCATGTCTGTATCACGGATCTGGCTCTCTGCGGCCGTTGTGTTCTCCACGACATTGTCCAGGTTGTTAATGGTATGCTCTAACCTGTTCTGAACTGCACCGATCATAGACCGCTGCTGGGAAACCTTCGCGATCGCCTCCGCGATCGAATCGATCGCATACGTCGCATAGGATCCCGATATGTTCTTGACAGTCAGACCATCGATGCCTAACCCCTTGGTATCCATCGCCTGGATGTTCACACTAATCTTGTTCGTCATGTCCGCGTCAGCACCCACATGAAGGCTGAAATTGAGATCTTCCTGTGCGGTATAAACGCCTTTCTGAGTGATCGAGAAAACTGCCTTCTGCACATTGTTATTATTTGTCTCCAGCTTGTATGCAGCAACAGAAGCCTGTGTCTTGTTTGCTCCGACACTGTTGGCAAGCCTCAGCTCCTCCTGGATCATCTCATAAGCCTTCTCGTCAGTGATGACTGATGCATCCACATCGTCTATCTCATCGTTCCCCTGTGTACCGTTCGTGTTCATCTCATCCTTCATGACGTGATATGTCTTTCCCATGTAGAGAACCGTACTCTGACCCACGATCTTCTTAGCGATATTCGCACTGGTGAGAACATTCTTATCAGCATTCTCCTGTGTATCATCCGCAGCCACTGTATACTGCACGCCGTCGATCGTAACCAGCTCTCCAGCCGTTGCTTTCTCAATCGTCGCTGCAATGGCTTTTGCACCATCATTTCCCACCATTCCGATCTGATACTGCTTATTGCCGATCGTGATGCTGTCACCAAACTTCAATGCGTTCATCGTGAATGTCGCCCTTGTCGCGCCATCCTGAAGCTGGCCTTCGATTCCTGCATCCTTGGCTGCCAGATACTTCTCAACCCTGTTCGCATCCCCCTTTAAGAGGTAGATCTCATTGAACTTGGTCGTCTCTGCTACTCTATCGATTTCAGTAAGGAGCTGGGTCACTTCGTCCTGGATCGTCTGACGGTCGGACAAAGCGTTCGTTCCGTTCGCTGCCTTCACTGCAAGCTCGTTCATTCTCTGTAACATATCATGCACTTCTGTCAAAGCACCCTCTGCCGTCTGCACTGCACTGATACCGTCCTCAGCGTTGGAGGAAGCCTGTGTGAGACCTCTCACCTGTTTTCTCATCTTCTCCGAGATCGCAAGCCCTGCTGCATCGTCTGCCGCGCGGTTGATCTTGTAACCAGAAGAAAGCTTCTCTGAAGACTTTGACAAAACACCTGTTGTGATTCCTAACATTCTGTTTGCGTTCATTGCTCTGAGATTGTGCTGTACTACCATATAATTACCTCCTTGTAATTACCGTATGTGACTCCCTCACATGCGGATGTCGGCGACTCCCTTCGCCCCATTTGTTACACAAAATTTTTTCCCATATTCAATTTTTATATTCCCCGGTATATGCTTTAAATCCCATCCTGGCATCCACTTAAAGTTCTGACCGGTTTGTGCTGAATGGTTTCATTTCTGTCTCCATTCACTTATTATATCGGACAATATCTGCGATAGTTTATAGTTGTCAGAAAACTTTTTTTATTTTTCTAATTGTGCATTTAATCAATGCATTTCCGATAAACAGTAAAATTTATTCGGCATATTCCCTCCGGGTGTTTGTGTGCATAAAATAAAAGCTTACCGCATCGGCTGACGCAATAAGCTTTTATTTTTAACTCAACAGCATACTGACTCCCTGTTTTGACTGATTGGCCTGGGAAAGCATAGAGAACCCTGCCTGCTGCAATATATCCAGCATGGACTTTCTAACGGTTTCATCTGCCATATCAGTGTCACGGATCCTTGATTCAGCATAAGTGATATTCTCATCTGCATTGTAGTTATTGTTGTATGTGTGCTCCAGCCTGTTCTGAACTGCACCGTAGTAGGAGCGTGTCGCGCAGACTGCCGCGATCGCATTGTCGAGCAGCTTCACATCGGAGGGCGCGTATCTCTCGGTTACCGTGTAGGTTGCCTCTGGCTTGGGTCCGCGGGTATCGTTGGGATATTCCGTCTTGTAGAATGTCTTCGTTACCTTTTGATCCTTCCACTCTGCCGGTTTGATCTGCTTGTACTCGTACCATGTCCTGGCGGGGATGATCTCACCACCCACGTTCTTCTCAGGCTCCTCGTGCTTGATAACCTGAACCTCAGCCGGCTTCACCTGTACTCTCTCGATCACTTCCTTTGTGTAAGGTGTTATGATCGGTTCCGGGGCTGCCGCGTACCATTCGTTGAGCTTTTTCTTGTACTCGTCGGGATCGTCCATCGTCACGTCCACCGCATAAGTGTCGATCCTGTATCCCCTGAGTTTGAGAAGTTCTGCAGAAAGACGCTTGGAAAAGATCGACATGCCGTCCATCGTCCCATCACTTGCCTGGATCCAGGTCTGCTCAGCGTTCCAGTAATCATAATGCGTGTAGTATCCTGTCGTGACAAGCTCGTCGTAGTTCATCTTAACCTGGCCTGCCGTCCTGATCGTCGCATCTGCATTGACGCCAGTCAGCGCGATCGCATCTGCATCCCTGTAGTCATAGACATAGACGCTGTACGGATCATTGCTGTCCATAATCGCCCGGTCAAAATGTGTCGTCATCGACGAACTCAGCGAATTGTACGTCTCTTTTGCCAGATCTTCTGCGATCGCCTTTGCGAGCTTTTCGGTCAGGTCAGCCTTGTTTGTAGGTTTGCCATTCTCGTCCGTGTCCGACATCGACATCACGTCCACGATCGCCTCAAAATAGCCTGTGTAATCAGACTTGCCGTATGGTTCGCCATCAACCATAATCGGGTTGCCCTTATCATCTACCGGCTGAAAAGAAAAAGTCTTGGTGGAAATATTGATCTCCCTCTTTGATACGTACGAGGGGTGTCCGTCCTCGAAAGTCACGCCATCCACACCGAAAAACTCCCCGCCAAAGCGAACAGCTTCCATACGTGAACAGGAACCGCACGGAAATCCTACTTCCACGCCTACCAGCTGGCCGAGCTTTGTGTACAGCTCATCCGCGTCCGTAATGTTCGCAAACTCGGAAAAATCCAGTTTTGCGGATACATTGTCAGTCATCTCCTTCGTCCAGCCCTCATACTTGCCATTCTTTGTATGTTTCTGCATGTATGCGTCAAATCCCGGTACACCATTCTTCAATTTGTTATATACATTACTATTGAGATTTCCAACCCACTGGTAGCCGCCCTGATTTCCCTTATCCGGTCCGAAATACACTCTTATGGTATCATTGCCGACCTTGAAATCGTGCTTCATGATCCCATTCATCACCTGGTCTCCCGCCGCATAACTGGCGTGTACACCGATCTTCGTGTCATTTCCGTCATTGAGTTTCAGCCAGTCCGGCATATTTCTCGAGGTCGTCGTAGTTCTCTTCGCCGTATAGGACTGATCATGATATGTAGCCCCCTGCACGCGCTGTCCGTTGCGAAAGATCACGGTCTCGTTGAACTTCGTCGTGCCAAATATCCTGTCCATTTCCTCAAAGCACTGATCGATCTCTTCCTGAATCGTATGTCTGTCATTTTTTGAATTCGTGCCATTGTACGCCTGAATGCTCAGTTCGCGTGCGCGCTGAAGCAGGTCTGTCGCGGCGTCGAGGGCTCCATCTGCCACCTGGCAGAAAGAGATTCCGTCTTCCACGTTTTCCATTCCTCTCTCAAGTCCTCTGATCCTCTTGCGCATTTTTTCAGATATAGAGAGTCCTGCCGCGTCGTCCGCCGCCCTGTTGATCTTATATCCAGATGCCATCTTCTCGGTAGAACCTGCGAGCATGCGGCTGTTGATCCCCAGCATCCTGTTGGCGTTAAATGCCTCTAAATTGTGTTGTATTACCAAATCCTTCTACCTCCTTGTAGACCGGAGCAGTCCTGCAATATTTCACACATCTGACTTGTCATATGCGCAGGATATCCTGCAGATGCTCCCTGGACAGCTCTATTTAAAACTGTAATGTGATTTCCTTATCTATTATTTGGCTCTCTATGCCTCCACAATCTATATCGGCTTTATTTTTCTGAAAATTTAGCTAAAACTAACAATTCTGAAAATTTATTTAATTTTTCTCTATTTTGTATATTATTAAAACAATTTGTTCTTTGGGCACCCGTCGGCGTATGCTAACATTTTTCCTCTGGACGCCCGTGTGCATCAAAAAGGAGTTCCTGTTTTAATCTCATTTCACTCTGCCACGAACCTTAATCTTTATTCCCCGTATCATAATGCTGCCGTGTGCGTGCAAAGACATCATTTGGCTCTCCTATATATACCTCATAAGCGCCCCATCCTCCCAGCTGTGGGTATATACTGTCGGATATGAAGCGATGATCTCCTGTACCTGATCCTTCTCCCCTGGAAGCTCTGTCTCTTCAAAAACCTTTAACGCTTCCGGATTGTCTTCTTTCTTTTTGATGATCAGTTTTGCAACGTTTCCCATCTTTTCACCTCGTGCAGATCCGTTTCCTTATTTATAGATACCCCCGTTTCCTTACCTCATTTATCAAATGAGGCTGAATGTCAGGGTATGTCCATCTTTCCGGAAATTTGTCTGTTATCATGATCTTTTCAATTTCACTATGTAACTCTGCTTCAAAGCGTTTGATGTCGGCAAAGAACAACATTCCAAAAGATTCTTCTCCATGAAAATTATCAGATGCTGTGACGGAATATATGCAAACGGGTTCTATGTCAAATTCCAAAGCACCTGTTTCCTCATACAGTTCCCTTTTTGCCGTATCCAGTATATTTTCCCCATTTTCCCGATGACCCCCAGGCACCTCCCATGTATCTCTGTCCCTGTGTTTACAAAATACATATTGATTCTGAGTTTTAGCAAAGATCACCGCAAACTTAAGCAGTTCATCCGCTGTTTTTTCATAAAACTTAACCTCGGTCATTTCAATCATCCCTCCATACCGAACAAACCTCTGTTTTTGCTTTGTAAGAGCGTATAAAATTTTAGAAGCACAGGCTTGGATAACCTTGGGTAAATCCTGGGTAAACCTTGGATATTGCTTGAGTAAACCTTAGTCCCCGAAAATTTGTGGTTCTACATTATTCCGTCTTTTGGGGGATAGTAGCGGGACATTGCACCTTGAAAGCCTTATAAGCCTCGTTCATTTTTTTGGTCGGCTCTGTTGTGATGAACCCATTGTCATATATTATGGCGTGCTGCTCATGGAGATTCATAAACATGGAAGCTGTTGTCAGCGATGTTTTTTTCAATTTGTCTGACATGAGTTAATCATTGAACAGAACCGCTGGAACAATGTCAGAAGATTTTGGAGAGCAGACCGCCCGTTATCGGGGAAAGTTCAAGCGGATATGACAACATTTTCCGAGGGATTATCAAATGCGCCGATTGTGGGAGTGCCATGCTTGCCAAAGTCGAGCAGAAAAGAAAGCGTAACAACGTACTGGACAAGACTTTCTACTGCTGTACCAAATACCGCAATTCTTACCAGCGCCATTTGTCCGTACATCTGCAATAAGTTTCCGAACTACATCTAACTGATGGTAACGTGGAAATATCAATGTCTTCTTTCTCTGTAAATTGATAAATTTCTGGATAATATCCAACATACTATCTTTCTGAAATACATTTTCCCAAAGGTAAGCTGTAGTATATCCGTTTGGATTTGGGGGATTCCCGGCACCACCGTCCGAACCAGCTCCATTAGAGCCTTGATTGAAGGGTAAAAAATAAGTGTCTTTTCCTGCCAGTCTCGTTGTCATCCAGACTTCTGTATGGTCTACACAGAAATATGCCAAAATTCTTTTATTAAATTGAAAGCATATCTCTCGTGGATCTCTGTCATACATCCATTGAGTTTTGGCATTATCTACATTCTGCCCTGTGCACTGGTTTTTTAGTTCAAAAGCAAACACCGGAATACCATTTACCGCAAGCACCATATCCACCGACTTTTTTGTGTCTGCGGAATAATACCATTGTCTATAGCACTCTACTTCATTTTCGGCATATTGAATCCCTGCTATGTCATTCAATGCAGACTCCGGCTTAAAATAACAGACTTTAAAGGTAGTGCCTCTATGCTTGAATCCGTTTCGCAAAACATGCAATACTCCGTCCATATCACAAGCATTGTTGAAAGCAACACAGAATTTGCGCACAGGGTCTATGTCATTTTGTCGTTCAAATGCCGCCCACTCCCTCGGTTGGGTACGCTTAATAAAAGAAATTAGTTTATCCGGATATAAACCCAGCTTCGGATTGTATGTTCCATTTCCCTTTATATAGCCGC